>Ga0209017_10000809_pt1 | contig 28136 bp, 18 predicted proteins | sample YNPBryunderm2012_FD_185812 | JGI IMG/M metagenome (GOLD analysis project Ga0209017, IMG submission 185812) | Anoxygenic and chlorotrophic microbial mat microbial communities from Yellowstone National Park, USA - YNP Bryant MS undermat 2012... ...
TGTAGGTTCCGGGCGGAGCGGACCAGCCGCCCACAATACCTTCGTCGAGCCAGGGGGTGATGTTGCTGGCGGCGGCTCCGGCCCGGAAAACCTTTTTGGCAGAAGTCGAGCCCTTTTCCGGCACGCCAGAAGGTTTCTCTGCGGGTTTGGCCGAAGGAGTTTTCGGGGTTTCTTGGGCGGAAGGAGCATTTTGAGGTGCTTGGACGGTAGAAGCAGGGTGGGGTTGTTGGGCGGCAGGAAGTTTCTCTTGGGCGGTAGGAGCGGCCGACGATTTTTCTGACGGACCGGCCTTTTCCGAAGCGGCTAGCGGCGGTTTCTCGCCGGCGGGCTGCTGGGCGGCGAACCCAACGGCTCCACCCGGCACCAGCCCCGCCCAACTCCCAGAAAAACTGCCCAGCCAACCTCCTGCCAGGCCCACCACACCAAGCATACCCAGCCAAAAACTTTTGCGGAAAACTTCTCCGACGCCTCCTCCAATGCCCCCCAAACCGAGCATCCCCAGCAGACGGAATCCCAACCAGATGCCCTGGTTGACCGGCTGAGCAAGGCGTTTTCCCATGACCCGTTGCCCCATGATCCGCACTCCTTGAAAAGACGGAACCTGCCGTCCCAGCCCGGCGATTCCGTGGGCAATCGGCAGACAATCCTTTGGATATGATTATAGCGGTTCCGAGCGGAAAAAGCCCTAGGATGGAGAAGGTACGTCGTTTTTCTGCCACATCTCCATTACCCCATACCGCCAAATGAGCCCTGCCAGAATAAATCCGGCACCGACTACGGTCCACCATTGGGGTGTCTCCTGGCCTGCCAGATAGACCCAAAGTGGCATAAGCACCGGTTCCAAAAGGCCCAGCAAGAGGGCTTCTTGGGCGCTAACGCTGCCCAGTCCCCAGGTGAACAGCCGATACGGGATGGCCATCTGGAAGGTTCCGAAGGCGGCCAGCACCAGCCATTGCTGTCCGCTGGGCCAGACCCCTGCGAGCACGACCCAGGGCGACAATAAGGCGGCTGTAGCCAGATGCGGCACCACGACCAACCAAGCCCCGTCTTCGCTTCGCAGACCGCGCATCAACATGGCCACGGCGCCGAAAAAAGCTCCAGAGCCGAGGCCCAAGAGAACGCCGACCCGGCCGTACGGCCGAACCAGAGTGCTCCAACCGGCTGTCCAGGGACCCAATTCGCAAATTAAAATGAGTCCCACGCCCAGCCCGGCGCAGGCAAGCGGAATCCACTCCCGGCGATGGGGCCAACTGCGGAAAAGCAGTAGGGTAAAAATCATCACCCACCAGGGCGACGTGGCTTGCAGCCAGATGGCATTGGCCGCCGTCGTCAGCACCACGGCCGACAGATAACTTCCGCTCATCAGGGCAAAGACCACGACCAGCGGCGCTAGCAGCGGATGCCATCGGGGCCGACGTACCCACGGCAAAAGCACCAGCCCCGCAAACAGCGCCCGCCAGGCGGCCAAAAGAACCCCTCGGTAGCTTTCCGGCCAATCGGCGAAAAAAGCGGATTTAGCAAACAGCCCGCTGGAACTCCAGAGCAGGGCCGCCCCGATCACGGCCAATCGGCCTATCCGCACCGAAGAAGCGCCGCTTGCCGTCATGGCTGCGTTCCCGATTTTGCTCCCGATCGCTGCGGCCCGGCATCGGCTGAAGAGGCGTCGCCGGTAGGCGGCTTGTACCGAACCAGGTCCTTCCATCGGCCGGATGCGAAGGTGAGCGGGCGGTCTTCCACCACACGGATCATCCAGGCGGCTGCTCCGGGCGTCTGGTCCACTAGTTTCATCCCTTTTTCCGGTCCCAGCACGCTGACGGCAGTTCCGAGCACGTCGGCCGTTAGCCCGTCCGGCGCTACGACGGTTACACTGCATCGGTCCGTTAGCGGCATGCCGGTTTTCGGGTCGATGATGTGGGAGTAGCGCCGGCCGCCCAACTGGACAAATTGCCAGGCATCGCCCGAAGTACCGATGGCACAGCGGGAAAGCAGAAGGAATTCTTTGGGCGGGGTTTTTGGGTCCAGGCCCGGCACGCCGATCCGCCAACCCGGCCCATCCGGCGGCGGATCGCCCAGGCGGATGTCGCCGCCCAGGTCGATGAGCACTCGGCTAAGGCCATGTTTGTGGAGCACCCGGAGGGCCTCGTCGATGGCATAGCCGGCGCCGATACCGCCCGGATCAAGCCGCATCCCGGCCTTCTTCAACAGCACCGTTTGCCGATCCGGGTCCAACAGGACGTTTTGATAGCCGACCAATTGCCGGGCCTGTTCGATGGCGGCAGGAGCGGGCATTTGATGGGTTCGGCGTGCCCGACGCCAAAGACGCACCACCGGGCCGACCGTCATATCGAAGGCGCCGTCGGTTTGCTCGGCCCAGCGTTGGGCGGCGGCCAGCACTCGAAACAAATCTTCACTGACCCGAACCGGTTCTCCCGTGCCGGCCTGGTCGCACAAGCGGCGCAGTTCGCTTTCCGGGTCGTAATCGCTGAGGATGTCGTTCAGTTGGTGGATGCGGTCCAAGGCGGCCTGGGCGGCCCGCTCCGCAGCCGCCTCGTCGGGGGCGTAGAGGATGATTTTGAGCGGTTCGGCCATGGCCTCGGCCGCATATTCAAACCGCTGGAGTTTTTCCGGCGGCCTTTCCGCCGCCTGGAGCCGAGCGGTCCGGGCCACCGGAGTTCCGACGCTTCCGATTCCCACGAGAAGGCCGACCACCAGACCTGCCACCAGGGGAACCCGCCGCCCAACGGCTCTTTGTGCAGCAAGAACAGATTTCATTTACCTCACCTGGCTGGTGAAGCTGATCAAGGCCCGCATGTAATTAGCGCGTTCAAAGGCGGCCGGATTGGGGCATTTGGCCTGGCTGAGCGCACCACGGGCCTGTTGGACCGATGTGTATTGATGTTCGGTAAGCCAGGTTTCCAAGCCGTGCAGGAGGGTGCCGATGGCGGCCAGCCCTTCCCGATACAACACGGAAGCAACCATGCCGACGTCGGCCCCGGCCAAAATGGCTTTGACCAGATCCTGCGGCCGATGGATGCCGCTGGTAAGTGCCAAGGAGGCTTTCAGCCGACCGTAGAGGATGGCTATCCAGCGGAGCGGCAGGAGCAACTCCGCCGAACTGCTCAGTTCCAGGTGAGGGACCACCCGGAGCTCTTCCAGGTCGAAATCCGGTTGCAAGAAGCGGTTGAAAAGGACCAGGCCGTCGGCCCCGGCTTCGACCAATCGACGGGCCATGTAGCCGGGAGAACTGAAAAACGGCCCGATCTTGACCGCCACGGGAATGGAGACGGCTTTTTTGACCGCACTGACCAGGTCCAGGTATTGTTCTTCGACCTGGGCGCTGGTTTGGTGCAGATCGGCGGCGATGTAGTAGATGTTCAGTTCCAGGGCATCGGCGCCGGCGTCCTGAAGCATTTTGGCATAGCGGAGCCAGCCGCCCGGACTCACCCCGTTCAGACTGGCAATGACTGGGATACGAAGCTCTTTTTTCGCCTGGGCCACATGATCGACATAGGCTTTCGGCCCCACCTGAAACTCTTCGATTTTGGGGAAATAGGTCAGAGCTTCGGCGAAGCTATCGGCGCCTTGTTCATAGACCCGTTGCAGCTCGTTGGCTTCGTGTTCGATCTGTTCTTCGAATAGGGAGTGCATTACGATGGCCGAGGCCCCGGCCTCCTGCATCTGGAGGAGTTTTTCCAGATGGTCGGTCAGTGAACATGCGGCCACGACCAGGGGATTTTTCAAAGCCAATCCGAGGTATTGGGTGGCGAGATCAACAGTCATGCTTCTACCTCCTTTTTGGTTTGGGCGGTTGGGGCGCCGGTTTTTCCATCGCCGTCGCCTTGGAGGATGGCTTGGATGGCGGCTTTGCCGCTCTTGGCCAGCAACTCATAGAGCGCCCATCGGGCATAAATGTCCTGCTGGGCCTCTTGGAAGAGTTGCTCGGCCCGTTCGGGTTTGGAGCGGGCCAACATCGCAAACCGAGCCTCCTTGAGAGCAAAATCTTTGAACGATCCCTTGGGCGGCTTGCTATCCAGATGGAACGGATGTTCCTCATCCCGGGGATCATAGTGATACAGCGGCCAATGCCCGCAGGTTACCGCCTCCTTCTGATGCTCCAGCCCTTGCACCATGTCGATGCCCCAGCCGATGCAATGGCACAGGGCGATCAGGAGCGAAGGCCCCCGATAACTTTCAGCGGCCCGGATGGTGCGGATGGCATGGAGCGGATTGGCCCCCAGGGAAATCTGGCCGACAAATACGTTGCCGTAGGTCAGGGCCATAAGCCCCAGGTCTTTTTTGCGGGCCGGCTTGCCGGCGGCGGCGAACTTGGCCACCGCTCCCCGTGGTGTTGCCTTGCTGGACTGGCCGCCCGTGTTGGAATACACCTCGCTGTCCATCACCAAGAGATTGACATCTCGGCCGCTGGCCAATACATGATCCAGGCCGCCAAAACCGATGTCATACGCCCAGCCATCGCCGCCGAAGGACCAGACGCTTTTCCGGATCAGGTAATCGGCCGAGGCAAGCAGTTCTTTGGCGGCTGGAGCGTCGATCTGCTGCAACCGGCGTTTCAGTTCGGCCACCAACTGGCGCTGGCGGGCGATTTGGGCGTCGTCCTCCTGCGGATTTTCCAGCAGTTCCCGAACCAGATGATCGCCCAATTGGCTGGCCAATTGGCCCAAGAGGACCCGGCAGTAGTCGATCTGCTGGTCGATGGCCAATCGGAACCCAAAGCCGAACTCGGCGGCATCCTCAAACAGCGAATTGTTCCAAGTCGGGCCTCGGCCTTCGGCATTGGTCGTATAGGGAGTGCAAGGCAGGTTGCCGCCGTAAATGGACGAGCAACCGGTGGCGTTGGCAATGAGCATCCGGTCGCCGAAGAATTGAGTGATCAGTTTCACATACGGTGTTTCGCCGCAGCCGGCGCAAGCGCCACTGAATTCAAACAGGGGCCGCAAAAGTTGAGACCCTTTGATCGTATCCTGGGCCACCTTCGTGCGGTCCAGATCGGGAATGGTAAGGAAGAACTCCCAGTTTTGCCGCTCTCGGTCCAGATGTTCCAAAAGCGGGAGCATATCGATGGCTTTGTGTTTGGGGTTTTCTTTGTCTTTGGCCGGGCAGGTTTGCACGCACAGTCCGCAGCCGGTGCAGTCCTCCGGCGAGACCTGCACGACAAACTTCATGCCCGGATATTCCTTGCCTCGGTAATCGGCCGCTTGGAACCCCTCCGGCGCTTTGGCCAACAGAGCCGGATCAAACACCTTCAACCGAATGCAAGCATGGGGACAGACCAAAGAGCAGAACCCACACTGCGTGCAGAGTTTCGGGTCCCAAATGGGGATGTCCTGGGCGATGCAGCGTTTTTCGTATTGGGTGGTGCCGGTGGGGAAAGTGCCGTCGCAGGGCAATTTGCTCACCGGCAGCTCGTCGCCCCGATTGGCGATCATCATGCCCAACACCTCTTTGACAAAGGCCGGTGCATGAGCCGGTACCGGCGGCACCACATGCTTGGTGGCAGTGATCCGGCCCGGCACCTTCACTTCATGCAGCGCCTTTAGCGCCCCATCTACAGCGGCAAAGTTCTTTTCGACGATCGCTCCGCCACCTTTTTTGCCGTAGGTCGCTACAATGGCGTCTTTGATCTCTTGCACAGCCTGCTCCAACGGCAACACCTTCGAGAGGGCGAAGAAGCAGACCTGCAAGACCGTGTTAATCCGCACCCCTAACTGCGCTTCTCGGGCCACCCGGTAGGCATCCACCACATAAAACTTCAGATTCTTCTTGAGAATCTGCTCCTGGACTTCCATGGGCAGATGGTCCCAGACTTCGTCCGGACCGTAGGGGCTATTGAGCAGGAAGGTCGCTCCCGGCTCGGCCAGCGAAAGCATGTCGATCCGGTCCAGAAATTGGAACTGATGGCAGGCCACGAAATTGGCTGAGTGGATCAAATACGACCCTTTGATCGGCCGGGGACTGAGCCGCAAATGGCTCGTGGTTACCGAACCGGCCTTCCGGGAGTCATAGACGAAATAGGCCTGGGCGTACATAGGGGTGTTTTCCCCGCAGATTTTGCAGGTGTTCCGGACCGAGCTGACCGTGCCGTCGCTGCCCAGACCGAAGAAGACTGCTCGGACCACATCCTCTTTTTCGGTGGACCAATGGGGATCGTAATCCACGCTCAGATGGGTTACATCGTCGTGGATGCCTACGGTAAAATGCCGACGTGGATTGGGCCGGGCCAGTTCGTCGAAAACGCCCTTGACCATGGCGGGCGTGAATTCCTTGCTGGACAGGCCGTATCGGCCGCCGATCACCAGGGGCATGGGCGTACCGGGGACTTGTTCGGTCCACTGCTCGGCCAAGGCCGCTGTTACATCCAGGTAAAGCGGTTCGCCTAGGGCGCCGGGTTCTTTGGTCCGGTCCAGGACGGCGATCCGGCGTACCGTTTTCGGCAGGGCTTGGACAAAGGCCTTGGCGTCGAATGGTCTGTATAGATGTACTTGCACCAGGCCCACCTTTTGCCCTTCGCTCCGCAGCCGTTCAACGGCCTCCTCCACCACGCCCACGCCGGAACCCATCAGGACAATCACCCGCTCAGCATCCGGGGCGCCGATGTAGTCGAACAGATGGTACTGCCGCCCCACAAGCCGGGCAAACCGATCCATCACCTTTTGCACAATGCCCGGCACCGCCTGATAAAACCGGTTGCAGGCTTCGCGGGCTTGGAAAAAGACGTCCGGGTTTTGGGCGGTGCCCCGGAGCACCGGCCGTTCCGGATTCATCGCCCGGGCACGATGCTCATGGATGCGTTCCATATCCAGCATGGCCCGGCAATCGTCTTCGGTAAGCTGTTCAATTTTGTTCACTTCATGCGAAGTCCGGAACCCGTCGTAGAAGTGGATGAACGGCACACGGGATTCAAACGTGGCGGCCTGGGCGATCAAGGCCATGTCCTGCGCCTCTTGCACCGAGGCGGAACAGAGCATGGCCCACCCTGTGGTTCGGCAAGCCATCACGTCGCTATGGTCGCCGAAGATCGACAGGGCATGGGTGGCCACGGTCCGGGCCGTTACATGGAAGACCGTCGGCGTCAGTTCGCCGGCAATCTTGAACATGTTGGGGATCATCAGCAGCAGGCCCTGGGAGGCGGTAAATGTGGTGGCAATCGCTCCGGCCTGCAAGGCGCCGTGGACCGCACCGGCCGCCCCGGCCTCGCTTTGCATTTCCACAATCAGCGGTACCGAACCGAAAATGTTCTTTCGTCCTGCCGCTGCCCAGGCATCGGGCATTTCGCCCAGTCCGGACGAGGGCGTAATCGGATAAATGGCGGCCACTTCGTTGGTCAGGTGCGCTATATTGGCCGTCGCTTCATTGCCATCGACTGTTACGAAGCGTCGCTCTGCCACGGATCAGCTCCTTTGAAAACCAAGAAAGAAAAATCCCTCCTCAGAGGTATATGGAACCCTCTTTCGGCTCATTCCGCCCAGATCCAGCAAGAAGGCCTGGCCTGAATCGCCATGGGGCCGAAAGCACTTGGCGGATGCAGTTAGCCGTTTGTTATCCTACCAACCCGGCTGACACAGTGCTCATACTTTAATCCGATTAGTTTACCCCGTTTTTCCTCTTTCCACAAGACCCCACTGAAGTGGGAAAGCTATCCCTAACTCTAAGAGGCTCTCCCGAAATTCCATTTTGAGTGGGGATGCACCGACCAACGGGCGGCCCCCAGACTGCCAACCCCCCATAAAACGGGCACTTTGGTAAATCGGAAGGGTTTGGCGACGGGCCGGGCCGCCGCCCGAGTACCCATTTCGAGACAGCCTCTTAGCCGGCCTCTCGACGGCCAGGGGAGAAGCCAGTTGCTTCATTCGGCCAAAGTGTTACCAAAAATTCAAGAATTGCAGTCGTCCAGCGGGCGGTGGGGTTAAGGTTTGGCCGTTGGGGCGGCGGCCGGCTGGATCAAGGCCCGGCCTTCGGCCGTCGGCATCTGGAGCCCCAAAAGCCGGGCAATCGTCGGCGCAATATCCCGGGCATCTACCTTGCCCAATTGGGTACCAGCTCGAATGTCCGGCCCCCAGAGGACACACATGGCATGCATATCAGGCTGATCGGGCAGATAGCCGTGGGTGCCGCCGACCGTCTGCCGGGCTACCACTACCTCCTCGCCCGAAAAGCCATCGGAAAAACTATAGCCGCTTTCGGCGGCCAGCCAGAGGTCCGCTCCCCAAGGATTCTGCTGCGGCGTGGGTTGACCGATTTTGGCGAACTCTTCCGGTCCAAAAACGGCTTGCACGCCTTCGATCTGGGCCAAGTCTTTGCGGAGTTGGCTAAGAAGTGCCTCTCGACGGGCATCGTCCAAAATGTACACCATCGCACTGCCGCCCTGCGACAGGCAGTAAGCAGACCGAGAGACCATCTTACCTTCTTTGACCTGGATCAGGCCCTTTTGGCGCAAAAGCACGTTTGGCCGGATGTCCTTGGTGATCGGGAAGAATCCGTGATCCGAGCAGATGATGAAGGTAGTTTTCCCGGCCAGGGGCGAATCGGCCACCGCCTCCACCAGGTCCCGGATGCGATCATCGCTGTAACTGGCGCACCAATAGGCCTCCGGCGATCGGGGCCCGGTGCGATGCTGCACATGGTCCGGCTCGACCAGATGGATGAGGATCAGGTTGGGCTGATGGCGGCGGATCAGGTGGGCGGCCATTCGGCTGTAAAGCCAATCCCGCTGCACGCCGCCGGCCGGTTCCCGGCACCATGGGCCGTGCCGATCCACCGGAATGCCCTCGGCCCGAAGTTCCTCCAGCCAACTGCGGGTGCCCAGTTTTTCCCAGGTGTCGTCGCCGGGCATGTCGGGCACAAACCAGTTCAGGGTGGTCGCCCCCCGGGTGATGGGCCAGAGCACCCCGGCCGTCTTCAAACCCGCTTGATGGGCCACATCATAAATCGTCGGCGTTTTGAGGACCTGGTCCTTCTCATAGACCGGATCGCACAACAGGCCCACCACCTGGCCGGTTTTCCGATCCAGATAGCTATTGCCGATCATGCCGTGCCGGGCCGGGCTGACGCCGGTCGAAAGCGTGGCATGGGCCGGCCAGGTTACCGACGGGAAACAGGTTACCATGCCGCTGGCCCTAGCCCCTTCCTTGGCCAATCGTCGGATGGTGGGCATCTGCGCTTTCGGATCGTCCAGATAGAAGCCGGCCAGTCCATCAATACTGACCAAAATGACACAATGATCCTTTCTCGGTTCCGCCGGGACGCCGGTTGCCAAAAGGCACCACAGCCATACCCAGGCTAAGACGAGGAAGGCCCACCGGCTGAGCCGCCTTAGCCTAAGGAGGTTGCCTCCAAAAAAGACCATGTTTCGCCAAATCTGTGCCATGATCACACCTCCTGAGAGCGGTTAATTGGATCAAATGTACAGAATCGGTTGGAACCATCTCCATTCCAAACGGGAAATTGTGAACAGAGATATTTGTTTACTTGCTGCCAGTCCCCCATCCTTTCTCGAACCGAAAAATATCCCACTTGCCTTGGAAGATAATGAGTTCTAGGGTGCACTATACCCTCTTTTAGCGGGAAGAAACAAGCACCGGCTGGCGATTTGCCCAAACCATTCGTCAAAAAGTCGTATATACCCTCCTTTCGAGCGAAGGAGCAAGCACCAGGATATCCGAAACCCTTCCAAAGGCTTTTCCCGACGGGCTTTTTACAGCAGGGGGCAGCGGCCTTTGTGTTTGTGTTGCCAGCGGGTGAGTTCTTTGGAGATTTGCCGCCAGAGGGTTTTCCAATCGGGCCTGGCAAAGGCAGGAAACTGTTTGGTATAGGTGTGCAGAAATCGGCAAAGTACGCTCCGGGGTACCCACGGATGTGCGCTCAGCCCCTGGGCTAATCGAACTAGATCCTTTCGATACCCCCGTTGCCAGCGGGAACCTATCCGGATTCTGTCCACATCTAAAAGCCAAGTCTGCAGGCTGTTTCCGTCTGCCCGCACCAAGATATTGGCCATTTTGAGATCCCCGTGCCGGACTCGATAGGCATGGAGTCGGCCGATAAGACGGCCCAAACTTTCAGCACATTGGGCGGCCAGGCGAAGGCGGTCGGCCTGAGGAAGCCGGGCGATTTGCCAACCCCAAAGATGCAGATTCTGGGCATTGGAAATCCACTGGGTAACCAGATAGGAGTAGTAGGGATTTCCCTGGAAGGGGGGTTCGCAAAGGGCGATCGGTTGGGGGGTGGCAATCCCCCTATACAGCAGGGCATGACCGGCCCACCAAGCCCGTCGTGCCCGAGTCCCTCGAAAATACTGCAGCCAGCCCCCCCAACCCACCCGTTCTCGAATACGCTTTAGTGCCACCCGAACGGAAGCCAATCCAGAATCCGGCCCACTTTCAGAAGCGTTGTATTCTTTTCGCATATCCTTGGGTGCCTTTGGAAGGCACTCCGTTGATCCGATAAATGGGTCGTAATCCCCACCATCGGATGGTTTCATGTAATCTAGGAAGGGGGAATCCAGGGGATTGGAACATTCTATAGAATCCCCTTTTGAGTGGGTATATTTTCCCCCAAAATAAGGAAAATTCCGAAATTCCCGGGGAAAGCCTTCTCCCCAGACCTCTCCGAAATCACCAGGGGCCCAGGAACCCCCTGGCGGATACCCATCCTCGGAGGTATCATGCCATTCCCTAAAAGTAGAGGTTGATAAAGAAACCCCTTCTTTTTCTCCCCCCCAAGCAGACTCCCCCGAAGCACCCCCAAAATGTGGTCCCGGAATCGGCGTCCGGACCAGCCCGACCCTCTTGGATGCAGAAAACAGGGCCTCTTGGTGGAAAATCTCCTCCGGCGGCGGCCAGTCGGCCTCAACCAGCACACTGTGATGGCCTAGTTTTACGGCCCGATGTAGAAAATGCTCCACCAGCCGGTCCGGCGCCTGCGCCCAACTCCGGAGCACCCGAAGGTTTTGATCGGCCAAGGCATAGATTTTCCCGCCCCCGCTCTTCAGGATGTGTAAATCCGGCTTGGGCTTCAGGAGCCGACGGTCCCGGTGTCGGCAGAGCCGAAACCGCCACTGCCAGCCCAGCCGATCTATCCGCTCGGCATCCGCCCGCAAATCAAAGGCGACTTCCGGCCTGGCCTGGCAATAATGTTTCCAAAAATACCAGCGCTGGGTGATGGTGGTCTGATCCCGCCATGCAGCGGCCAGGGGAGCGAGATTTTTCAGCGTGGTTTGCCGATCTGGGGGTTTACCGAGTCGGACGGCCAGAACATCGATGAGGAAAAATCGAAAGTTGACGGATGCACTCCCCTGGGGTTCCTCCTGCCCCTCTATGGAGTTGCCACGGGGAGTCACCGAAGAGGTGGAGGTACCCAGGCCTGCCTCCTCCAGCACATCCTCCGCCACCACCAGGATATTAGCGGTATGAAGATCTTCGTGCAGGATCCCCGCCTGATGGCAGCGTGCCAGAAAACCGGCCAACTGTTTTAAAAGGCACCGGGTGATCTTAGGCTGATCGGCTGGTGGGAGTTTGGGCCAGCCAGTCCGGAGGTATTCGTCCAGGGAGACCGCCTGGGGGACGGCCTCGGTCAGGAGCAGGCTATCCCACAGGCCCGGCAAACCGACAGGTTTCGCCCATCCGATAGGCCGAAGGGTGGGCACCCCCCGTTCGGAGAGGGCTAGGAGAGTCTGGAACTCCCGGCGGGCAGGGCAGCCGCGGAAGAAATTCCTCCACGGATCCGTCCACCGGGGGGCTCGGTAATGCTTCGCATAGAAGACCCCTTTGGGCGTTTCTATTCGGTAAACAGCCCGATGGTCCCCTTGTTTAACGCATTCGACCCGATACGCCGCAGCCCATCGCTGCACAGACCAGGGAGCCGTCCCTCCGAGCAGGAAATCCCACTCGGCCAGAATTTTCCATTGCCAATTGCCTTCCCGGCGGTCAATCCATGCATCCATAGAAGTCAGCTTTTATCGGCTTATCCCCCTGGCAGGGGAAATGAAGGGTTTTGGACAGGAGGCTAAGCGGGAAGCTCTCCGTCAACACCACCTTCCTCAGAAGGATGATTCAGAAAGGAGGGTGCTCTGGAGAATACAACGGTAGTACCACTAATTATGTAATTTTTACCCCACTTTTTGGTGCATTCTTGTGGGGGGGTAAATACAGACGTTTTGGTTGGTTTGCCCCCGGCGGTTTTATAACCTAGATTTGAAATGGCCTTTTGAAAAGGTCAATTTTCCTTGCTCCTCTTTTCGGGATGCTCTTTTCCGGTGGGGGGGTGTCTGTCGGTTTGCCCAAGTTTCTCCTGTTTCTACCTCTGGATAGAGCGGGGCCTCCCGGGCATCTGACCAAAAAGTTCTTCTGGGAAACCTCGACGCCAGGAGTTTACCGGGGAGAGTTCTCAAGGGGTTGGAAGTTTCGGCAGCCGGCGTGTTCTTCCTCCCGGCTGACGCACCGAACCTTGGCACATGGGGACAAGTTCATGAAGGTAGCGATGCTTCCGGAGACGCTCGAATCGGGTGTGGCATCCCATCTTCTGGATCCGCAGATTAGGGTTCGTGTAGCCCAGCTATTAAGCAGACTCTTTCCCCAGGGCTACTTACCAGAGCGTCGTCAGGATCAACGGTATCCGTTTCCGTTTTTAGTACGGTTGAACCGGGTGGCTGCCGATGGCCAAACTCCCACGGAAGAATCCATCGTAGTGGTGGGCAAACATATTTCCGAGTCGGGATTCGGATTTTACCATTTTCAACCCTTGACAGATCGGCGGATGATCGCCTCATTTGAGACGCCTTCCGGCCAATGGATTGCCTTTTTGTTGGACATCCGGTGGTGTCGGTTTACCCAGCAGGGATGGTATGAAAGCGGAGGCCGGTTTCTCCGGGCGGTTGCCTGTCCGCCCTATCGGCCGGAGTAATTTAAACTGGTGAAACCCGGAGGGATGATGCCCTGGTCCATCCTCCGGAACGCCAGGGGTTTGGCACCATTTGGCTTTCCGCCCTGAATCCATCTCTTTCGGATCACGAACTCTGCACATTCTGGCCTATTGACCTTCGCAAATCGTAGGGATAGACAAAATCCCTGGTTTTCAGCCCCCTGCTGTGTCTTTTTGGTTTTGCGAGGATCAATAGGTAACGCTTCGGGCATCCTCCAAACACTCTCCATTCCAAAGGGGTGGGCTACACTTCGGTTTCTCCACCGCCTATAGCCTTTTTGGACATGGCCGCTCGGTAGAACCCCCTGGCCCTGTTGGGCTTCCTGCCAAAGCCATCATCCCCCCTTCATCCCACGGAGCTTCCCCATGCACAACCCGAAACTCCATTTTCCCTAAAAAACCCCTTGACTCCCAACACAGTATCTCACCCGGCGGTGCCTTTGGCACCGCCGGCCTCTCCCACGGTGGGGAGAGGCGTAAAATCTGGATTCCTGCTTGCGCAGGAATGACACGAGGGCCCCAGGGTGTGTCATTCCCACGAAAGCGGGAATCCATTTGTTTTTTTCCTGGATTCCTGCTTGCGCAGGAATGACACGGGGGCCCCCTTGTATGTCATTCCCACGAAAGTGGGAATCCATTTGTTTTTTCCTGGATGCCTGCTTGCGCAGGAATGACACATCGCCCCTTGACTCCCAACACAGTATCTCATTCCTACCGAAAGCAGAATCTTCCCTCCGAAAGCGAATCCTCAGCCGCGCATTGCCGAAACAGCCGTCTCAAGAAATCCACAAAATACCGGAAGATGGTTGGACTACTGGCGCCTTGGACACGAAGGGAGTTCGTCCCGTTGGACCACTTTCGCAATTATTTTGACTGTATTCTAACCGGCCGGGCCACTACCAGATGGAGGGGCTAAAAATCGGATCGAACACCACAGATTGTGGTCATAGTTCCCGATACATACAGTCAAATTATGTGAAGTTATTTAGCCCGTTGGCCTGTATCTTCCACTTCTCCATGGAGGTATAATGAGTTTTTTAAGATAGAGGCCAATGACTTCAGAGGCTATCCCGAAATTGGTAGCCCAGGAGGGATCCCGATCCCGTGCCAACCGTTTTGCTTTATCGGATTTGCTGTATCAGACTGCCGTGTTGTTGGGGATTGGGCAGTCTGGGGGCCACCGTTGGGGTTCCCTCCGGCTACAGCGGGAATTTCGGGACACCTTCTTAGGGTGGACACCTTGCAAACAGTTTCTTCCTGACGGATGAGGTGCTCAGCTCATGAAAGTGCATCAGAGGTGGCTAGCTGTGTTGGGTTTGCTGGGGATTCTGGGATGGTTAGGTTGTGATGCATTTCGGTTTGTGGGGCGCTCAGGCAGCAGTGCCGTGGAAGAACCGGACTCCTGGACCGAGGAGGCCGGGGAGGCACAATTGCTGGAGGCCCAACCGGCCGTTCGCAGTGTGCTGACCGATCCGGAAGGCCATGTGGTGGTCGTCTTTTTCCACCGAGAGTTAGTCGATGACAGCACCTTAGCCACTCTGGCAGGCCTGAAACATCTCAAAGTACTTGATCTGGTGGAAACCCGGATCACCGATGCAGGGCTGAAACATCTGGCCGGCCTGCAAGGCTTGGAAATCCTTTATCTGAAAATGACCGAGGTGGGCGACGCCGGGATGGCCTCGTTAGCCGGGCTTCCTCGGCTGCATACGCTCTATCTTTCCCGCACTCAGGTAGGCGACGCGGGGCTGAAGCATCTGGGAAAATTGCTCAACTTGGAAATGCTCTTTCTGGATGGGACCCGCATTACCGATCAGGGCTTGGCCGCTCTGGCCAATCTCAGCAAACTCCAGGTGCTTGACCTTTCCGGCACGGCGATTACCGACGAGGGCCTCAACCACCTGGAACCGCTCCGGAACCTTCGGCATCTTTATCTATTGAATACTAAAGTAACCGAAGAGGGTGTGCGCCAGCTCCGGGAAAAACTGCCGAAAACCGTCATCAGCCATTCCCGCTCTTAAGGCCGGTGGGGCAACCGACAGGTAGAGAAACCACACGGTTCCCAGACCGGCCCCTACCGGATACCTTACCTTCCCACCTTTTGGTTTTGGAAACCGGTTCCGCAGATCTATTGCGAGTTTTCGGCCTCCATCCTATTGGAAGCGCCGGCTTTTACCCTTTAGAATAGGGGCTACAAGCGGCGGTGGGCCAGCCGAAATCGGGCAAACTCCCGAGGACCTGGTGGGAGGAAGGGGCCATGGGTTCGGCAGATATCCATGTGGGTACCTCCGGGTGGACCTATTCGGATTGGACGGGGGTGTTTTATCCACCGGATTTACCGGACTCGGAACGGCTGAGCTATTATGCCAGCCAGTTTGACACGGTGGAGATCAATTCCACTTTTTATCGGTTTCCCCCGCGGACGATGATCACGGCTTGGAATCGGCGGTTGCCGGAAGGCTTCCATCTGGTGGTGAAAGGAACCCGGCGGGTAACGCATTTTCAGAAGCTGGTGGATTGCCAGGAGGTGCTGAAGGCGTTTTTGGAGCGGGTGGGGCCGCTGCGGACGCTTCGGGTGGTGCTTTGGCAATTGCCGCCGTCGCTCCACCAAGATCTGGAGCGTTTGGAAGGATTTTTACAGTTGCTTCAGCGGGAGGCTCCTGGGGTGCGTCATGCGGTGGAGTTTCGCCATGCCAGTTGGTGGGCCGCGGAGACGGCGGAGGTCCTGAGGCGGTACGGGGCGGCTTTTGTGGCTGTCAGCCATCCGAAACTGCCCCCAGATGTCTTGCCGACAACCGATTTTCTCTATGTTCGGTTCCACGGGTTAGGGAAGCAATTGTATCGATATCATTATTCTCACCAAGAATTGGCCGACTGGGTTCAACGCCTCCTACCGCATCTGGCGGGCCGCTGCCTGTATGCGTTCTTCAACAATGACTATGAAGCGTTCGCCCCTCGAAATGCGCTGGCCTTCCGGCAGATGTTCGAGACGATGTTGCCCCCCGGTAAGTGGTAGGCGCCTGGCCGGCGGAATCCCATCAAAATAGCCGAGAGCTCTCTCAAAATAGCCGGGAGGGCACTATTTCCACAGGCGGGAGAGATTCTGACGCACTTTTTCCGATACGGACTCGGCCGGATGGAGATGTTTGGCAAAGTGTGGTTGGCCGGTCATGGCCTGGCCGCCAGATTGCACTTGAAAATACCGTTGCACCGAACGGGGTAGAAACCGCGTCAATTGGGCCATGCCGTATTGGTCCGTCTTACCGAACGGCCCATAGTAATGGAATAGTGGACAAAATACAGCCAGGTACTTCCGAGCACGTGTCAATGCCACATAGAAGAGCCGTAATTCTTCGTCGATAAGCTCCGGTGAACCTGTTGTCATATCGGACGGAATATTGCCGTCCGAGGCGTGGATGATATAGACGGCCTCCCATTCCAGCCCCTTGGCCGAGTGCATGGTGCTCAGGATCAAAAAATCTTCGTCCAGGATGGGCGGCCCGGCCAGGTCCTGCGTGGAACTGGGTGGGTCCAGGGCCATCTCCGCCAAAAAGCTGCGCCGATCCGGATACCGGCCCGCAATCAGTTCCAGTTGTTCCAGGTCCCGGCTGCGGGCATACGTGTTGTCGTATTTTTCCTCCAGCAGCGGTTGGTAGAAGGTACGGGCGGCATGGATTTGGGCGGAGACGTCTTTGGGTGAACGGATCAATTGTTCCAATAGAGCGAGCCATTTCGTCCAAATTCCGGCGGCGGCAGCCGGCACTTTCCACTGCCGCCAGACGTCCAGTTGGCCGCCGGCCGATTGAAGCATCTCCATCAGGTGTTTGGCCGTTTTCGGCCCGATGCCCGGCAGCAGGACCAGGATGCGCATCCCGGCCACCGTGTCCCGGGGGTTTTCCGCTAGACGCAAAATCGCCAACAGGTCCTTGACATGGGCAGTTTCGGAAAATTTCAGACCGCCGTATTTGTGATAGGGAATATTGCGCCGGTTGAGCTCCGTTTCCAAAAGCATACTATGATGAGACGCTCGAAATAGGACGGCTTGTTGGCGTAGGAGGAGGCCGGATTCCCGCCGCTCCAGAATCCGTTGGATCACCTCGTCGGCTTGTTCCTGTTCATCTTGGCAGAGGACCAATTCCGGCTGGGGGCCCTCGGTCCGCTCGGTCCAGAGGTTTTTCACATACCGCTTTTTGGCCAGGGCGATCACCTGGTTGGTGGCATCCAGGATGGGTTGGGTGCTCCGGTAATTTTGTTCCAGGGTGATGATCGTGGTATTGGGATAATGTTCGGGAAATTCGAAGATATTGTGGACATCGGCGGCTCGGAAGCTGTAGATGGCCTGGGCGTCGTCGCCGACGACGGTAAGCCCTCGGCCATCGGGCGACAGCATGTACAAAATCTCCGCCTGGAGCCGATTGGTGTCCTGATATTCATCGACCAGGATATAATCGAACATCTCTCGGAGGACCGGCCCGGCCTGAGGGTCTTCAAGCAAGGCATGCCAATAGAGTAACAGATCATCATAATCGAGAATCCCGGCCTGCTGCTTCCGCTGGATATAAGCGTCGAAAAGCCGGGCCAACTCTTTCTCCCACATGGCGCACCAGGGAAAGACCGTGCCGAGCACGTCGGCTAGTGGCGTCCGGGCGTTGAGACATCGGCTATAGATTTCCATGCAGGTGCCTTTTTGCGGGAAGCGGCGATCCGTTTTGTTCAGGCCCAGTTCCGTCCGGATCACCTGCAGGAAATCTTCCGAGTCGGAACGGTCGTGGATGACAAAGTCGGGGGGCAGTCCGATCGCTTTGCCGTACTGACGCAGAAGCCGGGTGGCCACGGCATGGAAGGTGCCGCCCCAAACCTGGCTTGTCAGTCCGGCGAATTTTTTGGCGCCTTGGCGGAGGTGGGCCAGTAGGGATTCGGCCCGGCGGAGCATTTCTGCGGCGGCCCGGCGGGTGAAAGTCAGCAGCAGGATTCGGCCCGGCGGCACCCCATGCCACACCAGCCAAGCCACCCGATGCACCAGGGTATTGGTTTTGCCCGTACCGGCCCCGGCCAGGATCAGAAGCGGCCCGTCGCCATGGGTGGCCGCTTTGCGCTGTTGGGGATTCAAATGGCCCAGAATTTCCTCCATCGCATCCGGCCGGGCCTTGCCGGCTTCCTTTTTCGCCTTCATCGCTTACCCTCCATGTATCGGGCCTCCATGTCCTTTGCGTACGATGCTTTCCTCGCTAAATAGATCCCCATTATTGCGAAACTGGTCCAAGGGTGCGAAATGCCTTCGTTTCCCAGGCGTCAGGAGGCCAACCACTTCCGGTATTTTGTGGACTTATTAGTGTACCTCTTGCTCTGCTTTTGGGCTAGAGATGTTCCGAAGCTTGCGGGACAAGGAAAAGCCAAAAAGCTTCTTCCGAGGGCTGGGCCGAATGGAAACATTCTCTCCGTTCCAGGCTGCTGCAGGAGAGCCGGAAGTTATTCCATCGCCTAAGAGGTGGGCCGTTCGGCCATCGGGACATACTTTTCTTCCGCTGGCCCGATGTACAACTGTCGAGGCCGGATGATCCGGCTTTCCGGATTGTCGTGCTGCTCCTTCCATTGGGCGATCCAGCCGGGAAGCCGACCGATGGCAAAACAGACGGTAAACATGTTGGTCGGGATGCCCATGGCCCGAAGGAGGATGCCGCTGTAAAAATCAACATTAGGATACAACTTCCGTTCGATAAAGTACGGATCCGACAGCGCCAACTCCTCCAATTTTCGAGCGATATCCAAAAGGGGATCATGGTGCTGGAGTTTGGCAAACACCCGTTCACAGGCCTGTTTGAGGATTTTGGCCCGGGGATCGTAGTTTTTATAAATTCGATGGCCGAACCCGTAGAGCCGGAACGGATTGCTCTTGTCTTTGGCGGCGGCGATGCACTGCTGGGGGGTGATGCCGCCCCGGTGGATTTGCTCGAGCATTTGGATAACTTCCACGTTGGCCCCCCCATGCAGCGGGCCCCACAGGGCGCTTACGCCAGCGGCACAGGAGGCGAAGAGGTTCGCCTTGGCCGATCCGACCGTGCGAACCGTCATGGTACTGCAATTTTGTTCATGATCCGCATGAAGGATAAACACCAGGTTCAGGGCGTCCTCGATCTCCGGCGTAACAATGTACTGCTTATATGGCAGGGAGAACATCATGTGGAGGAAATTGGCGCAGTAGCGAAGATGCGGATCCGGATAAATAAACGGCAAGCCCTGAGAACGCCGGTACGAAAAGGCGGCGATGGTCCGCACCTTGCTGATCAGCCGAGCGGCAACCGCCAAAAACGACTCCGGATCCTCCACCTTCAAAAACTCCTGATGATAACAGGCCAGATGGCTCAGCGTGGCCGACAAAATCGCCATCGGCGGCGCATCCAGCGGAATATGGTCAAACTGGCGGGTTAGCCCCTCATGGAGCAGTTCGTTGTCGGTCAGCGCTGCGCTGAATTGGCTCAGCTCGGTTTTATTCGGCAAATGGCCGAAGATCAAGAGATAGGCTACCTCGATAAAGTTCGGTTTTTCGGTAAATTGTTCGATGGGGATGCCTCGGTAGCGGAGGATCCCTCGGTCCCCGTCGATGTAGGTGATGGCGCTTTGGGTGATCGCCGTATTGGCAAGCGACGGGTCATAGGTTACCAGGCCGGTCAGCTCTCGCAGCTGGGTGATGTCCACGGCCCGTTCGCCGTGCGTACCGATCAAAATCGGCAACTCCACCCGCTGATCCCCCACGATTAGGACCGCTTTTTCGTTTTGAGTCATTTTGGCTCCCTACTAGGAAGACGGTTGGTTTATTTTTCCCCAAGGTAACATTTTAGCCGGATGATGGGGGGTTCCCTCTCCTTTGGCCGTCGAGAGCCCGGCCAGCCTGCCGACTGGCCGAGTGTGGGGGCCCCGTGTCATTCCTGCGTAAACAGGAATCCAGAAAGTATCCCAAAGTTTCCGCTTCCTCAGCAGGAACACAGGAGCAGGCCCAAGGCAGCCTGGACTCCTGCTTCCGCAGCGCAGCAGTGACACGTCGCCGCTTCCTTCGGCGAATACGCTACCTTTTTTCGTAACACTTTAGCCGAATGAAGGGGGCCGATGTGTCATTCCTGCGTGAGCAGCAGTCCAGGCTTATTCCGGCACAACCGGGAACCCAGGCAAGATGGAATTTTACTTTTTACGGTCTGGATTCCCGCTTGTGCGGGAATGACACCTTGGATTTAGGCCGCCGGACGGCGGGTTGCTTCATTCGGCTAATTTTTCTACTTTAAGAGCACTCCCCCTTTTCCACAAGGACGCCCCTCGTTGGCCCCCAAGACCCCCCTTTCCGACAAAGAGGCATATATCAGTTCGGAGAAAAATCCAGGCCGCTCCCTTTAGCAAGCCTTCTTAGAAAGCATTATAATAATAAGCATCTTAAATTGGGCAAGGAAATGCGAAAATCCTAAGGCTCTTGGAGGGTGGGTGCTATGAAAAGGGCATTTCGAGGACGGCGGGCGTTCACGCTGGTCGAATTGTTGGTCGTTATTACGATCATTGGGATTTTGATTGCCCTTTTGTTGCCGGCGGTGCAGGGTGCTCGGGAGGCGGCCCGCAATGTCCATTGCAAAAACAACCTCTACCAACTGGGCCGGGCCGCCCAGCAACATGCGGAAGTCCACGGCCATTTCCCCTCCAGCGGCTGGGGATACATGTGGACCGGCGATCCGGATATGGGGTTTGGGGCCATGCAGCCGGGCGGCTGGCTCTATAATCTCCTGCCTTATCTGGATCAGATGAATGTCCATCAAATGGGCGCCGGCCTTACCGGCAACGCCAAAACCGCCGCCTTGACCCAGCAACGGGCTGTAGTCATTTCCTTGTTTTATTGTCCCACCCGCCGTCGGCCCATGGCACTGCCTACCTATGAAGGCTGTTGGAACGCCGGCAACCCCACCGCCCTGGGCAAGACCGATTATGCGGCCAACGGCGGCACCGTGGCCCTTCTGGGCAACGCCACCAGCGATACCTCCTGTCCCCAAAAGTATCCCAACTGCAACTTCCGTGACCTGGAGGGTTGGCTCCGGCAGTTCGACGGCATTTCCAGCGAACGGACCGAAGTGCAACCGCCCCATATTAAAGACGGCCTGAGTAACACCCTCTTTGCCGGAGAAAAATATCTGAATCCCGACTATTACTATAGCGGGAATGCCTGCGTGGATAACAACTCCGCGTTCCAAGGCAATGATTGGGACCTGAACCGTTGGGTGCCCGGACTCGACGCCAACGGGAATTTAACATACGTTTCCGATCGGCAACCCAAACAGGATACCCCCGGGTTTGAAAATTGTACCTACCGGTTCGGCAGTGCCCATCCTTCGGGGTTTAATGTGGTCATGTGCGACGGTTCGACCCGGATGCTCAGCTATGCGATCGATCTGAGGATTTTTAGTTTTCTGGGCAACCGTCAGGACGGGCAAAGCATTCCGGATACCTATTAATCCGACTTAGAGCCTATCCCAAAATCAGGCCTCGCCCAAGCTGGGTTCGATTTAACCTGGGTCCATGAAACCTACCTGTATTGGAGGATCGGACAGTAAAGCTGGCATTTTGGGATAGGCTCTTAATCTGAGCTATTTGATCCGGCTCACCGCTGAAACTTCTCTGCCGGGTAACAAGTTAGCTGAATGAAGCAGTTGGGATCTCCACCGGCGGGAGAGGGCGGCCAGGCGGTAGCCTGGCCGGGTGAGGGTGTCATTCCCGCAAAAGCGGGAATCCAGAAATACGCACTCCCTATTCCGGGATTTTCGCTTCCGTGGGAAGAAGTCTGGATTCCTGCGTACGCAGGAATGACACATCGGGGTCTTCCATTCGGCTAAAATGGTATTCTGCCGGAAACTTGGAGCATCGGGTTTCCTCCTGGGAGATTCCTCATGGGGAGTAAGCGTTTTTTTCAGGCGGTCGTATGGAGTTTGATGGTTCTAGGGGGGCTGGTGGTTGGTTGTCGGCGGGGGCCGGAGCCGCCGCCCAAGCCTCAGCTTGATCCGGCGCAGGCCGCTGCGGAAGCAATCCGGCTCTATGACAAAAATGGCAATGGGATTCTGGAACCGGAGGAATGGAAGGAGTCGCCCGCTTTAGCCGCCGCCAAAGACCGCATCGACCGGGACGGCGACGGCAAAATCACTAGCCAGGAAATTGCCGACCGGATTGCCTCCTGGCTCCAATCGCCTGCCATCAAGACGACTTGCACCCTGCAGATCAACTTGGATGGCCGGCCGTTGGAAGGTGCCACGGTAACCTTGGAACCTGAGCCTTTTCTGGGGCCTTCTTTTAAGGCGGCTTCCGGGAGTACGGACCTGATGGGTATGGCCAGCGTTAGCGCCCAGGATGAGAAGTTTCCCGGCGTCTATCTGGGGCTGTATCGGGTCAAAGTGTCCAAGCAGGTCGGCGGGCGGGAAACCATCCCGGCCCGATACAACAGCCAAACCGAGCTGGGCTGCGAGGTCGCCACCGACATCGGCGGCATCGGCTACATCCAGTTCGATCTCCGAAGCCGATGATTTCTCCCGGTCTGGATTTTTTGCCGGGCAATTCGGAGAATTTCCGGGGATACGAAAACTGTAGATTTTAGCCGATTGGAGGGATCGGCTGTGTCACTGCCTGCGGAAGCAGGAATCCAGGCTTGTTCCCGCGCAAGCGGAATCCCAGGCAATATGGACTTCTCCTACTTTCTGGATTCCCGCTTGCGCGGGAATGACACCCTCAGCGGCAATCGCATCCTCAGTGGACATTACCATTTTGGATTCTCGCTTGTGCGGGAATGGCCTACTGGTTGTACCCCCCAGGGAGAGGCCAGTTGCCCCGATCGGTTAAATGTTACGGAAACCGAATTTTCCCCATTTTCCCCCTAGTCTATGCTGGTTCCTTACCTTACCACTCCCTTGACCAGGAGAAAAAGGTGGGCCGGAGGCTGGATTTTTCCTTTCCCTCCCCTTGACAATTCTTTTTGGGTGAGCAATAATAAATAATCTTTCCTCGAAGTCTGCCCCCGCCCTTTTGGTGTGGGGTTGGCCCGCCGAAAGGGTACTAAGGCTTCGAGAGCCTGACCGGTGGTTCTCTTGCGGTCCCGGCATTGGACAAGGGGGCCCTGCTTCAAGCCGGGATGCTCCCCAACGTTTGATGAAAGGGCTGTTTTTTCTATGCGGAACGTGTTTGAGGCGATTTTACAATGCGGGCACGATGAGGATTTTGTGCCCCAGGAAACCGAGGATTTTGTGCCCACGGATGCACCGGCCGGTTCGCCGGCGAAAGTCCGTATCTTGGCCGAGCGGGTCCAAAAGGGCCTGCCTCTCTGGCACCCGGAGGACCGTTCGGATTATTCCGGGCTGACCGGCGTGGACGACTCGTAATCGGCGGAGAACCCAAGCCGGGCGATTCTGCCCAGCATGGTAGGTCTCCTGAGACACCCTCCCCCCAGAGGATCCGGAAACGGCCCCGTTTCCGGAGGCCCTCCCGAAGGCTCGGCGCTGGCAACAGCGTCCGAGCCTTTTTCTTTTGGGGTAACACGTTAGCCGAAAACAATATGCCTCTTCCCCGGAGGGCTAAAATCAGCGGGACCCTGCTGCGCGCCCAGAAATCCAGGCTTGTTCCCGCGCAAGCGGGAATCCGGGAAACAAGGCCTTCTCCTGCCTGGACTACCGCTTTCGCGGCAGGGACAGCGCTGAGCTTCCTGTTCGGCTCATCGGACACTGTATCTACCCGACCGGGCCTCTACCAGGTCCAGTGGGTCAGAATCGCATCGACACCACATAGGGTGGTTCTACTCCCTGGTGGATACAGGAAAGCTAAAGTGTTACTAGCGTGTTACTTTGACTGTATCTACCCGGTCGAGTCCCTACCAGATGGGGGGCTAACCATCGGATCGAATATCAAAGATGGTGCTCCTAGTTCCCGGTGGATACAAGCAAACTAGGGAATACTAAGGGGGCTTTTTCCCCTTTTGCCGGGGTAATAGGCGCCCTAACATGGAATTTAAGGAATTGGAAAATTTAGATAATTTTTGGCTAGGATAAAAACCGACCGGACCGGATTGCATTCAACTGCTTCCCCCACCCAGGCCCCTCACTTTTGGAGGAGCCAGCCTGAGGGATACAGTCAAATTACACATGTGTTTTGGGAGGCCAGGCCGACGGTGCCCCCCGAGTGGGTTTTCCAACCTCCCAGAAAATGGTATGCTCAAGATTCCTAAAACCGGGAAAATGGAGAATAATAGAAAAAGGTAACATTTTAGCCGAAGGGAGCAGATGAGTGGCACTGCTGCGCAAGCAGGCATCCAGCAGGTTTTCGTTCAGGCGGGGCCCAGGTAATAGGGACTTTGTCCTATCTTTTTCTTTTCTTTCTGGACTGCCGCTTGTGCGGCAATGACACCCCTTAGCCGGCTTCGCTCAGCCGGCCTCTGGCCGGCCAGGGGAGAGGCGGGTGGGTTAGATTCGGCTAACCTGGGAAGGAACAAGGAAATACCCGACAGGATTTGTCGGAGGCATTGGCGGTTTTGGATTAAAGGCACGAAGGTGGAAAATTGGGAAAATTGGGAAAATCCGGAGGGCTTCCGACCGTCCCGGTTGGTGGGTATGACGGTGGACGAACTGGCCCAATACGATTACGATCTGCCCAAGCGGCTGATCGCCCAGTCGCCGCTGCCCAACCGGGCTGATGCCCGGATGATGGTGGTGCGTCGGGCCGACCAGACGCTGGAACATTGGCATGTTCGGGACTTGCCCGATCTGCTCCAGCCGGGCGATTGCCTGGTGCTCAACGATAGCAAAGTGATTCCTGCGCGGCTGGTAGGGTATCGGGAATCGACCGGCGGCCGATGGGAGGGGTTGTTTTTAGAGGCCTGGCCGAACGGCTTCTGGAAAGTCCTGGCCCGCTGCCGGGGCAAACCCCAACCAGACGAACCCATCGTGCTCATCAACCGGTTTGGCAAGGAGGACATCCGGCTTTTTATCGGGACCAAATTGCCGGAGGAGGGGGCCTGGATCGTCCGGCCGGAAACCCAGGAGGAGGTGCTGAGTCTGTTAGAGCGGGTGGGCCGGGTCCCCTTGCCCCCCTACATCCGACGGGGCGAAATGCGCGAGGCAGACCGGCATTGGTATCAGACCGTTTATGCGGCCACGCCCGGTTCGATTGCCGCTCCCACAGCCGGATTGCATTTTACCCAGGGACTCCTCCGGCGATTACGCGAGGTGGGCATCGACATCGTTCGGATTACGTTGCATGTGGGGGTCGGCACGTTTCGACCGATCAAGACGGCCCGACTGGCCGACCATAAAATGCACAGCGAATGGGGCCACCTCTCGCCGGAAGCGGTAGAACGTCTGCTGGCAGCCCGGCAAAAGGGCCGACGCATCGTAGCCGTCGGCACTACCTGTGTGCGGCTCTTGGAGACGGCGGCGGCTGACGGCCAATTGAAACCCTTTTCCGGATATACCGACCTTTTCATTCGGCCGCCGTATGAGTTTCGGGCCGTGGACGCTCTGTTAACCAATTTCCATCTGCCCCGCACCACGCTTTTGGTGCTGGTGCGCACCTTCGGCGGCGACCAACTCATCCGCCAGGCCTACGAAGAAGCCATCCGCCAAGAATACCGGTTCTACAGCTACGGCGATTGTATGCTCATCTTATAATCCCCGCTGATCTTGCCATCCCTTGCGGTATCTTGTAATACGGAATATTTTCGCCCAATGGAGCGGCGGGCTACCAGGCCCGGAAAAGCGGCGATCCAAGCGAGATACCTCCCAGGGATCAAACCTTCGAAGCAGGTCCCTCCAACGGCCTTTTCATTCGGCTAAAATGTTACGAAAAATGGTATATTAACATTGTCCGGAAAAAGGGGAACGGTTCAGGGGCTATGCAGCAGGCGGCTGGGGCCTCCTTGGGGGGCCTGGGCATCGCGGCTACCGCTTGGCTCTGGCAAAGCCCCGGGAATATTCCATGCGAACACGGTACCGAGCCTCGGTGAGGGTGTTTTCGGGCAAGGATACTAAGAATGACGAAGTTTTTGCGAGCTTTGAATGTGCTGTTGGCCAATTTGCTGGGTCTGGGCGTATTGGCTCTGCTGGCAGCGGGGGCGTATTTCGGCTACCAAGCACTCACCGGAGATAAAAGAGCACTTCAAGAGGCAGAGCAGAAGCTGCGTGCTTCCCAGGCAGAAATCGATGGGCTGCGTACCCAACTGGCCCAGCGCCAGCAGCAAATCCAAACCCTCCAAAATGACCTGGCCGAAAAGCAGAAGCAGATCGAACAGCTTCGCACTGCGGTGCGACTATTGAAGGTGCAGCATCGGCTGGCCCATTTAGAAGTCATCTCGCAGGAGGTTTCTCCCCAAACGGGGCAATTGGAAACCCGGCTTCGGTTTCTGGAGGTGGACGATGCCGGCAAACCGATCGACAAGCCCAAAGAGTTTACCATCCAGGGGGATGTGGTTCACGTAGCGGCTTTGGTCATTAAGTTTGCCGACGAATACGTGGAAGCGGGCGAGAATCTTCGGGGCGCTTCCATCTGCCTGTTTCACCGCCTGTATGGGGATAAGCAACCGCCGGAACAGGGGTTTCCGTTAGACCCGGTGGGTTCTCGGCCAGCGGTCTATCAGACCGGCCAGCAGATGAGCGATTGGGAACGGGAACTTTGGAAAAATTTCTGGGAGTATTCCAACAACCCCACGAAAGCCCGACAGGTGGGCATACGGGCCGCCCACGGAGATGCCGTGTATCAGCAACTTCGGCCCGGCAAACGGTATAAAGTGCTCCTCCGGAGTACCGGCGAATTTACGATCCAACCGGCCGAGGAGGAACCGGGGGGAAGCCCAACCGGACGGACCACCTAAGAGCCTATCCCGAAATCAGGCCTTGGCGCAAGGGAGGTGGATGTATGCTGGCCTCTGAGAGGCTGTCCCGAAATTAGTACTCGGGCGGCTGTCCAGACCGTTTCCAACCCTTTCTGGTTTCCCAAAGGGCCTGGTTATTAGGGTTTTTGGCAGTCTGGGCGCCGCCGGTTGGTGGGCACATCCGATTAGAAAGGGAATTTCGGGACAGCTCCTGAGACCTACCTGCATGAAAGGATCGGACTAGCATTTGGGATAGACGCTCAACCAAGGAAGTGGCAAATGTCGAACATATGTACCGATTTCCCCGAACGGTAGGACTGCCCTCTCCCCTAGGGCATTTCTTCGGAAGCAGGAGATGGGCCAAAATCCCCACTGCCTAACAGCGCCAGCACCCGGCATACTGGTTTCCCCGGTGGGAGAACAACAACCTGGCTGATCCTCAAAAACAGCTTGCTATTCTGCCGAAATATTCCGTTTAGGAAAGACCCATGAATTGGTTGGAAGGATTGGAAAAAATCGTTCGGCGGGATGAACCGTTGGCCATGCATACCTGGTTGCAACTGGGTGGGCCGGCGGAGTTCTTTGCCGAACCCCGGACCTTGGAGGAATTGGCGGCACTGGTCCAACGGTGTCGGGCGGAGGAGGTGCCGTTGCGGATTCTGGGACGGGGTTCCAATATCCTGGTCCGCGATGAAGGGGTTCGGGGGGTGGTGGTGCAACTGACGGCCGGGGTCTTCCGCCAGATTCAGGTGGAAGGCGAGCAGATTCTTGCCGGGGGCGCCGCCCGGCTGGGCCGCGTGGTGACCACCGCCGTCCATGAAGGATTGGCCGGGCTGGAACCCTTGGTCGCCATCCCCGGTTCGGTCGCCGGCGCCCTGCGCACCAATGCCGGTGCCGTGGGAACGGACATCGGCCAATGGATCGTCTCGGCGAAGGTGATGACAGAAACCGGCCAGATTGTCGATCGGAGCCGGGAGGAACTCGGCCTGGGCTATCGCCGCTGCTTACTCGACGAGCCGGTCATCTTAGAGGTCTGCTTCCGCTTGGAGCCGGACGATCCCCACCAATTGGCCCAACGCTTGCAAAAGCTCTGGATTCTCAAAAAGGCCAAGCAGCCGATGGGCCATCAGTCCGCCGGATATATTTTCAAAGACCCGCCCGGACTCAGCGCCGGCGAGCTGATCGAACAGGCTGGGCTGAAAGGCACCCGCATTGGCGGCGCTGTGGTCTGCGACCGAAACGCCAACTTCATCATCGCCGAGCCGGAATGCACCGCCCAAGATGTGCTTCGGTTGATCGACCTATTACGTCAGCAGGTCCGAGATCGCCTAGGAGT
>Ga0209017_10000818_pt1 | contig 27896 bp, 24 predicted proteins | sample YNPBryunderm2012_FD_185812 | JGI IMG/M metagenome (GOLD analysis project Ga0209017, IMG submission 185812) | Anoxygenic and chlorotrophic microbial mat microbial communities from Yellowstone National Park, USA - YNP Bryant MS undermat 2012... ...
GCCCAAATTTGGGCCGAAACGTACAAAGTAACCGGAGTGCCGTATGATTCTACCAATCCGTTTCACCAACGGGCGTTAGAACTGAAGTTAGGGACACCGTTAAGTGGAGTGATACGCGAAACGATCAACGGGCAATCGTTTGATGTCCAGGTCTTTGCTTACGATACGCTCTACCGTGGTTCAGATGGTGTTATTCGCCGAATGAGTGATTTACCGCGTCCAGCAGAGGTACAGGCCTGGCAGCCCAAAGCGCCGACACCACTGGTACCACCGACGCCACCGGTATCACCACCTGTACCGGAACCACCTGCCGAACCTGTACAACCGCCTACAGTGAACATTCTCAATGCGCCAGAGGTGGTACGGGCGGGTGCGCCTCGGCGTGATCCCAACTGGCCGCCTAAGCCCGACTTCAATATTCTGACTGACCGTAACGGTCAGCGTGAGCGTGTGTTAGGTAAAATTGAATGGGTACGTAAGAGCGGTGATGATATTACCATTACCAACGATTGGGTTGAACGGCATATTATTGAGGTGTCCATTCCACAACTGGCACGGTTTCGGAATACCAATGGTGGGAGGATCAAGTTTCACCGACTGGCAGCCGATCAATTGCGCCGATTGTGGCAGGCCTGGGAAGATGCCGGGTTGTTGCACCTTGTACTAACCTTCGATGGTGCATGGTGGCCGCGAACGATCCGTAGCAACCCGACTACCTTGAGTAATCATGCCTACGGAACGGCGTTCGATATCAATGCGCAGTGGAATGGCTTTTACAAACCGGCAGCTCTGGTTGGTGATCGTGGTTCGGTGCGTGAGCTAGTACCAATCGCGAATGCACTTGGCTTCTTCTGGGGAGGTCACTGGAACTACGATGGTAAAGGCGCCAGTGATGGTATGCATTTTGAATGGGCAGTTGCCCGCTAGGCAAAGGAGCAAGCAATGCAACTACACGGGCTACATGTGTTGGTGACCGGTGGGGCCTCTGGTTTGGGAGCAGCAACTGCTGAACGACTGGCCGGTGCCGGGGCGCGGGTGACCATCGCCGATCTAAATGAAGGTGCTGGCGAAGAGCTAGCTGCCCGGATCGGAGGACAGTTTGTGCGCACCGATGTTACCGATCCGGCGCAGTGTGCAGCAGCAGTAACCAAAGCTGCTGCAAAAGGCGGTCTGCACGTATTAGTCTGCTGTGCCGGTATCGTGTTGGCCGAACGAATCTTAGGACGTGACGGTGTGCATGATCCGGTTCGCTTCAAGCGTGTCGTTGAAGTCAATCTAATCGGTACCTTCCACATGATGCTTTATGCGGCACAGATGATGAGCCAAAACCAGCCCAACTCCGAAGGCGAACGTGGCGTTATAATCAATACGGCATCGATAGCTGCATTTGAAGGCCAAATTGGTCAGGTTGCTTATGCCGCCTCAAAAGCTGGTGTCGTCGGGATGACGTTACCGGCAGCCCGCGAACTGGCTCGCTTTGGGATACGGGTGATGACTATTGCGCCGGGTATCTTTGATACCGCAATGATGGCCAGTCTACCGGCAGCGGCCCGTGAGTCGCTCGGTGCGCAGGTACCATTTCCATCGCGATTGGGGCGTCCTGCTGAGTATGCAGCGTTAGTCCAGCACATCATTGAAAATCCGATGCTAAACGGTGAAGTGATTCGGCTCGATGGCGCTATCCGAATGGCGCCAAAATAAGGGAGGAAGAGGAATGCAAATTTATCTCGATACGGCCAACCTCGCCGAAATTCGTGAGGCAGCCAGTTGGGGTATTCTGAGCGGAGTAACGACGAATCCGACACTGATTGCCCGCGAAGGGGGAGTTGATTTCAAAGCAATTATCACGGAAATTGCCGAGCTGGTTGATGGCCCGATCAGCGCCGAGACCATCTCGCTCGATGCCGAGGGAATGGTGCGCGAGGGATTAGAGTATGCTGCATGGCATCCGAACGTTATCATCAAAGTGCCGAGTACAACCGAGGGATTACGAGCAGTAAGCCAACTGGCTAAGCACGGCATTCGTTGCAATGTAACGCTCTGTTTCAACGCTGTGCAGGCATTGCTGGCGGCACGGGCCGGTGCGTTCATCATTAGCCCCTTCGTTGGCCGAGTTGATGATACCGGTGTTGATGGAATGGCCTTGATTCGCGAGATTGCCGGTATCTATCGCCAGGATAGCGAAATTAAAACCAACATTCTGGCGGCATCTATCCGTCATCCGCGCCATATTGTTGAGGCAGCACTGGCCGGTGCTGATATTGCGACCTGCCCGTTCAAGGTGCTTCAGCAGGCAATGCGCCATCCATTGACCGATCGCGGGATTGAGCAGTTCCTGGCCGATTGGCAATCGCGAATGCGTTCCTGAGCCGAGATTATGCGAGATCAACCACTCATGCTCGGTTTGATCGGCGCTAGCGGTACTGGGAAGACAACGCTGACGCAGGGGATTGTGCGTCTGCTGGGTGCGCAAGGCGTTACGCCGATCAATCTCGATGATTACCTGCGCTATAGCCGTGCAGAGCGTGCGGTACGTGGTTTAACCGATGCCGATCCGAGGGCTACCGATCTGGATCGCATGGCCGCCGACCTGGCAGCGTTGCGAGCCGGTCAAACTATCGAAAAACCGATCTACAACCATAAGACCGGAGTTCCACAGGGCAGTGAACGGGTTGCTCCGACCGGACTGGTTATTGCTTACGGTGCGTTAACTTTGACCCCGCCGGTGCAGCCCGATCTGTTCGACCTTACTGTCTACTTTGATCCCGATCCCGAACTGTACCGTCGTTGGCGCGAAGAACGTGATGTGCGTCAACGGGGGTACACCCCTGAAGAAGTGCGGATGGCGTGGCCGGCGCGTGAACGCGACATCCAGCGTTTCATCGTTGTCCAACGACCGTTAGCCGATGTCGTTTTACGCTTTCTGCCAGGTGAAGTGGGGTACGACCTGCAAATGTGGTTGCGCCGGCGGGCGCTGGCGTTTGATGTCATCAACGCTCTTGCCGATGCGGGTCAGGGGGTAGCCGTGCAGATCCAATCGGTGACTGCTGACGATGATGGTTTACCGGCCAACGTGATTAACGCAACGTCAGACCCGGCTCTTGATCGGCTGAGTGAAGGATTACGATCACGGCTGCCGGTATCTGGACAGGTGAGCACAGGCGAAATGGTTCAGGGGACGCATCCCACGCTGACATTTGCTCAAACCTTGATTGCCACGTTGCTCTTGCAAAGAGGGTAAGCGACATTGATGTAGTTCCTCATAGACATCGGCCATTGATGGTAGGGGCACGGCGACGCTGTGCCCCTACTTATGGTGGCGCCCGACCTGACTGCGTTCATCACGCGCTCAACTGCGATTGCATCGAAATCATCTGGTACAATCCCTTCGGCAGCGACTCAAAAGCTGAAAAAATTCGGTGAAGGTATCATCATGGATTGGATTTCTGCATCAGTAAGTGACTCGCGAAGGTTCATGCAAACTCTATGGCTGCTGACGATTATCGGGTTAATCATCCGGGTAGCCGCAGTGTTTGTCCTAAACGACTACCATGATCCGTTGACGGCTGAGTATGGCATTGTAGCAAAGAATATCGTTGCCGGTAAGGGTTTTGTGGGAGGCGGCTGGCTTGGGCCAGAGATGCCAACCGCACTGAATACGCCGGTGTATCCATTATTTCTGGCAGCCTGGTTGTGGGTGGGGGTGCCCTTGCCGTTTCTTGGTGTCGAGCTATGCCAGGCCCTGCTTTCGGCGTTGCTTATCTACCTCACCGGCAGGATTGCATCGCATTGGATTGACACAACAACCGGTTTATTGTCTGGTCTGATGGTAACCTTCTACCCTCCACTTATCTATTTCTGTAAGCAGATTTCTCCGGCGATTTTTACAACATTTTTTACAATTTTTTCCTTGTTTGTGTTATTACACTTCTTTCAACGGCCCACCTGGCGCCGCGCCATATTTTTGGGGGTGGTCTGGGGTATTTCCTGCCTGGTTGAACCTATTTTGCTGTATGGCTTATCAGGTGCGGCGTTCCTCATCGGAATGAATCAAGGTGATAGGATCAAGATTATCCAAAAGCTGGCTGTTACACTATTGATTGGCCTGTTGGTGTTGTTGCCCTGGACGATCAGAAATTATCTGGTGTTTCAGCAGGTTGTGTTGCTCAAGACCTCATTTGATCTGAACTTTTGGCTGGGTAACAATCCGCACGCCACCGGCTTTTTGTACACGGCTTCGGGTGAGCCAATGCAAAACACGCTTCCGGCAAGCATGCTTGAGTATTTAAGCTCACTCAACGAAGCGGAACGCTATGCGGTGCTGCGGTATGAGGCGCTACAATGGATTGCAGCAAATCCTCTGCAATTTTTAAAGCTGACGATGATGCGCATAGTGTACCTCTGGGTTATTTCTCCTACCTATTTGATAACCGATCAGAACATTGTTGAGCCACGCTACTTTTATATGTTTAGAAGTATTATTCAGATTGTGTTGCTGTTGTTGGCATTTCTGGGTAGTGTATTGGTGTATCGAAAGTACAGACAATTTTTTGTGTTAAGTGTCTGGTGGATCGTTGCCTTTACAGCGCCGTATGCTATTTCGGTGGCCGGTAATACTCGCTATCGATTACCGGTAGAGCCGATCCTGCTAGTCCTCGCCGGTGTTTGTGTTAGTAAACTGATCGAGGTATCGCAACAGAAAAGGGCATCGGCAGGGATATAGTCAAACGACGCTGACTGCAACGTCTGGTGTGATGGCAACCTTCATGCTCTTGACTTCACTGCAAAAGGTGCTCTTCTCACCACAGAGACCACGGAGATCACAGAGACTAACGATAATGTTATCTTTCATTGCACAGAGGGTTGTGAACATTTTTCTTCCGTGCGCCCAATGGTCAAAAATGATCCTTATTCTTCATAAATCTTAGACGCTCTGTGTGCTCTGTGTGCTCCGTAGTGAGTTTTTGCAGTGGACTCTGATCTTATGACGAGAATCGCTCATCTGGTACGTATACTGCTACCTCCGCTGGCATACCTTGCGCTGGCAATTGCCTTCACCTGGCCACTGTCTATCCACCTGACGACAGCGCTGGGAAGTGGACTTGATCCATTGTTGCAAACGTGGGTGCTGGCCTGGAATGCGCGGGCATTTGTCACCGATCCGCGAACTATTTGGAACGCGCCGATCTTCTTTCCTTATCCTGAAACGCTGGCGTATAGTGACCATCATCTTCTGCTGACAGTTGTTGCGTTACCGTTGATACTCCTCGGCGGTCCTGTCTTGGCATACAATTTGCTCGTATTAGCCAGTTATGTCCTTACAGGGTGGGCTGTGTATCTGCTGGCAAGCGATATGCTAGTACGCGCACACGATAGGTGGATTCGTACCTTTAGCTCCTTCGCTGCTGGTGCGCTGTTTGCATTTGGTACGTACCGCATGGCACATTTTGTTCATCTACAATTGCTACAGACAGCCTGGCTGCCACTGGCTCTTCTATTTCTGCGCAGGTTTTTGCACGACACGGAAACAGGGAAACGACGCTGGCGATATGCGGGACTGTTTGGTCTCTTCACAGGTATTCAGTGTATAACTGCGCTCTACTACGCATATTTTACTGCCCTGACAATTGGACTGTATGTTGTCATTTGGTTATTGAGAACTTTGTCCCGTCGGCAAAGACCCAACTTCTGGCAAAACATTGGTGGGCTATTGTTTGGTGGTATACTTGCCGCGCTTATTACGATACCGGTGACGCTACCGTACATTCATGTGTACGAGTATCTGGGCATCGTCCGATCATTACGCGAACTCGATAACTGGTCAGCGCCACTCCAGGCATTCCTGGCCGTTGTACCGACAAACTGGTTGTATGGCGGAAGAGACAACTGGTTTACTGCTAGTGGTGGTGAGTTTGCGTTATTTCCAGGTTTTGTCACGGCTATACTTGCGATAACAATTCTGACACTGACAGTTTGGTGGCAATTCAGAGACCGGAAGCGAAACAGTGATAAGCTGATCGGCTTGTCGGAGGCTGGCTTCCTGGTATTGCTGGCTACCTGTGCATTTGTATTATCATTGGGTGTTGGAATTCGTCTGGAGCGTGGTAGTGCAGCATTATCAATCCCAATGCCATATGCATGCTTCTACGAACATATCCCCGGTTTTGGCGCTCTGCGCGTTCCGGCGCGCTGGGCAATGTTAACGCATCTGGCACTGGTCTTACTTGCTAGTGTGACTCTCGTTTACCTGGGTCAATGGCTTTGCTCGAGAATAGACCGTCGTCTATCGTGGATCATTCTAGCAACGATTGGCATATGTGCTCTTATCGAGCATGCATCTTTTCCATTGCCACTTGCATCTGTTCCTGACCCAAAACCGGTGTATGTCTGGCTTGGTACTCAGCGCGATCTGCATGCCCTAATTGAGTTGCCGGTTGGTTCTACACCACGCGGTGCCGAGCTGGAACGTATTACTACACGTCAGTTTCACCAGATACATCACTGGAAACCACTCGCTGTTGGATACAGTGGTATTATTCCATTTGGTACGACTGATTTGATGCGTCGCATTCAGCGTTTGCCCGATGATGATACCCTGCGTTACCTGGCTCTGCTCGGTATCGACACATTGATTATCCATCGCGATGAATATGAACCTGAAAAACTGGCGTCTCTGAAGGCATGGGCTGATGCTACTCCACTGCTGAGTCGTCGTGCGGAAGTGGGTGACGCATTGGTATACGTAATCAATCCGCAGGCTCTACCACCGTTACCTGCTGCGAACAATGCATCGATATTCATATCAGCAGATGAACGGGTGCCGGGGGTATTGGCGCTAGGCCTCGTTCAACGCTGGAAAGCGGAAGGTGCTTCCTTGTATGGTTTTGAACGAACGCGCTACTATCCGGCGCTGCGCCGGCCCCAACCCGGACAGGTGTTCGATTACGGATTGCTTGCTGCCGATGAGAATCCACTGCGTTACGGTTTTGATGCGGAAAATCTGCTCTGGCAATCGAACGGCCTGGCTCTCTATCGTCGCGATTCACGACTGCTTGCTGCCATTGATCTGGCTCAGCCGGTTGCAGGACAGTTTCATTCGCAGTATCCCTCTCGTTTAAGTTTGGTGGTCGAAGCAGATCGGGTGCGTGTCAATGAGAATGTTTTTATGCTAGACGAACCCCTGTCTGCTGCTTTCATTGAGTTAGATACTGCCAGTCTGGTAACGCAAACTTTGGTGATTGATGGTAGAGCGTACACGGTTCCACCAGGCACCATTACGCTTACCGCACCGATCTCGATGAACCGCGAGACGATCATCATCGGTCAGACTGATCGAATGAGCATTCAGCAACTTCGAGTACTGAACGCTCCGCGCATGTCTGTTACCTTACCAGAAGGATTGCTGGCGATTGCTGCTGACTGTCGTTTTGATGGGACGCAATTGTCAGTCACTGTGCACATCGGTGGATCAGGTGCGCTAGAATTGGAGGTACGCGGTGCATCAGCCCGTGACGATAAGCCTATTTTGCTTCTCAAAGGTGTACCGCTAACAACAACGTCTAATGTTAGTAGTATCACCTTCAGTGTTGATCTATTTAATCCTGGCGAACCATGGATAACCCACCGCGAGCCTCCAGAAGATGGACGCTATATCGTGTATTTGCGAGCTATGGGGCACTCTAGTACTGCGGTACCGATTGCAACATTTTCGATCCGTAATGGAGCAATCCGTGATGCGCGGTCTGTTCCTCTCCCCCTTCGTGCCTTGCGTTAGGGTCTTGAAGATGTGATGTATTGCAGAACAGGATGCTATCGCAGATCAGTGAGAATATTACGACACTGATCCGATTTCCAGGATACGCCTGAATCTCGTTTTACAGAGCGAGTTTGAAAGAGCTTCTATCTTTATTGTTGTCCTCACCAAAAAACCCTGATGTAAAGCAACAATGAACACCTAATGCTGTTGCTCACGCGCCAGGTAATATGTCATACTTTGCAGCACGGCCACCGGATCGATATAGCGCACCCATACATCCTCGGGCACCTGTAGGATCATCGGTGCATAGCTAAGGATTGCACGCACGCCAGCCTCAACCAGGACATCGGCAACTCGTTGGGCTTGTGCGGCCGGGACTGCAATGATAGCCATTCTAATCTGTTTTTCGGCTATTACCCGTCGTGCATGCGCGAAATCCTGGATGGTCAGGTCGCCGATCTTTTGTCCGATCTTGGCCGGATCGGCATCGAATAGGGCGACAATCTCGATCCCTTCGGTGCGAAAACCTTCGTAACGGGCAATGGCTTGCCCGAGCAGGCCGATGCCAACCAGGGCTACCGGCCAGTGTTGGTTGATACCGAGGATGCGTTCAATATGTTGGAGGAGCTTCTCGACATCGTAGCCGATACCCTGCTTGCCAAACTCACCGAAATACGAAAGGTCTTTGCGGATCTGTGCCGCAGTCACGTTGATCCGCTCGCCAAGCTCTTGCGAAGACACGGAATGCACCCCCTCCTCGAGCAGGTAGCGCAGACTCCGTGCATAGAGGGGTAGGCGTCGAATGACTACATCAGGTGGTAATTCTGAGCGCTCCACACAAGTCCTCCGTTGGATCAGGTAGAGTATGTGAAGTGTAGCACGAGCTTGCCAGTTCTGCAAGAGTTTTTTATTGATAGTGCTTTTCAGTGTTCTCAAACAGAGCAACGATCCTGGGTGCGCGGGCCTCCGGCCCGCATTCTGCAATATACGGCGCAATTTCAAGAGGTTGCGCACGATCGTGAATGGGCGCAGCTCTTTTTACCTCCGGCCCGCATTCTGCAATATACGGCGCAATTTCGTCATTTGTTGCATCAGCAAACCGTCAAGGGCGGTTTTAGAACCCGCTCCTACCGGTGCGGTCATATGCAGCAGATTAGGAATCTCGCCGTTCCTCTCGTCTGCCAGACAGGGGAAGACGTTGGAAAGCCCTGTCTGAATCGATTGAGTGAGATTGATTCAGATATGCTACAATGCGCGGGCAGAGTTGCAATCGTAGATGACGTCCGGCGATCAGAACGTTTATGGATACACTGGCAGGAAAGCGAATTGTGCTTGGGGTGTGCGGTAGCATTGCCGCCTACAAAGTGGCACAACTGGCCCGTGATTTGACCCTGGCCGGGGCAGTGGTAGATGTGATTCTGACCGAGGCAGCCGAACGGTTTGTCGGTAGGGCAACGTTTCAGGCGTTGACCGGTCGCCCGGTGCTGACCGATATGTGGAGTTTACCGGAAGACGGGGTGGTCGGTCATGTGAGTCTTGGTATGCACGCCGATATGGTTGTGATCGCACCAGCGACTGCCAATACCATTGCCCGTCTGGCCGCCGGTCTATGTGACGATCTGCTGACAACGACTGTTCTCGCAACACGCGCACCGCTGCTCATCGCACCGGCGATGAATCCGGCAATGTACGAGCATCCGGCAACCCAGGCCAATCTGGCCACATTACGCGCCCGCGGAGCATACGTGCTCGAACCAGAGGTTGGACGAATGGCTGAGCCGGTGAGCGGCCGCGGACGCCTCCCTGAACCGGCTGATTTGCTGGCCGAAATCCGTGCGTTGCTGGGCCGTCAGATCGGTCGCTTGCGCGATCGGCGAGTAGTAGTAACAGCCGGTGGTACTCGTGAGCCAATTGATCCGGTGCGTTATATCGGGAATCGCTCGTCGGGTCAGATGGGGTATGCGTTAGCGACCAGGGCACGTGATTTGGGGGCAATGGTGACCTTGATAAGTGGGCCAACCGCTTTACCCCCACCGCGAGCAGTAACCTTCGTTCCGGTTGAGACAGCACTTGAGATGCGTGAGGCAGTGCGGGCGGCCTGCCAGCAGGCAGATATGCTGATTATGAATGCAGCAGTGGCCGATTTTCGGCCAGCTTCTGTGTCGGACGAGAAGATCAAGAAACGCGACGATGAAGGGATGATGCTGCATCTGGTGCAGAATCCCGATGTCGTTGGTGAGTTGGCCGGTCGGCGTGACCTCTTTAAGGTTGGTTTTGCTGCCGAAACAAACGATCTGTTGCGTAATGCGCGAAGTAAACTGCAACGCAAAGGGCTGAATGTGATCGTAGCAAATGATGCCGTGGCCAGTATCGGTCAGCCTGAGATTGCGTTCATCGTGCTTGATGATGAGCGCGTTGTAGAATTACCACGTTTGCCTAAAGCTGAGGCTGCGGCAGTACTACTTGATCTCATTGTGGAACGTTTTGAGCAATGGCTGAACGTCCAGCCGTTGTCTGTCAGAGAGATTGAGAAGCAATGACGACAGAACCGCAACCAAATCAATCGTCACCTGAACCATCGCCGACGTCACCGTCAACACGCCGGTTGACGGCGCCGCAATCGCTACGAGCTGCGCCAAAGGCACCTACGCAGCAGGTAGCACGCGCCGAGGTGAATGATTTGATCGCTGCGTTGGGTGATCCGGGTCATCCGCGTCACGCGGAGGCAGTTGATCTGTTGACAGCTATGGGGGCAGCCGTTGTGCCGGCGTTGTGTGATGTCGTTGGTCCCGATCAACCCTGGTTAACGGTATATCGAGCGACTGAAGTGTTAGCCCAAATCGGTGATGGTCGGGCAACCAGGCCACTTATCAATGCGCTGAAACATCAGAACGCCAATGTGCGTTGGGGGGCAGTACGGGCCTTAACACAGGTTGGTGATGTTCGTGCGCTGTTGGCGCTCCGCGAGGTAGCTCGTTCCGATCAGGGCCGTACCAGTTGGGGCGAATCGGTGGCCGATGCGGCCCAAAGTGCTCTGGATCTGCTCAATCGGCGAAGTATCTGGACCCAGAGCCTTGAATTGGTGAAACTGGCTGTGGTGAGTGTGATCTTCCTCTTGTCAATGGCTTTGGCTTTTGGGGTCATCGGGGCATTGCGTAACGAACTTGAACAATTTGGTCGGTATATCCCCGGTCAAACAGAATTGCCCACCCTGGTTTTACCGACACCAAGGCCGACGGCTACACCGCGACGACCAACTACGGCAGCGCAACCAACAAATCTTCCAGCAGCAACTCAGGCGATTACCGGTACGGCTCTACAGGTCGCGAATGTGCGACCCTTGCCCGGCACTAACAACCAGCCTATCGGACGGATCAACGCCGGCGATGAAATTATCTTCCTTGCCCGCACTGCTAACGATCAGTGGTATCTGATCCGACTTGGCGAACGGCGTAGTCCTGATTCATTTATCGCCAATCCTGATGGCAGTGGTACTGGTTGGGTTAATCGGGCGTTGGTTTCACCGCCAGCGGCGGAAGTGCCTGTCCAGGAGCCATTACCGCTTACAGTACCAACAGCAACTCCGTGAAGTCACTTGTCCATATTCCCGCACCTCTTTTCGCTTATCAGAGAGGAAGGGAGAAAATATGCCGAGGGCAAGGTGTTCAGACGTGCCCTGAAGAGTTTTCCAGGTGCGTGATCGGGCACCACACGTTAAGAGTGGTCATTCCCTATGCCACGTGACAAAATGCAGGACCGGGTTCAACAATCGTGATCAAGCATTTCCAATCGGAGATCATTGGATGTATCACAGCATTCGGCTGGGCCTGTCTTGCCGGAATTGTGATCGTTTTCCTCTACCAGGCGCCTGTGCGCCGGACATTTGATATTGGCGGTAACGATGCCGGAGTTGTGCAGGGTTTTGCCGAACCAGAACGCTTCCCTACCTCAGAAGGGAGCGGTTTTGATGGATTGGTCAGACGTGTCTTGCCAACGGCGGCCCTGCGTTTCCCGCAGCTCGGAACACCGGCTGCGGTGACGATGCGCTGGCTGGCGCCGACGGGAGTGCCAGTCGTCGTGCAGATCAACGATGAGCTGCGTGTGCAGTTGGTAGCGCAAGGGCAATGGGAAGAGCAAACCGTTGTCTTAACCGGCGGCTGGCGCAAAGCGTTTGATACCGTTGTACGGATCACATCGCCAGCAGCGGATCAGATACTGCTTGACCGGATTGAGATAACGGTCTTGCCACCGGTATGGCCTCACCCGGCACAGTTGTTGTATGCCGGACTTGTTGGCGTGCTGTGCGGGGTATTGTTTGCTGGACAGCCACGATGGCAACCGGTACTGACCATTGTCGGTTACGGTATTGGATGGCTTCTGCTCTATCGCGACAGTCCTTATCCACTTATCTACCTGCCACCGATCAGTGTCGCAGTGTTAGGAGCTGCTACGCTGGTCAGGTACTGGCCCATTGTGGTAACACGCTGGCCGCAGTGGGCCACACCGTGGCTTGTCGTCTGTCTCATAGGAAGCTGGGTAAGTTGGCTGCTACCGGCAATGCAGGCACACGTAACATTGGCCCGGCCCGGCGTCGAAAACGATTTTCGCGTTTTTGCAACGCGCGATACGTTATCAACCATCTTTCAGGCTGATGGCTTTTACAATCTTGGCTATCCACTCTTGCTCTGGCTGGTACGTCCTTTCACGCATGATAATCCCTTCCTGGCTGCACGGTTGATCGCACTGGTTTCCGGAGGTATCTTGATCGGTGCCGGTTATTGGCTGGCACGCTGTTTTCTTACACCGACGCTCTCATTGCTGGCCGCTGGTTTCCTGGCGTTGAGCGGATTGGTGACGCAGTATAGCTTGCTGGTCGGCAGTGATATGCCATTTGCAGCGCTGATGACACTGGCAGTAGCCGTGACGTTTCGGATCAATACGCGCACGCACGCAGCACTGGCCTTGTTTGGGGGGGCGCTGGTCGGAGCAGCTTTTCTACTACGGCATCCGGGTTTGATCTTGCTCTTGTGGGGAGGAATCACGGTCTGGTATAGCGCTGGTTGGCGAATGGCGATATTGTTTGGAACAGGATTTGTGTTGGCCGCGTCACCACAACTCACCGTGAACATATTGCAAACCGGTCAGCCATTGTTCAATCAGCAGGCCAAAAATATCTGGTTGGCAGTATATGCCAATACCGATTGGTCACGCTGGAATGAAGTCCCGAACAGTATTACTCTGCACGAGGTGATTGGCCGTGATCCATTACGTTTCTTGGGCAACTGGGGGCGGAATGTGATCGGTTTCATCGGCGCCGGTGCAGAGGACGTAAGTGAGTTTGGGCGTGCCGATCAGTTGCGCTTACTCGGTTGGCCGGTCAACTGGCTGGCCATTGGGGGCCTGGTGATAGCAGGCTGGCTGGCGTGGCAGAAACGCGCTGACAGACGCTGGTTCGCCATCTCAGGTTTGATCGGCGTATATGTAGTGGTGATTGCCACTGCGTTTATTCTGCCCCGGTTCTTCTTGCCACTCGCGCCGTTGTATGCGGTTGCCGCCGCGTGGGCAATGCAGCAGCTATGGAGAGGTCAGCGCCAGTTGTTGATCGCTACGCTCATCATTGCCATCCTCTTGAGTGTCGGGCCAGGTGCAGCGGTGCAGGCTGTGCTGTCTGCCCAGCCGCCGGACGAAGTGGCCGCTGTAGCGTTGGTACGACAATCGTTACCCACCGATAATGTGAGCATCGTGGCTGCAATTCCCGACCGTTTGCCACTGGCAAAGTATTCAGCGATTGCCCATCTGATCAAGTTTCGTGTGCCAGTAACGGTTACCGCGAACGAATTACAGGCCATAGCCGCCGATTATCTGCTGTGGGATCAGGCGCAAGGCGCACCACCGATCCCTGAATCAGAGCGACATCGAATTGGTGAAGGTCGCTTTGTGCTGTACGCGATGAGAGGAGGAAGAGGAGAGGAGTGATAGGAGCAGATTTCATTACGTCTGGTACAGTTAGAACGGTATATGAGAGCAGCAAGCCTGTGCAGTTGTGGCATCTGGATGTAGTGCAGGTCATGCAGCTATCACACCGGCAGAGACGCATCTGCTGTGTCCAGATTTAGGAGAGCGAGCAGCACAAATGCTATCTTCGTCCGTTGAGAAAGCAACAATGGCCGAAACATCTTATCAAAAGTCGCAATCGCGAACGTTTATACAACCACTGCTCTGGATAGCTATCCTCATCGTGATTGGGTTGATCTTACGCCTCTGGTTTCTGGCCGTTAACCAGATCGATCCACGCTTTTCGGCAGCCGACGATGGCGACTATTATCTGCGCGCATTGCAATTTGCAGTCACCGGTGAATATCAAGACAACTCCTGGCTCATCCGGCCACCGGGACACATCTTCTTCTTCGCGGCGATGTTACGGATCGGATTGTGGTTGGGTGATCCAGCGATCGGTATTACCCTCATCCGGGCAGTGCAGATCGGCCTATCACTGGCGCTCATTCCCCTCGGCTACGACCTGGCACGACGGCTCTTTCATCCGCGAGCCGGTCTGATCTTCGCGGTTGTACTGGCGATCTGGATGCCGCTGGTCGAGTTACCCATTCTTATTCTCAGCGAGCCACTCTTTTTCTTTATGCTCTTTCTGCACGTATGGTTTCTGGTTCGCTGGCGTGATGAGCATCGTAGTGGTTGGTTGATTGGCGCCGGAATCACGCTGGCAATCGCTGCTCTCGCCCGTTCGCCCGGTCTGTACGGTGCATTGTTCGCCGTGATCTTCATCGTGACCCAGGTGCGGATCGCTGATCGTCAACGCCGGGGGCAGCAGATGATGGTGGTGTTGCTGGCGTTTCTCCTGCCCTTTACATTGACGATCGCACCCTGGACGATTCGCAATTATCTGATCTATCGCGATATTATCCTGATCGATACGCTGGGGCCGGTTAATCTATGGATCGCGATGAGTGATGCTGTCCACGAAGGTCGTGGTGAGGGTGAGGCGAAGGCGATCCTTATGGCGCTGCCACAGGCAGAGCGGCAACGCTTTGTCAGTAGTGAACTGCGCCGAATTGTTCAGACTGAGCCCTGGCGGCTAATCCGTAATCTCTGGCCCCATTTTCAGCATATCTGGAAGGCACAGTTTATCGAAGACTTTTTTGTCAAATCTAGCTTTTTTACCCGACCTTTACGAGATGTTTGGCCACTTGGTCTGGTGGGCGATCTGATCTGGATTATCTTCACGCTGGCAGCGCCCTTCACGCTTTTCGGGCGCTGGCGCGAGGGTCCGATACGATTGCTGGCATGGAGCTGGATCGGCTATACGTGTCTGATGGTGATGTTGATCCATGTCGAGCCGCGCTACCTGCTGCCGGTCTGGCTATGGATGGCGTTGTACGGTACAGCAGCATTAGCCCAGATCGGTCGGCAGCGCTGGCGATTCGATTGGGTTGCAGTGGGATCGCTTACCATCAGTCTAGGACTGGTGTATCTCATTTTCAGTTACCGCGATTACCCGGCAATTCTCCGGGCAGGGATCGCACGTGAGCAAGCGTGGTCTGCGGCAGTAACTGCGCTTGAGCGCAATGATGTACAGGCTGCCGAGCAGGCATACCGTCAGATGTTGGCTGCTGATCCAGATTTTGCCGATGGTCAGGCAGAATTTGCGCGCTGGTTACTCGCGCGACAGCGCTACGATGAGGCCTGGCAGGTTATCGGCAACTATCCCACCCATCGTGGTAACCTTGTACGTGGGGCGTTAGCGCGTGCGCAAGGCGATACAGCAACCGCCATTGCCTATCTGCGCGATACTGAAGAGCGAGCCGGTGAGGATGTGCAACGGCTGGCATTCTATTGGTTGTCACCGGCGCCGACAACGACACTCACGGTAGGTACTGATCTCGATCTTGGCTATTTGTATGGATTTTCATTCGGTGAACGCGCCGGCGGTGAACCGTTTCGCTGGTTGCAGGGCAGCGGCGAGGTTCGATTGCCGCTACCGACACCTTTACGTGGCAATGAAACACTGGCTCTGCGTCTAACCGCGCCGCAACCGACAACACTCAGTGTTACAATAGGCCGACTGCAATATGCAGTCAACGTTGCACCAGGTGGCTGGCGAGTGTATCATCTGCCAATACCGACCGAAATGCACGGTACGCAAGAGGTGCGAATCGCGCTCAGGGCGCCGACCTTCTTGCCCTATCAGCATTTTGCCGGAAATACCGATGCACGTCCATTGAGTGTTATGGTACAGCGTATATCAATTCGGTAAATCGTCATGCAACAGGTAGATACAACAGCAACGGCCATGAATGTTGCCACGCCGGAATACCCCTTTACGGTAAGTGTTGTGATCCCGGCGTACAATGAGGCCCACGGTATTGCCCAAGTCGTTGAGCGGATCAGGACGGTATTGCCCCATGCCGAAATCGTCGTTGTTGATGATTGCTCACAAGATGAAACAGCGCGTGTTGCCCAGGCTGCTGGCGCACGAGTCATTCGTCATCCGATCAATCGTGGCAATGGCGCAGCGGTGAAGACTGGGATTCGGCGTGCCCACGGCGAGGTGGTGCTCTTGATGGATGCCGACGGACAGATGGATCCGCGCTTTATTCCCGATCTGCTGGCGGGGATTGCTGCTGGCTATGATATGGTTGTTGGGGCACGTACCCGCGAAACGCAAGGTGATTCGTTGGTGCGTAGATGGGGCAACCGTGCTCTTGATATGCTGGGCAGCTATCTGGTTGAAACGGAAGTACGTGATCTGACCAGCGGGTATCGGGCGATACGCCGCGAAGTGATTATGGAATTCATCAATCTGCTGCCGAATCGCTATTCCTACCCAACCACCAGTACCCTGGCGCTGCTCAAAGCCGGGTATAACGTTGGCTATGTGCCGGTGACCGGTCAGCGCCGACAGGGCGGTCGCAGTGGTCAGAAACTCTTGCGCAATGGTATCCGGTTTGGTCTGATTATCTTGCGGATTGTCTCACTCTTTGCCCCACTGCGAGTCTACCTACCGGTCGCACTTTCGATGCAGGTATTAGCCTTGATGTCGTTTTTGATTAGCTTTTTCATCACCGATCCATTCCGCTTCCATATCCCCAATTCGGCAGTCGGCTTATTTGTTGGCAGCATCATCATCTTTATGTTTGGTCTGAACGCCGAACAAGTGGCAGCGCTCCGATTTCAGCGTCCGTTTCGTAACGACGAGGAGGGGTAAGGAGCGTATGCGTCGGCTGGTTTCGTGGTTGTTACGCTTGATCGGTCCGTTGCTCTTGCTGGTGTTTATTGCTACCAGCGATTTGCGTTTACTGTGGGATATTCTTCGTTCGGCTGAGCCGGCGCCGGTCATCTGGTCACTGGCGTTGTTTCCACCGTTCATCATCATCAAATCCTGGCGCTGGATTCAGATTATGCGGGGGATGCAACTCGATCTTGATCTACCGACAGCCTGTGCGCTTTATACGGTTGGCCTGTTTTATGGCACAGTGACACCGGGGCAGGCCGGTGATCTGTTGAAGGCCGTGTATCTGCGTGAACGCGGCATCCCGACAGCACCGGCCTTGCTCTCGGTGGTGCTGGATCGACTCTGTGACCTGATCGTGATGGCAGCTCTGGGTACAATCGGTGTGTTTGCGCTCGGTCGCCTCTTGCCGAGCCGTGAATTGCAGCAGGCGATTGTCATCTTGACCGGCACCGGGCTTGTGCTAATGAGCGTACTGTTAACTGCGCGTAAACCGCGCTCGTGGCTGCTAACGACGATTTTGCCGCGATTGGCGCCTCGTTTGCGTGCTCGTCTTGACCGCTGGAATGAGCAGATGCACAGTCTGACGCTGACAACCGGCTTAATCGGCATTGTGGGCGGCGCGACCTTCATCTCGGCCAGTTTTACCTTTCTACGCATTTGGTTGCTCTTCCTTGCTCTTGATTTAAGTGCGGTTCCGTTATTGGTTGTCGTTGGGGCGACGGCACTGATCTCGGTCTTGCAGGTGTTACCGATCTCCTTTGGCGGTGTGGGCATTCGCGATGTGGTGTTATTCGCGATACTCTCTGCCTACGGCTATACCCAGGAACAGGCGCTCACGCTTTCAGTCCTGTTTTTGTTGATTAACATCGAACATCTGCTCATTGGCTTTATCGTTTCGTTCTGGTTTCCGCTTGGTCGCAGTGGTACAATATCTTTATGACGTACAATCGCTACGCCGCTGTTTATGATGGGAGTGGTCAGATACGGTTTGCCATCCTGACCGCCATCTATTTAGAGGAGGTATTGCAGCGTCACCCTGTATCAGGGCGGCGGGTACTGGATATTGCCTGTGGTACCGGAACGCTGTTGGCAATTCTGGCTGAGCGTGGTTGGGAGGTGTCAGGGCTTGACACCTCGGCAGCAATGCTGGCCCAGGCTGCGGCAAAACTGGCCGCTGTTCCAACCCGCGTAGAGCTGTGGCAGGGAGACATGCGCGATCTGGCAGGATTGCTACCGGCCAATGCGTTTGATCTGGTGACATGTACCTACGATAGTCTGAACTATTTGATTGGAAGCAACGATCTGGCAGCCTGTTTACGCGGTGTGGCACGAGTATTGACGGCGGGTGGTTTATTTTTTGCCGATATGAATACTCGCCACTTTCTGGCTTATGATTGGGGAGAATGCACGTTTAGCGAACAACCAGCGTATATTCAGGTCGAACGAACCTTCTTCGATCCGTCCAGTGATGTGTCTACGATGTGGCTGACCGGTTTCATCGGCAACGATCACGAAGGATATGAACGTTTCGATGAATTGCATATCGAGCGGGCATATCCGAGCGAGCTGGTTGCGGCATTCATTGAAGCTGCCGGGTTGCAGATCGAAGGATGTTACGACGGATTTACCTTTCAACCACCGACTACAACAACTCAGCGTCTGTGCTGGGTTGCCCGTAAACCACTATGCCAAAACTGCTGATCTTATCAACTGGGGGTGCCTTAACGATTCGCCGGGCGTTAGGTGCGCGTGATGATCAGCCATTCACGTTGCGCTCAGACCTGACGGTTACTATCGAGGAGTTTGCCAATCTGCCCGGCAGCCATCTGACGCCGCAGCAGATTTTTACCCTGAGCCAGCGTATCCAGAATCTGCGGGACGGATTCGATGGTATCTTGGTAACAACCGGTAGTGATACATTGGAAGAGACTGCTTTTTTAATCGATCTCTTGCTTCCTGAAGGCCCGCCGATTGTCATTACCGGTCTGCCTCGCCTCAGTAGTAGCGGCTCCCCTGAGACGAACGGGCTGCTGGCAGCGATCACGGTAGCTGCGGCTCCGTCTGCTGCTAATCTAGGCGTGTTGGTCGTCGCTGATGGTGCGATCTACGCTGCAACAGCCGTGCAGATGCAGTTTAGTCAGGGTATTGGGATGATCACAGCGCCGACAGGATTCTTGGGGCGGGTCGAGGGTGATCAGGTGTACATTCGATTACAGCCGCTGAACCGTCAATGGATTGCGGCCCCGCGACTGGTTGAACCGGTCGATCTGATACGCATCGGCCAGGGTGCCGATGATCGCCAACTACGCCACAGTATTGCTGACAATGTTGCCGGTATTGTCATCGAGACGTTCGGCAGCGGGCGGATACCACCGTGGTGGCTACCGGCTATCAGCGAGGCCATTCAGCGCCGTATTCCGGTTGTTGCTGTCAGTCGGGCTGGTGTCGGTGGAATGGGGGATGAATTCGGGTACGTCGGCGCCTACCATGATCTGCGCAAGCTGGGGGTCATTTTTGCCCCTAATCTGAGCGGGATCAAAGCCCGTTTGAAGCTCATGGCAGCGTTAGCGGTGGCGCGTTCGCCTGCCGAGTTACGGGCGCTGTTCCAAGAGCGTAAGGATAGTTGAGGGGAGAAACGCAGTCAGTGGTCGCGGCTTCCCTGCTACTGGCGTACAAAATCATAGAGGAGTAAAGAGCGATGGAAGTACTACCGCCGCCAGAGGCAAAAGCAGCATACGTCGAACAGATGTTTGCTCGAATCGCACGCGGCTATGATCGTGTTAACCGGGTGATGACCTTTGGGCTTGATCAGGGTTGGCGGCGTAAAGTCGTTGAATATGTTGCGCCACCGGTCTACGGTCGTGCGCTTGATGTGGGAACCGGTACGGGAGACTTTATACCTGAACTCGCCGCATGGGCGCGTGAAGGATTCGTCATTGGGGTTGATTTTACAGTCCCGATGATGCAGGCTGGGCAGCCCAAAATTGCCGATCTGGTACACCGTGGTCGTGCAGCCTTTGTTGCCGGTGATGCGCTACAATTACCCTTCCCTGACAACACCTTCGACGCAATCACAACCGGTTTCGTGCTACGGAACGTAACCGACATTCCCGCCGCGTTGCGCGAAATGTATCGCGTAGCCCGACCAGGCGCAACAATGGCGTGTCTAGAAGTGGCTCGACCGCGCAACCCTCTTTTGCGCTGGGGGCATCGCATCTATTTCGAGCAGGTGGTACCCTGGATCGGCGCGCTGCTCGGTGGTGATCGCCGGGCCTATACCTATCTACCGCAATCGGCGCGGCTCTTTCCCCCACCCGATAAGCTGGCAACGATGATGCGGGATGCTGGCTGGCAACACGTCTTTTACCGTTTGTACGGACTGGGGGCAGTGGCTATTCACGTCGGTGCTAAGGTATAGTCAGGATCATACGCATATCAAACGCTTCACTCGCACGAGGTGGCCCGATGTATTACGATGACGATCACAACGATAACGACATTCGCCGGCGTGCCCGGTCGCTCACGCGTTCGCGGCGCTCAGAGGACTGGATTGACGATGACTGGGAGATATTGCCTAGACGCGGCTACCGTTCACAACGGCCTGGTGGCGGGTTGTCGGTGTCGTTCCTTCTTTTGCTCATCGTCGTGCTGGTCGTTGGAATCGGTGGCTTCTGGATCGCACAGCGCATAAACGCCGTGGGAACGGCACTACCCAACCTGCAAGTGATCGTTCAAACCCCGACCCCACAAATTGTCAGTGGAGCGGCAGTGGTTCAGCGGATTCAGCAACTGAGTCGTCTCGAAACCAGCAAATACACAATCGAGCGCGTGATTGATGTGCGGCAGAGCAGTAACATTCCGATTATCGGTGACTGGCTTGCCAGTGACGCCTTGCTGTTGATTGCACACGGTACGGTTGTAGTCGGGGTTGATCTGAGCCAGATCACGGCTGATGCAGTAACCGTTTCTGCCGATGGGAGCCGGATCACCGTTCGTTTACCTCCGGTGCAGGTCTTTAGCGCAACCCTTGATAATAGCAAAACTCGCGTGTACAGTCGCGACCGGGGCTTGCTGGCGCCGGAAAATCCGCATCTAGAGACCATCGCTCGCCAGGCTGCTGAGCAGCAGATTTTGCAGGCGGCTTGTGACGATGGGATCATGGAAGAAGGAACACGTAATGCAGCGTTGGCACTACGTCAGTTTCTTGGCCTGATCGATGGGGCAGTTGTTGAGGTCATCACATCGCCACCAGCAGCATGTACCGTTATGCCCTGATATAGGCTTGTTAAGGCACGTGGAATGAGCGTTCCGTATGGTGTATTGATAGGGGGATTGGGTGCATACACTGACGAATACCTGGTTTCATTATGTCTGACCGCTGGTTATCACGCCCTGGCCGTGCGTGGCGTCCAGGCACTGTTTGACACCTTGAGTCGGCAGATTGATCTGGCCTTGATCGACCTGCCGGGCAGTGAGCATCTTACTCAGATTCCAGAGGTGACCAGACATTTCAAAGGTATCTTGATCATTCTTGGCCCACGCAATGATCGACTGACCGTCGAGGCCTTCCATTATGGTATTGATGATTACATCGCACGCCCCTTTCGCGCCGACGAACTGTTAGCGCGTATGCGTGCCCATTTACGGCGTTATCAACGTAGTATGCCACCTCCCTTCACGATTGGTCCGTTCACCCTTGATCTGGCAGCCCGTCGCATTTCATTCAACGATACCCCTCTGACGCTTGACCTGCCTTCGTTTGCGCTTCTCAATGTTCTGTCCGAAGCGCCTACCCGTCTGTTTACCGCAACCGAACTCTTGACCCAGGTCTGGGGACGTGCCGAGGCGACCAATCTCGCCCTTCTCAACACGACCTGGCAGCACCTGCGCCACCAGGTCGGAAATGCAGTTGATGTATTGGTTGGTGATGTCCGGCAAGGATTTGCTCTTTTGGCTCCCTCACCTTCCCCCTAGCCCCTTCCTCTCTACCACGGGGAGAGGAAGGAGTGAGGGATAGTCTCCTTACCTCTTGACAATTGCGGTCGCTTTCGGTATTCTGTGTACCATAATTGAAATTAATTTTCGTATTATGAAAAACGCTATGCTTCAAGTGGAGGCATTATGCTCATCTGTGTCGCTCTGTTCTTGGGCAGGTCGTTCGTCGAACAGAGCAGAAACTGCAAATGTTGCACACCCTTATGGCATACATTTGAAATAGGCGTGGCTTCCACTGCACTCGCCCTAGAACACAGACCGGAGGGCCGCGCTAGGTAGGCGCAGCGGTTGGGAGGCATCGGCGGCGGGTACGTGATGTTCGTTGTCCGGTCATTGAACAGTACGCAAACGAAGCAGGACAAGTGTCTTCACCATTGCCAGCCCGATCAGGAGACCCCGCATAAAGATACTTTCTACCAGAAACAGCGCTGCTCCGCCTAACAAACCCCAGACAAGGAGGAAGGTAACGATTTTGGTCTGAAGCGTCAGTCCACGCTTTTCCCGCCAAGTGGTGATCACCGGTCCGAAAAAGCGGTTTGTTATCAACCAGCGATACAGCCGTTCCGAACTGCGAATGTAGCAGGCTGCCGCAATCAAGATGAATGGGGTGGTTGGAATGCCTGGAACCACAATGCCTAGTGCTCCGATAAGCAGCGCCAATGATCCAACGGTCAGCAGAATAACCCGAAGGATCAGGTTTTTTCGGGTGCGCTGTGTGTGTTCATAACGGTTTTGTTTCATTACCCATTCCTCCGTATGGAACAGTCAACTGCACGGACAAATACCCATTTCGCCTTACGTTGTCGTGTGAAGCCTTATTGCGTGGTTATTGAGATACTATCTCAACTATTATACCATTACGCCAAAGGTAGATCGTCAGAGAACAAAGATCGCGACAATACCGGTAGGAGCGGGTCCCCAACCCGTCTACTCTCTCCTTTCCGTTCTCCTTTGGCGGAGAGGAGGGGCAGAACTAGAGGTACGTCTGCTGCCCGCTTTGCCGCATTCCTGGCGTATAATAACGTCAATAGTCGCTGATCACTCATTCTCGACGGTGAGACATCTATGCCTGTACGTACCATCCTGATCATGTTGGTGAGTGCGTTATTGTTGGGGTCGGGAATCATCGTGTATCCGACCGCCGTCCAAACCCCTTCCCCGCCTGCGACCACACCGCTGCCTTCCACACCGACGCCGGTTGTTTCATCAACACCCCAGACCGGCGCGTTGTCTGCCGATGAGCTGGGCAGGTGCTTCAACGAACCGCTCGTATGTCTGATCAACCTGGTTGTTACTGGGAATCTATGGCTAGCGGTTGTATTGATCGGCGTTGTGATTGCACTTGCCGTAATCGAACCCTGGCGCACGCGGTTTGTGCGTTGGTTTGACCGGCTGATCGGCGGGCAGAAGCAAGACATCCGATATGATGCAGAGCGTGAATGGGAGAGGGAAGAGATTGTAAGGCAGCTCACAGATCAGAAGCGGCGACAGCAGGAGCCTGCGGGCCGCGAGCGCTACTTGCAGCGGCTGGAGCGTGATATGCGCCGGATGGCGAAGATTCCGGCTTTGGGTCGTGAACAGCGCGAATTGAACCTCGAGCAGGTCTATATTCCGCTGTACGTGGTTGAACGCAAGCAGATCGAGCGCTTTCAGGCCTATTTGCTTGGTAAAGATGACTCGCGCCGTGAAGCATACAAAGCGGTGGATACCAGCCGGCCGGTGTTCCGCCTGTTGAGTGAACAAAACCTTTTGCCGAAGACGGAATCCGAAAAACCGGCAGACCCTGAACAGACCACCACCCGGCTGCTGCTAGTGGGGCGGGCCGGTAGTGGTAAGACGACAACGCTCCATTACGGGGCACTGGTGCTGGCACAGGCGTGGCGTGACAAACGAGGGCTGCACCTCATCCGCGAACGGTTGGAACTCTTCACCGACCACTGCCCCTTCCCGATCTACGCCCGTCTGACCGAACTGATGACGTATGTACGCAACCGGTATCAGGCTCAGGACCTGGTCGGTGCACCGGCTTCGGTATTGCTCGATGCCCTCGACGAGCTGGTGCGGCGCGATGTACCTGACTTGCCGACCAACATGGTGAGCGATTGGGTCAAAGAGGGTGGGTGTGTGCTAATGCTCGATGGTCTGGATGAGACCGGCGATGCCGAGGAGCGCGGCGATACCATCGACCTGATCAACAGTCTGGTGCGGGAATATCCGCATAATCGCTATCTGCTGGCCAGTCGCCCGTTTGAAGGGTTGAGTGAGCGGCTATCGGGATTCGTCGAGCGTCATTTGCGTCCGTTAGATGCAGACGATATTAAGCGTCTCCTGAACAATCTCTTTCGGGCACTACGCTTACCGGCAGAGCAAGCCGCAGATGAGTATCACGATCCCACCACTCTCGTGCCGGAAGCTGCCGAACTGTGGCAGAGTCTCGAACGTAATCCGCGGCTGTTCGATATGGCGACCAATCCCCTGCTATTGACCAGTATGGCGGTGTTGGTCGAAGGGCGTGAGCCGCTGCCGGTAGAGCGGGCCAAAATCTACGAAAAGCTGGTACGGCTGACGATTGAAGCTTGGCGCAAGGCGCAACTGAGTCGCGACCGGCCGGGGGTCGTGGTCAGACTGTTCGAGGAGAGTGACGACAGTGTGCGTCTGCGCTTGCAGTTGTTGGCGGCGGCGATGCTCGAAAAGGAGCAGCGTGAAGTGACTTTAACTCAGGCCCGCGAGGTGCTGCGGCCGGTCTATCGGGCAAATAACCCCGATTGGAATGACGAGCGGTGTGATGCGTATATCCGCGAGCTGCTCGCACAGCTTGCCTTGCATAGCGGGTTACTGCAAGCCCGTGACATCGACTCGCTCTTCAGTTTTGCCCATTTCACGCTACAGGAATACCTAGCCGCTCGTTATTACACCGAGCAAGGGCGTGACAAGGAAGAGAAAGTCCGCCGCCTGGTCGAGCGCTGGGCAGAACCGCGCTGGCGCGAGACGATTCTGCTGGCGATTGGCCACGAAGCGACCAGCGGCTCGCGTGAGACGGCGCAGCACATGATTAGCCAATTGCTTGCAACCGGCGATCCTGAAGCCATCATCCTGGCCGGCGATGGTTTGGACGAAGCGAATGCACGTACTGTGGGTGAGCTAAACCCCCAGCGAGGTAAGGTAGCCAACCGCCTCCGCGAGCTTGCCGCGCTCACCCCGGCCTGGCGTCAGGTTGCCCATCCCGATCCGGTGGTGCGTAACCGCGCCGCGCTGATCCTTGACCGCCTCGACGAGGATAACGACCGCCCCGGCCTTGATCCGACTCGCAACGACTACTGGGCAACCCGAATTGAAGTGGGCGACTTCAGTATGGGTGATGATAATGGTCCGTATAATGACGAAAAACCGCAATTCATCTACCGCATCAACCGCCCCTTTGCCCTGGCCCGCTTTCCGGTCACCAACCGGCAGTACCTGCGCTTCCTCGAAGCTCTAGCGGGACGCGACGATCAGCCGACGGTGAACGCTGCCCAGCAGGTATTGACAGAATGGCGTCAGGCAGAGTTATCGGATGCCCTGCTACACCCTCGGTTCTGGTCTGGCGCCCGCTACCGGCCCGGTGAGGGGAATCTGCCGGTGGTAGGCGTCACCTGGTACGCGGCCAGCGCTTTTGCCCGCTGGGTAGACATCTGGCTCCATACGATTGGGGTGCTGAGTACAGGTGAAGAAGTGCGCTTGCCCAGCGAAGCCGAGTGGGAGCGAGCGGCGGCCTATCCGGTCGTCTTACCGGCAGGTGCACCGCGGGCCGGGCGTCGCACCTATCCCTGGGGCAAGCAGTTGACAGAAACGCCCGCATCGAGTATTGTATCAAGTATTGAAGCAAATGTTTGGGCCAGTGGAATTAACCACCCCTCGGTCGTTGGCATCTTCCCACACGGCGCGGCAGCCTGTGGAGCCGAAGACATGGCGGGGAATGTTTGGGAATGGTGCAGTACGAGGTACGTTCAGTATCCATTAGGAGCAGATATTAAACCAGAAAGTTTTTACAATCTGACACGGGATAGAGCATTTGTGCTGCGCGGCGGCTCGTGGAACCTCTCTGCTACGAATGCGCGTTGCGCCTACCGCGGCAACTTCTGCCCTGTCTCGGCGGCGACGATTGGGGTTTTCGTCTCGCCCGTTTATTCTCCTGAGTCTTTATGTCTTTTTGACTTTTTGTCATGATACAGTGTAAAGAGTTTTTGCTCCTCACTAGATCGATGCGATCGTAAGCAGGGGGTGTGGGGGACGGCTAGTCCCCCACCCGCAATGGAAGGTATGAAGTGAGTGTGCAGTGATGAAGACGTATCGGCAGTTGTATCCGCAGGTGTACGATTTTGAAAATCTCTACGCTTCCTACCGCGCCGCCCGGCGCGCAAAGCGTGGGCGGGCAGAAGTTGCCCGTTTTGAGGTTAGAGTTGAAGATGAGTTGTTCCGCTTGCAAGACGAGCTGCGTAACGAAACGTATCGCCCCGGTACGTATCGGAACTTCTACATTTACGAGCCGAAGAAGCGTAAAATCAGTGCCGCTCCGTTTCGCGATCGTGTTGTTCATCATGCCCTGGTTCGCGTGATCGAGCCGATCTTCGAGCGGCGGTTTATCTTTGACTCTTATGCCTGTAGACGCGGAAAGGGTACCCATCGTGCGCTTGATCGCTGCACCGCATTTGTACGTCACTATCGCTTCGTGTTGCAGTGTGATATTGCGAAATTTTTTCCCACGATTGACCACGCTATATTATTGACAATTTTGGGAAGAACGCTTGCTGATGAGCGTATTATGCGTTTATGTGAACGGATTGTGCAGATTGGCGACGGAGTGCTAGATAGTGAGCGTGATGTACACTGGTTCCCCAGTGATGATCTGTTTGCACCGCTTCGTCCACAAGGTTTACCGATTGGCAATCTTACCTCACAATTTTGGGCCAATGTCTACTTGAACGAACTCGATCACTTTGTAAAATGTGTCCTGAAATGTCGGGCGTATGTACGCTACGCCGATGATTTCCTGCTCTTCCATAACGACAAAGCAACCCTCCATGGTTGGTTAGCCGAGCTACGTCATTTTGCTGCCAATCGTTTACGGTTACTGCTCCATCCGACAAAGTGTCAGGTGTTTCCCACCGCCAATGGCGTGCCGTTTCTGGGTTTTCATCATTTCGCAACGCATCGGCGTTTGAAGCGACCCGTGGTGGTGCGTTTTCGGCGTCGGCTGCGAATGCTGCAAGAGGAGTATGCTGCCGGGCGCATCGACCGAGAGAAGATAGGAGCATCTATTCAGAGCTGGTGTGCACATGCAGCTCATGGCAACACCTACCGATTGCGCAATCAGATTCTACGTCAAACCGTCTTTTCACCAGCACATGTATGAATAATATTCCCCTTTTTGCTAAGACTTACGATTTACTACGCTGGTTGATACCCACGACGCTGAAATATCCACGTGAACATCGCTTTGCGCTGGCGCTCCGAACACAGCAGGCAGCTTTTGAGTTCAATGAGCTGATAGTCATGGCGCGTAAGAGCCGTGATAAGCGTGAATTACTGATACGCGCCGATGCTCATCTCGAGCAACTTCGTCTTTATGTCCGTCTTGCCCACGACCTAAAACTGTTGTCGCTTCGCCAATACGAATACGTTAGTCGTGAAATTAGTGGATTGGGTGCATTGTTGGGAGACTGGATGAAACGTAGTGGTGTACGGCTCTCATCTGAGCAATCGCGTAATTACCAGGATCGTGCCTCAGATGGTGCAGACATGCATGAAACTGGTGTATAATAACTCTTGGTTCGCTCATTTTTATGGTGGATTTACAGAATTGACCGCCAGAGAGGAATAGATGCTTACAGGGATGTCGAGCAGGTCCAATATCTT
>Ga0209017_10000823_pt1 | contig 27751 bp, 27 predicted proteins | sample YNPBryunderm2012_FD_185812 | JGI IMG/M metagenome (GOLD analysis project Ga0209017, IMG submission 185812) | Anoxygenic and chlorotrophic microbial mat microbial communities from Yellowstone National Park, USA - YNP Bryant MS undermat 2012... ...
CGTGGACGGGGGAGGAACTGTCACTCCCTCCCCGCCCGCGGGGAGGGCTGGGGTGGGGGCGAGAACGCGCAAAAATGTCGTGTGGTGAGCCTACGAGCAGAGGGGTGTTTTGCGCCCCCTTCCTTTTCAGGGACGGGGGTCGGGGGTTAGGTTGGGCGGCCCTCACCCACGTCCCGTACATCTTCCTTCCGTCCGCATTCATTACGTCTCGCTGTGGGGGTGTTCGAGAAATCCGCCAGACTCAAGGTCGAGGCTCCCGCCGAGCGTAGACTCGTCCCCGTCCACGCAAAGGCGGCTCAGAAGGAGGTGCGCTTTCCACATGCGCAGGCTAAAGCCTGCGGGTACGGTCGGCATCTGTTTCGCTATTGAAAATATTAGTCTGGCTATGCAATAATAGGAGGTAGTTTGTGAATACGGGGACGAATGCCGATGCAGGCGAGAACGTTGGTGCTCGTTATCCTGCTGGTGCAGGGGGTATACGACCTGTCGCTCGGAGGCTGGCTGTGGCTCGCTCGCCAGTCCTTGGCGAGCGCACGCGCCCCCGATAGCCTGCATCGCCTGCACGCCTTGTACTGCCATTGCACGCAGTGCGCCGACGTGGAAAATTGCTGCTGCATTCCAAGAAAGCAGTTGGCAAACGCCCCCGTCGTTAAGCAGTGCGACGCAGCGAGCGACGCCAAACTGCCGAACACGTGGACGGCGCGGGTGGTGACTACTGTCGCCATGAGAATGCCCATGCATCAGCGGCAGCCACAGGCGGAGCCTTCTTCCCTGCTGCGTCCCACGTTGCCCCATCGAATAGAGCATCCTCCTCGTGAACTTGCCTGGGTCGGGTGATTTCGCTTTCCCTACTGACCCAATGCAAGCAACACTTCACACGAGGAGGAAAAGAAAAATGCGTTATCGAGCATTCACGCTCATCGAGCTTCTGGTGGTGATAGCCATTATCGCCATCTTAGCAGCCATCCTGTTCCCGGTGCTCTCGCAGGCGCGCGAGAAAGCACGGGCTGCTGCCTGTCTGTCCAACTGTCGGCAGATGGGTATTGCGGTGCAGCTCTATGTGCAGGACTACGACGAGACCCTGCCCACGGTGCGCATGAGGTGGCAGGACATGACGACGGGGCTCAGCTGGCTGGAACAGATTCAACCCTACGTGCGCACAAAGCTGTTGCAGCGCTGTCCGTCAGACATGAGTACGACATGGAACGAGGACCCACCCCGTTTGTCCTCGTACGGGTTGAATGCGTACTTCGACGCTTTCCACCCCCCATACGGGAACCGCATGGCGCCTCGTCCCATGGCACTTGCGTCGGTAGCTCAGCCTGCGCAGTGCGTGTATATCGCCGAACTGGGCGAGCGCAACACCAAAAACGGCATGGCAGTGAAAGGAGACCACTTCATGCCGATGTATTGGGGCAACCCCCCGCGTGTGGTGGATATGATGATGAACAGCAGACTCTGGGATGACGCCACCCAGACCCCTACCACGCTTGCCATCACGCGGCATTTCGGGGGCTCCAACTACGTCTTCGTGGACGGGCACGCGAAGTGGCATCGGTTCGAGCAGACCTTCCAGCAAGTGCGCGGGCAACCGCCCCACGTGGATTGGTACGACCCGATGCGCTCCACCCCATAGCCTCAACCTCACTTTGCCTGGCGGAGCAGCCCAGCTGCTCCGCCTGCGGTTGACACCCGTTGCTGTTTCGTGGTAAAATGCACGAGCGTTACAACGCCTGTTCAAAGGCGGGGGTAACTTGACAATCTGCGTCCCGACGGCACCGAAAAAGCCCCCTTCGGGGGGTGCCCGAAAGGAGGTACCGACGTGCACTTGTGTGAAGCGTACGGCAGAGCGCTGTTCGCGTCTCTGCTGATAGCTGCAACCCTGTGTGCGTTCGTGACCGCAGACGCAGGACGCCGATTCTCGGTGCGCCTGCGCGAAAGTGGCACGGTGCGTACATTGGACACACAAGCCGCAACCGTCGCAGAACTCTTGCGCGAAGCGGAGATACGCCTGGAGAAGTTGGACCGCGTCCAACCGCCTCCGGCAACGCCTCTTGCCGACGGCATGGAAGTGGTGGTGACCCGGGTGCGCCAGCAGGTGGTTACCGAGGAGCAGAGAATCCCTGCACCCGTGAAGCGATTTGCAGACCCGGCACTGCGTCCGGGCGTCAAGCGGGTGGTAGAGGAGGGACAGGATGGGAAGAAGCGCATCCAGTGGCTCGTCACCACTGTGGACGGGCAGGAGGTGTCCCGAAAGGTGTTAGCGTCCAAAGTAATCTCGCAACCCAAGCCGCGCATCGAGCGGTACGGGGCGGGCGGCTCGCTGCCTGCGCGAGGTTTCTTCAGCGGACGGCGTGTGCTTACCATGATCGCTACGGGCTACGCACCTTATGCCTGTGGCGGCAGCCGTACGGGACGCACCGCGACCGGGATTAAAGCCGGCTACGGCATGGTAGCCGTAGACCCGCGCTACATCCCGCTAGGCACGCGCCTGTATATCGAAGGTTATGGCTATGCGATTGCTGCAGATACCGGTGGAGACATTAAAGGCAATCGCATCGACCTTGGGCACGACACTTATCACCAAGCGAAGCGAGTCGGCATGCGCAAGGTCAAAGTATACATCTTGGACTAACACCTGAACATGGGCGGAGCCTTTGTGCTCCGCCTTTTCCATTATTCCCTGACTGCGGAGGGCATGGCGTGAAGCTGACCTCGCCATCTCAGATACGTCTCGTGCTGTTGCAGTTTGGGCTGACACCCGACAAACGCAAGGGACAGCACTTTCTGGGTGACCACAACATTCTGGAGAAAATCCTTCAAGCCGCCGACCTCTCGCCGGAAGAGGGGGCGGTGGAAATCGGCAGCGGTATCGGCACGCTGACCCGTGCGCTGGCGCAACACGCCAAACAGGTTCTCACCTTTGAAGTGGACGCAAAACTCATACCCGTTATCCAGCACAATCTGCGCGGACTGCAAAACGTCCGCCTGATACACGGCGACTTTCTCCGCCAGAACCTGCCCCAGCTGATACACGACACCTTTGGAGATACGCCTTTCAAAGTAGTGGCAAACATCCCCTACGGTATCACCAGCCCCATTCTGGACCGGCTCTTCGGCGCTGCCAGCGGCTGGACTCGAGCGGTGCTGATGATGCAGCGCGAGGTCGCCGAACGGTTGATTGCCGAACCCGGCACTCCTGAATACAGCGCCATCAGCGTCTTCGCCCAGTACCATTCCAGAGTGGAAATCGTGCAGAGGGTATCGCGCACGGTATTCTATCCACCGCCAGAAGTGGACAGCGCGATTGTGCGCTTTACACCTCTCCCCAGGCGATTGCCGCCCGACGAGGAAAAGAGACTTTTCCGCGTGGTGCGCGCGGCATTTGGACAGCGGCGAAAAACCCTGCTCAACGCCCTTAGTGGTGGGCTGGGTCTTCCGCGCGAGCAGGTGGAAACCGTACTGAGAAACGCGGGCATCGCTCCACAGCGGCGAGGCGAAACGCTGACGCTGGAGGAGTTTATCGTGCTGTCGCGGTGGCTACTGGACGATGTCCAAACCGCACGGGAAAAGCCCTCCGCGGAAGGATAGTCCTTGGCCGACTGCGAAAAAGGCTTTATGCTATCCGGTGACAAATCCTGCACGGAGGATTCGGATGAACGATTTGCACCTGCTGAACCTGGGATTGGGTAGCCTTCCGCTCTTGTCCAGCGCGGAAACACGCTCCATTTCCGCCGAAAACCCCAACGGCGAGCGAGGCGGCGGCGCAAAAGCGGAACCCGACGAACAGAACGCCGCTTCCATGCTGGGTAAGGGCTGGAAGGTGCGCCCCTGCATCACCCTCGAACCCAGAACCACTACCACGCTGGCAGACATTCAGGGACCGGGCATTATCCAGCATATCTGGATAACCGTTGATGTGAAAGCCTACCGCGATACGATATTGCGCATGTACTGGGATGACGAAATCACACCGTCGGTAGAAGTTCCTTTGGGAGACTTCTTCTGCAACGGGCATGGATTACGCTATAACGTGGTATCCATCCCTGTCGCAGTCAACCCGTCGGGCGGTTTCAACTGTTACCTGCCGATGCCCTTCCGCAGGCGAGCGCGCATCACTATCGAGAATCAGCGATGGGAGCCTATTCACGGCTTCTTCTACCAGATTACCTACGCGCTGACGGACATTCCCGACAACGCGGCTTATCTACACGCCCAGTGGCGACGTTCCATGACCTCGCGCGAATGCCCAGAACACGTCATTGTGGACGAGGTCAAAGGACAGGGGCACTACGTCGGCACGTTTCTGGCGTGGACGCAGCTTTCCAATGGCTGGTGGGGCGAAGGCGAAATCAAGTTTTACATGGACGGCGATACCGAATATCCCACCATCTGCGGTACGGGCACGGAAGACTACTTTTGCGGCGCGTGGTGCTTTGGTGAAACCTTCAATGCGCCCTTTACAGGCTATCCCCTGTGGCGCAAGGAACCCGGCGAGGTGCCCCGGCACGGACTGTACCGCTGGCACATCTACGACCCCATCCGCTTCAAGCAAAGCCTGAAGGTAACCATCCAGGCATTGGGCTGGTGGCCCAACGGCAAGTTCCAGCCGCTCACCGACGACATCGCCTCGGTGGCATACTGGTATCAGGCAGAACCGCACGCGCCCTTCCCCACCTTGCCTCCGATGCACGAGCGATGGTCCCGGTAAACGACAGGGGTGTGGGCAAGGCTGACCCACGCCCAGTCCCCTTGACCAAATGAGGTTGTTGGTGATACCATGTTATCGCTAAAAAGCACGGAAGTACACCCGGAAGGGCGTTGCTTCTTTCATGGAGGATGGGCGTGAGTAAACCTTCACTGACTGCCATCATCATGGCGGCGGGAAAAAGCACCCGAATGAAATCCCGTTTGCCCAAACCGCTTCATCTCCTGTGCGGAAAACCCTTGCTTTCATACCTTCTGGATGCCTGCCGGTCGGCAGGGGTCGCTCGCACCATTGTGGTGGTGGGTCACGAAGCGGAGCGTGTGCAGGAGGTTTTTCGCGGGCGATGCGAATTCGCCCTTCAGGAGGAGCAGCTGGGCACAGGACACGCCGTGATGAGCGCAAGACCGCTGCTGAACGACTACGGAGGTGACCTGCTGGTGCTTCCGGGCGATACCCCGCTCATCGGCGGCGAAACCCTGCGCAAACTGGCGGAACATCACCACAGCAGCGGCGCGGTTGCCACCCTGTTGACTGCAGTGTTGCCTCACGATGCCGGGATGTATGGGCGCGTGCTGCGCGACCCCGACGGCAAAGTAACAGGCATAGTAGAAGCAAAGGACGCCTCCCCCCAGCAGCTGGCTGTGCGAGAAATCAACACATCCATCTACTGCTTCAACGCGCCTGCCCTGTTTGACGCACTGAGGGAAATCCGTCCCGACAACGCACAGGGCGAGTACTACCTGACCGATGTCATTGGGCTGTTCACCCGCAAAGGCGACCAGGTGGAAGCGGTCATTGCCGACGACTGGCAGGTAACACTGGGGGTAAACACCCGCGTGGAGCTGGCGGACGTCGCGGCGCGCCTGCGTTGGCGCATTATGGAAAAGCTGATGCTATCGGGGGTTACAATCGTAGACCCGACAAACACCTATATCGACGCCGACGTGCAAATCGGGCAGGATACCGTCGTCCACCCGAACACCTACATTCTGGGCAACACCGTCATTGGCGAAGAGTGCGAAATCGGACCCATGGCGCGCATCGAGAGCAGCCAGATAGGCAATCGCACCACAGTGATTGCGTCGCAGGTAGTGGAGAGTCGGCTGGGTGACAGCGTGCGCGTGGGGCCGTTTGCCAACCTGCGCCCGGGCACTGTCGTGGGCAACGGCACAAAGATTGGCGACTTCGTGGAGGTGAAGAACTCCATTATCGAAGAAAACGTCAGCATGGCGCATCTGACCTACGTGGGCGATGCGCAGGTCGGGGCGAATACCAACATCGGTGCCGGCACCATCACGTGCAACTACGACGGCAAGCGCAAGCATCGCACTATCATCGGCAGGGGATGCTTCATCGGCTCGCACGCCACGTTAATTGCGCCGCTGCAGATAGGCGATGGTGCGTATGTCGCCGCCGCCTCGGCGGTAACCGATGACGTGCCACCCGATTCGCTGGCAATCGCCCGCTGCCGACAGATGGTGAAAGAGGAGTGGGCAAAACGACGTCGGGAACAATCTTCTTCTGAGGGATAGCCTATGGATGACGACCTGAAGAACAACAAAGACAGAGAAAACGAAGACCGCATGCGCATCTTCACCGGCAACGCCAACCCCGCGCTGGCTCAGAAAATCGCAGAATGCCTTAAGAAGCAGCTGGGGCAGATACTGGTGTCTCGCTTCTCAGACGGAGAGATACGGGTACAGGTTGGAGAGAACGCACGGGGACTGGACGTGTTCATCGTGCAGCCAACCTGCGCTCCGGTCAATGAGAATCTGATGGAGTTATTGATTATGCTGGACGCCTTCCGGCGTGCGTCAGCAAGACGTATCACGTGCGTTATCCCCTATTACGGCTACGCGAGGCAGGACAAGAAGGTGAAACCCCGTGAGCCGATAACCGCCCGCCTCGTGGCTAATCTGCTGGAGGTGGCAGGGGCCAACCGCATTCTTACCGTAGACCTGCACGCCCAGCAGATTCAGGGCTTCTTCAACCTGCCCGTCGACCACCTGTATGCCGGTCCCATCATTGGCAAGTATCTCATTGAACAGGGACTGGTGCATAAAAACTGCGTGGTGGTCTCGCCTGACGTGGCAGGCACTCCTCGCGCCAAGGCGCTGGCGGAGATGCTGGATGTACCCTTCGCCATCATTGCCAAGCGACGTCCCGAACCCAACAAAGTGGAAGTGATGGAAGTGGTGGGTAACGTGGAAGGTAAAACCGCCATCATAATCGATGACATGGTGGATACAGGCGGTTCGCTGGTGCAGGGAGCAGAAGCGCTGATCGAGCGGGGTGCGACGGACGTGATTGCCTGTTGCACCCACGCGGTGCTTTCCGGCGACGCCCCCGAGCGGATCCGTCGCTCGCCCATCCAGCAGCTTGTTGTTACGGACACCATTCCCTTACCACCGGACAAAAGGAACGAGAAAATTACCGTCCTGACGGTATCCCGGCTTCTGGCAGACGCCATCCTGCGCATTCACCTCGACCACTCTGTCAGTAAGTTATTTGAACAGCAGAGCGAAGAGGTACGGATGCGGAACTCCTGAACCCATGCGGATATGGTTTGGAAAAACTCAAGAGCTACATCCGGAGTGGATTGTGCTGGGCTTGGGCAATCCGGGAGCGGAGTATGCCCATACCCGGCACAATATCGGTTTTGACGTGGTAGACATCCTCGCCAGCCGCCATCGCATTCGCCTGAACCTGAGCCGTGACCATGCCCGATACGGAGTGGGAAAGATTGCCGATGTACCTGTGCTGTTGGCGAAGCCGATGACCTACATGAACCGCAGTGGCGAAGCGGCACGGGCTTTGCTACAACGCTATCCGAGAGATACTTCACATCTGCTGGTGGTGGTGGATGATGTCGCACTGCCTCTCGGCAGGATCCGCATTCGCCCTTCCGGTTCTGATGGCGGGCACAACGGTCTGGAGTCCATCATCCAGTGCGTGGGCACGCAGGCGTTTCCGCGCGTGCGCGTGGGCATCGGCAGTCCCCCACCAGGGCAGATGGTGGAGTACGTGCTCTCCCGCTTTGCCCCTCCAGAGCAACCTGTCATCGACGAGGCTCTACAACGCGCCGCTGACGCAGTCGAAGCGATTATCGCCGAAGGGGTGCAGGCGGCGATGAACCGCTTCAACGCACAGAACACTGCCGCAGGCTCCGGGGAAACATAAACGCTTGGTGATTAGCTACCGTCCTCGTTGCCATGACCGGCGGTGCGCTGTCGCATCCTCTCGACAAAACGGGCCGTCACCTGATCGATGGCGGTAATCGCAGTGCCGACCACCACCGCCCATGCTCCCGCCTCCAGCGCGAGACGGGCTTCCTCTGGCGACGAAATGCGCCCTTCGCAAATCACAGGCACGGTGACCTTCTGCGCCAGCTGCCCAACCAGCGCGATATCTGCCCCCATCGTGCGGCGGTGCTGGGTGTACGGAGTATAGCCCGACATCGTGGTGGCAACCAGGTCCGCCCCCATCTCCGCTGCGGCAACGCCTTCGTCCAGAGTCGAGATGTCCGCCATTACCGGCACGCCCAGTTCCTCATGAATGCGCTGTATCAACTCCTGCAATGGCTCAGGGCGATCGCGGGCGGTCGCATCTATTGCCACAATGTCCGCACCAGCCTCCACCACCGCACGGGCATGCTCCAAAGTGGGAGTAATGTACACCGGGTAGTCCGGCAGAGTGTGCTTGTAGATGCCGATTATCGGCACCTGAACCAGTTCGCGAATGGCACGGATGTTTTCCGGCAGGTTGGCGCGAATGCCTGCTGCCCCGCCGCGCACGGCCGCCTCTGCCAGTGCTGCCAGCACAACCGGTTTTCCCAACGGCGTGTTTTCCGGCGCCTGGCAGGAGACGATAAGACCCCCTTTTATCCGTGTTAAACGCATGTCTACCCCCGAATGTGAAGCAGCCTTCTCTATTCTACCGTGAATCTTCTGCCGCGGAAAGGGTATCTAATGTTTCGGAATAACACGAAAGTACAACGCAAGGAGGTTGAAAATACAAACATGTTCGGACTGTTCGGGCGAAGACAGGCAACTGACCACGCCGAAAGCGGGTTGATCAAGCATGTCAACGCCAGCACGTTCAAGCAAGAGGTACTGGAGTCGGACATTCCGGTGCTGGTGGACTTCTGGGCACCCTGGTGCGGACCCTGCCGGATGCTCGCGCCTATTCTGGAAGATATAGCCCGCGAGTATCAGGGGCGGTTGAAGGTGGTGAAGCTGAACACCGACGAGAACCCGATTACCGCCAATGCCTACGGCATTCAGGGCATCCCGACGCTCATCCTGTTCACACGCGGTTTCGCCCGCGAGCGGCTGGTGGGGCTGATGCCCAAACAGCATATCATGGCGAAGATACTGCCGCACCTGCCAGCAGAGGCACCCGCAAGAGCAGCCAACACAGAGACCGTATAGGAGGACTTGCTCATGCCGCTTAAAGCCATTCTCGCCATCGCCGGCGGGGCAGTGGCGGGTCTGATACTGTCCGCACTGTCCCGCAAGATGGGCAGCACTTGAGGCATTCTCTGCAACCCTGTCATTGCCGCCATTTACGGGGCAGTGCTGGGGTTGCTGCTGGTTTTCGGGCAAAACCAGCCTCAAAAGTAGTTACAGAGGAAAATGGGGCGACCGTCTGCGGCGGCTCAGCCAGCTGCGCAGGCTCCAACCGATTTCTTCTACTGTCTGGTGGAGTAAACAGAAGAGGCTGTGCGCCTGTGCCGTGCCGTGCAGTTGCAGTTTGCGGGTGACCTCGATGACCGAACGCACCTTTGCGGGTTCGGTGCTGAAGTGGCCGCGCCAGCCGCACACGTGGCATTCACTGTTGTCCATCAGGTTCAAAGCCCCGCACAGGTCGCAGATTTTCAGGCGTACCTCGTCCATGACGGCACCTGCGTATCCGTTTGTACTCCACTACCAGTATTATGGCTTGGATTCGCGTTCCGAGTAGACCACCGCCGCCACCACTTCACCCACTATCTGCAGGGATTGGGGGCTGCACTTGTCCACTGTATCCTGCAGCGTGTGCCAGTAAGGGTAATCGAAGTCAATCAGGTCGATGCAGGGCACACCCGCCTCGATCAGCGGGATGTGGTCATCGATAATCGCATACTTCTGGGCGTCAGGGAAATACTTGCGGTAGCCCAGTTCGCCCGCTGTGCGCCAAACCTTTTCCACCAGTTGCGGGGCAGCATATACGGAGTTGACCTCTTTGTATATCTGCAAATCCTTATCGCCCACCATGTCCAGCAGGATGCCGTACGTGGGGCGCAGTTTGCCCATGTTCTTCGCGAAATAGCGCGAACCCAGCAACATGTTGTCCACTGTGGGTCCATAGTCCTCACCATCCCAAAGCGCGATGATGACACCCACCTCAGGACGCTTGAGTTTGAACTGCCGTGCCAGCTCCAGCAACACCGCCACACCGGACGCGCCGTCGTTTGCACCCAGAATCGGCTTTTTGCGATTGGCGGGGTCTAACTCTTCGTCCGCCGTGGGGCGGGTGTCCCAGTGCGCACACAGCATCACCCGTTTGCTGGCGTTCTCGTTGAAAATCGCGAAGATGTTGTACAGGCGCAGGCTTTTGCCATTGACCACCCGAGTGAAGGTTTGCACTTCCACCCGGTCGGCAACCTTCTCCAGCTCCGTCATCAGCCAGTCGCGGCACTGCAGGTGAGCCTGTGTGCCGGGCACGCGCGGACCGAAGGACACCTGCTTTGCGAGGTCGGCGAACGCCCGTTTACCGTCAAAAGCGGGACGCTCTGCCTGTACCGCCCCCGGCGCACAGCCCCAGAGAAGGAACAGCCCAAAGAGGGTTAAAAAACTCAGTAAACTCTCAGCCCGGCGCAAAAAAGGCATCCCCTTTCTCTTTACGGTTTCACTGCCACGATGCGCTCGGAGACTCCAGCAATCGGTTTGCCTGCTTCCAGGTACGCCCGCACCGCATCGCCGACCGTTTTTTCGGTTTCGCGCTCTATCGCCGAACGCTCCCATACCTTGAAGTAGCCCAGCGCACCGTAAGCGAGCGTAGCCGAAGTCGCCACACGGTACTCGCGCTGAGGGTTCAAATCCTGCTTGTTCTCGGTTCCCACCTGAACGCGCACCACCCGCTCCCCTGCTGGCTTCGCGGGGTCGAACGTTACCTGCAATCCGCTCACCTGCAGGAAGCCGGCGTTGGGTTGTGGATACAGCGTAAGCGCACGCTCCAGAGCCTGCTGAATCTGCGCGCCGGTGAGCTTCAGCACCACCACGCGGTCGTCGCGATAGGGCAGTAACCTGCTCACGACCTCGGCGGGTGGGGTGTCTTTGCTCAAGGTGACTTCGTTGAACGCTGCCGCCGGAAGCCAGCCGATATCCGCTCCGCTCGCATCGCGCAGGGCATCCACCACCACGTTCGCCAGGTCGCTCTCCTCTGTGCGTACGTTTTTGGTGCTCAGCTCCTGCGCCCAACCGGCCACACCTGTTATCAGCAGGAGAACCACTGCCCAAAGGATGCTGTTAACTGCTCGGCGGATTGTTTGCATTTCTGCGTGCCCCCTTCCATCGGAGATAGGCGTGGATGAACAGGTCGATGTCGCCATCCATCACCCGAGGCACATCCCCCGTTTCCGCTTCTGTCCGGTGGTCCTTCACCATATAATACGGTTGAAACACGTAGGAACGTATCTGATGTCCCCATTCAATCGGCGGCGGCTCACCACGCAGAGCGGCAATGCGCTCTGCATTGGCACGACGCTCGCGCTCCGCCAGCCGCGCCATTAAGACGCGCATCGCCAGGTCGCGGTTACGCTGTTGCGAACGCTCGTTCTGGCACGTGACCACGATGCCTGTCGGGATGTGCGTGATGCGCACCGCAGTCTCGTTCTTCTGCATGTGTTGACCGCCCGCGCTGCCCGCGCGGAAGGTCTCGATACGCAGGTCGTCCGGGTTGATTTGAATCTCGTCGCTCTCGGAAAGTTCCGGTATCACGTCCACCGAGGCGAAAGAGGTATGCCTTCGCTTGTTGGCGTCAAACGGTGAAATCCGCACCAGTCGGTGTACGCCCCGTTCGGACTCCAGCAAGCCATAGGCGTTGCGTCCCTCGACGCGTACCGTTACACTTTTTAGACCGGCAACTTCGCCCGGAGTTTCATCTAAAATCTCGGTGCGGAAGCCGTGTTCCTGCGCCCAGCGTAAATACATCCTTAACAACATCTGCACCCAGTCACACGATTCGGTGCCGCCCGCTCCGGCGTTGATTTCCAGGATGGCGTTATTGGCATCGTGTTCGCCGCTAAGCAGGGTCTCCATCTCCAGCGTGTCCAGTCGCTTCGCCAGCTCCTGCAAGCCCTGCTGCAGCTCTTCGAGCAGTTCCGTGTCCTCCTCTTCCTGCAGCAGTTCGGACATCGCCTGCAGCTCCTGCCATTGCCGTTCCAGCTCCTCCCAACCGGCGATACGCTGGCGCAGCGCGTTCAGCTGTTGAATGGTCTCCTGCGCCTCGCGCGGCTCGTCCCAGAAACCGGGGCGGGTGGTCTCCTCTTCCAGCCGGGCAATCTGTTGCTTCACATGGACAACGTCAAAGGTGTTCGCCTAGCGCGTGCAGACGCTTGCCATACGTCTGCAGGTCGCGGCTCAAAACCTCTAACACAGGCTCCCTCCCTCCTTATGGTCTGACGACAAGTATTGTACCAGAATTAGGAGATGTCGTGTATTCACGCGGTTACAGGGAGGCGGGCTGCAGGCGGCTCACGGTGAGGCTCGCCCCTCACCACCGCGGGCTAAGTCCTGAGGCTACACCCGGCGTGCTTTGGAAGGTTCTGATGGAGGCGTTCCAAAAATCAACGACTCTCACCGACCCTTCTCGCGGGCGGCGAGAGGCAGTGCCGCCAGAGAGACTCCTTTTCGGCTTAGCGATACATCCCCTTCACGGCCTCGTACAGCTCGCCAAACCGCGTGCGCAGGTGGCGGTAGAGAGCAGCGTTCTCCTCGCGGGGTTCCATCCGCCTCGTGGGAGCAGCAATCCGTTTGGCGATATCGAAGGACTCATGCACGCCCACCGCCACCCCCGCAATCACCGCCGCGCCCAGAGCCGTGCTGGTCTCCGCGTGAAGGGGGATTTCTATCGGACAGCCGTACATGTCTGCCAGAATGCGCATCCATTCCGCGTTGCGCGTACCGCCGCCCACCACGCGCATCGTCTCGGCAACCTCTCCGTGCTCGCGCATCACGTCCAGAATGCTTGCCAGTGCACACGCGACCCCCTCCAGCACCGCCCTTGCCAGATGCCCCCGCGTGTGATGTGCCTGCAACCCGAAGAAAACGCCTTTCGCCTGTGGGTTCCAGATAGGCGCGCGCTCGCCACTGAGGTAGGGCAGAAAGAGAAGCCCGTCACTGCCTGCGCGCACCTGCGCCGCTTCCTGTTGCAGCCGCTCGGCAGAGGCTCGCCCGCCGAACAGACGGGTGAACCAGTCCCACGCGCTGCCCGCCGACTGCACCGTGCCGAACTGCACCCATCGCCCCGCCTGCGCGGACATCAGCGTGGTGAGACGCATCTGCTTGTCTGGCGTGAACCGCTCGCGCAAACAGGAGGTCCATGCCGTACCGCCCACGTAGGTGTAACACCCACCCGGCTCCACCGCGCCTGCCCCTACTGTGGCGCACGCGCCATCCCCCGCGCCCAGCACCACAGGCAATCCTTCGGGCAGCCCCGTTGCCCGCGCCGCCTGCGCGGTTACACCACCGATGACCGTCGCCGAGGGGAACACTTCGGGCAGCAGACGAGAGGGAATGCCTGCCGCCTCTATCACCTCCTCGCTCCAGCACAGGCGTCTGACATCGTATATCCCCGTCAGCGAGGCATCAGACGGGTCAGTAAAGCCCCATCTGCCTGTCAGTCTGCCCGCACAATAGTCCTTGCATTGCAGCATCCACCGGGCTTGCGAGACCACTTCTGGCTCTCGCTCCTGCAGCATCATCAATTTGGGCAGGGAGTAGAATGGTGCGAGGCGGTTGCCAGTGATGGCGTAGTATCGCTCCTCGCCCATGCTTTGTCGCAGGCGTTCACACGGTTGCTGAGCGCGGATGTCGGCGTGGATGAGTGCAGGGCGAAGCGGTCTGCCCTGCTCGTCCACCAGCAACACGCCGTTCATGTGCCCGCTGAAGCCAACCGCGACCAGCCGGCGGCGCCGATCGGGGTCTTTCTCCAGCAAGGCGCGGCTGCACCGCACCACCGCCCGCCACCAGTCTGAAGGGTTTTGCTCGGCGGCGAGAGGTGCAGGATGGGCGGTGCGGTAGCCCGCAAAGGCGGCATCGATAAGCTGCCCCCGCTCGTCCACCAGCACCGCCTTATTGCCGGTCGTACCCAAATCGTGCGCGAGAATGAGGTTCATGGAGCCATCTGCGCCCGCAGATACTGAGCGCACTTCGGCAGCTCCTCACGCGGGTCGCCCGGGATGCCGCACTCCAGCGCCATATAGCCCGTGAAGCCAATCTCCTTCAGTGCCGCGAAGCCCGACCGGAAGTCGGTATGCCCGTAGCCCGGCAACAAGCGCGTGCTATCGGCGAGGTGTACATGCGCGAGGTACCCCTTTGCGCCCCGGATGGCGGCGGGGATGTCGCGCTCTTCGATGTTCATGTGGAAGAAGTCCGCCATCAGTTTCAGGTGCGAGCCTCCCACGCGCTGGCAGATGCTCACCGCTTGCTCGAGCCGGTTCATGTAGTGAGTCTCGTAGCGGTTCAGCGGCTCCAGTAAGATGTAACTGCACGCCTTCTCTGCCACCTTACTCAGAGGCTCCAGCAGCTTGCACAGCAGTTCGGTCTCCAGTTCCACCGCCGAGGCATAGGGCGTCAGGTCGGAGATGCGCGGCGAGCCGAAGATGGGCACCACAATCACACCCGTCGCCCCGATTTCACCCGCCACATACAGCAGGGTCTCGATGTCCTGCATGGCGCGTTCGCGCTCGCGGCGGTCGGCGTCCAGCAAAGCTCCCCGATAGCCCGCGCAGATAGAGCTGGGTTTGACGGAGTGGTTCGCGGTGAGTCGCTTTATCTCCGCCACGCGCTCTTTGCGCATTCCACCCTGCTCGGTGTCTAGGAACTGCGCTCCCCAGAACTCGATGCCTTCGTATCCGAACTGCGCCAGGTTGTCCAGCTTCTCCTGAAGCGTGTTGCCCGGCGCCATGCCATCCTGACAAGCCAGTTTCATTGCAGACTCCTCCTGTTTGAATATAGGCTATCGCGAAGTGTCGGGACGGGCGCAACGCTCCCACTTGCCCGGCATGGGTGGATGGGGCTTGTGCGGCTCGGTCTGATACCAGAACGCCACGCTGGAGTAGTCGTTGTTTTGCAGGTTGGCGTGCCCGTGCTCGATGGTTACCTTCAGCGATTGGGTGAAAACCACCGGGTCCTGGATATGGAACCGGTAGCTGGTGCATTTGTGCCGTCCGGGGTAGCGCGGGTCATGCTCCCAGATGGATGTGCCCGCGTAAGGATAGGCGTGATTGTGCATCCCCCAGGCGTGGCAGAAGTAGTCCTCCGAACCTGTTCCACACAGCGACGGCAGATCCTCGCCGTCGATGAAGAACATATCGTCGCCCTCGCCCCACCAGGTCAGCCCGTCTAAGGTGGGGTCGATGTTATGCACCGACAGCACACAGCCCACATAGTGCCCTGTGCCCTCCGCCTCCAGGATCACGTAGTTCTCCTTGCCGTCGATGTTCGGTTCCTGCCAGAACAAGCCGATATCCAGACCCTGACGCGCCAGTTCGCCCTTAATCCCGCGCGTGGGATACTCCTGCCGATACTGGGCGTGGAAGCGCAGGGCGTCTTCCGGCAGCGTATCGTACTCCTCGTAGTCGATATAGAAGTAGAAGGCGTCGATGGGTACGTCGCACTCGTTGACCACCTGAATGACCGCCCGCTCGGCGAAGGGCATCTGCCAGTAGCAGTTCATTGCCATGTTGCCGCCGCGCTTGCCCTCCAGCTCCGCCGGGGCAACGGTTGCCAGCGGCGCGGAGACAAACGACTGCGCGATACCGTGTCCCAGACCGAAGAAGTCGCCTAAGGGCACGTAAACGCTCGGTTCGGGTTCGTTGTCCCAGTACATCTTCAGCAGGGTCTTACGCAGGTAGTCGCGGTCCTTGCAGGCGACGGTGAACCAGATATGCGTGATGCAGCCTGCACCAGAGATGTCTGCTAACGTAGCGGTTTCGCCAGCAGGTATCTGTCGGAAGTCGGCATTGCCGCCTGTCTTATCGTAGCTGGACACGCGCCTGGTACGTGCATACCGCCGCAGGGTCAGCGATTTCAGCGTCGACAGCGTTAATGGGTTCATGTGCTCCTCCGATTATCGATGGAATGTATCCCCTGTCTTGCTTCGCCATTCCTGCGGCGGTTCCTGCGAGTGTGTCCGCCTTACGCCGATTCGAGTGCCTGCTGCAGGTCTTCAATAAGGTCGTTCACGTCCTCCAGACCGACGGAGAGACGCACCATGTTATCGGGGATGCCGCACCACGCACGCTCTTCGGCACTCATCGAAGCATGAGACATCTTCGGTGGGTAGCCAATCAGCGACTCCGCCCCGCCCAGGCTCTCCGCGAGGTTGAATATCTTCGTGCCCTCGCAGAAGCGCTGCGCCGCCTCCGCTCCCCCCTTCACGCCCACGGCAATCATGCCGCTGAAACCGTGACGCATCTGTTTGCGCGCCAGTTCGTGCTGCGGGTGGGAAGGCAAACCTGGGTAGCGGACCCATTCGACCTTCGGGTGGCTCTCCAGAAACTGCGCCACTGCCATCGCGTTGCGGCAGTGCGCCTCCATGCGCACGTGCAGAGTGCGGATGCCCCGCAAGGTTAGCCAGCAGTCGAATGGGCTGGGCACGCCACCGAAATCGTTCTGGTAGCGATACAGTTTCTCGTACAGCTGGGGGTCGTTGGTCACCACCGCGCCGCCAATCAGGTCGCTGTGCCCGCCGATGTACTTGGTGGTGCTGTGCAGTACGATGTCTGCGCCGAGGTCCAGTGGCGTTTGCAGGTAGGGGCTGGCGAAGGTATTATCCACCACCAGCAGGGCGTTGTGTCGATGCGCCAGTTCGGCGATGGCTGCAATGTCCAGCACCACTAGCGTGGGGTTGGAGGGGCTTTCGATCCACACCAGCCGCGTGTTGGGGGTGAACGCCTCTTCCAAGCGGTTCAGGTCGGTGAAATCCGCATAGGTGGACTGGATACTGTACTTCTCGCGCAGGTGGCGAAACAGGCGGAAGGTTCCCCCATAAATGTCTTTGGTAGCCACGATATGCTCCCCGGTGCGCACCAGCGAGCTCACCGCCGTCTCTGCCGCCATCCCAGAAGCAAACGCCAGCCCATATCGGGCGTTTTCGAGCGCGGCGATACTGCGTTCTAGTGCCCCACGCGTGGGATTTCCCGAGCGGGCATACTCCCACCCTGCCTTAAGTTCGCCTACCTTCTGGTGCACATAGGTGGACGCCATATGAATTGGCGGTACCACCGCCCCTGTTATTGGGTCTGGTTCTTGTCCAGAGCGAATCGCTTTGGTACCAAAACGCATCTTGTTCCTCCATCGAAGTTCTTTTTTTCAGCGAGGTCGCTTCCATCGTCTTGTTCCGACCTCTTTGCTGGAGCGCGACGACCCCGAGGCGTTCTGTGCGTGCTATAGTAACCTAAAACCTCAGGTGCTGTCAAACACCGGGTTCGTCAGTGCCACGGTGCGATGTGCGGCAGGAGAACACGCGCACGGGTTGCGAATACAACAGCGGAAATAACCTCAGAGTGGAGGGATACAGATGTCAGAGCCGACAACCCATGTGAGCCCGAGTTACAGCTTCACGGTGCGTCTGGAGTACGCCAACGAGCCCGGCATGTTGGGCAAGATTGCTTCCCTGGTTGGCGCGGAGGGTGGCAGTATCGGCGCGGTCGACATCGTGCGCATGACCAGCGGCTTCATCACGCGCGACTTCACCATCTACGCAGGCAACATCGAACACGCCCAATCTATCCTGAAATCGCTGCGTCAAACGCCTGGGGTCAAAGTCATTAAATACTCGGACCGCACGTTCCTGCTTCACCTGGGAGGCAAGATATCCATTCAGCCCAAGATACCCATCCGCACCCGCGACGACCTGTCCATGGCGTACACGCCAGGCGTGGCGCGGGTGTGCGAAGCCATTGTAGCGAACCCCAAAGACGTGTTCAACCTGACCATCAAGCGCAACACAGTAGCCGTCGTCACCGACGGTTCCGCGGTGCTGGGGCTTGGAAACATCGGCGCGGCAGCATCGTTGCCGGTGATGGAAGGCAAAGCGATGCTGTTTAAGGAGCTGGGCGGGGTGGATGCTTTTCCCATCGCGCTGCAAACGCAGGACACCGACGAGATTGTGCGTACGGTGGAGAATATCGCCCCAGTGTTTGGCGGGATTAACCTCGAGGACATTGCTGCTCCACGCTGCTTCGAGGTGGAAGAACGGCTCATTGAGCGGCTGGATATCCCCGTGTTCCACGATGACCAGCATGGTACGGCAGTAGTCACCCTGGCAGCGCTACAGAACGCCCTGCGCCTCGTGAACAAGCCGATGGAAACACTCAAGGTGGTGGTCAATGGTGCTGGGGCAGCCGGCATCGCGGTGACCAGACTGCTACTACGAGCGGGGATACGCGATATCGTGCTATGCGACAGGGCGGGAGCCATCTATCGCGGACGAACCGAACACATGAACCCCTACAAGACCGCTATCGCGGACGTCACCAATCCGCGCGGGCTACGCGGGAGTCTGTCCGAGGTCATGGAAGGCGCGGACGTGTTCATCGGTGTGTCTGCCCCCAACACGCTGACGGCGGAGGCTGTGCGCAAGATGGCGAAAGACCCTATCGTCTTCGCGATGGCGAACCCGATACCAGAAGTGATGCCCGAAGATATTGCCGACATCGCCCGCATCATTGCCACCGGGCGCTCGGACTACCCGAATCAGATTAACAACGTGCTGTGTTTTCCCGGACTGTTTCGCGGGCTACTGGACTGTCGGGCGAGGCGGATAACGGAGGAGATGAAACTCGCCGCGGCTCGCGCCATCGCCGGTGTGATTAAGCCGTCGGAGTTGCACGAGGACTACATCGTGCCCAGCGTGTTTGACCGAAGGGTCGCGGAAGCGGTGGCTACCGCTGTGGAACGTGAGGCGTATCGAAGCGGCGTGGCTCAGCGACACAAGCACCGACGGGGCAAAATGTCCTGAAGCGCTCACGGGGTCGTCGCAGGCATGTCCTGTGCGGGCGCGGCGGCAGGTAACTCCTTCAAAGCCACGCCTTTAAGGCGCATCATGTTCATAGTAGCCGAAAGCACAATGACGAGGATGCCCAGCCACGCTGCGAAAGCCACCCAGCGTGCCCTGTTGCGTTGAATGCCCTCGAACGCCAAAGAGGGATGCGACAGCGCGGTGGAGATGAAGAACAACACTAACACCAGCAGTATCTTCGCCCCCAACACCATATGGTAGTTGGGTTTGACCGTCGGGATAACCACCACCAGGTTGTAGATGCCGGTTACCCAAATCAGTACCCATGCCACGCCGATAATCATGCCCGCACGCCGTTGCAGTGCCTTGGTTATGTCCTCCGACACCCCCTGCGCCCGCTTCAGCACTGGCAACAGCACCAGATACTGAAACAGTGTCAGCCCCACAGCGGTCACAATGCTGATAAGATGCACCCATTTGACCGCCAAATCAACCCAGTTCATCATCCAACCTCCTTTGCAGATTTGAATGCTGATACCCATTATGAACCATACGGCTTCGAAAGTCAAATGCCTCCATGTATCGCTTCAGCCTCAGAGGGTTACCAGTTTTTGGCTGGAGGCATGCACAACATGACAATGATTTCCAACAATGGGATCGAAAACGGAATAAACTCTTCAGAAGAGCAATGATAAGCGGGATTTCATACAACAGACGTCGTTTCGGGATGAATGACGTGAGAGGACTAAGACCGATGAGCGAACACACCGGCACAGCCAGCAGCCGCGCCGCGGTAGCGTTTGGCGTTATCTCTGCGGCGCTAACCCTCGCCGTTGCGCTACTCGGAATGGGCGCGATATACATACATGCCCAGTACCTTGTTGTTCAAGAGGCACGTGACGACCTGTTGTTTACAGCTACTCTCGTGGCGAACACTCTGACAACCGGGCAAAAGGTGTCTTTACCTCAGCAAGGAGGCATCCCCGCCGACTGGCGAGCAGACCTAGCCAGACTGCATCGCCTGTTGGGAGGGCGGTACGAGATTCAGGTCTGCGCCCTGCGTGATGACCAGCCACGGCTGTTGTTCAGTAGCGCTGTATCTCCTTCAAGCAGAGAGGCACCGTCAGCCTCTCCAGCCCTGATGAACGCCCTGCGTTTCGGGCTCACGGTGGCAGAACAACTGGATAGCAGAGCATTTCAAAACGGTTACCTCTCGGCATACGCTTCCCTGCCTACCCGACCTCCCATGGTGGTGGTCGCGCGTATGCCCGTGGCGCAACTGACAGACCGTATGTCGGGCTTACGGCTGGCGGCGTCTGCCATGTTCATCATTGCGCTGATCCTCTCCACCGCAGTGGGGTTAGCTGTGTTTTACTCGAGTCGTCAATCCGAGTACAACCAGTGTGTGACCACGCGCGCCGGATTGCTGGAGTTCGAGATGAAAGTGCTGGAACAGATTGCGGGCGACGTTTCGCTCACCCAAGTGATGGATTCGTTATGTGAGCAGTTTGAAAGCATGATTTCGGGTGCGCGTTGTGCCGTGTTTACGGTTGATGGCGACAAGCTGAAGCTGCTTGCCGCGCCCAACATCGATGCGAGATGGCGTAGCCTGATGGAGTGGCTTCCTGTGGGCAACAGCACATCCGACTGTGGAGCGGCCGCGTTTCGCAACGAAACGGTTATTGTAGCCGACACCAGCATCAGCCCCTTGTGGTATAGTTTCCGGCATGTCGCTCAGGAACAGGGCATCGCCGCCTCGTACTCGCTGCCGATACGTTCCAGCACGGGACAGGTGCTGGCGGTATTCGCCGCATACTATCCTTTCAAGCATTATCCCAGCGAAGGCGAGCGGCAGCTGGCAGAGGTGATTGCCCATATCGCCGGAATCGCCATCGAGCGAGCGAGCATGATAGAATCGCTGGCGGAGATGAATCGGCAGCTGCAAGATGCACTCGCAGAAGCCACTCGCATGGCGGAGATAGCCGAGTCGGCAAGCCGCGCCAAATCCGAGTTCCTCGCCAACATGAGCCACGAGATTCGTACCCCCATGAACGGCATCATCGGACTACTGGACATGTTGGCGGATACTCCATTAGACACCCAGCAGCGCGAGTACCTGAACCTGATCCGCGGCAGCGCGAACACCCTGTTGGGGATTATCAACGACATCCTCGACCTGTCGAAGATCGAGTCCGGTCGCATGACGCTGAGCCCTGCACCGTTCGACCCCGTCCAGATGGTGCGAGAGGTTGCCGCGCTGTTCGCTCCACGTGCCCGAGACAAAGGGGTCGAGCTTTATACAGATGTCGCACCGGATGTGCCGCAGGCAGTAATCGGTGACGAACTGCGCATCCGCCAGGTTGTGAACAACCTCGCCAGCAATGCGGTGAAGTTCACCGAGCACGGTAGCATCACCATCGGTCTCCAGTATCTGGGAGAGACAGTCCGCGAAGGCGAGCGCACCGCCAGGCTGCGGATCCGCGTGAGCGATACCGGTATCGGTATTCCACCCGAAAGCCTGTCTCGTATCTTCGAAGAGTTCACCCAGGCAGATGGCTCTATCACCCGTCGCTACGGCGGCACTGGACTGGGGCTGGCTATCAGCAAGAAACTGGTAGAGATGATGGGTGGTCAAATCAGAGTGCAAAGCGAGCCGGGCAAAGGCAGCACTTTCTGGATCGACCTGACCCTGCCTCTGGCGCAGGAGGCATATCGTCCAGCAGAAACGGCGACCTCCATGCCTCTCCGGTTCACCTCCTGCCATGTCCTGCTGGCGGAGGACAATGAGGTGAATCGCATGGTCGCGGTGAAGATGCTGCAGAGCCTGGGTTGCACAGTAGATGTGGCGGTCAACGGTGAGGAGGCGGTGAAAAAGGCACTGCAAAGCCAGTACGACATAATCCTGATGGACGTGCAGATGCCAGAGATGGATGGTTACGAAGCCACCCGGCGCATCCGCGAAGCGGAGCGCACTACCGGTGAACGCCGCATCATCATTGCGATGACCGCTCACTCGATGGAGAGTGATCGCCGCGCCTGTCTGGAAGCAGGCATGGACGACTATCTCAGCAAGCCAGTAAAGCGTGAAAGGCTGGCGGAGATGCTGGCAAAATGGCTGGGTGGGCAGAGCCTTGCTGAGGCTGCTTAGTGAGACGAGGTCACCCGCGCCCCTTTCGGGTTACCTGGTCGAAGGCGACAACGGCAATCACGACCGCCCCGATGATGAGCTGGTTGTAATCCGAGGCACCCACCATCGCCAGACCACTGCGCAACACCTGAAAGATGAGCGCGCCGACACAGGTTCCCCAAACGGAGCCACGCCCTCCGGAGAGGCTCCCCCCACCGATGACCACGGACGCAATAGCATCCAGCTCCCAGCCCATTGCGGCAGTGGATTGCCCCGTACCGTAGTACGCGGTAAAAATCACTCCTGCCAGCCCTGCCATCAGACCGCCCAACGCGTAGACCAAATACTTCAAACGCACTATCGGCACCCCAGACAGACGCGCGGCTTCCTCGTTGCCGCCAAGCGCGTAGATTTCACGCCCCAGGCGTGTGCGCGAGAGGAACAGATGAAAGACCAGCGCGCACACCAGCAATAGCAGCACAGGCACCGGCATCGACAGCCCCGGAAGCGGTATCATTCCGCTGCCCAGCCCGCGCGTAAAGCCCGAATCGGGGATGGGGATGGTCGCTCCTTTGGTCACCAGATATGCCAGACCACGCGCGATGCTCATCATGCCCAGCGTGGCGATAAAAGGAGGCAGTTTGGCTCGCGTGATGAAGGTTGCGGAAAGCAGTCCCATCACCACCGCCGTCGATACGCCCAGCAGGCACGCCCACACCGGCGAATGCCCCGATACAATGGCATAGGCAGTTACCACCGAGGTCAACGCAATGCAGGAACCGACCGACAGGTCAATACCACCCGAAATAATGATGACACAGGAGCCAAGCGCAGCGGTGGCAAGAACGGTCATGTCGCGAACGGTAGCGAGCAGGTTCGAGGCGTCCAGCATCGGATTGGGGCGGTCGGGGCGATGGGTCAGGATACTGAATACGGCGATTTCCACCACCAGCACCAGCAGGATACCGAACTCGCGCGCCCGGAACAGGCGACGCATCATGTCACCTCCTCATCTACTGGCAGTTTCTTTACAAGGCGGTAGAAAATGCCCAGATTTACCCCGACCTCGCGGCGATAAGCGAACATCCATCCCAGCGCCAGCACGAAGTAAAGGACGGTGAAGGCATAACGTGCCGCGATACTGGGTATCACCAGCTGCACGGCGAACAGCACAAAGAGCAGCAGAGCCTCCAACCGGCTGAAGAATCGGTTGGCAATCACGGCGCACGCGAAGAGCGATTGCGCGGCGGTGAGAAGCACCTCTTCGCGCGGACGCGGCTCCAGAGGCAGGAAAGAGAAGTGCCCTGCAGATACGGAGTAGATGATGGGCAGTGAGCCTATCAACAGCGTCCACTGGTTGATTTTCGACGAGATAATCGCCGACATCGCAGACGCCACGTGCCCGCGCAATGCAAAATAGCAGAGAATAATCATCTCCGGCGATTCGGAAGCCAGCGGCGCAATCCACTGAATCAGCAGAAACTCGCTGATGCCAAAGCTCTTACCAAGATAAATCAACCCCTCGGTAAAGGGTTCGGTGGCTATGAGGATGATGAAACCGGAATACAGGAACATCAGCACATAGGAGGCACGACGCCACCTTCTGGGAAGCGCAGCGAGGGTAGCCACCGGTCCCGCAGGTTCAGGCTCGATGTGCGGGGCACGACCTGCTAACCACACATACCCCGCAAACATGAGTACAAACACCATCGCATCCCAAAGAGTAATGGCGCCCTTGAGTGGCAACACCAAAGAATACAGTGTAGCAGCGGTTAGAGTGGTTATTTCAATGGAAAGTACCGGCTCTATGGGAATCTGTCCTTGCGCGGGTATCTTACCCCGTTTGCGTAAAGCCATCCACCCCAGAAACACCACTGCCGACCAGCCGACACCGACTAAGAGGCGGTTTGCACCTGTCATGTTCGCTGCAACCAGCGGAATGTACTCTGGATGGTGGGCGGCACGCCATGCCAGATAGATGTCCACCGCGTACTCCGGCAGCACGGCAATCAACGCGAGCAGAACCATCGCCAGCGAGCGCGACACGTCAAACTGAGCCAGCTCCGCCGACCACGAGATCAGAAACGCTGCCCCCAAAATCGCCAGGCCGGACAAAAACACAGTAACCGGCGCTGAGGGGTGCGTGCCGAACGCCACAGCGAGCCATGGCACGGTCAGCAACACCGTACCGATAATCAGCGCGATATGCAACGCCCTGTTATTTTGCATTAGCTTGTCTCACACGCCTGCCGTCGCGAAAGAACCATACCGTTAAAATGAAGGAAAGGGTCAGCGCAAGCGCAGTGCCCAGAAACGGCGTGATATGGCTGGATATCACCCACTCGCCGATACGGATGGGCACCTTATCATAAAGATATGCCCCCAGAGGTGCGCCCAGCATGGCGCCCACCCCCTGCGCGGTGAACACCGCTCCCATCACCGCGCCGCGCCTGCTACCGCCGACCTCCGAGACCAGCGCCATCCATGCCGGTATCGCCAGAATATAGCCTAAACCGACGATACACCCGCAAATCAACAGCACCCAGTGATTATGCACAAAGGGGATGAACCACATACCCGCCATTGCCAGCCCAACGCCCAGCCGCATGGCACGCTCCTTGCCCCACAGGTCTCCCACCCTGCCTGCCGGCACGCTGGCGAGCGCGAACACCACCGCCGGAGGTAGCAGCAACAGTCCGTATGCGCTTTCACTGAGGTGCAGCACCTCCATGGCGTACAGCTTCACCAGCAACATGACCATGCCGATACCAAAGAAAGAGATAAAGCCCAACAGTAACGTGTCGGGCACCATCTTTGCGCTCTCCCACATCTCACGCAGGGAGATACGAGGAGGCTGGGCATCGGTGTGGTGCTCAGCATGATGCGGAAAGCGCGCAGGCACTCCCACCAGACACACCACCGTCGCCAGCACGAACAGCAGGCTCGCCAGATAGAAAGAGGCGGTGCGGCTGCCCGTCAGGTCATTGACCAGTCCGCCAAGCAGTGGGCCCATCGCCACCCCAATCAGATAGGTCACATTCAACAGGCTCATGGCGGTCGAGCGGTCTTTTTCTTCCACCACATCGGCGACCGCCGCAAAGATGGTGGGCCACAGCGCAGCTGCTCCAACCCCATCCAGTGCACGCAGCAACATCAGTCCCAGCGGGTGGTGCACCAGCACGGTCAGCGGCGCGGTGACCATGGAGATGAGCGGACCGACCAGCAACAACCGTTTGCGCCCGAAACGGTCGCTGAGCAAACCCAAAGGAGATTTCAGTGCCGTCTCCGCCAGCAAGAAGGCGGCGCCTACCGCTCCAACCCACGCGCCCAAACCCAGATCGAAGCGAAGGTAGGGAGGCATGGCGGAGAAGTTGACCACGGCGTAAGCCAGCTCCGCCACCCCTGCCAGTGCGACCAGCGCAAGCAATGCACGTCCACGCGGAGAGTGGCGGAGCAGTCCTATCTGCGGCTTCAGCCGGCTGACTTCCATTGTGCTCCTGAAATCGACTACTTCAGCACAACCTCTCTGCCGGTTTCCGCCGAGGCGTAAATGGCGTCGATAATCTCGGTCGCCATCAGTCCCTGCTCGGCGGTAACCTCCGGCTCGGTGTCGTTGATAATCGCCTGCAGGAAAGCGTAAACCTCCTGCTGGTGGCTGTTCACCTCACGCAACCCATAGGGCGTGATATCCAGAAGCGTCTGTTCCTCCTCACGGAAGAGCTTCAGCGGATTGAGCTGCGCCCCACCTTCGGTGCCCAGGATGGTGGTGTTGAAGATGTCGTGTTCGATGTTGGCGCAGAAGCTGGACTCAATCACCAGCGTGGCATCGTTCTCGAAGCGCACCAGCCCCACCGCAAAGTCCTCTACGGTGTAGGTCTTCGGGTCCCACTGCCCCATTAAGCCGACCACACCCTCACGTGTGCCGAACTTGGTGTAGGTCATTCCGCTGACCGATACGGGCCTGGGATGCCCCATGAAGAACAGGGTAGCGTCCAAAATGTGCACGCCGATGTCTATCAGCGGACCGCCCCCTTGCTTTTCCTTCTGGGTGAATACGCCCCAGCCGGGAATGCCGCGCCGACGCAGTGCCTGCGCCCGGGCATAGTAAATCTCTCCCAGCTTGCCTGCGTCGATGAACCGCTTGATGGTACGCACGCCGGTGCTGAAGCGCATGTTCAACGCGACCTGCAGCTTCTTGCCCGTACGCTTCGCCGCTGCCAGCATCTCGCGCCCTTGCTGCGCGTTCATCGCCATCGGCTTCTCTACCAGCACATGCTTGCCCGCCTCCAGCGCGTCAATGGTGGGCTGTTTGTGCAGGTAGTTGGGCGTGCATATGCTGACCGCATCCACCTCTTTCAGCTTTAACAGCTCACGGTAGTCGGTGAACACATGCGGCACGTTAAATTTCTCCGCGGCGGCTTTAGCCACCTCGGGGTTAATATCTGCCACTGCCACCATGCGGCACAGGTCAGGATACGCGGCGTAGCCGGGCATGTGCGCAGCCTGCGCAATGCCCCCACTGCCAATGATGCCGATACCTATTGGCTTCTTTACCTTTCTGCTCATCGTCGCCCTCTGTGTGTGGTAATGGTATCTGGGTTGGTTCTCGCGATACGTATTCACGCAAACCAGATTTTTCTCCTGCGAGCGACCTCCAAAAACCCGCAGGAAAAGTCGCCCCTCTGCGCCCCCAAGTAGAGGGGCGTTTTCTCACAGTTCCGCCAGATTGTGTATGACCCTTTCTGGCAGCATTTCGGCTGGCGCGGAACGCAGTGCCTCTGCATCTGTGACTCCTGTCAGAACCAGCACGGTGTGCAATCCCGCTCGCTTCCCTACCAGCACATCGGTATCGAGCCTATCCCCCACCAGCACCGCCTCATCCGCGGACACCCCGCAGCGCCGTAGCAGCAGGTCTATGCTGTAGGTGTTCGGTTTGCCAACCACCAGCGGTTCCACACCCGTGCAGGTCTGGATAGCTGCGACGATCGCTCCTCCACCGGGCACAATGCGTCCTCTCGCGGCGGGGTAAGTGGCGTCGCGGTTGGTGGCGATGAACACCGCGCCGTTCTGGATAGCATAGTGCGCGCGTCGCAGTTTGTCGTAGGTGAAATCTCTGTCGATGCCCGCCACCACGTAGTCCGCGCCTTCCTCCTCCGGGTCGGTAACCACCTGCATCCCGATACGCCGCAGCTCTTCATGGATGCCTTCCTCCCCTACAATAAACACCCGCTTACCCGATGCACCCTGTGACTGCAGGTAGAGCGCGGTAGCATATGCGGAGGTCATAAAGTCCTCCTCCTCACAGGGAATACCCATCCCCGTGAGGCGCCGCACATACGCTTCGCGCGTCAGGGCGGAGTTATTGGTCAGAAAGCGAACCATCTTGCCCTGATTGCGCAGGCGGTGTACCGTCTCCGCGGCATAGGGCATAGTTTCCTCACCGCGATAGATGACGCCGTCCAGGTCGAAGATAAACAGACGCAATCCCATGGTTACCTTGTTGCCTCTTTCAAACTCTTCACAAACCGGTGCACGGCCGCCAGCGCCGCGTGCTCTCCCGCTTTCGCTTCCTCTGCGATCAACGACACCACCGCACTGCCCACCACCGCTCCCTCGGCAATCTGGCATACCGCGCGCACGTGCTCAGGGCGCGAAATGCCGAAGCCCACGCATAACGGCAGGTCGGT
>Ga0209017_10000824_pt1 | contig 27711 bp, 14 predicted proteins | sample YNPBryunderm2012_FD_185812 | JGI IMG/M metagenome (GOLD analysis project Ga0209017, IMG submission 185812) | Anoxygenic and chlorotrophic microbial mat microbial communities from Yellowstone National Park, USA - YNP Bryant MS undermat 2012... ...
TGGCAAGCGTCCTTTGGGCCGTCCGGTCTACACTCCCGGCAACGAACCGCCTGAAGATCGGTCGGATCGTCGCCCCAACCGTCTGGGCAGCGGCAACCGCAACCGCTTCCCGGTCGGATCGTTTCGAGGCCGTCCAGATGGTCCGCGACCCGCCGGACGACCAGTGACTCCTCAAGAATTGCGGGAACGTCGTTCGGGAGCAGCGGCTTCAGAGCGTGACGAATCAAGCCGTTCGCGGTCCATGATTGGTTTGGAGCGCGAATATCAGCCGATCTTCCACGACCCGCAACGGTTCCTGGAGTCCGAAGCGGAAAAGAAACGCAAGGCTAAGATGACGCTGAAGGCTTCCGGTGAACCGCGTTCCGAGGACACGCTGATCATCTCGCCACGGCCTCGCAAGGCAAGCGTAGGCGTTCGTCGTCGTCCCAGCGCGGGCAAGCTCAAGCGACCGAAACGGGGAAAGCCATCGTTCAAGGTCAGCCGCAACCTCGACGGCGGCGAGTGACCCCGCGAGCCAGACGCGCCATGTCAACGACGTGGTTCGTTCGACGCGGTCCAGTCAATGGTGGAACCACTTCGCCTTGTCGCGGATTGCCCCTCACTTCGTCGTGGATTCGAGGAGCCATTGCGTTATGAACTCGACTGCGACCGTCTCAACGATGCAACCGGTTTATCGCCGGGTCGAAGTGATCGCCAACCACGCGATGACCCCGACCCGGTTTCGCACTCGTTTGGCGGTCCCGGAGATCGCCTCTGTGATTCGGCCCGGTCAGTTCGTCATGGTCCGCGCCACTAGCGAACCGGTGAGCGATCCCTTGTTGGCCCGCGCTTTGGCGTTGTACGACGTGACCGAGGACCTGGGCGCAGTCGATGTGGTGTACGACCTCCACGGCAAGGGAACGCGAACACTCGCGCGGGTTCGTCCGGGTGATTCGGTGACGATCCTGGGACCCTTAGGCCGCGACTTCGGCCTCCCCCCTGATGACGGCCGGGTGGTTTGGATGGTGGCGGGCGGGATCGGACAAACGCCATTCCTCGCGTTGGCGAAATGGTGGATGGGTCGATTTGCCTATGCGGGGATTAACCCATGTTATGGTAATCCTGCTCCCCGCGAAGTGGTTTTGATGCACGGGGGCAGCAATGCCCAGGCCGTTGAAGGGTTGGAGGACTTTCTGGCCGTGGGCGTGGTGGGGCTGGTGGCCACCGAGGATGGCTCGCGCGGCTGGCGGGGTCGGGTCACCGACCTGGTTGAACAACGTCGGCGCGAAGCCGACGCGGGGCTCTGCGAGCCTCCGGGTCTGATCATCACCTGCGGACCCTCGGCAATGATGGCGGCCGTCGCTCGCTTGGCCCAACGCATGGGGGTGCCCTGTCGCGCTTCGTTGGAGAACCCAATGGCATGTGGCTTCGGAGCCTGTTTCAGCTGCGTTGCGCCAATTCGCCAGTCGGATGGAACGACCGACCTGAAGCGCGTCTGCCTCGATGGTCCCGTGTTCGACGCCGAGACGGTGGTGTGGGACGAGATGTGAAGCCGCCCGCCGCCAGGTCGCCCGCGGCGCGATTCGCTCGAACTGATCTTCACCGCGACGGTTCAATCTGCTATCCCCCTTGTTGATTCCCGCTTCGGATGGGGAGGGTTCGGAGACGCGCTGGTTTCGGAAGGCGTGGTTTCCCCTTTGACGATTCGCCACCGCGCGTCGCACTCCACCTTTGCTTGCCTCCACCCGAATCGAACCGACGACGATCCCAAGGAGGGGACCGGCATCATGGGTCGGCGATTGTTTCTTATCGCGGCGGTCTTGCTGCCATTCGCGCTGGGCGGCTTGCTGGTTCCCCCTCAACGGGATCGGGCCTCCACCTCGTCAACCCCCAATCCGAATCCGAATCCACCCAATCCGCCGGAGATCCAAGCCCAAACCGTGCTGTCGAGTTCGCCGCGGGTTGTGGCGCTCGACGCCTTGGAACCGACGCTCGTGTCCCCCGCGCCGGCTGGGGTTGCGGCGTCGCCCACCCGAGCTGCAACTTCGGTTTCATCCCATCCCGCCCGGCTGGACTCGGACTCGTTGAGGATTGACTCCGTCGTGGTGACTCCACCGACCATTCTGGTTTCCGACGCGGTCATCCAAAGCGCGGTGGCCGACATTCGCTTCGAGCTGGAGAGGGAAGACCGCGGGTCCTCCTCTGCTCGTCCTCAACCCTCCCCCTCGGCGCATGACGATCCTGCGATTCTGGCGATGACCCCACCTCCGGCCGAACAGGATGACCGCGTTGAGGAATCACCATTCGCTCACGAGCCGGTCCTCACTGCCGAGGTGCTGACCAAGCTCCGTCCCAAATCGCCTCCCGCATCCAACACGAGGTCCGACGCGGTTGAACCACCCTTGCCGCCGTCACTGACCTTTCAGGATCAACCGATTCTGACACACGACGAAGCTGTGTTGGACGATTCGACCAAGTCACCCGACCCCGCGTCCCTCGGAGTTCACGCTCCGGCCAGCTCGCCTTCAGCACCCAGCATGGCTCAAGTCGTCTTCGCGCCCCACGACGAGTTGGTGGCCCGAGCCGACGAGCGTTCCACCGAACTCCTCGCTCGTCAGCTGAACCAGCCTCCGATCGTGACTCGGGCCGAAGTGGTCGAGAGCCAACCCCAACCGCCCGCGCAAAACCAAACTGATCCTCAAACCCCGTCCCAATCCGAATCCACCTCCCACGCGCCGGAGCCAGCCGACGCCTTGGACCCAATCACGTTCGAACCGATCGGCGAATCCGTTCCACCTCGAACAGTCCCGCCGAGGGTCCCCGGCGAAACCTCCAATCCGGAGACAATAACAACCGTGGGGATGTGCGCGCCTGGGGACCTCTCCCCCTCAGCTTCGGGGTCGGGATTGGAGAACGACCCCTTCGCGGAGCCGGGTCTAGCCGTGGCTCAACCGGCGCGGGGATTGGGAAAATCATCCAAGGATTCGTCGTCATTGACCTTGACCACGCCGCCGGTGGACGATCCGTTCGAGGGGTTTGGCTTGCCCGGTGGTCCTCAACCCTCGGCGACCTCGGCCATTCAGCGCTCGCCGCACCCCCCCGCTGCTCTGGGATCGGACGATCCCTTTGCGGCAACCGAGCCGCCCGACGCTGGTTTTCCGCCTGCTCACTCGGTTCCCCAAGCCCAACCCGACCCATCACCCGCGCGTGACGATCCCTTTGGCGACCCTGACGCGGTCGAGGCGTCGATTCCCGCTCAGACCAACAAGCCGGCGGGAAGCCACGATTGGAGTTCGGACCAAGCGTCAAGCAAACCACCGTTCGCGGAAGCACCGCCTCAACAGCCGGCCCCGCTTGATTTGGAGGAAAGCCCAACCCAACTCGAGACCGACCCGCCCACGGCGACCGCCCCTCCTGCCGGAGCGGCTCCCGCTCGGGACGACCTGCCCGCGCCGCCGATCCCGCCGCTTTCCCTGACACCGCCGCAACGTGACCTAAACCCCGTGTCTCCTCCCTCGTTGGATGAAACAATCACGCCGGTTGCGGGACCAATTCAACCGCCGGGGGATGCCAGCCCGCCGCCGCCCGATTCTTCCAAGGAGGCAGAGACCGTCACCCTCCCTGGTGAATTGAAGCCCCCGGCGATCCCGTCCCCCAACGCTTCGCCTTCGACCGCGCCGCTCAGCGCGCCAAGCGGCCGAGGTGACGAGATCCCCAGCGCCACCACCGAAGACGGCGCGGCGTTCGTCCTGCCGCTAGATCGGATCTCGCAGGGGTTGCAGGACATGGCGTTGACCGTGGAGGTGATCTCCCCCGAAGTGGTCAACCTGGGCAAACCGGCGTCGCTGCGGATCATCGTCAAGAACCTCTCGACCAACGACGCCCATAACGTCGTGGTCCGGGGGCAATTGCCGGAGAATCTTGAACTCATCGACGCCGACCCGACCGCCGAACAGGTCGGACGGGTGTTGATCTGGAAACTCGGCACGATGGCAGGCAAGACCGAACGGACGTTAAGTGTCCGCGCCCGGGCCAAGAGCGTCGGTTCGTTCGAGTACGCCGCGACCGTCACGGCCTCCTCCGGCGCGCGGAGTCGGCCCACCTCGGTTCAGGAACCCAAGCTCGATTTGAAGGTGACCCCCTCGGCGGCCAAGGTCTTGAGGGGTCGTCCGGTGCAGTTCCAAATCGAGGTTTCCAATCCGGGGACCGGAGTGGCCCGCAACGTCAAGGTCTGGGCGCGGTTCAGCCAAGGTTTGCGGTTCGCTCGTTTGCCCCAGAACAACGGCCCGGTCCTCAAGGAGATCAAGGAAATCCTGCCCGGCGAGTCGATCACTCTGACCCCCGCGCTCGAGGCCGACACCGTCGCCGGCGGCGAACAATCGTGTGAAGTCATGGTCGAAAGTCCCGACGTGGTGGGCGGCGTGTCGGGCGGCTCCGTGGTCAAAACCCGAACGATTCAGGTCATCGAGCCGATGCTGGCGGTGCGTGTCTCGGGACCGGAGAAACGCTACACCGAAACCATCGCCACCTATGAACTCGTCATCGAGAATCCTGGCACCGCGCCGGCTTCCGACGTTAAAGTGGCGGTGCTGCTGCCCACCGGCGGCACAGTACGCAGCAACGGCGGAGCTCGTTACGACGAGAAGACCCGCCGCCTCATTTGGGAGATTCCCTCAATCGACCCCGGACGCGCCTTGCCGTTGCGATTCGATGTCCGATTGGCAGGGATTCAGATCTACAAGATTGCGGTGGAGGCCAGCGCCGAAGGGGCCCTGATGGCCAAAGATACCTTTACAACCGACGTGGTGGGGATCGCCGACGTCGGCTTCACCGTCACCGAACGTTCCCGCGTGCTGGACGTGGGCAATCAGACCCAATTCGAGATCGACATTCGCAACGAGGGCAGCAAGGAGGCCCGCAACGTGGTGGTGCGCGCCTTCATCTCGCCCAACCTCAAGGTGCTGTCGGCCGGGGGCTTCAAAGGGTCGGCCCAGTTCAAAACCAAAACCGGCGAGGTCATCTTTCCCACCTTCGAACGCTTGCCCCCCGGCGGTCGTCTGGTGCTAACCATCGACGTGGAGGCCGCCTCGGCGGGCACCGCCTCGTGCGAAGTCGTGTTGACCCACGAGGACCTAGGCGAAGTGCCGATCCGACGCACCGCGGTTTCGGCCATCACCGAGGAACGAGTGCGTCGCAAATGATCCAAACGTCAGCTTCACTTGGAAAGCCCGCCGCGATCCCTCGGCGGGTTCGAGTCGCGCTCGTCGTCTTAATCTTGACTGGATGGGCGATCGAGTCCGGAGCGGTTCACAGCCAGGAGCCGCTGCCCGACTCGGCAGAATGGTTCACATCCCCCTCGTTCGGCGACGGCTCCACGACGCTCGCCCCTCCCACCCCTCTGCCAACGAACTCGTTGGCTCCACCCAACCCGAGACCCTCAAGCGGTGGTCCACCGCCGGGCGTCTCCCTGGGATCGGTAGCGGTCACCTACACGCCGGCGGCTGCGCTCGACGCCGCGATCGGCCGGGTGGAGGCGATCCGCTACGACGTGGCGCTCAACCTGGGCGGGCCGATCCGGGAGAATTGGATCGTCTCGCTGGGTCCACGTTACAGCTTCAGCGAGTTCAAGGTCAACGCCGACTTCCGTACCGCGGTCCCTCTACCTCGACGGTTGCATGCAGCAGCGCTCGACGTGTTGAACATCTGGAAATTTAAACCGTTTTGGTCGTTACATGCGGGGATCACTCCAGGGTTCTACAGCGACGGCGTTAATACCGGGCCGCAAGCGTTGCGGGTACCGGGTCGGTTGCTGGTCTTTTACGAGGCGTCGCCCCGCGTTACCTGGGTCGGCGGCGTGGTGGCAACAGCGCTTCCCGATATCCCAATTCTTCCGGCGATCGGTGTGGTGGTGACTCCCTCGGAACGTTGGCGGTTCGATTTGACCGCCCCCAAGCTGCGGATCACCCACCGCCCATCGACAAATTGGGATCTCTACGGTTTGTTCGAGTTCGGCGGCGTTGCCTACGGTGTGCGTTTGGACGAGGCCGATCGGATCTTCGAATCCCGCGAGTTCCGCTTGGCGCTGGGGATCGAGGGCCAACCGAGAATCGTCGAAGAGGTTGGCCTGGCTGGTCGGGGGCGGGGGATCGCCGAGTTGGGTGTTGCCCTGGGTCGAACCTTGCGGCTGGATGGCTTACCCGAGCGCGACCTCGAACCGGCGCTCTCGGTTCGGATGGGTTGGAAGTTCTAGGCTCCGCCGAAAGTCATGCCGGACAAATAAGCTTCCCCGGACAATCACCCGCGTCGTTCCAAGTACGAACCGATGCCGGAGAAGAATGGGCACCGCGTTCAACCAAGCCACCGATCCTGATATGATATGTCGCGTGGGTTCTGCGACCCCGTTGGGGTCGCTCTCCAACCAAGCTCATCGCCACGCCCTGGGAAGGCCTGCGTCCACCCATCGTTTTTGTCCACCCCTATTCCTTTTGGTTTCGCAATGATTGCCCGACCTCAATGGGGTCGCAAAATCATAGCAAACAATGAGACCTGATCCCTTTAGGGTCGGAGCTCATCGGGAAACCAAGCATTGTGGAATTGGCTTTGCCCTCCGGACGTGAATGATCCGAAAGGTAATTCAGGACCGGCCGAATTGCTGCGAATCCAACAGCCTCCCGCGAACGATCCTCCTGGTTTCACTCAACCGAACCTCGGCTGTGATGAGCGGGCGTTCCGACGACTCTCAACGCCTCGGCGACTTTGCGGTGGCGATAATCGAAGAGACGCTTTAACCGACGTTCCACGATCAGGGGGGACAGTAGGCGGCCCAATCCGCCCAGAGGCGGCAGATAGGCGATCTCGTCACGCATCAGGGTCGCAGCGTGGGGGTCGCCGTTGGGATTGTCGGGGTGAGGGACCGGCAAGAACCAGTGGCGGTGATACCAGTACGCGAACGGACCGCGGTTCATGCGGTCGGCAAAAAGCCGGGGCGGGTCGTATTCGACATGCTCGGCCTCGATGAGCAACGGGAGCGGTCCCAGTTTGCCCTTGAGGATGACGGTGGTTCCCACCGCCAGCGAGCCGCCCGGCTTGACCAGTTCGACCGGCTCCCACGGCGGGTTGAGGTCCATGAGTGCCTCGGGACGCTCATGCCAGGCGAAGACCACCGCTGGGGGCAACGGCAACACCGTCTCCTTGACGAACAACAAAGCGTGGGCGGGATGGGAAACGTCGCACCTCAAAGATACGCTCCAGGTTGAAAAGAGGACCAATCGGAAAACCAGAGAACCAAGCCGAACGCCGTCGCGCGGCTCAAACGGATCCCATTGCTATCGACGATCGCACATTGACCAGATGGAACTCGGCCGGAAGATCAGCGCGGGAATCCAGACGATTCCCCCCGCCACCATCTTGCACGGGCGGGAAGGAAACCGGACGATCGGGAGTCACCCGAAGGAACCCGTTTCCTTCCCCTCAGCGACATTGTGTCCCCGGTCCCCTAGATCGGCATGGACACGCCCAACCCTTCCGAGGAATCGCATGCGAGGCGATTCGGTTGGCGTGGGGTCGGTGGTCCTCCCTTCCAAGCGTTGTTCTTTGGGTCACCCGTTCGTTCAATGGGTTCCCATTTTTGTTCCCATCGTATTGAGGCCATTTCGATGCGAGACCTCCAGCCGATTACCCGGCGTGGGTTCATGGCAGCCACCGGGGCCGCCGCAACCGCCTCGGCGGTTTTCCCCCACCCGGCCATTGGTGACGTGCGCGGTGCCAACGAGCGGATCAACTTCGTCATCATCGGACCCGGCGGCCGCGCCCAAGCGCACATCGGCCACCTGCTCAAGATCAAGGAGGCCGGCGGCAACGTGGACATCGTCGGGGTTGCCGACGTGTGGGACGGCAACGAACAAGTCGGCCGCGGCCTCTATCCCTCGGCCAAGAAGTGTGGTCTGGACCTGGAGGACAAGAACGCCGTCACCAAAGATTACCGCCGCCTGCTGGATCGCAAGGATGTCCACGCCGTTTGCATCGGCACCCCCGACCACTGGCACGCCCGCCAAAGCATCGATGCGTCCGACGCCGGCAAAGACGTCTACTGCGAAAAGCCGATGACCCACACCATCGACGAAGCCCGTCGGGTCGCCGAAACCATGCGACGCAACAAGACCGTCATGGTCGTTGGGGTCCAGTCGATGGCCGACCCCCGCTGGCGAATGGCCAACGAGCTGATCGTCAACGGCAAAATCGGCCACGTCATGCAAGCGCAAACTAGCTACTACCGCAACTCCGACATGGGCCAGTGGCGGTATTATCCGCTCACCGAAGATATGAACCCCTCGACGATCGATTGGAGGATGTTCCTGGGGACCGATTTTGGTCTGGCCCCCGACATGCCGTTCGACCGCGCTCGCTACGCCCAATGGCGCTGCTACTGGGAGTTCGGCGGCGGCATGTACACCGACCTGTTTGTGCATCAACTCACCCACTTGATTCAGGCGATCGGAGTGCGGTTCCCCCGCCGGGTCGTCGGCGCAGGTGGTCTGTATCTGGAATATGACGGTCGGGATTGTCCGGACGTGGCGACCGTGGTGGCCGACTACGACGAGGGGCTGCAGGTGATCGTCACCGCGACCATGTGCAACGACACCTCGATTCAAGAGTTGATCCGCGGCCATACCGGCACCATCATCTTCGAGAAGAGCGGCTTCCGGGTCGTACCTCAGAAGGTAGACGGCAAGCCCGCGCCTCCAGGCATGAACCTGTCGGAGGGGGGCGAATACATCGACGCCAAGCCGCCCAAGGGCGGCGACGCCGACACCCGGGCGCTGTGGGAGCATTTCATCGAGTGCATCCGCTCGCGCAACACCGAGACCCTCTGCACCGCCGACCTCGGCTATGCCGCGATCACCACGGTCAACCTCGGGGTTGATTCCTACCGCTACGGCAAGGCGTACTACTTCGACAAGGCCACCCACACCATCTCCGAAGCCGACAGCGCTTGGGCCGCCAAATGGGAAGAGCGCTCCAAACTCCGCGGCACTCCCAATCAGGTCATAGGCTGGAAGGCCGGTCTGGAAGGCTCGACCCTCACCCCGCGCGATTATCAAAAGCTCGAGGGTCCCTGGATCGATGGCGTGGATCCGGCCAAGAAGGCTTGATGAGCCGCCCCGTTCCCCATCCTCACGCCATTTGACCTCAACACCCCGCCGTCTAACCCCGCCCGCCCCCAACAGGTTGGGGTTGGATGGCGGCTTCAGATCCTCTCCCGGTCGTTTCTCTGTCCCCCCTCAATCACATCCTCCCTCCTCCCAGGGTAGTCCGACAGCGGCGCTTCGTCGCAAGCCATCACTCCAAAAACTGACTCCAGCTTTTGTTTTGTTTGTCATCGACCATGATGATCTTACTGTTTGTCATCGACCATGATGATCTCACTCAGTCAGATTAGCGAATTTGCAAGTCTTTGGAAGCAACGGTTTCATGGAGACGCCCTCCCTCCCCGTTAACATAAAAACCCTCCAACATGCTGTTGATCGCTCAGGGTGTCCTAAAGATGGACGACTTGAGCTGGCCGCGGCGTATCAAGACCAACTCTAAGAAGAAGCCAAGACCGAGTTGACGGTGGGCTCAAAGGGGCTGGCGGCGCGTTGTGACCAGCGCTCGGATCTAGAACGGATTCGGTTGGTCGAAGCCGCGCGGCACCTGGTCCAACTCGCCGATCGGATCGGAGACGCCGACCACAAAGACCGCTGGAGCGCGGTTCTGGCCGTCGAGAAGGCCTCGCTGAATCAACGTCCGTAATCCAACCCAACCCCTGAACGGCGGTGGGATAGGGATTCAGTCCCAAATCGCCTCCGGCTCCTCCCGCCAACTGTTCATCCGGTCTCGGCGATTGGGCGTCGTCGGATTTTGGAACCGCCGGCCGCCAATTTCGCCTCCCCGCACCGACCAAAGACCAGAGGTGCGATCCCATTCCAGTTCGACGTAGTCGCCGGGATCGACGGTTCGGCCCAGCAGCCGGGCGGGGTTGGTGGTCACGCAGGCCAACGCCTGGTCCAACGATGCGCCTGCCACGTTGATCAGACGGTTGACCGCGTCGATCAGATCGAGGTTGGCTCCGGCGAGATAACTCGTGCCGACGACCCGCACCGTGCCCTGCTCGTCCACCCACCAGGGACCATATTGCCCCGGTGGGCATCCTGCCAGCGGCGAGTCGTCGCTGACCAGGATTGTCCGCTCCGGTCCTTTGATTCGCCAAAGGCAGGTCAAAGTCGCGTCGTCCAGATGCAAACCGTCAGCAATCAGCGAGGCCATCAGACGATCCTCCGCCCCCTGAATCCAAATCGGGTTAGGATGACGGGGCAACTCCGCCGCCAGCCCGTTGCCCAAATGGGTTGAGAGCGTCGCCCCCGCCTCGACCGCCTGGGCGATCCGCTCCCCGTCGGCCGCGGTGTGACCCAACGCCACCACCACCCCACGCTCCTTCAAGCCCGCGATCGTCTCCAACGCCTCGGGCCACTCGGGAGCTAAGGTCACCAACACGATCCGCCCCCCTGCGCGCTCCTGGAGCCGGTCAAACTCGTCGAGACGCAACGCCCGCACTGCCTCCAACGGATGAGCGCCTCGATAACCGTCCCGAGGTGAAATCATCGGTCCTTCCAAATGAAACCCCGCCACGCGGTCGCTCAACCAGGAGTCCAAACTCAACGCCTCCCCGAGTCGCTCCAACGCCCGAGCGAGAATTTCCGATGAGGCGGTGATGAACGTTGGACAAAACTTGCCCACGCCCCGCGCTGCCAACCGCCGAATCAATCGTCCCACCACATCCAAAGGGATTTCCGGGTCCGAAAACGACCATCCCCAACGTCCGTTGAGCTGAAGGTCCCAAAAGGGGCTTGTGATGTGGATTCGATCCCGATTTTCACAATCACCGCCAATCTCTTTGGACTCTGGTTTCGGTCGATCAGGGTGGAGAGGCAAGTTTTGGGAAGGAGGCGGAGGAGGTGGAGGATTCAACGGAGAGAGACGGAACGGCGAAGTCATGACGTTTTAATCCAAACAGGGAGATGAGGCATGGCGGCCGGCGGTGTGGTGCGGTGGAAACACGCGACCCCTCGCGGAGAAAGCCGCGTTGCCTTAGACGAGGTGTCGTGCTAAGATTCGTTGGTACAACCACCTGTTGAAGAAGGTTTGATGAATTTTAGGACGAGTCCCTTGGACGTGTGGCATGGGTCGGAAGGAACGGGGTTGCCGTCGCGTGGTCCGTTTCGGCGGGTTTACGACGAGCTGTGGTCCGGCTTGCTGACCCAGGCGGCGGAGGTGGAGATCAATTTGGTGACGGCAGTCCACGCCTGGTTAGATCTGAGGGTAGACCTGGCGCGGGAGGTACGTCGGCGAGGCCGGGCGATCCATCTTCGGGAGATCGAGTTGGATCGGGAATGCTTGAAAATTCTCACGCTGCATCAACCAGTGGCCTCCGATTTCCGCCGGGTGGTGACGGTTTTGAAAGTGAATGTGCATTTGGAGCGGATCTCGGAACTGGCCCGCCACATTGCCAAACGGGTTCGCAAACTGAGCCGACCGACCCGGCTAGCGGGCAATTTGGTGGAGGAGATGGAGACCCTCGCGCAGGAATCGCTCAAACAGGCTCGTTCCAGCCTGGACGCGCTTGCGAGTCTGGACGTGGACCAGGCCCGCGCGGTCAGTCTGTCCGACCGCTTCCTTAACGCTCGCGCCAAGGAAATGGTGCGTCAAGTCAAGGACTACGCACGGCGCGACCCTGAGCGGATCGACGATTGGTTCCGCCTAGCCAACACCGCCCGCAACTTCGAGCGGATCGGCGACCACGCGGCGATGATTGCCGAATGGGTGATCTATCTCAAGGAAGGGGCGCTGATCCGTCGCGCCCGCACCTGATCCCGATGGCCTCCGGAAGCCCCCGCCCGGGCACGTCGAGCGGATCGGATCGCTTTGGAGCCGTCTTCTGACATTGCGGTTCTCTTCACACTAAGATGGAGCCTCCAGGATCGTTCTCTCCATTGAGAACGAATCCAAGCCGTCATCGAACCGCGTCGCTCCACACCGGAAGCCGACGCGGATCGTGCATGTCCCGGAGTGACTGGCCATGCTCAAACCCGCGTTGCTTGCTCCAACCACCTTGCTTTTGAGCGGGGTACTGGTGATCGCTATGACTCGACCCGGCGTCTCCCAGCCTACGGACGAACCTCCTGTCGGCACCCTCGCGCAAGCCGACGCCCTCTTCAACCGGGCTCAGTGGAACGAGGCGTTCGCCATCTACAAGAGTCTCGCCACCCAACCAGACACTCCGGTGGATTCGACCATCCATGCCTTCAACAAGGCGTTGGATTGCCTCAACCGTCTGGGCCGGCTCGAGGAAATCGACCCGCTCCGCACCCAGGTCATCCAGACTCACGCCCAACGCTGGCAAGTTCTGGAGGCCGCCGGCCAGTCGTTCCTCACCAACATTCACCAGGGCTATCGAGTTGCCGGCGAGTTCAAACGTGGCTTCCCGCGTGGGGGCGGCGCGGAAATTCTGGACGCCACCGACCGCGACCGCGTTCAAGCGCTGCGACTTTTCCGCCAGGCCCTCCCCCTGGCGCTGGAGGACGACCAACGTTCCCTGGTTGCGCAATTCCTGCTGAGGTTTGGGCGGGCGTTCTTCGAGGGAGGTCGCGGCCAAGCTGACGCCTGGCGGCTCCAGGAATTGACCAACTTGGACGAATTGCCGGACTACGAGACCGGTGGCGGGTTTGGATTCCGACCCTTCGACTTGGGCTTCGAGACCGTCGGCGCGCCGGTGGACGCCGACGGCAACCCGATCTATTACACCCGTCCCGCCTCGTTCGAGGAGGCCGCCAACGATGGTCAACGCTGGCGCTGGCTGACCAGCATGGCCGTCGAGGTCGATCCGAGCTTGAAGGAGACCGTCCAACTCGATCTGGCCGACTTCCTCATCTCGCAATTCGGCGTGCAGACCCTGGCGGGTGAGTTGAACCGGAGGGGGGACGAATCCGGGCCGCTCAAGGCCGATCTCTTCAAAGTTCACGAGCTCAACGACAACGAAACCCTCGCCCGTTTGGCGAATGGCATCAAACGGTTCGAACTCCCCGAAGAGTTTCAGTATTTGCGAATTTACCGCGAGGTCAGCCAATCGCGCGACGCCGCTGCCTCGCTTCGGGCTGCGCGGTCGTTGGCCAATGCCTATACCAACCGCCGCCAGTTCCCGAAGGCTGCCCAGGTGCTACGCGACCTGATCGCTCGCCACGGTCCCGGACCCGATCAACTCGACCAAAAGCAGCTTGATCAAATCGTCGAGCCTTGGGGACGCTTCGAAAACGGCTCCCTTCAGCCCGCCGGGCGTGCCGCCACGCTCGACTATGTGTTTCGCAACGGCAAACGGGTCGAGTTCAAAGCCTACCCCGTCAAACGCGACCAACTGCTGGCCGACTTCAAAGCCTATCTGGCCTCCAAGCCCGACCCCGAGAAGCTCGACTCCGACAAGCTCAACCTGCTCGACCTGGCCACCACCTTGGTGACCCGCCGTCAGAACCAGTATCTGCTGCCCGAATCGGCCTCGTGGTCGGTCGATCTGACGCCCGACCCTAACCACTTCGACCGCCGCCAAACCATCGCCACCCCGCTGTCGCAACCGGGAATCTGGCTGGTCACCGGGGTTCTGGAAAACGGCAACGTCGCCCGCTCGCTGGTCTGGATCGGCGACCTTGCCCTCATTCTGACTCCACTCAAATCCGGCGAAACTCTGGTGCTGGTCGCCGACGCCACGACCGGTCAACCACTGCCCAACACCACCGTCGAGTTCCTGGGTTGGGGCATCCAATACCTTCAACCAGATGGACGCTTCCCACAAAATCGCGCTCGGTTCGTGTTCGAATCGCCCACCGTCAAGACCGACGCCAACGGCCTGGCCACCATCAAGCTGCCCACCAGTCAAAACGGCCTGAACTGGACCGTCGTGGCTCGGGCCGACGGGAATCGTCTAGGCGTCCTCAACAGCCAATTTTCAGGGGCCTACGTCGAGGTCAACCAAGGGATTTCGGGATTGGGGTTCGACGACGGGCTGCGGTTCCAGCAAGTGACTGACTTCTTCATCACGGATCGCCCGGTCTATCGGCCCGCGCAGCCGGTTCATTACAAGGTCTGGCTCCGCGAAGTCTCTTATGACCCATCAATCGCGGGCGACCGCTTCGCCAATCAGAAGGTCACGCTGGAGATCATCAACCCCCGGGGCGAAACGGTTCACACTCAGGTCGGCAAACTCGACAGGTTCGGCGGTCTGGACGGCACCTATGAACTGGCTTCCGACGTCACTCTGGGCGTCTATTCAGCGCGTCTCAATCTGGGTGTCCCGGAAGAGGGCGTCGAACCCCCGACAGAGGTTGCTCCCAGGCCAGGACGCCAAGGCATCGTCCGTCTCCAGCCGGGCCAACCAACCCGGTATCTCGGCTCGTTCCGCGTCGAGGAGTACAAGAAGCCGGAATTCGAGGTCACGGTGACGCCGCCGTCCAAGCCGGTTCGCCTGGGCGATCGGATCGAAGCGACCATCGCCGCCTCCTACTATTTCGGCGGGCCCGTCACTCACGCCACCGTGCGCTACACCGTCACACGCACCTCCCGAAACGAAGTCTGGTTCCCGCCCCAACCCTGGGATTGGCTCTATGGTCGCGGCTCTTCCTGGCTGGGGATCAACGCGCCTTGGTATCGGGGATGGGCCGACTGGGGCACCATTGCGCCTGATTTGGTCTTGGGCCGTCCGGGTCGTTTTGGATTCCAGCCCCCCGAGAAGGTCGCCCAGCTTGAAGTGCCGATCGGTCCTGACGGGACCGTGAAGGTCGTCATCGACACCGAACCAGCCAAGATCGAGTTTGGCGACACCGATCACACCTACACGATCCAAGCCGAAGTGATCGACGAGTCCCGTCGGACGGTCACCGGCTCCGGCTCGGTCATCGCCGCCCGCAAGCCATTCACGGTGACGGTCTGGACCAACCGGGGCTTCGTCCAGGTCGGCGACGTGATTCCGGTCGAGTCCAGCAGCCGCACTCCCGACGGCCAGCCCGTTCAAGGCAAGGGGACGCTACGACTGCTCAAGGTCGCCTACGACGAACAGGGCCAACCGATCGAAACCGCCGTTGAAACGGTGGAGTTGAATCCCGACGCCGCGGGAACCGCGTCGTACCAATTCCGCGCCGCCGCCCCCGGCCAGTATCGCGTCGCCCACACCGTCACCGACGACTCCGGCCAGACTATCGAGGGCGGAACCCTGATCCTGGTCCGCGGCAGCGACTTTGACGGCCGGGGCTTCCGGTTCAACGACCTGGAACTCTTGCCCGACAAGACCGAATACGCCCCTGGCGAGACCGCCAAGCTGCTCATCAACACCGATCGGCCCGACTCGCGGGTGTGGTTGTTCCTTCGTCCGGAAAACGGCTTGTACCCCAAGCCGATCCTGATTCGCATTCGCGGCAAAACCACCGTTTACGAACTACCGATCGAGACGGCCGACACGCCCAACCTCTTCGTCGAGGCGTTGACGATCTCTAATGGCCGAGTCCACCGCGAAACTCGCCGGTTGCTGGTGCCGCCGGTCAAACGGGTACTCGATGTGACCATCGAGCCGTCGCAAACCGAATACCTCCCCGGCGCTCCGGCTAAGGTCCGCGTCAAGGTGACTGGCCCCGACGGCGCTCCGGTGGTCGGTTCGACCGTGCTTTCGATCTACGACCGCGCGGTCGACGCGATTGCGGGCGGCACGAACGTGGCCGACATCCGCTCGCGCTTCTGGTCCTGGACCCGCGGCCACTTTCCCCAAGGCTCCGACAACCTCAATGGCGTGGTCACCTTCAACCTGCTTCGGCCCAACGAGCTCCCTATGCTCACGCTCGGCCTGGGCTTCCTCAATGAATTGACCATGTCACGGGGTCCGGGTGAAGCCGTCGGTGCCGTCTTCGAACTGAGCGTTGCGAGGAGAGGGATGGCCGACCGAGCGGCAACCCCCGCCCTGGCCGGTGCCGCCGTCGATGCACTCAACGCTCGCATGGCCGTCGCCGCGCCCGCTGCGTTGAGCATGGAGAAGGCCGAGGCCGTCGGAATGGGCGGAGGAGGAGGAGGCGAATCGGTCGAACCCACCATTCGCGCCGAATTCGCCGACACCGCGCTTTGGCGGGCCGACCTGGTCACCAACTCCGACGGCATCGCCGATGTGGAACTGACCATGCCGGAAAACCTCGCCGGCTGGTCGATCCGTGCCTGGTCGCTGGCCGACGGCACCCGGGTAGGCGAAGCGCGCGTCGAAGTCAAAACCACCAAGAATGTGCTGGTCCGTCTCCAGGCTCCCCGATTCTTCGTCGAACGCGATGAAGTGGTGCTTTCCGCCAATATCCGCAACGGTCTGGCCGTGGCCAAAACCGTTCAGGCGGTCCTCGACTTCGGCGACTCCAGCGCCCTGGAGCTGCTCGAACCATCCACCAAGTCAATCGACATTCCCGCGGGCGGGGAAGCTCGGGCAGATTGGCGAGTCAAGGCGGTCCGCGAGGGCGAGGCGGTTGTCATCGTCAAAGCGCTGACCGATGTCGAGTCGGACGCGATGCGGATGACCTTCCCGGTTCTAATCCGGGGTTTCCTCCGCACCGAGTCGTTGCTGGCGACCGTCCGGCCTAACGACAGCGAAGCCACCCTCGCCTTCGAGATTCCTCAGCAGATTCGGCCCGACCAGACCCGTCTGGAAGTCCGCTACTCCCCCACCCTGGCCGGCGCGATGCTCGACGCCCTGCCCTATCTGGTCGCCTATCCCTACGGCTGCACCGAGCAAACCCTCAACCGTTTCCTGCCCGCGGTCATCACCCGCCGCACCTTGATCGATGCCGGCATCGACCTGGCCGACCTTCAAAAGCAGCGGACCAACCTCAACGCTCAGGAACTCGGCGCGCCCAACGACCCCAAGCGGCGTCCCAACGACGCCCGTCCAAACAACCCGATCTTCGACCAGGCCGAACTGGACCGCGTAATCCGCGCTGGGGTCGAACGTCTGGTAGAGATGCAGCTCTCCAACGGCGGTTGGGGCTGGTTCTCCGGGATCAGGGAAACCGCCTCGGCTCACCTGACCGCCCAGGTGGTGCATGGTCTGCGCCTCGCCCGCGCCGCCGACGTCGCCGTGCCCGAAAGCGTTCTCGAACGGGGGGTTGAATGGCTCAAGGGTTATCAGGGCGGTGAGATCGTCAAACTGCTCAACGCCACCACGCAGACCAAACCTTACAAGACCTCGGCCGACAACCTCGACGCCCTGGTCTTCGCTGTCTTGGCCGAGTTCGGGTTCCAAGATCGAACCATGAACGATTTCCTGGACCGCGACCGAACCAAACTGTCCCCTTACGGCCTCGCGCTTTATGGCCAAGGTCTCCAAGCTCTGGGCACCCACCCCGACCGTTTGGCCGAGACGATCCGCAACCTCGACCAGTTCCTGGTCGTCGATGACGAAAACCAAACCGCCCACCTGCGGTTGCCCGGAAGCGTCTTCTGGTGGTTCTGGTTCGGCGACGAAATCGAAACCCAGGCCGCCTACCTCAAGCTGCGAATCGTCGCCAACCCCCACGACCCAGTCGCGCCTGGCTTGGTCAAATATCTGCTCAACAATCGCCGTCACGCGACTTACTGGAACTCAACTCGCGATACCGCGCTTGTGGTCGAAGCCTTTGCCGCCTATCTCAAGGCCACTGGCGAGGCCGCGCCTAACTTGACCCTGGAGGTGGTGCTGGACGACAAGGTCCTCAAAACCGTTGAGATCAACGCGGGCAACCTCTTCACCTTCGACAACGCCGTGACGCTCGCTGGCGACGAACTGCCGCCGGGACCTCACCAACTGACCTTCCGCAAGCGGGGCGAAGGCACGATCTACGCTTCGGCCTACGTGACCACCTTCGATCAACGCGACCGCATCCCCGCCGCGGGTCTGGAACTCAAGATCGACCGCGCCTACTACAAACTGACTCCCCGCGAGGAGGCCAAAACCACCGCGCCGGGCCTGGGCGGTCGGGTCGTCGAACTTGATCAACTCACGTACGACCGCACCCCGATCGAGTTCGGCACCCCGGTCGTCAGCGGCGATCTCATCGAGGTCGAACTGACAATCGATAGCAAAAACGACTACGAATACCTTCAGATCGACGATTTCAAGGCCGCCGGATACGAACCGGTCTCGGTTCTCAGCGGCTACGACGGCAACCCGCTGGGAGCCTACGTCGAATACCGCGACCAGAAGGTGGGCCTGTTCGTTCGGACACTGCCGCGCGGACGGCGCTCAGTGTCGTACCGTCTTCGCGCTGAGGTGCCGGGGGTCTTCACCGCGTTACCGTCGCGGATCTTTGGGATGTACGCGCCGGAACTGATCGGCAACTCGCCCGACTTCCAAGCGGTGATCGAGGATCGCCCCAAGCCTTGACGCTGCGATCACTTGGGTTGGGCTCGACTCGAACCGAGCGTCGATCATTCCCGTGGAGTGTTCGCATGATCGGTTCGAGGATTTGGCTTGTGTGGCTTCGTGATTCGATCGCCCTCCCTGGTCGCGTGGGGGTTGGGCCATCTGCCAACCATCACGCGGTCAGGGAGGTCTCCCGCGTTGGTGAGGGGTCGCGGATGGGATTCCCCAAACCACTTCGGATTGGTCGGCTTCAAGAAGCTCACAACCGCTTGTGTTATGACAACTCCATTTAGAGGAGTTTCTGGCCTTGGCTCGTCGTCGCTCCCGTTTGTCGTTGCCTTCGCACGCCCTGTCAAGTTCCGCGCCGGCTCTGGAGGCCCCGGCCGCGGTGGTGGAGGCGGCCACCAGCCACCATGACACAGACCGCCCGGCCCGCTTTCTTTCGTGGCCCTGGGCGCTGGCGTTGGGGTTAGCGATGCTGACGCCGGCCACCATGCTGGCGATTCAGAGCCTGCGCTCCGAAACAATGACGGTCGATGAGCCGGTCCACCTGGCAGCGGGAGTCGCCTACTGGAAGACGGGCACCTTTCGATGTTATCGAATGAGTCCACCTTTGATTCGTCTGACAATGGCTGCGCCAGTGGTTTTCCTGGGACGGCCGGTCGTCGAGGGATTGTTCAACGCGCCGGGGTGGGCGACCCGTCAGGCCGAACTCGCCCACAAGTTCGCTGCGCTCAACGCGCCGGCTTTCTTCGATCTGGCGACTTGGGCGCGACTGACCACCCTGCCCTTTTTCATTTTGGGCGGCCTGGTCGTCTTCTTCTGGGCCGGACGGCTCTTCGGAACCGCTGGGGCGGTGGTTGGGCTGATTCTCTGGGCCTTCACCCCCAACGTGTTGGCGCACGCCCGTTTGGCTACGACCGACATCCCCACCGCCGCCTTGATGATCGCCACCACTTACATGTTTGTCCGTTCGATCGAACATCCCTCAATCGGTCGTGCTTTAGGAGTTGGTCTGGCGCTGGGGTTAGCCCTGGCCGCCAAGTTCACTACGTTGTTGCTGTTGGTTCTCTGGCCGATCCTCTGGATGATTCATCGCGTTGTGAAGCGGGGTGGCTCACATTTCACGGGTCGCGGATGGCTGGCTCCGCTGGGCCGCGGCGCATTGACCTTGGCGGTGGCTCTTGGGGTCCTCAACACCCTTTTCCTCTTCGAGGGGACCGGCCAACGCTTGGGTTCCTTCGAGTTCATGAGTGAAAGTCTCACCCGTCCCCGAGGGGTAGCCGACCGGAAGTACGGGCCTCCCGCAATTGCCTCGATTCCGGACCTTCAAGTGATGTACGACCGTCGCATCAACCGTTTCAAAGGCACGACGCTGGAATCTCTACCCGTTCCTCTGCCCCGCGAGTTCGTGCTGGGCTTCGACGAGCAAAAGTTCGAAACCGAGGGCATCCCCCGCGCTTACCTCGACCCTACCGCGACCGAGGCCGATGGAGTGATCGGTTATCCGGTCTATCTCGACGGCGAACTCCGCGACACCGGTTGGTCCGACTATTATGTGCGGGCGTTGCTCTACAAAACACCGGAACCCACCCTTCTGCTGGCCGTCGTCGCGCTGATCGCGCCGCTGGCCTCGCCAAGCTTGCGCTGCCGCTTGCCCTGGGGCGACCTGGCGGTGCTGGCGGTCGTGCCGGCCGCAGTGTTAGTATCAATGACATTTGGAACAAATATTAACATCGGAGTACGTTATATTCTGCCGTTGGTGCCGTTTGCCTGTGTGTTGATGGGGTCGCTTGGGTTGTGGTGGAGCCTTCAGACCACCTGGTTGGGCCGCGTGGGGGTGGGCGGCGTTTTGGCGCTGGGTTTAGGCGGCACGATTGCCGAGAGTTTGATGATCCACCCCCACTATCTCGCCTATTTCAATCGTCTCTCGGGTGGTCCTGACCGCGGAGCCGAACGTTTGATCGACAGCAACCTCGACTGGGGCCAGGACTTGCTCAACCTGGCGCGATGGATCGAGAAGCACGCAGCGGGGGATCCGGTCGGACTGGCTTACTTCGGTCAGATTCACCCGAATCTGCTCAACCAACGTCCCGACGCGACGACCCCGACGCGGTGGTTCCTCCCGCCCGGACGACCAGGCGCGCTGACGCCTTTGGCCGCCAGCCACCCGGTCCCCGAAGGCCCGGTTCAACCGGGTTGGTACGCGGTGAGCGCCTCGCTGGTCAAAGGTTTGCCTTGGCGGGTTTACGACTCTGCTGGCAGTCCGGTCTATCCCTCGCACGCCGCAGGCGCGCGGGCGTTTTCGTATTTCGATGCTATGACCCCGATAGACAAAATCGGCTATTCAATCTGGATTTACCGCCTCGACCAGGCCGCGGCCGATCGTCTGGAGCAAGCGCGTGTTCAACCGCCCCCCAGCGCGGATGCGGCCACCGACTGAGCGGCACGCGGGGCCGTTCCTTGTGATCGCGGGGATTTCGCGGTATGCTTCAAGGCTCGCGCGAGGAGATAGCCTTGGCAAAACGCCGCGTCACCGATCGCCCCGCCAAGTCACATCGTTTTCCGTCATCGTCAAGGGTAGCGTCGTCATGTCCGAGACCGCCGAAACGCGGGTGGCCACGTTGGGTCTGGAATTGCCTCCCGCCCCTCAACCAATCGCCAACTATGTTCCCGCCACCCGTGTGGGCAACCTGCTTTATGTCTCCGGTCACGGTCCGGTGCGTCCTGACGGCACGATGCGCGTTGGACGTGTGGGCCAAGAGTTCGACCTGGAACAGGGACGCCTCGAAGCGCGTCAGGTCGGTTTGGCGATGCTCGCTACCCTTCGCGCCCAACTCGGCTCGCTCGACAAGGTCAAACGGGTCGTCAAAGTTCTGGGACTAGTCCGCTCAACCGACGACTTTTTTGATCAACCTAAAGTCATCAATGGGTTTTCCGATTTGATGGTGGACGTGTTCGGCGACGCGGGCCGGGCGGCCCGCAGCGCCTTGGGCACCAACACGCTGCCCGGCGGAATCGCCGTGGAGATCGAGGCGATTTTCGAGGTACGCGACGACTCGTGAACCCAACCGATCCGGTCCTCCCAAACTCCGCCACCCCCGCCCTCCACGATTTCGCTGGTCACTCTGCGCTGGTGGTGGGCGGTACGACCGGGATTGGACGCGCCGTGGTCCAGCGTCTGCTCAACGGCGGCGCGCGGGTGTTCCTCACCGGACGCGCGTTCGAGGAGGTTCAAACCACCTTGCGCGACCTGGCCGACCGCGACGGGATCGGAACCAACGAGGGGGAGCGAGTCGGCGGCGCGGCGATCGACCTGCTAGACGGCTCGGACAACGAGCGGGCGATGATCCGCATCTTCGATCATGCTTGTGATCATCTGGGTGGTCCGCCTGGGCTACTGGCCCATGTCGCTGGCGGCAGCGCCCGCAAGTGGGGCGACGGTCCCCTCGCCGACTGCTCGCTGGAAGGTTGGCGGGCGGCCATCACGTTGAATGTCGAAGCGGCTTTTCTAAGCAACCGCGAATGGGTTCGGCGAATGCGAGCCTCCAAGGTCCCCAACGGCGCGGTGGTCAATGTTGGCTCGGTGCTGAGCGTTTCGCCCAGCCCGGTCCATTTCGGCACCATCGGTTACGCCTCGGCCAAGGGAGCGCTCCGCTCGCTTACCCTGGCGCTGGCCTCGGCCCACGCCTGCGACGGGTTGCGGTTCAACCTGGTCGAACCCGGCCTGATTGCCACTCCGATGGCCGCCCGCGCGTTGGGCGATCCGGTCATCGGTTCGTATCTGCGTGCCAAACAACCGCTGGGACCGGGAGCCGGATCCCCTTGCGAGGTGGCCGAGGCGATCGCGTTCTTACTCTCCCCCCGCGCGCGGTTCATCACCGGTGCGGTTTTGACCGTCGATGGTGGTTGGAGCGTGACCGAACCCGCCAGCGCGGCTCCACACGAGGTATGATCCGATGTCTCATCGCAGCGCCCCCAACCCCGGTTCGATCGGCTCAGACGACCCGCTCAAGCAATACCTCAACGCCTGTCGTCGGGCTCTGGATGAACTCGAAGCGACCCAATTGATTCCCATCCGCGCCGTGGCGGCCCGATTCGCCGAGACAATCGCGCGAGGACGACTCGTTCATCTTTTCGGAACCGGACATTCTCGGATGACAATCGAGGAAGTTTTTCCCCGTTATGGCTCGTTCCCCGGTTTCCATCCCATCGTCGAATTATCAATGACGTTTCATAATCAGGTGGTGGGAGCTAACGGTCAACGTCAGGCGATGTTTTTGGAGAACGTGCAGGGGTTTGGTCCGGTCCTCTGGCGCAACTTCAAGACCGATCCCGGTGACGCGCTGCTGGCGGTCTCGACCTCCGGTTGCAACGCCGCGACCATCGACGTAGCGTTGGAGGCCAAGCGTCTGGGGATGTTCGTCGTGGCGCTCACGGCGCTCGATCATGCGCGGGTCTCCACCTCGCGGCATGTTGACGGACGAAAACTCCACGAGGTGGCCGATTTGACGATCGACCATCGCGCCCCGGCGGGCGACGCGGCGGTGTGGATCGAAGGATTGGAAACGCCGGTCGCTCCATTGTCCTCGGTGACGGGGTGCGTTGCTGTCAACTTGATCAAGGCGGAAGTGGCCCGTTTGCTCACCAAGCGGGGTCTGCCGCCCAAGGTTCTGACCGCCGCCTGTCACTTGGGGGCCGAACGGGCCGCGCGGCTCTTTGAAGAGACTTATGACGACTATCGTGCGCGTGTCGGCGTCCTTTACCGTTGATTTGTCTCTCCAACCTCAATCCTGTCCGATTTCGCGCGGTGGGGCTTTTCGAAGGAAGGGGGGTCTCCAACCATGACCAAACTGAGTGTCAACGTCAACAAGATCGCCACGTTGAGAAACACCAGGCATTACGAGGTGCCGAATCTGGAACGTCTGGCTCGAATCGCCCTCGACGCCGGCGCGGCCGGCATCACGATCCACCCTCGGCCCGATCGTCGCCACATCCGCCCCGGCGACGTGCCCAAACTAGCCAAGGTCGTCGCCGAGTTCCCCGACGCCGAGTTCAACATCGAAGGCAACCCCTTCGGCGCAGAATACCTTCAACACCTAGCCAACGTTCGACCCACCCAGGCCACCTTCGTCCCGGACGCCGACGATCAATTCACCAGCGATCATGGTTTTGATCTGAGCGATCCCCAGGTCTGTCAAAGCCTGAAACCCAAGATCGCCGAAGTTCAAGGTTTAGGCTGCCGAGTCAGCTTGTTCCTCGACCCGCGGCCCGACCTGGTCCCTCACGCTGCCCGTCTAGGAGCCGATCGCATCGAACTGTACACCGCCCCTTATGCTCAAGCGTTTCCCACCCCTCAACTCAACAGTGTTCTTGAACTCTACATCCAAACCGCCCAGGCTGCCGTAGAACATGGTCTAGGGGTCAACGCCGGGCACGACCTGAGCCTGGACAACCTCGCGCGGTTTCTCTCCAGCGTTCCCAAGGTTCTCGAAGTGTCGATCGGTCATGCCTTCATCGCCGATGCCCTCGAATTTGGCATGGCCGAGACTGTCCGGCGCTACCGCGCCATCACCGGTTGATCCCGCTTGAGCGGGCGGTTCAACCGGACGGACTCGAACAGAACCGTCCGACATCCCCCCTCTGGTGACGAGGGCGTGGGACGGTTAAACTCAACTCAACCCACCCTGGTGAGGTCGGGGATTTTGGATGTTCCGTAGTTCCAAGATCACGCCCGAACCCCTCGTTCGAGCAGGTGAAATGGAGAATGCGCAATGCTGGCTCACATGGTTTACTTCAAACTCAAAGACTCGTCCGACGCGGCCAAAGCCAAGCTGATCGAAGCATGTCACAAGTACCTTTCGATTCATCCCGGAATCGTCTTCTACGCCGCGGGAACACTGGCCGAGCAATACAACCGCGACGTGAACGATCGCGATTTTGACGTGGCGCTCCAACTCGTCTTCGACACCGCCGCGGCTCACGACGCCTATCAGGTCGATCCCAAGCATCAAAAATTCATCGACGAGAATAAAGACAACTGGGCCAAGGTCCGAGTGTTCGACGCGGTCGTGGGTTCGGCCCCGTCGCGTTGACGATGCGTGCCGAAGCGGTCGTCAAAACCAAAACTCATCACCAAACCCGACCTTCCTCATCTCGTCCAACGGCGGTGGTGAGGAAGGTCGGGGATTGGCTTTGGTAGAACGACGTGATGGGGTGAACCGATCCCCAATTTCAGCGGGTCGCGGCGGCGTCAAGTTCCTCGGCGGTCGGAGGCGCAGGACGGGCCAGATACTCGATGAGGTCGCGGACTTCCTGATCGGTCAAGGGCGTCAACAAGCCTTCGGGCATCATTGAGGCGTCGCTGGGTTGGCGTTCGTCGATGTCGCTCTTGTCGAGGGTCAGAACCTCGTTGGCGGTCACCAGGGTGAGGGTTCGCTCGGTCTCAGCACGAATGATCCCAGTGATCACGCGACCATCTGTGAGCGCCACGACGTGAGCAAGATAATCTTTGCCGATCAATTCGTTGGGATTGAGGATGTTGGTCAAGAGGTAGTTGCGGTCGCCTCGGTTAGAGCCGGTGAGTTCCGGACCGACGTCGCCGCCCTCGCCATGCAGTTTGTGACACTGGCCGCAGACCTTGGCGAAGAGGGCTTTGCCCCGAACCACGTTGGGTTTGGGCAGATCGGTTCGGTCGAGCAACCGTGAATACCGTTCAAGCTGTCGCTGAATCTCGGCCGGATCACCGCCACTGGAGACTCGGCCCCAGACCTTGGTGAGGGTTTGGTCGAGGTCGGCGTTTTTGTGGTTGCGCAAGTTGCGGACGATGTCGGCGGTGAGGTCGGAGGCCGGGATGGCCTGGCGCTCCACCGCGTCGAGTAGTTCGCGGGCGGTGCCAAGCCGCGCAGCGAGGGTCAACAGAACGTCGCGGCGTTGGTCGCGGGGCAGACGGTCATAAAGGGCGATCAACCGGGCACCGATTTCAGGATGATCGACGACCGCGAGCGCGCGAATCGCGGCGGGCTGCAAGTCGGGGTCGTCCAGACGATCGAGCAAGAGTTGATCTAACCCGGCCACCCGACTTTGGATGAGGGCGGCCAGCGCGTCGAGGCGTTGGGGGGCGGGAGCCTTGGAGTCGCGGACCAGGTTGGTCAGCACCCGCAAGGCGGCGGGGTCGCCAAAGGTGGAAGCCAGGTTGAGGAGTTCGGAACGGGCTTGAGCGTCGGTTTCGGTTTGAATGAGTTGGGCAAACCATTCGGCCCATCCTGGGGGAGCGGTCACGTTGCGCCGCCCTTTGAGCGCGGCATTGATTTCGGCGAGCATGATCCGACGAGTGACCGCGTCCTCGGCGGCGGCGACACGCTCCATCACCAAGCCCAGCGCGTCGGGTGTGCCCTGAGACGCGACCCGACGGGTGGCGAACGCCAGAACGCGGGGAATCCTGCCCCGCGCGGCCAGGGTCAAGGCGTTGGAAGGTTGTGAGGCGGCCAGAGGTTCCAGGGCGTACCAGATCATCAACGGCAGGTTGGGGTCGTCAGCGTCCTCGCCGTGGGCCAATAGGGCGGCCAGCATCTCGCCGCGTCGTTCGACCGGCCAGCGACCAACTGCCGAAGCCAATTCCAGACGGACCTCGGCGGCCGATTCCCTGTGGGCCTGTTCGATCAGCGCCGCGCGGATGTCGGGAGCAGGCGAACCATTCTCCGAAGACAACCGCGCCGCCCAGCCTCGAACCGAGGGGGCATCGTCCTGCATCAGCTTGAGCAACTGTTCCTCGGTCAACCCTCCGTGGACGTGAAGCGCCCAGAGGCCCCGCAGCCGGCGGGTCTCGTCGGGATGGTCGAAGGCGATGGTGGCCAGAGCCTTGCGGGTCTCGGGATCGACTGGACGTTCCATGAGCAGACGCCGTGCGTGGCGCACGAACCAGTCGTTGGGATGGAGTTGATGGGCGACGAGGTCGGCGTTGGAGCAGTTGGCGAGGTTGACTGACAGTTTGGAGGCAGGAGCGGAGGCGGTGTGGCGAATCTGGAAGATGCGTCCATTCGAGCGGTCGTGAACCTCCACTTCGGTTCGGTGGCATTGCTGACGGTCGTACCAGTCGATCATGAACACCTGGCCGTCGGGACCGTAGCGGAGGTTGACGATCTGCGACCAAGAGTCGTTGGCCAGCAGAAAGTCGGGGCGGTGGGTGCCAAGGTAGCCGGAGCGGAACGGTTCCAGCGCGTCCACGTTGATCCGCGCGCCGTGGATGTTGTTGAAGAAAATTTGGTCGCGATAGGCCGCAGGCCACGCGCCTCCCAGATAGATCATGGCCCCGCAGTGGGCGTGACCGCCGCCGGCGTCGTTAGAGCGGCCGTTACCGCCGTGAGGGTTGTTGCCGACATAGTGGACGTGGTCGGCGATCGTCTTGATGTCGTCGTAGGTGTGGGGATTGAAATGCGAACCGGATTGACGCTGGTACCGTCCGCCCGGGACGAGATGATAGAGGTGGGGAATCACGCAGGCGGTGATGAACGCCTGGCCGCGATCGTTGAAATCGACACCCCAAGGGTTGCTGGTTCCTTCAGCGAAGACCTCGAAGCGTCCGTCCTGGGGACGATAGCGCCAGACCCCGGCGTTGATCGGCACGCGCTGGTTGTCAGGGGTGCCGGGTTTGCCAACGCGTGAGTGGGTGAAGACGCCGTGGCAACCATAGAGCCAGCCGTCTGGTCCCCAAATGAAGGCGTTGAGGGTTTCGTGGGTGTCTTGGTATCCCCAACCATCCAGCAGCACTTGGGGGGGACCGTCGGGTGTGTCGTCGTGGTCACGGTCGGGGATGAAGAGCAATTCGGGCGCGGCTCCGACGAACACGCCGCCGAAGCCCAACTCCAGGCCGCTGACCAGATTGAGTCCCTCGATGAAGACCTTGCGGGAGTCGAGCTGGCCGTCGCCCGTGGTGTCTTCAAAGATGAGGATGCGATCGCGGGCTTGATCGGCGGGGACGCGGATCGGATAGGAATAGGCTTCGGCGACCCAGAGGCGGCCCCGGTCGTCGTAAGCCAAGGCGATCGGCTGGCGAACTTCCGGCTCAGCAGCGGCTAGGCGGACCTCGAAGCCTTCGGGCACCTCCATGACCTCCGCAGCGCGTTGCGGGTCGAGGCCCTCGTGGGCGTACTGGTCGCGGGTCAAACGCTTGGGAACCACGGGCGGTTGGTCATGGAACCGAAAATCATCGTAGTTGATGTGGCCCCAATGTCCCGAATGGTCGTCGATCACCCGGAGTTTCACCAACCGACGCTGATGGGGGCGGA
>Ga0209017_10000825_pt1 | contig 27689 bp, 13 predicted proteins | sample YNPBryunderm2012_FD_185812 | JGI IMG/M metagenome (GOLD analysis project Ga0209017, IMG submission 185812) | Anoxygenic and chlorotrophic microbial mat microbial communities from Yellowstone National Park, USA - YNP Bryant MS undermat 2012... ...
TTCACCCCCACTCCGGTGCCGAACGACTCGCTGGTCGACCGCGCGGTGTTCGCCAAACTCAACCGGATGCGCATTCCCCCCTCGCCCGAGGCCGAGGACCATGTCTTTGTTCGACGTTTGGCTCTCGATCTGCTAGGACGGCTGCCCACCCCCGAAGAAGTGGCCGAGTTCGAGAACGACCCCCGGCCCGATCGCCACGCCCGTTTGGTCGACCGGTTTGTCGAGCGCCCTGAATTCGCTGACTTCTGGGGACTCAAGCTGGCCGACGTGCTGAGGGCCAACAGTCGTCTGCTCCAGCCCAAAGGGGCGCGGGCGTTGGCCCGCTGGCTGCGCGATCGGGTGGCCGCCGACACACCGATGAACCAGGTGGCGGCCGAGTTGGTGACCGCCTCGGGTTCGACCTTCGCCAACCCAGCGGCCAACTATTATCGAGTCAGCCGCGACGTGGAGGCAGCGGTGGAAACCACCGCCCAGCTTTGGCTCGGCGTGCGGATCCAATGTGCCAAGTGTCATAATCATCCATTTGAACGTTGGACCCAAGACGACTACTACGGCTTCGCCGCTTTCTTCGCGCGGATTGGTCGCAAGCCGGGCGGTCTGGGCGGCGATGAGGTCATTTTCGCCCAGGACGGCGGCGAAGTGATCCAACCCCGCACGGGACGGGTCATGCCGCCCAAAGCGCTGGGCGGCCCGGTTTTGGCCGACGGGGGGGACCAGCCGTCCGACCGTCGCGCCCGTCTGGCCGCCTGGCTAACCCGTGAGGACAACCCGTTCTTCGCCCGGATGATGGTCAACCGGGTCTGGTACCACGTCATGGGCCGGGGGATCGTCGAGCCGGTGGACGACTTCCGCGACTCCAACCCGCCGGTCAACGATCAACTGCTCGACGACCTAGAGGCCTCGTTCATCCAGTCCCACTTCTCGCTCAAGCACCTGGTCAGGACCATTGCCTCCAGCCGAACCTACCGCCTCAGCGCCGAGGCGACCGAACTCAACGCCGGGGATGACCTTTATTTCTCCAAGGCCGTGCGCAAGCTCCTCCCCGCGGAAGTGTTGCTGGACGCGATCTCGACCCTAACCGACTCGCCGACCGTGTTCCCCAACCAACCACCCGGCACCCGCGCGGTCCAACTGGCCGAGGAAGGATTGGACGACCCCTTCCTCAAAACCTTCGGGAAACCCGCGCGGGAACTGGCTTGCGAATGCGAGCGCGAGAGCGACTCCAATCTGTCCCAAGCCCTGCAACTCATTGGTGGGGAAACGGTCCACGCCAAGCTGCGGGACGACGCGGGACGTATGGCCCGCCTGGCCGAGTCGGACCTCTCCGCCGAGGCGATCGTCGAGCAGCTCTATCGAATCGCTCTTAGCCGCTCCCCTAGCGACTACGAGCTCGCCACCGCCACGCGACACCTGGTCGAAGCCCAGGACCGCCGGGCCGCCGTGGAGGATCTCGGCTGGGTGCTGATCAACTCCAAGGAGTTCCTATTCCGCCATTGACCTTGGTATGTTCCGTTCAACCTTGGAGCCAACCCTGGCTTCCCCCCCGCCACCGAGCGATCCAGCGCCGAGTTCCAGACCCAAAATTCGCTCGGGCGATTGCCGTTGGCCTGGCAATTGACCTAGAATAAGGAACTCCTCAATCAATTCTGCTTGTGGGTTCGAGGCGTCTCCAAGCGGGCCGGGACGGGATGCGGTTCCTGTCGCCGACTTATGGATGATCGCAATGGCGTTGGGGGCGGCAAGGGTTGTGGATATGTCCGGTACCGACTGTCGCGCTCCCTATCTGATGCTCATCGAAGGCGGAATCCCGGGCATGTTGCTCCCGCTCAAGCTGGGCGGCAACACGATTGGCCGGTCGATGGAAAGCGAAATTCAACTCTTGGAGCGCACGGTCTCAAGGCGCCATGCTCTGCTTGAAGTTTGGGACGACCAACCAACACGGTTGACCGACCTCAACTCGGTCAACGGAACCTTTGTAAACGGCGAACGGCTGCCGCAAGGAATGCCGACGTTCCTTGCCGAAGGCAGCAAGATTCGATTCGGTACGTTGGTCGTCACCCAGTTTCTGATGCTCACCAAGGCCCAAGAGCAGCGCCGCCGAGATCTTTTCGACCGCTCGATCCGCGATCCGCTGACCGAACTGCCAACCCTGGCCTATTTTCTGGATCAGGTGGGTCGCAAGGCCGAAGCCAACCGCAAGGCCAACCTCGGTCTGGCGATCGCGTTGCTCGATATCGACCATCTGGAGTCGATTAACCAGCGGTACGGACGGGACGCCGGCGACGCCACCCTCGCGGAGTTGGCCGGTCTGTTGCGGTCAGGTACCCGTCATGACGACCTGATCGCCCGGATTGACGGCAACACCTTTGCGGTCGCCGCCACCGCCCCCGATTTCCCAGTCGCCCACGCCTGGGCCGAACGATTGCGCGAGATGACCGCCCGCCGCCTGATCCGCACCGAACGGGCCATGTTCTGGATCACCGTCAGTGTCGGCCTGGGCTTCAGCCCGCCTGGCCAGTGCAACCCCTCGTTCACCCTGTCCACCGCCGAACTTTGTCTGAGTCGCGCTAAGGTCGCTGGACGCAATTGTGTCGTCTCCAACCCCGAACCAATTCTGGGCGTCTGACCCAAACGCGGGCTGGCAGCGCGGCCGGAGGGAACTAACCCGGCCGGGGTCAAGGACGGAGCCGCTGGATCGCTTCGTCCGGCGAATCGACCGTGTCCACTTTCCAAACCCCTTGGGAAACCTCGCGGAATCCCAAGGTCAGATCCAGCACGCCGCTGCCCGCCCCGTAACGATCGCTCGGGCCAGGCTGGCGCGGAGTAGCTGCTGCCAACACGCGGAATCTCGCCTCCGCGCGACGCTGTTGTTCCAGGATGCGGACCTTCAAGCCGCTGACACGCACCATCTCGAATCGATGGGCCTCCAGTTCGCGCTGAATCAATCGCGTCATCGCGGCGGCGGTCAACGGACGTTCAAGGAATTGAATGGTTGCCTCGACGACCTGGGGTCGCTTAGAGCCACGTCCGGGGATTGGTGGCAGCGTCACTGCCTCCAGATCGAACCAGGACAGCAGGCGTTTAGCGTCCGATTGTCGGGCCGCCTCGGCCATGTCGTGAACCGCTTCGGTGATCCGTTCCCGATCCGTCACGACCCACCAATCGGCCAGGGCGATCAATCCCGCTAGGAGCAGCAGGACCAACGCCCCATAAAGGTATTTGGCCAACTGGGTGATGTAGGTGAGACTCAACGCCAAACCGGCCAGGGCCGCCAGGACGACGTAAAGCCAAGTCGGATCGTCGTAAATCCAGTCCCGAATCATGTGGGAACCCCGCCACGTCGTCCCAACGCAACGAGGCCAGCCTCGTTATTGGTGAGACGCCGCTGGAAAATGAGAACCGTTCTCGTGTAGAATCAGGCGGCCCCGCTCGCCGGAGCCATCTGCGACTGGACCAGGTCGGGCGCAGGACCGAGACTGGACTAGGTCAGACCGCGGGTTGGGACGTGAAGTTCCCTGCCTCCCGGTTGATGTGTTCTTTCGCCGCCGCGCCGGGTCCGACTCGTATTGTTGCTCCATCAATCGCCTTGGGTCAATCGAGCGTCTCAAGTCCGAAACAAAGGCGTGCCCTTTGATCTCGAATCGAAGAGGATTCCACCAAACGTGATGGAAGGCAAGGGTCGGAGCGGCGACTCGCTTGGAAGGTGACGGTCGACGCTCTCACGATGAAGGCCGCCCAAGTCGAGCTTATGTGATCCGCTCGGGAGATGGACCAGAGGGTATGGATCGACTTCAGGTACTTTGTTTCGCGGGCACCTACGCTCTGGCCTTGGCCAGCGACCTGGCGCGGGTCGTGGTCCGAGCGCCGTTGCGTTGGTACGCGACTCTGACGCTGACGGCGATCGGCTTCGCGGTCCACACAGCGTTTTTGTTGCATCGCTTGGTGGTGGGCAACGCGCTGCAAGCGCCCACGGTTTTCGAGTCGTTTCTGCTGGTGGCTTGGCTGGTGGCGGCGACCACGCTGTACCTGAGTGTGCGAGCCTCACGCAAGACGGCGGTGGGGATTTTTTTGCTGCCGATCGTGCTGGGTCTGGCGGGGGCCGCCGCCTTTGCGCCTCGGGCCTCCTGGGCCGATTGGGGGGGATGGGCGGCGTTTTGGGGGACGGTCCACGGCCTGTTCCTTTTGGTGGGGGCGGCCGCCTCGGCAGTGGCTTTTGCCGCGGGCCTGATGTATCTGCTCCAAGCGCGTCGTCTCAAGCTCAAGCAGCCGATCCGGTTCGGTTTCGTGTTGCCGAGTTTAGAGCAATCCGAGCGGCTCAACCGGGGTGGGGTGGCGGTGGCGTTCCCGACCCTGACGATCGGGCTGGTCATCGGCGTGATCCTGGGCTGGGCAATGCGGGCCAACGATCGGGCGACGATCTCCTGGACCGACCCCAAGGTCCTGAGCGGTTTGGCGATGTGGCTGGTCTTCGCCGTCTTGGCGCACGCTCAATTCCGCTGGGCGATGCGGGGCCGTCGGGTGATGATCCTGTCGATCATCGCGTTTGGCTTTCTGATCTTCGCCTTGGTGGGAGTCGATTTGTTGTTGCCGACCGCTCACGGCGTGCCCGGCCATGAGGACCCAGCCCGCGCGGCCACCAGCCGTCTGACCAGCCCCGACGATTTGTCCGACACGATCGAGTTCACCTCGAAGACGTTGACCTTACCATCCCCCCTCCGCTCCTTGCCGATTCCCGACCTCGGCATGATGTCGCCGTTCCCGTCCGCCAACCCCCGCCCAAGTCCGGCATTCCCGACGAAGCCGGGGAGGAGCGCGTCGTGAGATTTCTGGCTCTTGGGGTCGATCATCGTTCCGCTCCCGCCTCGGTCCGCGAAGCTCTGGCCTTCGACGGCGAGAAGCGGGAACGTGGCCTGCGGCATCTGGTCAGCGAGTTTCCCGGCCTAGAGGCGGTGGTCCTTTCGACCTGCAACCGGGTCGAACTTCACTTGGCCGCCGATGATTTGGACGGTGTGCCCCACCGCGACGAAGTGGCCCGCTTTCTGTCGCGGTTTCATCAATGTCCCCTGGAGTTCTTCGTCGGCCATCTGCGCGATTACCCCGACGAGCAGGCGGTCCGACACCTGTTCCGGGTGGCCGCCAGCTTGGAAAGCCTGGTGCTGGGCGAAGGTCAGATCCTCGGTCAGGTCAAAGAAGCCTACCAAGCGGCCATCCACGCCCGCACCGTCGGGCCCATCCTGCATTCCGTGTTTCAAAACGCGCTTCGGGTCGGTAAGAAGGTGCGCGAAGTCACCGGCCTAGACCAGGGCAAAGTCTCGGTGGCCAGCGTGGCGGTCGATCTGGCCCGCGACGTGTTCGACTCGTTCGCCGACAAAACGGTGCTGGTCATCGGCGCGGGCAAAATGGCCGAACTCACTTTGACCCATTTAGCCGCCCTCAAACCGGGTCGGGTGGTTATCGTCAACCGCAACCCCGAACGCGCTCGACTGATGGCTGAGCGGTTCCAGGGCAACCCCCGCCCCTTCGACCAACTGTTCAACGCCTTGGTCGAAGCCGATTTGGTCGTCAGCACCACCGCCAGCGATCAGCCGATCGTTGGGCTGGAGCTCTTTACCCGAGTGCAACAGGCCCGTCGCAATCGTCTGGTCCTGATTCTCGATCTAGCGATTCCCAGGGATTTCGACTCGTCGATCGGCGAACTCGACCAGGTGTTGCTCTACAATGTGGACGATCTCAACGGTCAGGCCGAGCTCAATCGCCGCGCCCGCCGTCAAGGGATCGAAATGGCCCAGGCGATCATCGAATCGGAGACCCTCGCCTGCCTCAACGCCCTGCGTCATCAACGCGCAGCCGGCGAGTTGCAACGGATGTTGGGAGCGCGGTTTGATGAGATTCGCCAGCGCGAGTTGGAGCGGTTGTTCGCCGCCCGTCCCGATCTCAGCGAGGCCGATCGTCAGGCGATCGCCCACATGACGCATCGGCTCCAGAACCAGTTTCTTCATCAACCCCGGGCCGCGTTGCGTTCGGCGGTCGCCGAGACTCCTCACGGCGATCAACCTCATCCGATCCTCACCGCCGTCCGTCATCTATTCGGGCTAGGTCCACACCGCGAAACGGTCAAACCTGTCGGGTGAGGCAGAGACGATTCCAAGCTCACGCCCCCGACCCAATCTCCAACAAACGAACGATGGATCGGGGACGCGACTTATTCAACCGCGGCGATTGATGGAGATTGAGGTCGTTGGTTGATCCGAGTTTGATCGCACTCAGCTCCACTTATCTTGAGCTTGAAATGAGCTCAAGGTGTTTCGATCAGTTTGACGGCGTCGCCCTTGATTTCCTCCGATCCGTTGATCGGGCCAAGGGGGAAGTAGTACAGATCGGGCGGCACCGGGTCGCCGGGACGGTAGTAGCCCAGGTCATACTGATGCTCCCAGGGCGGGTTGACGATCAGGCGATAGGGGAGCGTGGCCATCTGCACGCCAAACAGACCGAACGAGAAGAACGGTTGAGCGATTTGACCTCGTTGATTGGTCTGACTGGGCTTGTCCAGCGGGTAGCTCAGGTATTCGCCGACACGGCCGAGCTTGGCCTCCATCGATTGACCGTAGCGTTCCAACACCGGGTCCTGGAAATACAGGGTGGTGTGATTGGTTGCGGCGGCGGCCCAATACTTGCGGTACGGCTTCCACTGTCGAGAGGCGGCGGGAAGTGCGGTGTCCTCCACGGCCGGGACCGCCCGCAAAGGTCGCGCCTCGGTGGGGCTGGGAGGCCGGGGCAAGTTGAGTTGAAGGCTGGATTGGGACCGCGTGTCGTCGATCAGATCGGGGTCGCTCTGGAACATTCCTAGACCACCGGCCGGCTTGGGAGGTTGCGATCCCCGCCGTTCCTCCTGAACGCGGGCGATGCGGTCGATCTCCGCCTGTACTTCGGCAGGCAGAGGCGGAATGACCACCTCGACCGGCGGCTGCGTCGGCGCAGGTTCACCCGGTTGAACGGGCAGCGAGTCCGGACGTGATACCCGAGCCATCCGGGGCGTGGACCCGGCTGGAGCCGGTGTCGCGGTGGGGTGAGCGGTGTTGGCACTTGACGAGGGGTTGGCCGCGCCTGCGTTGGGCAAAGGCGGCAGACGATCTGGCAGCAACAGCGGTGGAGGAGGCTGACTGACCCGTTCGCGGGACTCCGCCGGAGGCTGGGAAGGAACCGCCGTCAAAATGGGAGTCAGCGCGCCGGAGTTGTCCCCATCACGGCGATTGGCGCTGGGATTCCCAATAGTGCTAGCTTGGACATGGTTGACGGTGTCGCCGTTGGCATGCCTGCCGTCGTCGGCGGCCACCGGACGTGCTTGGTCGTCGCGTGAGCGGGACGCGATCGGCTTGCCGGCCATCTGGAACGAAGACGGCCGACCGCGTTCAACCTCGATCATCAGCGGCGCGGACACCGACGTGGCCGCCTTCAACGGGGAGTCGCCGGACGGAGTCGGAACTGGCGGCGGGACCAAAGCGGCTTGGCGTTCGGCCTCCCGGCGCTGACGAACCCGCGCGGTGGGTTCGCCATCGGCGTTGAGCAGAGGGTCGATGTGGATGGAGGTCGCCTGCGTCGGCGGTCGCAACGGCAGGGGGGGCAAAGCGACCGGATGGGGTTGGCGCATCGGGCCAACCAGGTCGCTAAGCTGATCGCCCACAGGAGGTGGCGGCTCTAACGTGGTGCCGGGCAGCAATTGGCCCGGCTCGCCCGAAAGTCCGGCACCATTGCCACCTAGATCGGCGATCCGCGAGGGAACCAGATCCTGGCCCTCGGGACGAATCGGCTCCGGTCCCGGATCGGTTCCGTTCAAGCCCGCCCAAGCCAGTTCCAGCCCCCGCCTCAAGGCGCGTTGTTCGGCCGGAGTCAGTTCGGCTTGACGCCCTTGAGCCTCCTGAAACAACTCCAGGGCGCGATTGAATTGGCGGAACTTGAGGAAGTCCTGACCATTACGCAACAAATGACGCGCCGTGCGGCCGGGACTGACCGGCACGACCGAGGACGCCGGCTCTGCCGGGTTGGGCGGCGTCAACGGCTGCTGGGCCCGCAATTCCAAGGGCGACGCCACCGCGACGGCGACCCCGACCGCCGCGGCGAAGATGCGACTGGGGCGACGCAAGCCTGGCCTCCTTGCTCGTCTCTCGATGGAAGAAAAACCCACTCTTCACCGCCTTCGCCGCCTGGTCCATCCTTGGCAACGGGGCGACGCGGTCCATCACCAACTCGGCCGCGAATCAAACGGCATCCGGCCGTGGTGGTCAAGTCGGAACTGATGGCCTCCTCATCCCGGCCCCCTTGACCGTGCGACGAGGCGCGATCGGATTCCAAATCCGTCCTCGGGTATCGACCAGCGGGCTTTTCTGACTCCAACGATTTCGTGGATTTTGTTGATCTCGCCGAACCCAAAGTCCACCAACCAACGCGCCGCGGCCCATCCCTGGTGGAAATGGCTGCCAATGAACAGCGTCGTTCCGAGATGCCGGTCCCGGACATGCGGGCGATCGGTCCGACTCATGGGGACTGGTCGTCGGTATCGAAGTTGCTACAATTCGGAGCATGGCCCCCAAGGGACCGGGCAGCTGTGGCTTGTCGCTCATCTCCAATTGGGAAGGGTGTGACTCGACCGATCGTTCTGCCCCGCCCCGCGAAGTCCTGCGCGACCAGGAGGCGAAGGCCGATGTGTCAGCGACCCGATGAACCCACTGCTTCTTCCTCCACAACTCACCCAGCGGCCCGCCCGGGTCGTCACAATGGCGACGGTGAGCCAACCCAGAGGACAAGGGGGACGACGTTTCTCAAAGCGTCGCTGCTGGCCGCCTTACTCGTTCTGGTCGAACTGTGGTCGATTCATCCGTCGTCTCGGCCAGCTCAGGCCGCCCAACCCCCCGCCACCCGTCGCGCTGGGGGATCCATCTATCCTGACTCCAGTCTGGAAGCCGAAGCGTTCCTCCGAAGCGCCGACAGCCACGCGCGAGATGGGCAGTATGCCGAAGCCGTCACGCTCTATCTCAAGGTCATGGATCAGTATGGTGGAGCCCTCGGCAAGATTCCCCGCGATTCCCGACCAAATGCCGCCGATCCTGCCGCCGCCGATCCTGCCGCCGAATCGACCCTCTACGTCGATCTGCGGTCATACTGCCAGCGACGGATCGCGGCGATGCCGCCCGAGGGCCGGGCGATCTACCGCGCCAAGGTAGAGGGTCTGATCGAGCCACGCTATCAGGAAGCCCGCCGCCGCCGCGACGAAGCAGAACTCAGAAGGATCGCAACCGAAGCATTTGCCTCCTCCCGAGGCGACGACGCCCTCGACTTGGCCGGCGACTTGGCGTTCCGCTCCGGTCGGTTCGCTGAAGCTCTGGAATGCTACCGCCAACTGGTCTCGGATCGAACTGACCAGACCAAAATCGAGCCGGGTTTGGTTCACCCCGACCCCGACATCGACCTGGCGCGGGTCGCGGCCAAGAAGCTCCTCTGTCGCGCCGCGTTGGGCTACCCGCTGGAACCGGCCGACCTGGAACGGTATCGCGCCACCTACCCCGAAGCGCGTGGCAACCTCTTTAACCGGGAGGGTCTCTACGCCGACGTGTTGGCCTCAGCGATCGCCGAGGACCGTTGGAGTCTTTCAGGCGTCGAGGAAAGCCGCTGGCCAACCTTCGCGGGCGCTCCCAACCGCTCGACGATGGCCCGCGAGGCGATCGAAGTGGGTGAAGGCTCGTACCAGTGGCGGGTCAAACTCGCGCCGGTACTGGCCCCCACCGGCGGCGACTCAGTGAATCAATTCAACCGATTCAATCGGTTCGGCGGTCCCGACCCTAACGCTAACGCCAAACCGACCTTGGCCTACCACCCGATCATTCTGGGCGATCTCGTGCTGGTGGGCGATGAATCCAAGGTCTGGGCCTATCCCCTGGACGGCGGCGACGCATCCCCCGCCAAGCCGGAAGGGGCCCCCTCCGCGCCGGTCGATCCCGCTCCGGTCGAGGGCCAGGTGACTCACCGCTGGATGGCGGAACATCGCTTCGGCGGCGTCACCGCACCTCTGGCCCAGGGCTTGCCCGGCCCTCCCCCCCGCTTCACTCTGACTGCTCACGGCGGGCGTCTCTTCGCCCGTCTGGGGCCCTCCACTAGCTACTCGGTCGGCTACCGCACCCGGTTGCAACCTAGCGCTGTGGTGGCCTTTGACCTGAGCCGTGAAGGCAAAAAGCTCTGGATCAAGGATGCCCGTCAGATTCCCTTGACCAACCAGGAGGGCGGACGCGGTGGGTTGGCGGCCTTCGAGGGCACCCCAGTGGCCGACGATTACGGGGTCTACGTGGCGCTGACCGAAGGGGGCTCAGGTCCGATGAGCCAAATCCATGTGGCCTGTCTGGATCCAGCCACCGGCGAACCGAAATGGACCCGGTTCCTGTTTCAATCCAACCTCGGCGACGACCCTGAGGCCTTCATGATGCGGGGAGGCCGGGCGATGATGGGCAACTTCGGCCTGGCCGCCGCCAACCCCGGTCATCGTCTGCTCAGTTTGGAGGCGGGCACTCTGTATTACCAGACCAACCTGGGAGCGGTCGCCGCGATCGACGCCAGCGACGGGCGAATCCGCTGGTTGGCCACCTATCCCCGCGCCACTGGAGCCGCGGGCACGGCTGCGGGCGAGGCCCGCGACCTGAATCCGGCCGTTGTGGCCGATGGTCGGGTGTTCGTTGCCCCCCGCGACTCCGACGCCCTCTTCGCCTTCGACGCACTGACCGGTCGTTTACTCTGGAAGACCGACCCCAACACCCCGATTAACGACATTGCCCACCTGCTGGGGGTGGCCTCGGGGCATTTGGTCGCCACCGGCAATCATGTGTATTTGTTCGACGCGGCCACAGGCCGCCTGACCCGACGCTGGCCCGAAAACCCTGCCGGACTGACTGGCCAAGGGCGTGGACTGCTGGCGGGCAACCGGGTCTACTGGCCGACGCAAAGTCAGATCCACGTCCTTTCCATCACCACCGGATTGCGGGATCAACCGCCGATCGAACTGGCCAAAATGTTCCAAACCGGCGGCGGCAACCTCGCGGTCGGTGACGGCTTCCTCGCGGTGGCCCAACAGGACGCCCTGGTGTTGTATTGCCAGAACCGTCGAGTGATCCAACGCTATCGTCAAATCCTGGCCGAACGTCCCGCTGATCCCGCGGCCTGTTACCGGCTGGCCCAGGCTCTGGAACGCGAAGGGCAAACCGACGAGGCCCGCGCCTTTTACCGCCAGACCATCGCCGCGGCGGGCTCCAGCGACCTCATCGACGGTCGGCCATTGGCCGAAGAGGCGCGCGACCGTTTATATCGTCTGGCCATGAGGCTGGGCGAAGCACGTTCCTCCGCCGGCGCATTCGCCGAAGCCGCCGAGTGGTTCGAGGAAGCGCGAACCGAAGCCCACAAACCTCAGGACCGACTGACAGCCCTCTTCCGCCTGGCCGACGTCCACAACGCGGGCAATCGCCCCGAAGACGCGGTCACCGCGCTTCAAACCGCTCTGGCCGATCCCCAGTTGCGCGATCTCCAAGTGAACCTCGAAGGCGGACGGATCGTCCGAGCCGATGCCCTGGTGGTGCGTCGCCTGCAAGACCTCATCAAAACCCACGGGCCGGAAGTCTACGCCCGATCCAACCAAGTCGCCCAGGCGTTGGTGGAACGGGGCCGACGCGACCGCGACCCCCGATTGCTAGAACGGGTTGAACGAGAGTTTCCCGTGGCCCAAGCGCTGCCCGAGGCGCTCCTGAGCCTGGCCCGATTGCGCGAGGCCGCCGACCAACCCTCCGAAGCCGCCTTGGCGTACAAACGTCTGTTGGACCTGGCCGATGCGATCGACCCTCCGCTGCGTGCCCAAGCGCTGTGGGGGCTGGGCCAGGCTTACCAAGCGCAACGTCTCTGGGTTTCGGCCCGCGACGTGTACCGTCGGATCGAACGCGAGTTCGCCACGGTGGTGCTGACCGATCCGGATCGCGCCCAAGCCACGCCTGACGCCGCTCAGGTCACGCTGGGCCAACTGGTCAGCCGAGCACTCCAAGCGCCTGAGTTTCGCGGCGTGGCCGATTTCGACCCCGACCGCCGACCCGACTGGCCGCTGCAACGGGTCTGGGAACGCGCCTGGCGCGCCGACTGGGCCGCCGACTCGTCCCCCCGCGAGGGGGACGAAATGTCCGCTCTGCCCTATCCCCTAGTCACCGTCGGACGACTCTCAAGCCGACGCACTCCCCGCCTGCTGCTGACCCAGGGCCGTCAGGTCCGGGCCGTCGATCCGGCTGACGGCTCGATTATCTGGAGCGCCCGGTTGGACGGCCGGGCCGAGTGGAGCGGATCGCTGCCCGACCGCATTGTGGTCGCCACCCGCAACCGAGTCTGGGCGTTCGACCCGCTCAACGGTCAAACCGCCTGGGTCTGGCCTGCGCCGCCCGATCCTCTGGATGCGGAGAACCCAGCGGCCGACCCCAGCGTGGTTGGCAACGAATCGGTCAACCCGTTCCGTCCCAACGTAGGCATCCCCGGCCTGCCCGCAGGCGACGACGATCCGGACCGCCGTTTATCTCCTTTGGAGCAATTCCGGGTCCTGGGCGATCGCGTCCTGGTGCTGCGCGGCAACTCCGAACTCGTCGCGCTGGAGGGGGCTAATGGACGGCCCGTCTGGTCCTACCTGCACGCCCGTGGCCGGTTGCACAACCGCTTCCTAGCCCACGCCAGCTCCTCCTGGTTGGACCGCCCTCAAGAAGACGGCTCCTTGGAGGCGCGGGGCTTTGTTCTACTCCAGATTCGCCAGCCCAACGCCATCGTCGCCCTGGACGCGGCCACGGGACGGCTGCTGGCCGAAATGGAACAAGCCGCCGACGCCGCTCTTTGGGAACGCGACCCAATCTTCCTAGGCGGCGGCAAAGTCGGCGTGGTGGCCGATCGTCGCACGATTCAGGTCTTCGACCTCGAACGCCGTGGTCCGCTCTGGTCGCGCGCGGTCTCCAACACCCTGCCCAATCTCTCTCCCCCCCTGCTGGTGGGCGATGCCTCGGCCCTTGTGGTCCTCATCAACGGACGAATCCTCGACCGCCTCGACCCCCTCACCGGCGAACGCCTTTGGGCTGAGCCGGTGCCGCTGGGCGAAGAGAACCTGGGGGAACGTCCCGACGCGATCCTGATCCGTGACAACGCCATTCTGACCGTCAATCAGGGATTGCTCCAATCCCACCGGATCAGCGACGGCGGGTTGAACTGGAAAAAACGGCTGCACGGGGCCGAGGAAGGGTGGAATTTGGCCCCGCTCGACCAAGGAGTGGCAGTCTATCCCGACCCCCAACGAGTCGCCGCTCGTCGTTTCGTGGGCGACTTTCTGCCCATCACCCTGCATCGTCTCGACGACGGACGCCTGCTTCAACGCCTGGTCTTCCCAACGGCCGAGACCCAAGCGTTGGTCATCCGCTTCGAAGCGGATGGACTCACCGTCGCCACCAACCAAGCCGGTTGGTTCCTCGCCGCCGGTCGTTCCTCCCCAGCCGCTCCTTCCCCGCCTCCGGTCGAAAGGGAGGATCGCAGATGAAACGTCCTCCTCCCCACCACCACCTACCCCACCGGAGAGAACGAGCGACGACAACGAAAAGAACGAAAAGAGAGAGAAGAGACTTGATTTGAGAGAATGCATGGATTCCAGTAGGCGTCCGCTTGATCCCGACCACCACCTATGGTTTGTTGAACGCGACGCCCCGCCCCGCCGTTGGAATGGACCGTCCTTGTCCACCCGCAGGGATTTGCGCCGGGTCGCCTCATCCTGCGCCTCACGTCGGTTGGGCTGTTGCCGACCTCGACGCGACTGGATCAGCGACGTCCTCTCCGTCGCCCCCATTTTCTTCCCCTCCGCTTTGTCACCCGTTTCCTCTTGCGACCCCCAGGGAGCGCCCCGTGTCCGACAACCCCGCACCACCCACCGAGATCCAACGGGACGACGTGGAGGCCGTCGAGCGGCTCAAAAATGCGTTCGAGAAGCTCAAGGTCGAAATGTCCAAGGTGATCGTGGGTCAAACCCACGTGGTCGAAGAACTCCTAATGGCGATCTTTAGCCGAGGCCACTGCCTGCTGATCGGCGTGCCGGGCCTGGCTAAGACCCTCATGATTAAGACCCTGGCCGAAGCGCTCAACCTCAGCGCCAACCGCATCCAGTTCACCCCCGACCTGATGCCCTCAGACATCACCGGCACCGAGATCATTCAAGAGGACAAAGCGACCGGCACCCGCCAGTTCAAGTTTTTCGAGGGACCGATTTTCGCTAATATCGTGCTGGCCGACGAAATCAACCGCACCCCGCCCAAGACCCAAGCAGCGCTGTTGGAGGCGATGCAGGAGCGCCAGGTCACGGTGGCGGGCGAACGGCACTTCCTGCCGCAACCGTTCTTCGTGCTGGCGACCCAAAACCCCATCGAGCAGGAAGGCACCTATCCGCTACCCGAAGCCCAACTCGACCGCTTCATGCTCAACGTGCTGGTCAACTACCCCGAAGAAGAAGAGGAGGTCGAGATTGTCAAACTGACCACCGGCGAGAGCAAAGCCCGCGTTGAAAAAGTGTTCGCTGATCAAGACATTCTTCAACTTCAAGAGATTGTGCGCAAGGTTCCTGTGGCCGACCACATTGCCCGGTACGCGGTGCGTTTGGCGCGGACTTCGCGTCCGCCTCGGGGCGAGGGGGCTGAGCGTGATCGGCAATTCGCGGCGCTTCCGGATTTCATTCGGGATTACGTGATGTGGGGAGCCGGTCCTCGAGCCAGCCAATATCTGGTGCTGGCGGCCAAGGCCCGTGCGGTCCTGCACGGTCGCTATCACGTCTCGGTCGAGGATATTCAGGCGGTCGCCGGGCCGGTGCTGCGGCACCGCATCGTGACCAACTTCAACGCCGAGGCCGAAGGCATCAAGGCCGACGATCTGGTCGCGCGTCTCATCAAGTATGTGCCGATCGACGAGAGCGACCCGCCCGGCGGCGTCAAAATCTTCCGCGTCGGATGAGTCGGCCCTGCCAAAGGCCGCCCCGTCGCAATCCCCCCCTCCGCCAACCAGCCGATCCCCCCACTACAACCCCGAGCGGGATCGGCTCAGGCGGCCCAAAGGAACGTCCACGACATGATCGGGCAACCCGAGGGTCCCAAACCAAGCAGTAGCCCTCGCGTCCAACCCGAAGAGGCCAAGGCGTTCCCCGCCCTCGCCCCACCACTGCCTTGCTCACCGTTCCCTTCGCCTTTGTCCGCGTTCGTCGAGGCCCGCCCCCCTTGGACTCCTCCGCCGCCGCTCCCAGCGCCTTCGACCCTCAGACCCTCGCCAGCCTGGACGGGCTGGACCTCCAGGCCCGCTCAGTGGTGGAGGGATACGTCTCGGGTCTGCACAAGAGTCCCTACCACGGCTTTTCAGTCGAATTCGCCCAGCACCGCGAATACGTCCCCGGCGACGACATCAAACATATCGACTGGAAAGCTTGGTCAAAAACCGAAAAGTATTACCTCAAGCAATACGAAGAAGAAACCAATCTTCTCTTATACGTTCTTCTGGACACTTCGGAAAGTATGGGCTACGCTGGGGGCGGTCGGCTCACGAAATTGAGCTACGCGCGGATCGTGGCGGCCAGTCTGGCGTACTTGGTGTTGCAGCAGCAGGACTCAGTCGGTCTGGCCACCTTTGATGAAGGTGTCGGACGCTACATCAAACCGGCCAGTCAAGCCAGCCATCTACGCGAACTCGTCAAGATCATGGACACGACCCCCGCTCGCTCCAAAACCAACCTGGGCCAGACCTTTCACGACCTGGCCGAACGGTTCCGCAAACGCGGGGTGGTGGCAATCATCTCCGACCTGTTCGATGATCCCCAACGGATCCTCACTGGCTTGAAGCACTTCCGCCACCGCCGCCACGAGGTGATTGTGTTTCACGTGCTGGACCCCGACGAGATCGAATTCCCGTTCCGCGACACGACCTTATTCGAGGGCTTGGAGGAGGTTGCGCCGATCCTCACCCACCCTCACGCCCTCCGCGCAGCCTACCGCGCGGAGTTTCAAGCGTACCGCGACCAACTCCGCAAAGGCTGCCAACTCAGCAACATCGATTTCGTGACCTTACGCACCGATCAACCGCTGGACGTGGCGTTGTCCTCCTACCTAGCCGCCCGCGCCGCCCGGTTGCGTTAGGGTGGGGGCAACGCGAGGGCGGGGAGCGGGATGAAACCCGCCCACGTTCCACCACCATCGCCTCGTCCGACCCCACTTGCGCGTTTTTCCATCTGATAGACCTGGTTCAAGGATTGCTCCGCCGTGGATCCCTCCCCCGCGCTTTCACTTTGGAACAGTCCGGCCCTGTTTTGGGCCGTGGCCCCGGTCTGGGCGTTGGGCTTCGCCAACTCCATCATGCTCTGGGGCGCGGCGGGGGCCTCGCTGCCGATCCTGATTCATCTGCTCAACCGAAGACGGTTCAAACGGGTGCGCTGGGCGGCGATGCAGTTCCTGCTGGCAGCGGTCAAGAAAAACCAACGGCGAATCCAACTCGAACAGCTGCTGCTGCTGGCGGTGCGAACCCTGATCGTACTGCTGGCTGCCCTGGCAATGGCCAAGCCGTTCCTGGAATCCTCCGGCCTGCCGCTGGTCGCCGGTCAACGCACCCACCTGATTTTGGCGCTGGATGGCTCGATGTCGATGACCTATCAACCCGCCGAATCGACCCGGTTCGACCAAGCCAAAGCCGCAGCGCGGCAACTGCTCAAAGAAGCCCGCCCCGGCGACGTGGCGAGCGTCGTGCTACTAGGCGCGTCGCCCCGTATCGTGGTGGGCGAACCCTCGCCCCGGTTGGACGAGGTGGCCCGCGAAATCGACGACCTTCAAGCCACCCACGGCGGCACCGACCTGGCCGCCAGCTTCGATGCGATCGCCCGCGCTATGGACGCCTCCACGATCAGTCAGAAGCAGTTAATCATTTTGACAGATTTGCAAGCATCAAGTTGGCGTCAACCAGCCGCAGCCGAGGGTGTCAAAGTGGCGCTGGCCAAGTTGAGCCGCGATGGGCGTTCGACCCGTTCGGTGGTGGTGGACCTGGGCAAGGAGAACACAGCCAACCGCGCGGTGGTCGATCTCGACCTGAATACCCAGGTGGTCACGGTCGGGACGCCGTTTACGGTGCGGGCGACTGCGCGGAACTTCTCGACCATTCCCGCCGACTCGACCCGAGCGCGGCTGGTGGTGGATGGCCAGTTCGTCAATGAACGGGTGATCGAGTCGTGGCCCTCGGGCGAGGAGGCGGTGGTGGCCTTCACCCACACTTTGGTGACCCCGGGCGACCACGTGGTCGAAGTCCGGTTAGACGAAGATCCCCTGGTGGTAGACGACCGCCGACGTCTGGTGATCCCAACCCGCGAGGTGGTCCAGGTGCTTTTGGTCGATGGCGACGCCAAGGCCGAACCATTTCAGTCGGAAACCGACTATCTGGCCGAAGCCCTCGCCCCGGCCTCGGCTGGGGCGTCGGGCCTTAACGAACCGGTCTCGGCGATTCGGGTCGAGGTGGTCTCTGAATCGCAACTAGCCGGGCGCGACCTGTCGCGCTACGACGCGATCGCGGTTTGCAACATTGCCCAATTCACCGAGCGTGAAGTGACCATCCTCGAGTCGTACCTGCGCCAAGGAGGCGGGGTAGCGATTTTCCTGGGCAACCAAACCCTGCCCGACAACGCCAACCGCCTGCTGTTTGCGGACGGCAAGGGACTCCTGCCAGCCGAAATCGTCGGCGTGGTGGGAGACGAAACCCGCCGGGGCGAACCGGTCGGCTTCAACACCTTAGGTCTGCGCCACCCGATTGTCGCCCCCTTCGCTGGTGCCTCCGAGTCGGTGATCGCCGGTCTGACGGGGGTGCGGACCTGGCGATATTACCAACTCAAACTACCTGAGGATTCCCCCGCGCGGGTGGCGCTGGCGTTTGAGACTGGCGACCCCGCGCTGATCGAAACCGATCGGCATCGGGGCAAAGTCATTCTGTCGGCCACCACGGCCGACGCCGATTGGACCACCTGGCCACTGCACCCAAGTTATCCTCCGGTGATGGAACAGATCCTGCTGCAAGCCGCCTCGGGCCGGTTCGCCGCCCGCAACGCGGCGGTCGGCCAACCGCTGGACCAGACCTATCCGCCGTCTGGTTCAGGACTGGATGCTCGTTTGACCCGCCCCGACGAGGAGGTGGTCACCGTCCGTCTCCGGGACGACCCTGATGGCGCAGCCAGCTTGTTTCGTTATGAAAACACCGACCTGTCGGGAGTCTATCAGGCCCGGATTGGCCCCCCCCTGGCCGCCGAAGCGAGCTTCGCGGTCAACCCGCCGCCCGCCGAAAGCGACCCGGCCCGCATCAGCGAAGCCGACCTCCGCGCGGAATTTCCTGGTTGGGACTTCCGCGTGGTGACCTCCTCCAAAGCCAGCGACTCGCCCACTACCTCGGCCCTGGCCCGTCAAGGCGAGTTGCACCGCCCTCTGCTTTGGGCGGTGCTGGCCCTGCTGTTGTTCGAGTCGGTCCTGGCCTGGTGGTTCGGTTATCACACCGCCCCCGCCTGAGTTGAGTTTGGTGGCCCGCATCGTCGCGCCACACGCCGCTGTGGCGTCCTGTCCTCTTCAAACCGTCGCTTCGCTTCGCTCCCCTTCGCTTTGCTTCGCTCCGAGGATGGTGCCGTGTACCAGTCGTTCTTGTTGTGGTTGGCCGAACGTTTGGGCGTGGACCCGGCCGGCTCAGGCGAAGCGCTCGAACCGGCGATCCGGTTCGAGCAACCATTCAGCCAACTGACCCTAATCGCCCTCGTGGTGGCCGCCGCGGTCCTGGTGTTCGCGGTGTACCGCCGCGAAACCACCGCGCCGCGGCCTTGGCGTCTGGGCCTGGCCGTTCTGCGGCTCTCCCTGGTACTGCTGATCCTGTTCCTGCTCTCCGAGGCGTCGCTGACCGTCGAACGCACCGGCCTGCCCACCATCGTGGTTATGGTGGACGACTCGGCCAGCCAGGGCCTCTCCGACCGTCCTGCCGACCCGGACCTCGCCCGCGCCATCCGCGACCTTGGCGCATACGCCCCTGGAATCGCCACCAACCCCACCGCCTCCCAATCCCAATCCGACTCACGAGCGAGCTTGGAGATTCCCCGAATCGCGTTGACCCAGGCCATCCTCAGCCGCGACAACGGGGCGTTCCTCCGCGCCCTGCAGGCTAAGCACAAGGTCCGCATTGAAACGGTCTCGACCGCCACCCGCACGCTGGCAGTCATCGAGGACGAAGACGGAATCGCCCCAGCTCTGGAGGCGATCGCCAAGCTCGAAGCCTCCGGCTCCAGCTCCAAACTGGGTGCCGGCGTTCGTCAGGTGCTGACCCAACTGCGCGGCGTCGCCCCCACCGCAATCATCATGTTCACCGACGGCCAAACCACCGAAGGGGAGGATCTCGCCAGCGCCGCCGAGCTAGCCAAGCGCAAAGGGGTACCAATCATCACGGTGGGTCTGGGCGACCCCGACGCCCCCCGCGACCTCGAACTGCTGGAACTCCAAGTGGACGAGGTCGCGTTCAAAGAGGACCCGATCCCCTTCAAAGCCAAACTGCTCTCAATGGGCTACGAAGGCCGCCCCGTGACCATCCGTTTGCTGGAGCAGCCCGACGAAACCAACCCCAAAGCCGATCGTCTTCTCAAGGAACTGACGGTCCAAGCTCCCGCCGACGGCACCCCGCTGCCCCTGGAAATCGTCCACCTTCCCGAACAAACCGGCGACATCCGCTACGTCCTGGAGGTCGAACCCCAGGAACGCGAGATCCAACTGGAGAACAACCGAATCGTTCGCGTCGTCAGCGTCCGCGACCAAAAACTCCGCGCCCTGCTGGTGGACGGCCAACCCCGCTACGAATACCGCTACCTCAAAACCTTCCTGGAACGGGAACGGGCCACCATCGACCTCCACGTGCTGCTGCTCTCCTCCGACCCCGAATACGCCGAACAAGACCGGGTCGCCCTGGCCACCTTCCCCACCTCACGCGATGACTTATTCAACTACGATGTCATCATTCTTGGAGATGTGGACCCATCATTTCTCAGCGCCGGTCAGCAAGAGGCGTTGGTGGAGTTCGTGACCCGCAAGGGCGGGGGTGTGATGTTCGTGGCGGGGGAATATTTCAATCCTCTCAGCTACAAGAACACGGCGCTGGAGGATTTGTTGCCGATCGACCTGGCCGAGGCGCGGGACCCATCGGTGGCCGCGACGGTGCCCCCGTTTCGTCCCGAGCTCACCGTGGAGGGCCGAGCTAGCCCGATCTTCCGGTTCGGCGACGACGCGATTTCCAGCCTGACGATCTGGGAGAATCTGCCGCCGGTCAACTGGTACTTCGAAGTGGCCCGGACCAAACCAGCGGCCGTGACCTTGGCGGTCCATCCTAAGCCGCTGGGCGGCATGGACCGGGCCCCCTTGATCTGCTACCAGTTTGTTGGGGCGGGCAAAACCTTGTTTAGCGGCATCGACGAGACCTGGAAATGGCGGTTCCGGGTAGGCGACCGCTACTTCGGCCGCTATTGGACTCAGTCGCTGCGCTTCCTGGCCCGCACGAAGCTGCTGGGCCAGCGTCAAGCCGAAATCGTCACCGATCGTCTGCGCTACCAGCGCAACCAACCGATTCAGGTCCGCGTGCGTTTTCCCAACCCCGCGTTGGCGTTGGGGATCAAGTCGGTCAACGTGCAGGTCGAACGCAAAGGAGAGGGAAGTCGCACCCTGACTCTGGAGGCGGTTCCGGGCAACCCCAGCGTGTTCGAAGGAGCATTGCCCCAGGGACGCGAAGGGGAGTACGTCGTCAAGCTGCTGCCCCCGCCGGTTCTGGAGGGGGATCTGCCCTCCTGCACGTTCCGGATCGAGCCACCCGCGGGCGAACTGGAACGCTCGCAAATGAACGCCAGCGAACTGCGCCGGGTGGCCGAACTGACCGGTGGACGGTTCCACACCCTAACCAGCCTCGACGGTCTGCTGGAGCATCTGCCGCCGCCCCAGAAGGTTCCCCTTGACACCGACCCGCCCATTCCCCTCTGGAATACGTGGCCTGTCTTGACGCTGTTCCTGACGTTGATCACACTGGAGTGGGTGTTACGAAAACGTAAGCAATTGGTCTAGACCGGGTGAAGCCCTCTGCCAGGCGGCCCGCCAGTTCGCCGGGCGTGTCGCCCAGATGGCTGCCCGTCCCCAGCGGCATCCATCGCGCCGTTTTCTCCTCCTTCTCGGCTGGATTCGAACCTTCGAACCCTTTCCTCTCCCTCTCCCTCCCCTTCGCATCCGATCAAGGTGAACCCGCCTGGGCCGCGTGGAACCCCCTTCGCCGATTGCTGCGGTCCACTGGTTGCCCCGAAATCGAAACCAATCGGCCTCGTCCATCCCGATCCCACCCATCGCCATACAATGGCAAGGCAATCATGGCACGGCGTGGCCCCTCCGCCCCCGTGACCTCCGGTCGTCCTCAGGAGAGGAGTCGAAGCGATGTCCATACCGTCCCCCCTGGAAGCGCGTGTCCGGTCCCTACGGGGACGGGTTCGGCGATTCGTGGCGGCTCACGGGCTGAGTCTGACGGTCGCCTCCGTCCTGACGACGGTGGTGGCCTCCTGCATTCTCGATTGGTTGATCCCGCTCGATCCCTGGGTCCGCGCCATCCTGCTGCTAGTGGTCCTGGGCGTTCTCGGCTGGATGGTCGCTCGCTGGGTGGTCCGCCCCCTCATCGCGCGGTTCGAGGATCTCGACGCCGCCCGCCGCATCGAACGCCGCTGGCCTGGACTCAACGACCGGCTCAGCAGCGCCATCGCCTTCCTCCAACTCGGTGACCGCGACGACGCCCTGGCCGGCTCGATCGCCTTGCGCCAAGCCACCATCCGCCAAGCCGAGCGGGAAACAGCCGAACTCGACTTTCGCCAAGCCCTTGATCCCCGCCCAGTGCGACACGCCCTCGCCACCGCCTTGGTGGCCGTGGCGATCGCCGTGGCACTGGGAGTCACTTTCCCCGAATCCTCCCGGATCGCCCTCAGCCGATTGTTCAACCCCTTCGGCGCGACCCAGTGGCCCCAACGAACCCACCTCGTCCTCAAGGATTATCCCACAATCGTCGCGCGGGGCGAGTCGTTCCAACTCGAAGCCACCGTCGCGGACGGTGAACGCCTGCCCGACTCGGCTCGGGTCACCTTCGCGTTCGAGGATGGCGAAGAGGTCGAGGAACCTATGAGGGTGGGCGAAACCTCCTTCCTCGCGCGTCTGGAGACCGTCACCCGCCCCTTCCGGTTCCGGGTCGCCGCCGACGATGACGTGACCGAGTGGCGCAAGGTCGAAGTCGTGCCGCCTCCCGCGGTGGCCGAACTGGCGATGACTCTGATCCCTCCCGCTTACACCGCCCGTCCCATCGTCACCCTACCTGCCGGTCAAACCCAAATCCGCGCTGTCGCTGGAACCACCCTGGACCTCCAAGCCCGCGCCAACAAGCCAGTCGCCCAAGCCCGTCTGCGGTTCTCGGACGAAACTCTTCCTGCCCTCGACCTGGACCTCTCCCAAGAAGGCCGACTCCTGGCCACTCGCATTCCCATCACCCGATCGACCTCGTTCTGGTTCGAGTTGACCGACACCCTTGGCTTCGCCAACCAGGACGCCGCCCGTCACGAACTTCGCGCCCTGCCCGACGAATCCCCCCGGGTGGTCATTGAGGAACCCATCGCTGACCGCGACGTGACCCCCAACGCCACCGTCCCGGTGCGGATCGTCGCCGACGACGACTTCGGCCTGGCCACCGTCAAACTCCTGGTCGAAACCGCCGGGACCAACTCGGAACCGACCGAAGCCCTCACCAAACCGCTCTGGGAACCCTCGCCCAATGACCCGCTCGACCAACGCCAGTCGATCACCCACCGCGAAGTCGATTACACCTGGGAACTCGCCGCCACCAACCCCGCGCCGGGACAGGTTTTGACGCTTTACGCCGAAGCCGCCGACTTCAAAAGCCCTGACGGTCCCAACATCGGTCGCAGCCGCAAACTGCAACTCCGCATCGTTACTCCCGAACAGGCCCTCCGCGACCTGGCCGACCGCCAGCGGGAAATTCGCAACGAGATCGAACGCGCCCTGGCCATCCAACGTCAGGCCGCCCTGCCAGTAGACGAGGCCCTGCGCGCCCTCGAAGAACTCGATCGCCTGCCCCAAAACCAACGCGACGCCGTGCGCAACGCCGAAATGATCCAACGTCAGGTCAACGGACGTTTGAGTAACCCCATCGACGGCCTCGACCGTCGGGTGGATCGCTTTCTTGAAGATCTGAACAACCTTAAGCTCAACAATCCCGACGCCCGTGATCAAATGTTGGCCCTGGAAGAAAGCCTAAACCGACTCAAGGCCGAACACCTCGGTCAGGTCGAACAGGACCTCGCCCGCGCTGTCAAAAATCTCGAAGATGGCCAGCAGCCGCAGGGTGACCAGCAGCCGCAAGGTGGTCAACAGCCACAGGGTGGCCAGCAGCCACAGGGTGGCCAGCAGCCGCAAGGTGGTCAACAGCCACAGGGTGGCCAGCAGCCACAGGGTGGCCAGCAGCCACAGGGTGGCCAACAGCCGCAGGGTGGCCAGCAGCCGCAAGGTGGTCAGCAGCCGCAGGGTGACCAACAGCCGCAGGGCGAACAGCAGGCGCGGGAGGAGGAGCGTCCCGGCGTTGAGGCGCTGGCCCTGGCCCGCGATCAGCAAAAGGCGATCGAATCCGAACTCCAGAAGATGCTTGACAATCTGGGTGAGTTCGAGAATATGCGGACGATCACCAAGGACGCGGAAGATTTGTTGAATCGTCAAAACGATGCCATCAAGAGGGCGATTGACGCGGCCGCCCGGCCCGATACTCTAGGCAAACCCCCCGAGCAACTGACTCCGGAACAACGCGCCGACCTCGCCAACCTGGGTGAACGTCAAAACGAACTGGGTCGCAATGTTGAAGACCTGCGGGCCAAGATGGATCAAATGGCCCGCCGGATGGAGATCGAGGACCCCTTGGCCGCCGCAGCGCTCAAGGAAGCCGCCGACCGTCTGCGTGACCAGAACACCGCCGCCCGCATGGCCGAAGCCGCCGAGCAACTCCGCCGCAACCAAATGGGGGCGGCGCGTCAGGGTCAGGATCAGGCCAAGGCCGACCTGGAGAATCTGGTCGATCAACTCAAGAATCGTCGGGAACGCGAACTCTCCCGGCTGGTCAAGGAGCTCAAGAACGCCGAGGCGGAACTCGACCGGCTCCGCCAACGTCAAGGAGAAAACCTGCGGAGGACTCAGGAGGCCGCCAACCTCGCCGACCCCGAGAAGCGTGCCCAAGAGCTTCAGAGGCTATCCAAGGAACAGCAACGCATCCAGGAGGACCTGAAAAAGCAACTCCAAAAACTGAGCAAGCTCCGCGCTGAGAACGCCGCCCGATCCGGCGCGCGTGCGTCCCAAAACATGGACCAAGCGCGTCAAGATTTCGACCAGGGCGACGCCGAAGCCGCCCAGCAAAACCAGGAGGACGCCCTCAACAACCTCGAACAGGCCCGCGAGGAGGTGGAACAGGCCCGCCGTGAGGCCGAGGAGCAACTCGCCGCCGAACAACTAGGACGCATCGGGGATCAGCTTCGAGCTCTGATCGAACGTCAAGAGAAGATGATCGCCGAGACAGTCGATTACGACCGGCTCAAAACCGAAAAGGGTGGCAAGCTGACCCGCGGGCAAACCATCGAGATTCGAAACCTGGGCAACATCCAAGACGGGATTCAAGCCGACACCCTAGACCTGGCCGAGCGTCTCGACGGTGCCCCCGTAGTGGCCCTGGTGCTGCGACGGGCCGGCGAGAACATGAGCGAGGCCGCTCAGCGGCTCAAGTCCACCGACGTCGGTGCTGAGACCCAGGACCTGGAACGCCAGGCGCTCAAGCGGTTCGAGCAACTCCGCGACGCCATCCGTAACGACCAAGCCAACAACGGCCAACAACAAGGCGGCGGCGAGGGAGGAGGTGGCGGAGGCGGAGGCGGCGGCGGTGAGGGGTTGCCCTCCATCGCGCAGCTCAAGCTCCTCAAATTGCTTCAAGAGGATCTCAACAGACGGACCGAACTCCTCGACGAACTCCAACGTCGCCGCATCCCGCTAACGCCCGACCAGGAACGGGAGGCGAGCCGCCTGGTGGAGGAACAGAAAACCATCGCCGACCTGGCCCGCGACCTCACTAAGCCGATCCGTGACGATGGAGAACAGTAACATGAGCCGGAATCTGAACCAGACAGCGAGCCTTCACCGCGCCCGGGCATTCGTCCTGCGACTTCGATTTCACCGGGTTCCACCGGTTCGATCGTCTTGGTTCGCAGGTGCGGGGTTGGCCTTGGCGTGGCTGTTCGTGCTGGCAACTCCAGTCTCCCAGGCCCAGCCGCCCGACGACGACCTCGACCGCCTGCTCGAACAAGTCGAGTCCAAGCTTCAACCCCCACCTCAACCTAAGCCCGATCAAGCCCCCGCCTCCGGCCAACCCCAGGGCGACCCTCCCGCACCCAAACCGGGTGAGCTCGGCAAAGAGGACGCCCTAATCGACGATCTGCTCAAAGGTCTAGGCGAAACGGTGGATCGCCCCGACACCAAGGACCAACCCCGTCCGCCCGGCATGGGTGGTCCCCCCGATCGCCGTCCCCCCGACGCCCAAGGCGAAGCCGACCCGCTCAACCCCGAGCAAAAAGCGATCGACGACCGCCTGGAAGAAATCTTCGGGATCAAGCGGAAACAACCCAATCCCCCTCAGGATCCCCAAACCGGCCGCATGGCCGAGATGATCCGCAAGATGCGCGACGTGGAACAACGTCTGTCGCAACCGGACACCGGCGAGCAAACCCGGCAGAAACAAAAGGAAATCCTTGAGGATCTCGACCAAGCCATCGAAATGGCCCGGCGCATGAGTCAAATCAGTCGCCAGCGGTCCCGGCAACCGGGTCGTCAGGGGGATCCTAGTCAAATGCTCCAGGAGGACAGCCCCTCCAACGACTCCCAGGACGGCACCCGCAACATGGCCGCCGACAAGCCCAAGCCCCGGACCAACCCCCTGGCCAACCTCAAAGACGAGTGGGGACACCTGCCCGAACATCTCCGCGAGGAAATGAACAACGTGTTCAAGGAGGAAATGCTAGAGGCGCGCAAGGCCCTGATCGAACGCTACTACCTGTCGGTGGCCCGTAAATCCAAGAACGTCAAGGAGTGAACCGATGCATTTTCATTTGCTCGTGCTTCCATGCCTGGCGACGGGGTTGCTGACCGGACCGGCTTCGGGGCTGCTGCCTGGTCAACCGCCCGACCAAGGCGGCGACTTCGCGGAAGTCCGCACCGGCGAGGTCGCCGACCATGTCGCGGCGATGATCACCTCCGAAACCGAAGAGGCCATCCGCAACGGCCTGCAATGGCTGGCCCAACAACAAGCGGCCGATGGCTCGTTCGGCTCGGGTTCCTACCAGTCCAACTTGGCGGTCACCTCGCTGGCCGGCCTGGCCTTCATGGCCTCCGGCTCCAGCCCCGGCCGCGGCCCTTACGGCGAAGTCATCGATAAGGCGCTCAAGTTCGTATTGGACAACACCACCGCCTCGGGATTCATCACCGTGCCCAACTCGATGACGCACGGCCCGATGTATTCACATGGGTTCGCCACCTTGTTTCTGGCCGAAGCCTACGGCCAGTCGCGGCGTCCCGAACTGCGCGAGAAGCTGCAAAAGGCCGTGCGGCTGATCATTGACACCCAGAACCACGAAGGCGGCTGGCGCTACCAACCTGCCCCCCGCGATGCTGACATTTCCGTGACCGTCTGCCAAATCAACGCGCTGCGGGCCGCCCGCAACGCGGGTATCTTCGTGCCCAAGGAAACCGTCGAAAACTGCATCAAATACTGCAAGGATTCGCAAAACCCCGACGGCGGCTTCCGCTACATGCTCCAAGGCGGCGGTAGCGCCTTTCCCCGCTCCGCGGCCGGCATTGTCGCCCTCTACAGCGCCGCGGTGTACGATCAGGCGGAGATCGACCGAGGTTTCGACTATCTCAACAAATATCTGCCCTCGGGCCGCGACGGTGGTCCGCCCAAATTCCCCCACTACTTCTATGGTCATTACTACGCAGCACAGGCGATGTGGATTCGGGGCGGCAAGGACTGGGACGACTGGTACCCAGCGATCCGCGACGAATTATTAGCCAAACAGATGGCCCAAGGCTACTGGATGGACACCGTCTGCCGCGAATACGGCACCGCAATGGCGCTGATCGTTCTCCAAATGCCCAACAACACCCTGCCAATCTTCCAACGCTAATCGTTGACCCCGCTGGGTCGCGGTACGCCCCTTCTGATCCGGACGGTTGGCCGGCCGTTCTCACCCCCCCCTGCCCTCAACTCCACCTCTTCTTGACGATGAACTTGCATTTCTGGACTCGTTTGGTTGTCGTCGCGTTGGTCGGCCTTGGTACGGGTCGGGGTTGGTTGGGGCTTGGTTCGCCCGCCGAAGCGCAGCAAGCCGACCCGATTTTCAACGTGACCTTCATCGACGGCACCGTCCGCGTGGGACGCCTAGAGGGCTTGGTCGCCCCCTCCGACCCGGCCGCCAAGGCGATGACCGAACCGACCCTACTGCTTCTGCTGGA
>Ga0209017_10000828_pt1 | contig 27661 bp, 20 predicted proteins | sample YNPBryunderm2012_FD_185812 | JGI IMG/M metagenome (GOLD analysis project Ga0209017, IMG submission 185812) | Anoxygenic and chlorotrophic microbial mat microbial communities from Yellowstone National Park, USA - YNP Bryant MS undermat 2012... ...
TCGGCGCGCTTGGGCACGGCGGAGAACCTCGGGACGGTGCGAATCAAAAGAAGAGGCTGCCTCGATCGGTTGGAACTCGACCCGACGCCCAACCCAAGTAGACGCGGAGCGGATGATCGTCGAGTTGAGCCAAACCTCATCACCAATCATCAGAACATTCTGTTTCCCGCCGCGACGCCATTCGCGGCCAACGGCCTGCCACGAGCCGCGTGGGGTTGGGACCGAGCTCGCCAACCTCGCCGTCGCCGCCTCGTCCGCTCGCGTCGCGGTCGCGTCAAGACACCCGGGAAGACCGATCGACTTTGGTTCCGACCGCCGCGCGAAGTGGCGACATCTTACCCGGCAAGGGGGGAGTCGAACAAGATCGCCCTAGGAACCGGCTCTGCCCGGCTCGTTAGGTCCTTGTCCGAGATCAAGGGGGGCGTTCCACTCAAACTAGACCTTCCGAGCGGATCAACTCCAGGGAATGGACCGGGCCACCGCTGGCAACCCACTGGAACCAGACCTTGACCTCATCGCTGCGCAACGGCAGTCCATCCAACTCCTCCAGACTCACCCAGCGGGCTCTCAGGCTGTGCTGGTCCGGAACCGCCTTGGGCGGACGATCATCCTTGGGCCGGGCCAGATAGATCACCCGCAACCGGCTGCCGCCCCACAAAGAGGGGGTGTGGTCGATCGCCAAGAGCCCCTCCAGTTCAATCTCCACCCCCGACTCCTCCCTGGTCTCACGCACAGCCGCCTCGGCCAGCGTCTCGCCTGGTTCGACCCGACCTGCGGGTAAATACCAGGTTTGATCATGTTTACGTTCCTGGACAACTAGAAACTGATCGCCCCGCCTCACCACCACTAAAACGAAATACCAGGTTGGGATCGGATCGCGCATGGCGGGTCACTCGATCGCAAATGAGACCAGGTTCCGACAACACGCCGTAGTCGGCCTGTTCGCTGTTGGGTGGAACACATTGGGGACTCGGCGAAAACGACCGCGAGTGCAGGTTTTGTCTGATCTCGCCTGGAATCACTGCCGTGATGATCACGCACAATCGCGCCGCCGCGCCGTCCGCGTTCCACCGAGAGTTTAACCACTTGGCGTGGGTTTGTCGCCGAGGGGTTGGGGAAGGACCGATCCGGGGTTCTCCGACTTCGAGGCTCCCTTGGCAAGACGTGTGGGGGACATTATGGTGACACCCGGAAGTATGTCCTCTCTCACGTCGGCTGAGGCCGACGCGCCGCGTGATCGCACGATGTCCATGAATTGCTCCACGCCGCCAGGCTCGTCCGACGTTTGGCCCCGACCGGGATTCCCGGAGGTCTTGATCCCCTGGGGACCGGGTGAGCGGTTGGCCTTGCGGATGGCTGAATCGTGGCGTCTGATCGACGTCACCCAACCCCTTCTGGACGACGCATTGGCGAGTGAGGAATACGAAGCGCGGCTGGGCCGTCTTTTGGACGATCCGGCCTCGGGCTGGAGCGAGACCCTGGCCACCACGCCGTTGGGTCGGGTGGCGTTGGTGATCGACGACCCGTCGCGCTGGACCCCGGTAGAACGCGCCTTGCCAGTGGTTCTGGAACGTCTGGAGCGGGCCGGGGTGGGCGACGACTCGATCGACTTGGTGGTGGCGGTGGGCCGTCACCGCCCGGTGGACCGCGAGGCAATGGTTCGGCGTCTCGGCGCGGAGTTAACCGATCGCCTGAGATGGTGGAGTCCCCCGGTGGACGACTCAACGGCCTACGACGACCTGGGAACCATCGACCAGGACTTGCCGGTGCGGCTTTTCCGTCCGGTGGTCCAAGCGGATTTGCGGGTGTTGATCGGATCCACCCTGCCGCACCTTCAGGCCGGTTTCGGCGGGGGTTGGAAGCTGATTTTGCCCGGTTGCGCCCACCGCTCCAGCCTGGCGGCGGTCCATCGCCGGGGGATTCGCCCCGAGGATCACCCCGAGACCCTGCTAGGAGGCGACCCTGACCTCAACCCGATGCGCCAAGCGATCACCCGGGCGATGACTTTGCTTCCGGGCAAAACCTTTTCGATTGGTCATGTGTTGGGCGTGCCCGGCCAGATTCTCCGCGTCGAGGCCGGCTGCCCCGACGAGGTGCAGCGGCGTTTGGCCCACGAGGCTCGACGACGGTTCCAAGCCCCCTTTCGTCCCCCTGCTGAAGTGGTCGTGGTGGGCAACTCCCCCTGGCCTGGCGACCCGTTGCAGAGCTTCAAGGCGTTGATCCACCATCGCGCTGCCTGCCGCCCCGGAGGCGCGCTGGTTGGCCTCTTCTGGGCCAGTCCCGACGAACTAGACCGCTCGTTGGATCGCCGCAGCTTGCGACGCCTGGGGCGGGGAGGACGACCCGCTGCTTGGCTGATCCGCCACGGTCTGGGACTAGCCGATCGACTCGCCTCCATCTGGAAACTCCGCCCCGCCTTTATGATCCACTGGGCGCGGGAACTGGTGGTCGATCGCGCGGTCTTTGTGTACTGTCCTTTGCTCCACCAGGTGGTCGGCCCCCACTTGGGACCGGTGCGGCTCTTCGACAGCCTGGAGGCACTCTGGAACGCGGTCGAGGTCCATCTCGATCAGGCCGGATCCCACTTCCGCTCGGCCGTCCGCGGCGGCGTCCGCGTGCGGGTTTTTCCGCAAGGGGGGTTGACCTACTGCCGGCCATCGTCGATCGTCTAAAACCTCGATCGGCGGCGATCAACGACAACGACGTTGAGCCAACCAACACGCCGCCCCCAAACCCATCGCCAACCGAAGCCGCCCGGTTCGTCATTGCCCACCCAAGAAAGACGCAACGCTCACTCCCCGTGAGCGTCCCAACACCCAAGGCTCGTGGGCGATTTATCAATCGATTCAAACTTGATGAAATTTGCATAATCTTTTACTTCAATGAAGTTGGGAGTTGGTCATGCCCGCGCCTCCGCTTCGGTTGCTTCCCCTGGGGGTTGGGGAGGCGTTTACCCGTTTGTACTACACCTTCGGCCTGGCGGTTGAATACGACGGGCGTTGGCTGCTGATCGACTGTCCGCATCCGATCCGCAAGATGATCCACGAGGCGGGACAAGCCGCTGGACTGCCCTTCGACCTGGAGCAAGTCGAGGCCGTGCTGATCACGCATCTTCACGCTGATCATGTAAGCGGGGTCGAAGATTTCGGATTCTTCAACTATTTCGCGCTGGGACGCCGCGCCCGGGTGGTGATTCACCCCGAGTTAGTCGGTCCACTCTGGGACGACCTGCTGGCCGCGGGCATGGGCCGGATGCGCTTCCAGGCTGGCGAACCGTTTGAACCGATCGACCGCGAACGCTACTTCGAAACCATCCCGCTGGAGCCGGGACAACGACTGACCTTGGGACCCTTCGAGGTGGAGAGCCATCCAACGACCCACTCGCTGCCCTGTCAGGGCTACCGCGTCACCGCCGCCGGTCGCACCCTGGCGGTCAGCGGCGACACCGCCTTCGACCCCGTTTTGCTCGCCTGGTTGACCTGCAACGCCCATCTGATCGTCCACGAAGTCACCACCCACGACCCGCCCGGAATGCACACCCACCTCACCCAACTGGCCGCCCTGCCCAGCGAACTCCGCGAACGACTCCGTCTCGTTCACTACCCCGACGACTACGACCTGGACGCCTCGCCCATTCGCCCCCTCCGTCAAGGCGTCGTCGAATTGGTCTAAGCCTGTGAAGATCCCGTCAAGATGACATGAAATCGCCTCTTGGACTCTTGCTGAGGGAACCAACTCGTTGTATCCCCAATCCACCGCCGCTGCGCATGAGAGCCGGACCCAATCTGGACGGGACCGCCTCCCGCGTCAGCTTGACCACGCGGCGACGCTCAACCGGCTCACCCATCCCGAGAGGCTGTTTTCCTATGAATCCGTCCCTGTTGGCGCTATCCCTGTTCGCGTCGGTTCCAGCCAACGCCCCGGCCATGACCCCCATCCCAAACCCCTTCGACCCGCCCCGCAAGGCCGCGGTCGAATACATCTCCCACCGCGGCGAATCGGCCGACGCCCCCGAAAACACGATGGCCGCCTTCCGTCTGGCCTGGGAACGCGACGTGGACGCCATCGAACTGGATGTCCATCTTTCCAAAGATGATCGTTTGGTGGTGATCCACGACGCCGACACCCAGCGCACCTGTGGGGTCTCGCTCAAGGTGAAGGACTCCACCTACGACCAACTCAAGGGACTCGACGCCGGAAGCTGGAAAGACGCCAAGTACGCCGGCGAACCTCTGCCGCTGCTGGAACAGGTTCTGGAGACCATCCCCCAAGGCAAGCGCTGCTTCATCGAGATCAAGGTCGGTCCCGAGGCAGTGCCAGCGCTGGTGAAGGCGATCGAAACCTCGGGTAAAAAGCCGGAGCAACTGGCGGTTATCAGCTTTAACGCTGAGACTGTGGCCGAATCCAAGCGTCGTCTGCCCGAGATTCCCGCCTACTTCCTCTCCGGCTTCCGCCGAGACAAGGAGACGGGCGAGTGGAACATCACCTTTGACCAACTCATCGAACTGGCCAAAACGCTCAAGGCCGACGGTCTGGACCTGTATTATCAGGGGCCGTTTGACCGCGCGGCCGTCGAGAAGGTCAAGTCGGCTGGGTTGGGTCTCTACGTCTGGACCGTGGACGACCCCGAAGCCGCCCGCGCTCTGATCGACCTGGGAATCGACGGCGTGACCACCAACAAGGCGCGATGGCTCAAGGAACAGGTCGAAGCCGCTCAGAGCAAGTGATCCGTCCGGCCTTCGTGAACTTGATCGAGAGTCCGTGTCCTGTCACGCCCTCAGTCCTGTCCTCCCTACCACGAATGCTGCGCGGCGGGCGAGGATCCGGCCTTGTTTGTTCGTCGCTCGCCCCGCCCCAGATCGCGGGGGCGGATTCACCCGCTGGCCTCGTCGCCGTCGAGTTCACGTTCAAGGCGGGCCAGCGCCTCGGCGGCGGAGTCGAAACCGGGGAAGCGGTAGGGATCATGGGATCGGAGCAACCAAGCGCTGACTCGCTTTTCGGCGGCCATGACGGTGGAATGGTTCCGACCACCAAAGTGGCGGCCGATCTCGGCGTAGGAGGCGCGCCCCCTGCGTCGCGCCAAATACATCGCCAGCATTCGTGGGCCGGTTACGGCTCGAGACCGCGTCTGGCCCCGCAACGCTTCGGGAGCGATTCCAAACACGCGGGCTACCGTTCGCTCGATTGTCGCCAGACTGGGGCTGGAGCGCGGCGCAGTGAGGAGTTCCCCTAGACGCTCCCGTACCCATAGGGGAGACAAAGCTCGCCCGGTCAAACGAACCTCAGCCAGCACGACGTTGAGCGCGCCCTCTAACTCGCGGATGCTAGCGCGGGGGGGATCAGCCAGCAACGCGACGATCTCTTCGGGCAACGCCACGCCGCGCGCCGCTGCCTTGAAACGGATCAGGGCGCGGCGGGTCTCCTGGTCGGGCACCATTAAGGGAGCCACCACCCCACCTAGGAACCGGGTGCGCAACTCGTCGCTCATTCGCTCCAGTCGGCGAGGATGACGATCAACCGCCACCACCACCAACCCTCCCTGAGAGGACACCGCATTGTAGGTGTGGAGAAACTCGTCCTGAGTCGCACGCTTGGCCGCTAGGAAATGGGCGTCGTCCACGATTAACAAATCGGCCTGCCGATGACGCGCCCGGAAGCCGCCCAGATTTTGACCACGGATCGCCTCCAGGAATCGATTGGTGAACGCCTCGGCGGTCAAATGCAGAATTCGCGCCGAGGGATGAAGACGCTTGGCGAGATGATGCAGACTTTCCAACAGATGCGTCTTGCCCAACCCAACCGCTCCATGCAACACCAAGGGTCCGCACGACCGCCCCAAGCCACGCGCTGCGTCCAGCGCCGCGGCGTGGGCCAACTGGTTGCAGGGCCCCACCACGAACTCGTCAAAGGTCCGCAACCCACGATGTTCCGCCAACGCTGCTGAGCCCTGCGACGCGACGCTGGCGGAACGCTCTAACGTTCCGGGCCGGGGTGCGGCGACCGACTTCGACCCGGGGTCCACCACCAACGTCGCGGTTGGTTCCGACCGAGAGCGATCGTCCAGGGCGTTGCTCACTCGGAAACGCAGGCGGGAGTCACGTCCGCTAACCCGACGAGCCGATTCGATCAATGAATCGGTGAACCGGGATTCAAGGCGATGGCCAAACGCCTCGTTGGGAACCTGAACCTCTAGGGTCTCCCCACCGTCAAGCAAACCGAGTCGCACCTCCTCGCCGAACCAGAGGGCGTAGCGCGATGGCTCCACCAATTCGGCCAGAACCGCACGGAGCTCGGATTCGCGGGGCAGGCTTGGAAGCGTTGAGGCGGCGGGTGTCATGGCGTCCGTCGGAAGAGGCGGTCCCGGAGCGGGTGGGGTCGGAGCGGACCGGGCGAAACGAACCCGGGACAACCCACCTGACGGCACGCAAACCAATCGGCCGCACGAGGCGGAGCAGTCCTTTGGTGATATGCGCCGCAGGTTGGAGGTTGTCAAAAGGGACGACCCTGGTTGCAACACGGAACACCGTGCGGCCACAATAAGGCCGGTTGACGCGATCAGACGGAACAGCGTGATTCGACTCAAGATCACGAAGACTGGACCCAGGCCGTTGCAACCCGTTGGTCGGGTTGGAGGCGTCCCGAATGGTCCGGCCCCCGCCTGTCCGTCCTGTCGCAACGACCTTCACCCGGATCTTCGAACCCCAGGGGACCCTCGCGTGCCTTCGCCCTCCATCGCCTCGTCGGATTCACAGTCGTCGCTGTTGGGGTCGAGAACCAAGATTGTCGCCACAGTGGGGCCGGCCTGCCGGGACCGGGACACGCTCAAAGCCCTGGTGTCGGCCGGCGTCAACGTGTTCCGGCTCAACTTCTCGCACGGCACCCATGAGGACCACTCGCGGGCCCTCGAAGCCATCGACGCGGTGGAGGCGGAGTTGGGCCGCCCCCTCGGGGTGCTTCAGGATTTGGGCGGTCCCAAGATTCGTCTGGGCGCGTTGCCCAGCGACGAACTCGATTGCCCGGTGAATGCCCGCTTCGCGTTGGTCGCTGTGCCCAGCGAATCCGCTACCGAACCTCAGGAACTCACTTGCACCTATCCCGATCTGGCCGACGACCTGCGCCCGGGCGAAACCATCCTGTTCGCCGATGGCGCGGTGGCGATGGTTGTCGAGACGGTCACGCCCGGTCGGGCCGAACTGCGGGTGACCTTGCCGGGCAAGCTCCGCTCGCGCCAGGGAATCAACCTGCCGGGCACCGAACTCAAGATCGAGTCGCTCACTCCCAAGGACATCGCCGATCTGGAATGGACCGCGCGGTACAAGGACCGGATTCAGTTCGTCGGACTCTCCTTCGTGCGTTCGGCTGCCGACATCGACCGACTGCGCGGCGAACTGGAACGGCGGAACATCCACGCGGCCATTGTCGCCAAGATCGAAAAACCCCAGGCGGTACGCAACCTCAAAACCATCATCGGGGCCACCGACGCGGTGATGGTCGCCCGGGGTGATCTCGGGGTCGAAATGGAAACCGCCCAGGTTCCCGCGATCCAGAAACGGATCATCGCCGAATGCAACCGTGCGAGTGTTCCTGTGATCACTGCCACACAAATGCTGACCAGCATGGAATCCTCCAACCGTCCCACCCGCGCTGAAGCCACCGATGTCTTCAACGCGGTTCTTGACGGGACCGACGCGGTGATGCTCTCGGGCGAAAGCGCGATTGGCCGCTACCCGGTCGAGGCGGTCGCCACCATGAGGCGGATCTGCGACGAGGCCGAGGCCACCCGCGCCCAGGGAATCGACGGCGTGGAGATCGCCGGTCGGGCACGCTTTGGTGTGACCATCCTGCCGACCATCACCACCGCGCTGGTCGAAGCGGCCGTGCTGGTCGCCCAACGCATCAACGCGGCCATGATTTTGGTGGCCACCGCCTCGGGCGTCACCGCGCGGGCCTTGAGCCGTCTGCGTCCCACGTCCCCGGTGCTGGCCCTAGCGACCACCCCCGCCGTGGCCCGCTCGCTGACCCTCTCCTGGGGGGTCGTGCCCGTCACTCTGGCCGACACGCCGCTCGTGACCAAAACCGAAGAGGCCGACCTCCAATTCGCCCTGGATCATCTCAAACGCGAAGGACTGGCCCGCTCCGGTCAGAAGATCGTCCTCATCCGCGGCTATCTCCCCAACGACGCGGACCTCGCCGATCAGTCGCTCCTGATCCGCGAAATCCCTTGAACCCTGCCTCCCCGGATCCGTCGGTCCCCTCCTGGTTGGAGTTTGACTCGACTCCACCCCCTCGGAGACCCGCCCGCCATGAGCCCTCCCTCATCGGCCTCGGACTCTCCCCCACCCGTCCCGCCGGGTTTGCACGACCTCTCGCGGGCGCGACTGACCCGGCACGCCCTGGAACGCTACGTCGAACGGTTCGCTCCCACTTTGTGCCTCGACCGAGCTGAACACGAACTGCGGCGTGCATTGAGCCGCACCCGACGCTTAGGACGCAAGCCCGGCTCCCCCCAAACCGCCGCCCACCTGGCCATTGCCCATCACCGAATCATGGTCGTCATCCTTCAGGACGACGCCATCACCACTGTCCTCACGTGGCCTCAATTCCAACCCAAACTCATCGACTTCGGCCGCGCTCGTCTCCCCCGCAAACAGGGACGCATGATCCAACGTTTAAAGGACGCCCTCGACAACGCCAACTCCTGACTCCACGTCGTTCGCGTCGCTCGATCCGGGTTGCCCTTGTCTCTGACTCTCCATCTCGACAACCACACCAACCCCGCCTTCGAAGCCTGGTGGTCGAAGGCGGGGCGGTGGAAGTATCTGGTCGCTTCAAACGTGGAAATGAGGGAAGATGGTCATCCTAGGGTGAGCGGATCGCATCATCCCATTCTTACAAACCGGAACCAAAATCCCCTTCGATGGGGGTCGAAGCCGGCGCGCTGGGCTCGTGGATGGGGTGTCCCTGGGAGGAAGGATGAGCGGCTGCGGAGCCCCGACGATTGGAGACGTGCGGGCCGCGAAGTATTTGGCTGCGGCCATGCGACGTGTGGCCGCGAAGCGGTCCCCCGCGTCTGAGGGGAGGCTCGGGCGTGGCGTAGCCGGGACCATGCGACCCACTATAGACCGGTGGGCCATAGCCGGGACCATGCTGGGCGGGGTGAGCCGTAGGGCCGTAGCCGTGATGATGGCCAGCGCTGATGGGCACGGTGGCCACCGGGATGTCCAAGGCGTCGTCGTACTCGGCGTCGAGTTCGTCGTAGCGTGAGACATAGCCGGGCATCTTGGAGCGTTCAAGTTCCTCGGCGTAGGCTTCCAGAACCTTGGCCTGGATCGCCTCGCGGCAGGCGGAGTTGATCGGGTGGGCGATGTCGGCGTGAAGCTTGGCGCGACCATCGGGGTCGCGGGCGGCCCGGTTTTCGTCCAAACGAGCGCCGCAGTTGTTGCAAAAGCGGCTGCGGAGGTGGTTCTTGCTCCCGCAGTGGTGGCAGCGGTCGGTGAGCTTGCGCGAGGGCATAGCCACGAAAAAGCCCTTGGCTCCTTCGATGATCTTCAGGTCACGGATGACGAACATATTGTCGAACGTGATGCTACAGAACGCCTGTAGCCGTTCGTTGCTGCCGGAGTTGTCCTCCATGAGCTTGATGCGGACTTCGGTGATATCCACAGCCGGGTACTCCTTTACGTGGCGGTGTCGTCTCCAGGGCCGCACGACACGACTTGGACTCGACCGATCCCGGGATGACGCTCAAGAAGGCGGGCCGCGGCGGCGGAAGCGTGATCGCGGGTTCGGGCCAGGGCGAAGCAGGCCGATCCCGACCCGCTCATCAGCGCCCCGACGCAATCGTGGGGGATCAACTCGTCCAAGGCGTGCCGGACCCGGCCCAATCCGGGGGCCAGGCGCTCGGCGCGGGGTTGCAGGCGGTTGAACAGGAGACCTCCCAGGGCCTCCGGGTCTCCGCTGAGAAACGCCTCCTGAACCGGACCAATCGGCGTGGGACGCGCGGGCAATTCCAGGCCGTGGTACACGCGGGCGGTCGCGATTCCGAAGGGGGGCCGAACCACGACGAACCAGTAACGCGGACAAGCGATCGGCTCGACCAACTCGCCCCGGCCGCGGCACACGGCCGCGCCGCCGGTGAGAAAGAACGGCACGTCGCTGCCCAGTCCGGCGGCCAACTCGGCCAACCGAACCGGACCCAGACGATCCTCCAACCCCCAAAGCGTTCGCAGCAACAGCAGGGCAGACGCGGCGTCGGAGGAACCTCCCCCCAGCCCCGACTCGCTCGGAATCGCCTTGGACAGATGGAACGCCACGCCACGGGTCACCCCCAGGTCGCGGCGAATCGCCTCGGCCGCGCGAACCACGAGGTTGGTCGCGTCGGTGGGCAGACCGGGATCGTCGCAGGTCAGTCGAACCAGGCCGGACGGGTCATCCCTGGCGGTCAGGAGGTCGTACCAATCGAGCGTCACCATCAGGGTCTCGATCGCGTGATACCCGTCATCGCGGCGCGTCGTCACTTCTAGAAAGAGATTCAACTTGGCTGGAGCCCGACGAACCTGGGGTTGGCCCAGACCCGCGCCGCCGGCATCAGCGTCGGCGTCGGCGGATCGTGGCGAGGGGACGGCTTCGGCGTGGTCGTTGAACATGGCGGACTCCTCTCCGGCCCGGGCTCGCGGCGAGCCTCGGACACATCGCCGAATCCTCTTTCCTGTTCGGGTGGACCCGAACCCCATCTTCAGTCCTTCCCGCGACCAAGCGACTCCGCGAAGATCTTGATCGTTTGGCATCGCAGTCGGAGGAGGTGGAACGTTCCGAGATCGGCGGGTCAACGCTGCGTCGCGGGTCGCTTACGCAAACGGATCGCGTCGAAGGTCGGCCCAATCCAATGGAGAGAGCCGAAGCCAGGCTCCTTGGCCGTTGACGACCGGAAATCTTCTCGATCGTGCCAACCCTTCGCCGCCGTTTCGAGCGTCCCCGGCGTCGCAACCCAATCCCACCAACCCAACCCAAACCCGAACGCGATGGCGGAAACGCCTGGTCGCCAGTTGATTCTCCAGAAAAGCGGACGAACATGGAACACGGACCTGACGCGGGACGCTTCAACGTTGCGCTGCCCGCACCTGCGGCACCGTCTCCCGTCGTCGAGGCGAACCTCACACGGGTCGGGGGCCGCGAAGTCGGGACGGCGTGCCGTCGCCGCCCGCACGTCTCAGTCTGAGGCGGGTTCTAACCCGATCCCGGCCGCTCGGCAAGTCCGGTTGTTACATCGCCGCGATTTCGTCGGATCATCCTCTCCCCAACCTCAACACCAACTCCAAGCGGGCCTTCTCCGATGGATCGACCACCACCACGACAACCGAGAGATCCCTTCCCACCCCGCCGCGATCCCCGACGCCGCCCTCAACCTCAACCCAAACACGCTTCCCCCTCCCCTCAAGGCAAGAGCCAACGCCAACGCCGACCCTCCATCGGCGTGCGCCGCGTGGAAGGAACTCACCCCGGCTACGACCTCATGCATCCCCCGGCTTCGTATGACGTTATGCCAGACTACCGCGAGGGTCTCGAACTCCTTCGGGAGGGGGACGTGGATGGCGCGCGCGACGCGCTCCGCTTCGCTCTGGAAGCCGCCCGCGACTCGCTTTGGATTCACGCCGCGCTGGGACGCATCGCCCTGGAACAGGACCGCGACCTCGATCTCGCCGAAGGCCATTTCGGCTATGTCCTGGACCTCGTCGAGCGCGGCCTCCCTCCCAACTTCAGCGGTCCCCTGCCACCCGAACGACCCGCCAATCAACCGTTTTACGACGCCCTCGACGGCATGATCGCCTGCTACCGGCTCCGAGGTCAAACCCAACGCGCCGAACAACTCCAACGCCTAGCCGACAAGTGGCGCCCCCCTACACGCAACGAGAGGACTCCACCAATCCCATCAGCCTCAGCCTCATCTTCATCGCCTTGATTGCGCCCACGTCTTGCCACGCAGCAAAACGCTTGCTCCTGAGCTCCATCGCTCGCGTTGCGACATGACATCGTGACTCTATTCTACTATTAGATGATTGGTTTTCGGCTGACGAATCCGACCTCGCTTGGAATCGGCACGCGGACGGCTTACTTGACCGCCCCTCGATCGCGTAGGCAGGTTTCTAGAGCGCTGAGCAGCAAGGTGACGTTGGCGAGGCGGCAGCTATGACCCATGAGGCCGATTCGCCAGGCCTTGCCCTTGAGTGGACCCAGGCCGCCGCCGATCTCAATGCCCCACTCGTTGAGCAGACGACGGCGCACCGTCAAGTCGTCCACTCCTTCGGGGATGTAAACGCAATTGAGTTGAGGCAGAGTGTGGGCCGGGTCGGTCACGTAACGCAGCCCCAGCTCCTCCAAACCGTCGCGCAACACCCGATGGTGGGCGGCGTGGCGTGCCCAGCGGGCTTCGAGGCCCTCCTCGACGACCAGCGCCAGCGCCTCACGGTAGGCGTAGTTCATGCTGATCGGGGCGGTGTGGTGATAGACCCGGTCGCCGCCCCAGTACTGGCGGATCATGGTCAGATCGAGATACCAGGATTGGACCTTGGTACGACGACGGTCGATCGCCTCCTCGGCGCGGGGACTGAACGAGACGGGAGCCAGCCCGGGCGGGCAGGAGAGGCATTTCTGGGTGCCGGAGTAAACCGCGTCGATCTCCCAGGCGTCGATCTCGACCGGGATGCCGGCCAGCGAGGTGACGGTGTCGAGGGCGATGAGGGCGTCGTACTCGTGGCAGATGCGGGCGATCTCCTCAACCGGCTGCCACGCGCCGGTGGAGGTTTCGGCGTGGACAATACCCACCAGCTTGGGCCGCATCTTGGCGACCGCTTCGCGGACCTCCTCGGGGTCGAAGACTTCGCCGAAGGGTCGGTCGATGCGGTGGACCTCTGCGCCGCAGCGACTCGCCACATCGACCATGCGTCCGCCGAAGACGCCGTTGACGCAGACCAGCACGCGATCACCTGGCTCGACGAGATTGACCAGCACGGTCTCCATGCCTGCCGAGCCGGTGCCGGAAACCGCTAGGGTCAAGCGGTTGCGGGTGCGGAAGACCTGGCGGGTAAGTTCCATCGTCTCATCCATGAGGGCGACGAACTCGGGGTCGAGATGGCCTAGCAGAGGCAGTCCCAGCGCCGCTAGGACGCGGGGGTGAACGTCGCTGGGTCCGGGTCCCATCAACACTCGGGTCGAGGGGTTGAGAGGAGCCGGCATGGAATCGCAAACGGTGGACGGGGGAACCGTAGCGGTGGCGCTCATGGGCGTCTCAGGAGGAACGAGGGGAGTCGAGTTGGAGCAGGGCTCGCGCGGGGCCGGATTCCGCAGCGCTGGCCGACGCGGCGAACGACTTGACCAAGCCGCTGAGCGCTTTGAACTGGGGATGATCGGCGGTTTCGATCCATTCGAACAAAATTGCTTCGGCCGTGCTGATGGTGACACCGCCGGCTTCTAGACGCCGCAGGGCCACGTCGCGGTCGAAGGGGTCGCGGGAGCCGACTGCGTCGGCGGCGACCTGGACGAGGAATCCGGCGTGGCGCAACTGGATCGCGGTCTGAGCGACGCAGACGTGGGCTTCGATCCCGGCAAGGGTGACGTGTTCGATGCGGCGATCGGCCAGCAACAGGTCCAGCGGGCCGGGCTCGAGCGCGGCGTGGAAACTTGTCTTGGACCAGGTTTGCAGAAAGAGCGGCTTCAATTCGTCGAGGGTCGAGCCGAGACCTTGGGGATATTGCTCGGTCCCTAGCACTGGAATGTGCAGCAACCGAGCGGCCTGGACCAGTTGAAGAACCCGAGCAACCACGCGGGCATGCTGGTGAATCGCCGGCACCAGGCGTTGTTGCATGTCGATGACCATCAACGCGCCTCGGGCCGCGGTGAAGCGGGGCGGCAGGCCGGGCGGGGGGGGAGGCTGTGGCATGGGCAAAGGCGCGTCGTGCATGGTGGTCCGGACATCCAAGCAAAGTCCGGCGTGGCCTGAAGAACCGCCCGACGCGCCGCGGCGGGGGCAGTCCGAAGCGGCGGCAGCCGGTCGGTCTTGGCCAAGAGTTGGGAGGCAAGAGCAACCGCTAACCCGGTTGTTGGCCGACGGAACCGGTCCGACAACGTGGGGTCAATCAATCCGGGCGATCCTCCTGTCCAAGTCGCTTCGATGCTAACGCCAGTTGGCGCGGCGCGTCAAGCCGTGCGGCGCGGCGCGCCAGCCGGAACCGGTGCCACCGCTTAACGATCCCCCGCGGGTCTTGGGGAGGGGGTTCGGGAGTCGGTGAACCAGGCACGGGCAACCCGACGGCGTTGCTCAAACGGACGATGAGGCCGTGAAGCGGTGGCACCAGGAAAAGTGCCGAAAGGGTCGAGAGGGCCACCCCTCCCCCCATGACGATCGCCAGCGGGGGCCAGAACTTCCCGCCCGCGAGGATGAGCGGCAAAAAGCCCCCCAAGGTGGTCAGCGTGGTGGCGACGACGTGACGCAACGAGGTCAGCACCACTTCGCCAGTGGCCGTCGGCTCACCCGCGGCCGCTTTGGGGTCGTGGCGCAGCTCGCTGAGGACCAGGATACTGTCGTTGACCGCCACGCCGATGAGTCCGGCGGTGCCCAGGACGGCCATGAATCCGAAGGGATGATCGAATAGCCAGACCATCAGCATCCCCTGGCCGATCGAGCAGACCGCCACCACCACGATGATCGCCGCCAGGCGGGTCGAGCCGAACGAGAGAATGACCACGGTGGCCATGACCACCACCAGCACCGGCACATAGGCGGCCAATTTGTCGATGGCCTCGGCCTGTTCCGCCGAGTCGCCGCCGTATTCCAGGGTCACGCCGGGTGGCAACAGGTCTGGAACCTCCTCCAAACGAGCGCGGAACACCTTGACCGCCTCACTAGGCAGGGCGTCGGCCTTGATGAAACCTTGGATCGTGTTGCAGCGTCGGGCATCGCGGCGCGGGATGCCGTCGAGTTCCGGCCTCAGATCGAACTGGCCCAGGGCACTCAGGGGGGTCCAGGTGACTCGCTCCCGACGGGACTCCTCAGCGTTTGAGAGGTCGTCGGCGACGGTCGAGCCGGGGGTCAGCAGGTTGAGGGCAGTAATCCGTTCCAGGTCGGAACGGCGTTCGTCGGCGACCCGAACCCGCACCGGCAGATCCTCGACCCCTTCGACCAGCAGGCCGCCCACGCCACCCTCCAATATGGTTTGGAGTTGGTTGGCCACGTCAGCCAGACTCAGCCCGGTGAGGCGTGCCTGATCCTCGGCGATCTGGAACCAGAGCTTGGGGTCGCCCCCTTGAAGCTGTGCGTGAGTGTGGATCACCGTGGGCACCTCGGCCAGAATCGCCCGAATCCTCTCGCCAGTGCGTCGAAGATCCTCCAGATTCGAGCTAAACAACCGGATCTCAATCGGCGCGGGGATCGGTGGACCCTGGCCCAGCTTGCGGACCAGCGAGCGGGCTTCGGGCAATTCGGCGTCCAAACGAGCCTGTAACCGGGGAATCAGCCAGTCGGTCTCCTCAGGACTGTGGGTCCAGATCACCCCTTGAGCATAACCGGGCGAATCTTGTTCCGACATGAACATGTTGTAATAGACCGAAGGTCCAGTCGTGCCGACGAACCAGACCTCCTGGCGCAAACGTGGTCCGGCCAGCTCCTTGGCGATTTGATTGGCACGTTCGGCGGCCCTCCGGGTTCCTTCCAACGAGGTTCCCGGGGGCATCCGCAACTGGATGTAAAAGGTATCCCGATCGACCGGCGGGAAGAACAGGTCGCGCAACTGGCCGGAGGCCGCCAGCCCGAAGCCGGTTAGGGTCGGCAACAACACGAACGGCAGCGTAACCAGAGGATGCCGTACCGTCCAGGCCACCAACCCGGCGAACCCCCGGGCTAGGCCGGAATGATGAAAGCCGTCGCGCCACCAGACGCGCCGGGACAAGCAACGAGCGGAATCGGCGTCGGCCAAGGCGGAGGCGTCGGCCCTGCCGAAGCCGAGGTTCTCGAAATCGTCGTCCGCAAGCTTGGACTGGCCGTTGTCTTGAGCTTGGTGGGTTATTCGTTGATCTCGGACCGCCAGCATTGCCATCAGGGCCGGGAGGATTGTCAGGGAGATGGTAAACGATGAGATCAGGGACAGCACGACCCCCCAACCCAGCGGCCCGACGAACTCGCCGACAGCCCCGGTCAGCAGGACGATCGGCAAAAAGGCCAAGATCGTCGTCAGGTTCGAGGCCAACAACGGTACCGTCAACTGTCGGGTCGTAGCGGCCACTGCCGCGGCCGGCGAGGTTTCGGTCTTGAGACGACGGCTCAGCGCGTCCACCACGATGATCGCGTTGTCGATGAGCAGACCCAACGCGATGATCATACCAATCATCGAAATTTGGTGGATCGAAATCTTGAGAAGCCCCATCAGGAACAACGTCGCCGCGACCGAAAGCGGCAACGCCAACGAAATCATCAACGCCTGCCTCAACCCCATCGTAACCAGGCAGGCCGCCAGGATCACCGTTACTCCTTGCAGAAGGTTGAACAACAAGTTTTGAAGGCGTTCGGCGGTGTAAACATTCTGGTCGAAAAGGGTCGTGAGGGTGATTCCTTCGGGCAAGTCGGCGGCGTAGTCGGCCAGGGTTTGCTCCACGTCCGCACTCCAGCGATCCACCCGTGAGTTGGCGTCCATGCGAGCGGCGACCACCAACGCCGGTTGGTTGTTGATCAGAGCGAGTTCACGCGGCGGTTGGCGATAGGTCTTAGTGATCTCGGCGATGTCGCCCAGACGCACGAGGCTGCCTTGGCTGCCCTCACGCAACGGAATCGAGGCTAGCCGCTTAAGGGTATCGATGCGTCCTTCGATCTCGATGAACCGGGTCGATTCACCGTTGCGGATCACCCCGGCGGGTTTTTTGGCGTCAGCCTGGGCGATCAGTGTGGCTAGGTCGCTGGCCGAAAGGCCCAGATTGGCCAAGCGGTCCGGATCGACCGTCACCCGCGCCTCCTCCTCAGGCTGCCCAGTGACCATCACGAACTCCGTGCTCTTGACCAACCTCAAACGATCGGCCAGATCGTCGGCACGACGCGACAACAGGGCCAGGTTTGGTTCGCCGGGTCCATCCCATGTCAACGACACAACCCGAGTGAAGGCGCTAATCCCTTTGACCTCGTCGAGCCGCGGCCGAGACGCCTCGGCGGGCAGTTCGGAAATGGTCTCCTCCAGCCGATCCCGCACCTTGGCCCAAATCGCCCCAATGCTCGAGGTCGCAATCGTGTCCTTGAGTTCCACGTTGATCAACGAGACCCCAGGACGCGAGATGGAGATCATCTCGTGGATTTCGCTGACGTCCTTGAGTTTGCGCTCCAGACGCTCGGTCACCAACGATTCGACCCGCTCCGCCGACCCACCCGGCAGGGTCGTCAGAATCGTGGCGAAGCGGTTGACCATAATCGGATCCTCCAGCCTGGGCAAGCTTTCGATCGCCGAGAAGGCCCCGACCATCACCACCAGAATGCTGAGGATCAGCAAGCGTTTGTTGGAAAACAAAGTCGAGGCCATGTCGCCATCCTCTTGGAAAAGGGCAAGGGAACTCAACGCAGCGCGGTCGGTCGGCTCTGGACGCGGGTGGGATAGGTGTTGGGTCAAGGACGCGGGGTCATGGAATCTCCGCGGCGTCCGATCCTGAGAAAGTGCAGAGATATGGAAACGTTGAACGGCGGTGTGCTTCGGCGCGATCCGACCTTATTGGGTCACGGACCCAGCGGCGGCGTTGGCGTCGGAGTCGTCGGGGGTCTCGGACGCGCGGGGCGCGTTTGGTTTACGGAACGCAACCTCGACCAACTGGCCCGGCACCACCCGGTGAATGCCATCGACCATCACCAAGTCGCCAGGTCGCAGCGTTCCCCGCGCGAAGACCCGGTCAACTTCCACATGCAGAATTTCCAACTCCCGCCGCGCTAGGCGATACAACTGGGTTGGGTCCGCCTTCTGCTCGGCATCGCCAAGCGGTTGGGCGACTAAGCAGGTCCAAAGGCCGCGGACCCCTTCGGAGAGGGTCTTGGCGGGCAGCCAGAAGCCGGGCTGAACGATGGTCCGGCTGAGGTTGAGGGTCGCCAGGTCACCGCAGCGCACCCAATCCGCGGCGGTGGGATCGTCCAGGCTCAACAGGACCGTCACGGTGCGGGTCCTTGGGTCGAGGTCGGGCCGCAACGCCTCAACCCGCGCGGTCACGACGCGATCACGAATCATCACGTTCTGAGATTCACCCACTCTCAGATCGTCGGCCGCGGATTCGGCCACGCCGATCCGCGCCCGCAACCGAGTCGTCTCCAGCAAACGGACCACCGGGGTTTGAGGAGCGAGGATGGTTCCCTCGTCGGCCAGGCGGGCGGCGATGGTACCGGACATCGGTGCCCGGAGGATCGAGCGGTCGCGCTCGACGTTCAAGGCTGCCAGATCGGCTTCGAGCTGGCGGACCAAAGCGCGTTGGGAGGCGATCCGTTCGGGGCGGGTGCCGGCGATCAGCTCATCCAACCGTGCCTGAGCCGCCGCGAGTTCGGCAACCCGCACCTTCTCGGCGGCAATGGTTTCATCCCACTCGCGGGGCGTGGACGCCTGGCGCTTGCGTAGGTCGGCGATCCGAGCCGTCGTGGCGCGGGCCAGTTCCAAGCGGGCCTCGGCCTGTTCGACCTCGGCGCGGGCCGTGGCGATCGCCTCGACCCGGGGACCGGCAATCAACTCGGCGAGATCGGCGCGGGCTTGATCCAACCGGGCTTGGGCCGACGCGATCCGCTCGTCGAGTTCGCGGGTGTCCAGAACCGCCAGAACCTGGCCCGCGTCGACTCGGTCCCCCTCCCGAACCTCGACCCGCTCCAGGCGGCCCATCCGCTCGAACGCTAGATCGCTGGTCCGGGCCGATTCCACCCGTCCCACGAACGAGGCGTTGATCGTGTAACCCTCGCTCAACTCGATCGGCTCAACCACCACCGTCAGCGGCCTAACTGAAACCGGCCCGATCGATTCGATCGCCGAACGGGTCAAATCGACCCCAATCAGACCAGCCGATTCCCTCAAATCCGCCCGCGACGCCACCACCACGCCCCCTGCCATCACCAGGCCCGTCAAGACGACCAGACTTATTGCGAGAACGCGGGTCAATTTCTGACTCACAGTCAACCTCCGGTCGGAAAAAACGACGGCAAGAGCCGTCACGGAATCAAGGTTTGGGACTGGTTTTAGGACAAGCTGGCCTTGGCGAGCCAAGTGGCTTGGGTGGGGGTTCCGGGTTCACAGGCCGAAGACGGGCAGGAATCCACCAGAATTCGCCTTGTCGGGAAAGAGTTCGTCGAGGATCCGGCGGTAGGTGGCCTGGTAGTCCCATTCTGAGTACAGGGGACGCCAACCCAGACCGTCGAGGTACACCTGAGCGTTGCGGAACAGGCTGGCGTAGGGCCGATCAATCCCAAACTGATTGAGCGACTCGGCCGAACACAACAACGTGTGAACTCCAAGGAACATCGTCCAAAGTCCGAACGACACCTCGGCGGGGGTCAAACCGCGTGGAGCGAGGTCGAGGTCGCCCGTGGCAATCGCTTCGTTGATAATGGTCACCGCGGTGGTGTGACAACGATGCTCCGAGGCCATCAAGCTCTCCTGGCGTTCCTCCGACCCCTTGTCCCAAAGCGAGTGAGTCTTGACCAACAGCTCCACCTGGAAATGACCAGGGTTCTGGTGGGTGAACAGCAGGTCGGCCACTCCCACCGCGGTTAGACGCTCGCGGGGCCGCCCCTGGAACGTCAACGCCCGCTCCATGAGGTCGGCCCGCAGGCGCATTGAGCGTGCCACCAGACCCAACAGCAGGTCTTCCTTGGTTCGGAAATGGTTGAACAGCGTTCCCTTGGACCACTCGGTCCGCTGGGCCAGTTCATCCATCGTCAAACCCAGGTAGCCCTTGCGGGTCATCAAATCCTGCGCTGCGTCGAGCAACCGCTCCTCACGCTCAAGCCGCTCACGTTCTTTCCGAGGAAGGTTGAGGTTCGTCATGGCGGGATCGTAGTCGATTGCGAACGAAGGTCAAGGATGGTTTTGACCGGGAGTCGAAAAATGGCGTTGGGTCAACACAATGTGGGGCTGCTCGACGAATGCCGGCGGAGGGCTAGGATGAGAAGCGGAGGGGAGGACCTGACCGAGGGAGGAGTTGCCAACGACGTGGACGGCGAAACGTTGGGGTTGGAGCGGGAGCTAGCGGAGACGGCTGGCAGTTCCCCAATTGAATCAGCGAGTCCGGCAGCGCGGACCCGACGTTTGGCACCGTTGCGTGACAAGACGCCAGGTCAGGTGCGTTTGCACGAGGTGTACCGCAGCATCCAGGGGGAGGGAACCTGGGCCGGTTTGCCCTGCGTCTTTGTGAGGCTGACCGCCTGCCACCTACGTTGCGTTTATTGCGACACCCCCCACGCCTTTGTCTTCCGCGAGGGTGGCGATTTCACGATCGAGGCGATCGTGGCTCGGGTCGCCGAGTTGGCCGAACCGGGCGGACTCGTGGAGGTCACCGGCGGCGAGCCGTTGTTGCAACCCGAAGCGCTTCCTTTGATGACCGCATTGGCTGACGCGGGGTTCGAGGTCCTGCTGGAGACCAGCGGCAGCCTGGACATCGCCCCTGTCGATCGGCGGGTCCACATCATCATGGACCTCAAAACCCCGGGGTCCGGCGAAGAGGCCGCCAACCTCTGGACCAACCTTGACCACCTCAAGCCGACCGACAACCTCAAATTTGTTGTCACCAATCGGGCCGATTTCGACTGGACGCTGGAGATCGTCCGCCGTCATGACCTAACCGCGCGGTGCCCAGTGCTGGTCAGTCCCGCCTTCGACGCGGTTTCCCCACGCGACCTGGCCGAGTGGATCCTCAAATCCCGCCTCCCCCTGCGGATGCAATTGCAACTTCACAAGCTGATCTGGCATCCCAAGGCCCGGGGCGTCTAAACCAAACCAAACTCGGCCAAGCCGTCGGAATTGGAACGACCCGGTGATGGTCAGGAGAGTCTGTTGAGCGGTTCTTCAGGCAGCGACTCGGGCGAGACGATGGTGACGCCATTGCGTCCACCGATGTCCACAACCCGCTCCAGTTGGTCTACAATCAAGCGGGGAGTGGAAAATAAATTGACGTTGGGTCCGCGCCGGGTGATCGTGACATGTTGAATTGGTCGAGCTTGGATGGTCAGGTTGTCGGCCTGGTCGATGACGCTGCGATCCAACCGACCCGACGCATTGAGGGTCAGGCCGGAGAGGGTGCCGCCTCGGAAGTCCAGGAGGTCGCCCTGCACGTCGATGAGCGCTTGGTCGAACAGATCGGCCCCAGTCAGGACCGGGCCGTTGGTGGGCCGTGCTCCGCCTCGGGCCTCGCGCAGACTCAGCCACAGGCCCGGCTCGCGGAACTCGTTGCTGAGCGGGTCCAACGTGGTGAACGCGCCCGGCGGCTGGTTTTGAAGACTGGGCCGCAGACCAGGACCGGGGTTGGTGTCCACCGGAATCCCCGGACGCGCCAGGCTCGCCGGAGCCGGAGCCGCCCCCGGCGGCGGCAGCAACCCGGCCTCCGCCACCTCGACCCCGCCGTTGCGTTGACCAATCAGCCGAACTCCTTCGTTGGTTCCCACCGGACGCCGCAGACCCGGCGTGGGGTCGGTCGGCAAGGTCCGCACATGAACCGACGAGCCGGCTTTCACTGTCCCCAGCGCTACCACCATCGCCCCGCCGGTTAGGTTGATCCGACCGCCTTCAATCAACTCGGTGCGCCGCAGGTTCACCACGCCTAGCAAATTGCCGCCCACGCCATCGAGACGGTCAATCGCCATGTCGGCATCCCGCACCTCGGCCAGACGTACCCGACCGCTACCGCCCCTCGTCTGAACGTCGATGCGCGAGGAGGCATTGGTCTCGTCGTACACGATCGCCAACGCGCCGTCGGCAGTGATCCCGGTCCCCCGCAGATTGCCGGGACCGTACAACGTTACCACCACCACCCCGCCGTCGTTCGTCTCGAAAGCCAATCGCCGCTCGTCGATCGTCGCCCGATTGCGCTGACGGGACACGAACAAAAACAAATTTTGCTCGCTGATCGGACTGCCATCCGGTCCCAGCAGCTTGCCGGAACTTAGCAACCAGCGCGGCTCCAGTTGGTCGGCGGTCGGATGAAGGTGACGATCGGCGCGGCGCGATCGCTCCGTCTCCAACCCGCGCGATCGTCCGGGATGGCGCTCGACGCCTCGACGCGCGGTGAATCCCTTCCAAGCGGGGGTCGATTGCATCATCATCTGACGGGCCTCCTGCCCCTCTCTTCGGACGTTCCAATGCCGGACCGGGTTCCTCCCGTCCGATTCCTCGGCGTGATCCAGTTGCCTCACAACCGTTGACCGACGCCGACGCCCCCAACGTCTCCTCGTCGAGCGGCTTCGAACGTCGCTCGGGTTCGTCGCCTGGAACGGAACCTCCCTAATGGCGGAACGGGATTGGGTGGCTCGTTCCCGTCCGTCGTTGGAATCGACCGATTTGATCCGTTTGGTTCAGCCCTCTCTCTAATCCTTCCCCATCGCCGCGCCCAACTGGTTCGATCGCGCCGATTGTGACGCGACGGTGTCTCAATGGCCCGCCTCTCATGCACCCATCCCCGACCGCCACGCGCTTGGTAAAATAAAATCAGCTCGACTCAACCTCGCGTGACTCAACACGCGCGACCCAACGCGATTGGTCGCCGATTCCCGACCCAACCCGAGTTCGGTTCGGTCAGTCGTCCCGTTCGGTTGGAACCGAACCCAGACGCCGTCGGGAGGCGGGAACTCAACACCACACGCAACCAAGACCGGCCTCTTGTCAACCTCCTTCAATTCAACCCGAATGCCGAGGAAACTCCGGGGTGGCGCGCAAGCGAACCACAGGCAAGTCGATGGAACGAGCAGCGTGGGCCCGCGGGCGTCGGACTCCCACCACGCCGAGGCGTAAGGGGTGGACCTCGGCCATAATTCATCGTCGCCGTTGGATCGCGGCTGCCGTTTTGCCGACCTTGGCGGTCCTTCTGATGATGCTGGTGGTTGGTCGTTGGGAAGGCTCGACGGCCAACGACCTCACCGAACGTCCCACAACCGCGCGCCAGCTGGTCGCTCTAGCCCAACGCGATCTGGCTGAGGGAGCCGCGGCGCGGGCAGAACGTCACCTCATCAACGCCGTCCAACGCGATTCCCGCAACCTGGATGCCTGGCGTCTGCGTCTGGAAATCCTCCGGGCCGAAGATCGGCTCGCCGAGGCCCACGCCTGGGGATTCCAAGCGCTCCAGGCGCTGCCGACCCGCGATCACGGCCCCCTGCTCCGCGCGCTGACCCTCGCCTTGCTCACCGAGCCTCCCGACGATCAGGCCCGCGCGGTCTTGGAGCGTTGGAGCGCCGCCGATCCCAACGATGTCAACGCCCAGGCCGCTCTGTTGCGACGTATTGGGATCAATCCCCGCAAGGAGGATCCCCATGTTGCCCAACGTCTCAGCATGTTGGAATCATTGGTCCGGCGAGAACCCGCCAGCCTGCTGGCCCGAATCGCCCAGGTCGAGGCTCTGCTGGACACCGGCGAAATCGAAGCCGCCCGCCAGGCGCTTGAGAACTGGCCCCAACCCCTTCGCGGAGCCGACTGGTGGCGTCTCCAGGGACGATTCCAGCAGGATCACCAACGCAATCCGGCGGATTTGCAACAGGCGATCGCCTTGTTTCGCATGGCCCTCTCTCAACGCCCTCACGACGCCGCCACCCGTTTCCGTCTCGCCCGCGCTTTGGCAGCGCGGGGACAACCCGAAGAGGCCCGCCGGGAAGCCGACTCCGCCTCCTTGATCCGCGAGCGGCTCGACCCACAGCGCCTCGGTCCCCAACTGGCCCGCGACCTTGCTCCCAACCGTCTAAACGACCCCCAAGCCGCCGCCCGCGTCGAAACCCTGGCCCGCCAGGTCGGACTCAACGACCTCGCCGACGCCTGGCACATCTGGCGCGAACACCTTAGCCACCGTGGAGAACGGCGCAGTCTCCACCACGACCAGAGAGTTGGCGGCCGCCTTCGCGTAGGACGCGACCGAGTCCACCACCAAGGCCAACCCATCTAAACGGTTGAGCAACCGATTGAGCGTGGCCACGGTTTGTGGATCGATCGGACAACTGTAGATCATTCGAATCCAGAGATCGGCGGCGGCATCCATCAACGCGGGTGAATGATCGGAGCCGTCGGGAACCAAGATGGCCCCCTTTTCGGGAAGAAAGCCGGAAGGACTCGGAACGAGTCTACGCACGACCAAACCAAGGAGGAAACTGAGGAGCGGCGAAACCAGACGATCGAGAGGGGTTACAAAACAGGGTCGGGCGGAAGCAGACCCTGTTTTTGGTTATTCGGATGGGATACTCCCGAATCTAACCGACCGCGTTGGACATCGCAAGCGGGTTTCCTCCCAATCGGATCGAATTTTCTTCCAACCGAAGTTCTGATCCGGGATTTCCCGCCTTCGGCAACGACGACGGGATTCCAACAGGGGAGCGGCTGGGGTTCGTTTCGGGATCGTCCCGAGGCTCGACCAGCACAATCGGCCAGGCCAGGCCGGTGAGCGCTTCGACCACGGCGGAACTCAGACAAGTCACCAGACGTTGGGCGGCCTCCAGGTCGCACGCTGTGATCGATGATCGCCAGCGGCTTGGGGTCGCGGTTCTTGCGAGTCCTCATGCGCGTTCCGCTGCGTCGTTTGAGGCGTCGCACGCCAGATGAAACCCGCCGATCCCCTTGACCGCGCCACCACCTCGCCGCGGCGGATCACCGCTTCGATCTGGGCCAGCAGAGGCGGAATAGGCGGTCAGGTCGCGGCGGCCTCCCTCCAAGGGGTCGCGCGGACCCCGGAGTTCGATTTCGATGAAGCCCCCCTGGCCGTCGTTGCCTCAGAAGCCGCTCAGCCCCTAGCGACGGGCCGGCCCATGCCTGAAGGGACGAAAACCGACCCCCTGCACGGTCCCTCGTACCAGCAGACCATCCCAATTTTTGGACCGTCGGCACCTTTGATTTTAGAGGACGCTCCCATCATACTCGACCGCGATTGGGCGGCCTCGTGGCCGTTCGACCCAGTGGCGACGCTCCGACCGCGTCGCGTTGAGTTAGTTGAGTTCGGCCGGCCTTCGGCGGTCTAAACCGCGAAGGCCCTCGAATACGATGTCGTCTTGACTTCGCTTTGGTCGGGGGTTGAAACGAAGGAGTCCCATCGCGTGGAGAAACGGACGTTCGGCAAGACAGGGCTGGAAGTCTCAGTGTTGGGCTTCGGCGGCGCGCCGATTGGGTTTCTGGAAACCGAGCAGGCTCAAGTCGGCCGCATCCTCAACTTGATGCTGGATCGCGGGGTCAACCTGATCGACACCGCGGCGATGTACCGGGGCTCCGAGGAACTGATCGGGGCGACGGTGGGTCATCGACGCGACGAGTACGTGCTGGTGAGCAAGTGCGGCCAGGCGTACCCCGACCTGCCGGGTGCGGCCTGGTCGGAGACGGTCATTCTGGCCACCGTCGATCGGGCGCTCAAGAGGCTGCGCACCGACCATCTGGATGTGATGCTGCTCCACTCCTGCGGTCTAGACATCCTCCAAAACGGCGAGGCCCTCGGCGCATTGGTCAAAGCCCGCGACGCAGGCAAGATCCGGTTTGCGGGCTACTCGGGCGACAACGACGAAGCGGTCTTCGCCTGTGGCCTAGAGGACGTAGCGGTGTTGCAAACCTCAATCAATCTGGTTGACCAGGCCAACATCAAGGCGGCGCTGCCCGCGGCGATCGCCGCCAACGTGGGCGTCATGGCCAAGCGTCCCATTGCCAACGCCGCCTGGAAACCGTTGGAGACCCAACGCGGGCTTTACTCCAGTTACGCGCGGCTCTACACTGAGCGGTTCCAGGCGATGGGTCTGAATCCAGCCGATCTGGGCTTCGAGGGGGATCCGGCGCGGGTCTGGCCTGAAATCGCGCTGCGGTTCACGCTGAGCCAACCGGGCGTGACCACGGCGATTGTTGGCTCGACCAACCCGGCTAACGTCGAGGCCAACATCGAGGCGGCCTCCAAGGGACCGCTCGACGCCGAGACGCTGACGGTGATCCGCAACGCCTTCGCCCGCGCTGAGGCGGCCTCCGGCGAGGTGTGGACTGGCCAGACTTGAATCCCCCCAATGGCGACGCCCCGCTCCCATCACGTCGCTCACTGCCCGCCGTCGCTCCGAACGTCGCCTAAACTTGCGAAGGAAGGCGGATCTCTTCTCCGGGCGGAAAGGTCGGTGGCCGCCAAGACGGAGCCGGCAGCCAAGTGATCGTGTCGCGCTCAACCGCGCGGAACCCAGGCCGTTCGGATCGACTCGATCATCAAGGACCCATCTTCGATGAGTCAACGTCTTGAGGGAAACCGTGGTTGGCGACTCGCATTGGGCGGACTGCTCGGCGCGCTAGCCACCGCTGTGATCGCCGGAGCCGGCGTGATCGCGCTGAGCAACCCAGCCACCCTGGGAATCGACCCGACGCGGCAAGGGATCGGGTCGATACAGGTTGTCGCAACGCTCGGCGCGGGATTGGTTCTCATCAGTGCCACTCTGTCCGGGGCCGCGCTGGGAACCGGCTTGCTTCTTTTAACCCGTCCGATTCTTCCGGCCTCAGTGATGTCGATTTCGACCTCCTCAACCTCTCAACTCGACGCATCTTCGTCCAATAACCTCACTCTCCCTCCGCGCACCTCGACTTCAGCTTCACCTTCCTCGACGCCGTCCGCCCAGTCATCCGTCCTGGATGGAAATACCCGCGCCTTGAGGGTGGAGGCGTTAACGGCGATCTGTCGCAACTTCCATGACCGCGCCCGACTGTATTCCGAAACCGACTTCGAGCGCCGCGTTCTGGCCGAGATGTGGTTTGATATTTATCGCTACGAATTGGAACTCCTCATGGCCGACGTCCAGCCCGAACCGGCTCGGGCGCGGAGCATGATTTTGGCCGGTCTGATCCGCGACCGTCAGGAGTGGTATCACCGCAAGTTTTTTGAATACATTGAGAACATCAAGGGCAAGTTTAGCCGCAAAGGGTTCCTCTATCCGGCGGTCTTGGACGACTTTCAGCAGCTTTGGGCCGAATTGACCTCGTTGGCCGAAATTCTCGAGCGGTCCAACGCCGTGGAATACCGCGACGACCTGCCCAAGGTCCGCGAGGCGGCCGAGAAGGTCAACGTGGTGATCTTCAAGGTCTCGGCCGGCAAGGGAGTCGCCGAGCCCGAACTGCTCGCGCTCGTGGCCGAACTCGACGTGCTGTTCAAGACCCTCAGACGTGACTGGCCGGACGTCCCCCAGGAGTTCTTCGGTCAGGTCAAGCCCAAGCCGTTGGCGTTGGCCGCTGGGTCGGAATTTGCCTTCACCGGCCCGACGTTCGAAGAGACCGCGCCGTTTCAACATACCGCGCGATACCCGATTCCTCCCCAATTCCCCACCGACGACGACGTGGACCAAGACGACGTGGTCCAGGATCAGACCGCTGTCAGCGATGACGATCTTGAAAACGGTCCCGAGACGCCGCCGCCCTCCAACTCATTCCCCGACCCGCCGACCAGTTCCACGCCGCCGACTCGCGCCGATTTCCCTCAGCCG
>Ga0209017_10000834_pt1 | contig 27475 bp, 24 predicted proteins | sample YNPBryunderm2012_FD_185812 | JGI IMG/M metagenome (GOLD analysis project Ga0209017, IMG submission 185812) | Anoxygenic and chlorotrophic microbial mat microbial communities from Yellowstone National Park, USA - YNP Bryant MS undermat 2012... ...
ATCGTCCACGCATTCCGTGGTTACAGTCAGTTCTTCGGCCATACCGATAGGTTATCGTATTTCAAATTCAGTCAAAAAATGAGCGAACCGTGAGTTGAATGTTATACGTTTGTGAAAATATGGTAGCATATGAAGGCGTAGCAGTGTTATAGAGGGCATTCGGACATGAATGAAACAACAATTGCTCATCTATCTCCTGAACAGGGTCGCCAGCTCCGCCAATTCCTGCTATGGATGGCAGGGGTTGTTGGGGTAGTAGCCCTCATTGCTACGGTATCTGCCCTGATCTGGCAAACCACCCCCCTGGTCGCGCTGATGATACTCGACTGGGTGCTGGTGGTTGGTTTGTTACAGGCATGGGGGCAGGCGAAAAGTGGTCAGATCCGTATCGCGCTAACGACTTCTTTTGTTGCATTGACCCTGTATGGTTTCCTGGGTGCTATTGTTTTGCCTGATTTGGCGCCATTAATGGCATTTGGCCCGATTATTGCGATTGTCGCAATGCTTCCCTTTGTAAGTGGCGCAATCCTCAAGCGCTTACTCATCGTAGCGTGGATTGCGGTGATTGCCACGATGGTCGTTGGTTCGCAAGTGCAGTTCTTCCCACCGATTCCAGAACCGCTGGTGTTGCCGTTTCAATTCACCGGAGTAGCAGGTATCAGTGCGATTTTGCTGATCCAGCTCTGGGTTTTCCATGAACGCCTCTTTGGTGCAATTGCTCAACTGCGCGAGATGAACGAAGCACTTGAGCAAGAGCGCAACGGGTTGCAAGAACGGATTGCCCAGCGAACGGCTGATTTGCAGCAGGCACTAGCTGAAGTGGAACGGCAAATGGCCGAGCAGTCACGGTTGTTACGTGAGAATGAACATCAACGTGAGCTGATACGTGGTTTAAGTATGCCCGTACTGCCCGTTACCCACGAGACGTTGATTATGCCGTTGGTCGGCGAGCTTGACGCGGAACGAGTTGCTCTGGCTCAGGCTACTGCGCTTCAGGCAATTGATCGGACGAACGCCCGTCATCTGGTGATTGATATTACCGGAATGCCCTTTGTTGACACGACAGTTGCTGCAGGGTTGATGCAACTAGTACAGGCTACTCGTTTGCTGGGAGCAACCGTTACGCTGGTTGGTATTCGGCCAGAAGTTGCTCAGACCATTGTTGCGCTTGGTATTGATTTGTCAAAAGTAACTACTGCTGCCGATCTTGCCTCTGCCCTTAAGCAGGATCGAGTAGCCGCCTGAAAGCTGGAGCGTAGGCAGTAGCGAAGAAGATGACTATTGCCCCTTTCTGTTCTTTATGATGCAGAAAGGGGCTGATCAGGCCTGAGCACTGACTATTGCCGGATGATACAGACATTCCGCGCACGTTCAGGCCTAGAATGAACGTCGCTGCCGCTGACGCTGCCGTTCTTCTAACCAGCGATCGAATGCCTGTGACAGTTCACGCCAGTTAAAGATTTTAACGTCGGGAGCTACTTGATTGCGCCGAATAATGACCCACGACCACAGAATTGCCTGACCAACAAAGACGAAGATGACGATACCGATCATAATCCAGAGATCCATCGCTCGCCTCCTGTCTGCGCATACGTTTGTCATATCATACTGCGATTATGTGCTGAGCGCAACTGCTACCGCGAATGAAGCAGGGTGCTTCACCTTTTCCTTCTTTACCCGCTCCTTTGCGATCTCTGCGTAGCCACTGCTATAATCAGCATGCGCATTGCCCTGCGTGCCTTCCCGGTAATGCGTCTGAGCAGAAAGGACGGTTTTGTGCGTCTATTTGTGTTTCTTCTGGTAACCGTGCTTCTCATCGGATGTGGTGCACCTGCTACACCGACGCCATCGCCGACAGCCATTCCGACACCGGTACCATCTCCTACGCCGGTACCAACTCCAACACCATTACCAACGCCAACCCTAACCCCAACACCGGTCGCAGAACCGGCAGGCACGGCAATTCCAGCGGCAATTCGGCAGACGGCAAATATCGATACCTACCGGATGCAACTGTCATTGCGTGGGAGTGGTCTGGTTGGCGGTTTTAATCTGGGGAATAATCTAACCGATCTCCTGACTCTCGATGGGCAGTTTGCTGGCGCCGATGTTTCATTCACACTGCGCGGTTTTCTGGCAGCGTTTCTCGGCGCCGATGTGACCCGTGGCCTACAGGCTATGACGGTTGGTGGTGTCAGTTATGTGCGCGGGCCGCTTACCTTCCTCGGTGCGCCCGATGATGTCTGGTACCGACTAACGCCAGAACAGAGTGCCATCGCTACCCCGCCAACGCAGGTTGATACGACATTAAGCGCAGTTAGCCGTTCAGGTGCCGATTTCAGCCGCTTCACCGCTGGGGCAGTCGTCGAGCAAGATGGTGTGCAATGTCAGGAATACTTGGGCGACCGTGAAGCGACGACTGCTCTCTTTTCCAGTCTAGGCGCAGTTGGCTTACCTACTCAGTTGCCCGAGAGTACCGTTTCTGAGGCCTCTGCCCGCATTCTGGTGTGTGCAGATGGCTATCTGCGTCAGTTGACAATCACGTTCGATGGTACGGCAACTGATCTGCAAGGGCAAGCTCAACCTTTTTCGTTTGTCCTTGATGTCCAGTTGAGTGATGTTAACCGTCCTGTTCGTCTGACACCGCCCGCAGATGCCCGTGACCTTCCCAATCCAGGCAGTGGTTCTCCACGCCCATGAAATTATGCAACGTCAGCCGCTGTTTCAGCGTACAAAGAGTTAGGAGGAAAGTATGGATTGTGCTGTGAAATCGTCTCTGCGCTCACTGCTTCATCTTCTTTCCTCCAAATGCTCACGCCCGTTAACCGAAAGGTGCTGTAGAGAGGAGATTGGGCATGCGAGTCGCATTGCGCTGGTGGATCGGGTTGCTGCTTGCCCTGGTATTCCTGACGCAAGTGTGGGCGCAGGGGCAGCTAGTGATCGTTGATCCCGCTAAACGTCTGAATCAGCCTGCCATTCGCGCTGCGGCTGACCCGCTGCTACGCCGTGGAGCACAGGTAGCAGTGTATGTTGTTGATTCCGGTGGTGAAGCTGATTTTGAACGACAGCTCATCGCCTACGGTCTGGCTTCTAGTGATGGCGCTGTGCGCTCGACGCTGATTGCCATTTACGTCGCAGTGAATGATCGCTATAGTGCGATCTGGTTCGGTGACGAATGGAGCGACGCGCTGGCAGTCAATGACAACTACGAGCTGATCCGTACCGATAAACTCAACCCTGGTCTATCAGATGGCGATTTTACGCGCGGTGTAACGAGTGCATTAACGGCCATTGAAGCTGCAATCGTTAATCCGCCACGTCCGGGTGGCGGGATTATCATCAATACCGATTTAACCCCCGTCGTGATCGGCGGGTTGGGTCTGGCTGGCGTAGCGGCTGCCGGTGTCGGTGTGTACCAGCTTCGCCGTCGCCAAAAGACTCGTCAGGCTGCCGAGCGGCGATTGCGTGATGCTCGTGAACGGATTGGCACCCTGATCGTGCAGCTTGGGCAACGATTTAACAGTTCGCTCGAGAAGGCGAAGTTTGACCGTCTTTCGTATCCACCAGTAGCAGTAGCTGAGTTAGAGCAGATGCAAGAGGTGGCGCACAAAGCGTTTGCCGACTTGAAAGTCACATTTGACGAGATCGGTGAGCAACTGGATCGTGAAGCAAAACCATCGGTACAGCAGGTAGAGATAGCAGCAACCGCTTATGAACAGCTACAGGCAAAGGCCGCAGAGGTTGCCAGTTACCTTGATGCGCTTGAACAGCGGCGTGCTCATTATGAAGCATTGATGCGTCAGGCGCAGGAGGATGTCTCTCGCGCAAAAAAAGTCCTGACCGACGTCTCTGAGCGCTTGCCGCAGTTTGGGAAGGAACTAACCGATCATGCAGCCGTGCTCAGGCCGATTCAATCTGTTCTTCATCGAGCAGAAGCGGCTTTAGAGCGATTAGAGGCTCCTGAGGCGATCCAAGCAGCGCAAGAGGCGTCGGTAATCGGACAGACCCTGATTGACATTCTCGACCGGTATGTAACAGCACGGGCCGCTATTCCTCAGGGCCGCCGCACTGCAGAGGCGCTGGCCGCCGAGGGGTATCGGATGGAAGCCTGCCATGGAGCGCTTGATGAAGCGCGAGCAGCGCTGGATCGACTGGCAGATACGTTACAGCAAGGTACAATACCGACGGCAGCCACTGCAATCGCAGAAGCTGAAGCAGCGCTTGCACGGGCGCAGCGAGAAGGCTTTGATCTTCCGACCATTCGGGCTGACAACGAACGTCGTATTGCAGCGCTGGCCGCACGTGGCCCGCAAACGGCGAAATTGATTGCCGCTGGGCGCGAAGCATTTGATCTGGTTGATGAATTTGCCGAGAGCACCTGGGCTGATATTCGTGGAAACGGTAGTGAGGCAGAGGCAGCCGTTGCACGTGCTTTTGAGCATTGGGAGCAGGCGCGAACGGCGAATACGATGGAAGTACAAGGATTTCTGGCTGCGCGCTCGTATCTCGATGCGGCCGAGCAGGAACTTGATCACGCGGCACGGCTGATTACAGCGATTACTGATCGGCTTCGTGCGTTGGAAGAAGCCCGATCTATCGCCCGTGAGATCATGGCTGAGGCTGAACGGTCAATTGACAGTGGCCGGTCGTTTGTTGCGGCCCACGATCCCGATGTTAGTCCCCAGGCTGATGCTCTACTAAGGCAGGCGGCAGCTCTGTTGGCGACGGCGAAGGCCGAAGCAGCCAAAGCAAAACCCGATTGGCTGCAACTGGTTCGTACCGCGCAAGAAGCTGATCGCCTGGCCGATGAAGCGCTAGCCGGCGCCCGTGATGAAGTTGAGCAGACCAATCGTTTACGTGAGCGTGCGCAGCAGATCAAGCAATTGGCAACCAATGAAGTGCAAAAGCTGGTGCATTACGTGGCTGTTCACGATGCTGATCTTTCCCTAGCAGTCCGCCAACAGCTTGAGCAGGTACGGACAATGCTGCAACAGGCATACACTCTACTCCGTCAGGCAGAGGTAAATGAAGATGAAACCCGTCGGCAGGCATTGACCGCAGCGATTAACCATTACCAGTCTCTGGCCGAGGCTGCAACCACGACGTACCAGCAGGCATATGCCGAAGTACAGCGTTTAGAAACGTTACGTGCTGAACTCAATCAGGTTTTGCAGCGGGTACGTGAAAAGTTGAACCGCATCACTCAACTACAACGTACATCGCCATTGGGGGTTTCATCTGCGGTGGCGGGGCAAATTACGGCATTGCAGCAACGGTTTCATCAGATTCGGTTACCAATCAATGGAGAAGAAGCGTTACGTACCGCCTTGCGCGAAGCGCAGGAAATTGATGCAGGAGCCGATGATGTGCTTAAAACACTTCAACCACCGGTTATCTCACCCCAGGCTACTGATACTATTGTCTCAACACTAATACGGCTGGGGAATATGACCGGTGGTTGGGGGCATAGCTACTCATGGAGTTCATCGTCGGATTCAAGTGAATGGAGTAGCCGTGGCGGCGGCGGTGGCTCTTTCGGCGGCGGTGGTGGTGGTGGTTCATTTGGTGGCCGCGGCGGTGGTGGAGGTTGGTAGCGATAATTTTCTGGCAGGTTCTTCACTCAAAGTCTGCCAGGGTAGTAATGGCTCGTGTCGTTCAACTGTCATCGGTGCAGCTAACAACCGGCGGGGGCCGTAGCGGAAGAAGAGACCGTGCGTCGTACAACGGAGGTACATACCTTCTGGTACCAGCGGCTGATCGCAACGTGGGCAACGAGGTTGAGATTGCATGGTGTTACTCCTTAAATGTCAAACGTCGCTCTACCCAAATGGGCGAGCGACATTGCTGTGTCCGGCCTCTTTACCGGTAGATAATCTCTTCTTAGTTATTGTACAATATTTCTGGTCTTCTGTATAGTACTGTCTTTCAAAATACAGGAGCTTTCATCCTCTGTATTGAGGAACTTCGCAGTACAGGTATCGAAAACGTGGCAAACCTGTTCTTTCGAGGTCTGTGCTGACAAAATCCGCTCAGCGGTCGCGTCGCACAAGCGTAAACATCCAATGATTATCGCTCTTGGGGAACATCGGGAACTGTCATGGCAAAACATCCACTGGTCATGGCCCTGGCGAAAGTGATAATTGCAGCAGCCTGGGCCGATGGCGAACTCTCACTTGATGAGATCAATGATCTCAAACGGTTGCTGGCTGAACTCGGTCAAACTGGCAGTCAAAGTGAATTGACCGCTGATGAGTGGGCCGAGTTGGAAATCTACCTCTATTCGCCAGTTGACGCGGCTGAACGTACACGCCTGGTCGATGATCTACGTGACCTGATTGTGACGTCGGAAGAACGTCAGATGGTTTTACACACGATTCAGCGGCTGGTGGCTGCGGATCGAGTAGTGACGCCGGTTGAACGTGAAGTGGTGCAAGCGATTCAGTATGCCCTGGAGCGTGGTAGCCAGAGTTTGCTGCATCAGCTTGGACGGGCTTTTCGGGTCGCGCTCGGAATTCGTGCTCCTGGCCCTAATCGCGAGGAACTTTTGCCGGAATTTCTCCGTAATCGTATTTACTATGCCTTACATATGCGATTGGGGCAGGACATCGACGCACTTGGGATAGACCGCGATGAATTGCACGTCTTAACGCTGGCCGGTGGTCTCCTTGCCCTGATTGCTCGTGTTGACGATCAGGTGACTCCCGCAGAGCACGACCGTATTGTGACCATCCTCAAAGAGTGGTGGCATCTGGATCATACTCGGGCAACGTTGGTCGCTGAAATAGCCTTGACTAAGAGCGCTTCCAATCTCGATTTTTTTTTCGTCTTACCAAGGCGTTTGCCGACGCAACAACTGTCGAGCAGCGTGAACGATTTCTCGACGCACTCTTTGCGGTTGCGCTTGCCGACGGCGAACTTTCTGGTGCTGAAAGTGCCGAAATTAGCCGGATCACGGCAGCAATCAATCTTCACCCATGATCGCTTTGTGGCGGCACGCTTGCGTCTGCCACGCCAACCAGGAAAACGCCTATGATCATTTCGCTGTTTGCTCCACTCGATATGCATCTACACCTGCGCGAAGGAGCAATGCTCCGTTTGGTGGCACCATTTTCTGCAGCCCAGTTTGCCGGTGCAGTGATCATGCCGAATCTGGTGCCGCCAGTTGATAATCCTGATCGGCTTGCGGCATACGAGGCCGAAATACGCTCTGCAGTGGCGTCGTATCCGTTTATGCCACTGATGACCCTCTTTTTCCGCGCTTACGATGCCGCTACCTTGCACGCATTACGTGGGCGAATCTTTGCGATCAAACTTTACCCTGAGGGTGTGACCACGAATAGTACCGGTGGGGTAAGTGATCTGGAAGCAATTGAGCCGACCCTGGCCGTTATGGAAGAGTTAGGGATTCCCCTGCTTGTACACGGTGAAAGCCACGGTTTTGTGCTGGATCGTGAAACTGAATTCTTACCGGTGTATGAGCGCTGGGCCCAGACCTTCCCCCGTCTACGAATTGTGATGGAACATATTACCACGGCTGCTGCGCTTGAATTGCTTGATCGCTACCCGAACCTGTTTGCTACTGTAACGCTCCACCATCTCTTGATTACCCTTGATGATGTAGCTGGTGGTCTGCTACAACCTCATCTGTTCTGTAAACCAATTGCCAAACGACCGTCAGACCGCGATGCACTTTTGGCCGCAGCTCTGTCTGGTCATCCTAAATTGATGTTTGGCAGTGATTCGGCACCGCACCCGATTGAGCGCAAGGAGGCGGCGTTTTGCGCTGCCGGTGTCTTTTCGGCGCCGGTGCTGTTGCCGATGCTGGTTGAACTGTTTGAGCGTCATCATGCGCTCGACCGTTTGCCCGATTTTGTGAGCGGTAATGCTTGCCGTATTCATGGGTTGAAGCCACCGCAGCGCGAGGTGCAATTGGTTGAAGACCCCTGGACGGTACCACCACGGTACGGTGATGTCGTGCCGTTCGCTGCCGGTCAAACATTACGCTGGCGCGTACTGACCGACTAGGTGATTACTTTTCCGGCTAAACCACCACCCCATACCTCTGGCGGTGGTGTTGGGGTGAACAGATCGGTAACATCGATTGCCTGCCGTAAACGGCCAAAGGTAGTCGCAATAAAGGTGATGCGGCGTAAACGTGCCGATGGTACCGGTCGTTCGAGTTCTTGTAACGGCCCTACGTCAATGCGGTAATAACGATCTCCGGCTCGTGGGTGGGTTGCCTCCGCTGGGAGAAGATCACGGCGGTGTACAAGCTGGTAACGTACAATAGCGGCATAGTACTGAATCTGCCAGCGCGCCTGACCAAATGAGGCCGGTTGATAAAAGGCCAGGTAATCGGCGGCGAGTTGCGGTGGTGTATGGGCCAGCGGTAGTCGGTACCAACCTGCGGTACGTACTAGTTCCAGGTCGTGCGGTTTTGGCACGATAACTACAAGGACACGGGCATCATCGTCAGGGTTCATTATACACTCCTTTGAAAACATAATGCTCTCATTCCTTGTGAATGCGGGCCTCTGGCCCGCACCTGCATGTGAGCGAGTGGCACGCTGTCTGAGTTGTCTGGCTATGCTCCACCGCATCTGGCTGCGGATCGTACCTGAGAGCCTGAACAAAAACCCGGATTTCTTATTGCGAACGTACCGTGCTCGTGCGACCATTGCGTGAGGGTATCAACATTCTTTCGCTCCAGCCACCCCACGTTCCCCCTTTCCTCGCCCTGTGTGGGAAAGAAAGGGGGGCAGGGTGAAAGGTGGGGGGCGCCAGGCGTGTTCTGCAGCACCGGCGCTGAAACCGTTGCTACCCGTTTCCATGGCCTCGAAGAGCTGCATGCGTTGCTCGCCAACGTTTCCCGAACCATTCTGGAGATGCCATTGGTCGAGCCTCAGCAAAAGCCCAGGTTCTAATCACGCTCTAAGAACCCCTATCTCTCCCGATTGACAGCAAGCCACTGTTGGTAGCGGAGCGTACCGCTACCCACTCATTTCGCGACCAATCCCGAGTATCTGCATCAATCCGTGGTACACTACTAAAGAGACTTCCTATTTATATAACCGTTACAACGAGCGAAAAGTTATGCACTCTTTTGCAAAATGGATTTTGATCATCGCCGTAACATTCCTCACCGCTTGTAGCTCACCAGCTCGACCGGTCGTTCAGGCTACCATTGGCGCAATTGAGGCCGTGAATGCCGGTGACATCGCTGGCTTTGAGCGTGTTGTTGAACCACGACCCTTCATCTTTCCTGCCGATCACGGTCCGCATCCGACGTTTCAAACTGAGTGGTGGTACTATACCGGTAATCTGACAGCCGAAAACGGACGGCGCTTTGGTTTCCAACTGACCTTCTTCCGACGAGCGCTCAGCCCGTACCTGCCGGCCCGTGATTCGGCATGGGCGACCAATGAAGTCTACATGGCTCACTTTGCCATCAGTGATATTAATGGGGGACGCTTCTATGCCTTCGAGCGTTTTAGTCGGGCCGCAGTAGGGTTGGCGGGTGCCAGTGGTAATCCCTTCCACGTCTTTCTGAATGACTGGTCGGTAGAAGGCAGTGGACCTGAAGGTATGACGATGCGGCTCCGCGCTGCCCAAGATGATGTGGCCCTCGATCTGGTGGCGGTCAACAGTCGGCCACCGGTCTTACAGGGAAATGCCGGCGTGAGTCAGAAGGGTTCGCAAGTTGGCAACGCATCGGCTTACTATTCACTGACGCGCATGGTGAGCAGTGGTACCATTCGGATCGGCTCTGTGACATATACCGTGAATGGTCTAACCTGGATGGATCGCGAATGGGGCACCAGCGCGCTCGAAGAGGGGGTGGTCGGTTGGGACTGGTTTGCCTTACAGCTTGAGAGTGGTCACGATCTAATGTATTACCAGCTTCGAGCGGCAGATGGTAAGCCATCACCGTTTGTCGGTGGAAGTCTGCTTCTTCCCGATGATACGGTGATTATTCTTGGCCCTGGTGATGTAGAGCTGGAAGTAACCGAAACCTGGCGTAGTCCACGTAGTGGGGCAGTGTACCCATCTGGTTGGTACATGCGCATTCCGCGTTATGGGATCGAGCTTAAGGTGACACCAGCGCTACGCGACCAAGAACTACCAACGTCTGTCGTCTACTGGGAGGGTGCAGTTGAGGTGAGTGGCAGCATGCGTGGTCGAGGGTATGTGGAATTGACCGGTTATGCCGATACAAAGTGAGTGGACAACTCCGGCGGTTACGCTGATCAGCGGGTTTCTCGGCAGTGGCAAGACAACGCTGCTGCGCCGCTTGTTAGAACGCGCTGATCGTCGTATCGGTGTTATCGTCAATGAATTTGGCGCGCTGGGAATTGACGGTACGTTGTTGGCGCAGCGTGGTGCTGTACCGTTGATCGAGTTGACGGGTGGCTGCGTGTGTTGTGTGGCAGGGAGTGATCTCTTGCTTGCGCTTGAAACGTTGATCGACAGTGGTCCGCTGGCGGCAATCGCTATCGAGACCAGCGGCCTTGCTGAACCGGGTGCACTGATCCGCCAGTTGCGAGCCGCCGATGTTCCGCTCGATACACTAGTCACCCTCGTCTCAGCAGCCGATTTTGACCATATTATGGCTGTTTCACCACTAACAATGCGTCAGCTTCAACTTGCCGACCTGATCCTGGTGACGCATACCGATCTGGTGGCTCCTCAGACCCGGCAACATCTCGATGAACGGCTGCGCTCAATTAATCGGCGTGCGCCAATTGTTTCAGCCGTGTATGGCGATGTCGCGCCTGAACTGATTTTCAGTCCGCGCTACGATGGTTCGATCCCGGATTCGTTACCGCACCAGCACAGCGAATTTGCCGCTATCGACTGGTACGCCGATCTGCCGTTATGCCGTTCGATGTTGGAACAAACCTTACGCCAGCTTACCGAACAAGGCCTGTTTCGCGCCAAAGGTATTGTTTACTGTACCGATTCACCGTGGGCTGATGAAGTGCATGTGGTTGCCGGGCGTGTGAATAGCAGTGCCTTACGAATCAAAGAGCGACCGGTTCCGCTTTGCCGGTTAGTTCTCATTGGCCGCGATAGTGCCCTGACCCACGCACGGATTGCGCTAGATGCGTGTATTGATAGTGACGAACGGATTAACCAATGGCGCGAGCGGCTAGTGTGGGAGTACTAACAGGTTCATGGTTGCTATCATCGGTCCGACATCTCGCTCTGAGCTAACCAGATCAATCAGTCGGGGAATGTACCCGGTGTAGGGTTGTAATACCTGCATTACATACTGACACAACGTTGCATGGATATGTACCACTTTCTGACGTAGCGTTGTATCAAGCAGCCAGCGTCCGACGATACGTTGCTCTTCGATTGGCGTTGCTTTGCCCTCAGCCCGCCAGATTTCCTCGGCAATGAGTCGGATAAGCCAACCGGCTCGGCCTGCGCGAACATCATCGGCCAGATCAGAAACATCATCACCGAGCTGACGGGCCAGGATCAGTGCATCAAGTGCGTTGGTCAATGTCAGGGTCAGCGGGTGATCTGGTAGCACACCGGCCAGCATCAGATGAGCACGCTGCACAGCGTGCCAGCCCGCAGCTCGATCACAAACCCAACGTGCTGTTAACAGCCGTAGTTGTGCTGGTTGCCAGCAGCCGGTAGCCGTGCGGGCGGCAAGTTCTTTTCGATATGCAGCAACCATGCGCTGTTCTAACTCTAGCAGTAATCGCAGATCGATGCCCAGCGTCCCAAACATGTACCATGCTCTGCGCCACAATGCCCGACTCAGTGGTGCAGCCAGGTGGGTTAGCTCGCCATCGAGACACGCATCACGGATTGCTGCTGCCCAACCGCCGCATAAGGTTGCTAAAGCGAGCCGATCTCGGCTCGATGTTGGAAGAGGTATCAAAGACGACAACCAGACAGGCCAGAGAGTGAGAAGACGATGAATCGAGTTGTCGAGCACTTGAACAAGCGGCTGACGGAGTGTTGGGGGGAGCGGTTCAATCAACGTTATCAATTGCGCTGACACAGATTGCCAGTAGTCTTCTTCAGACGGTAGCAGTTGCAGCATACGTTTGTGGGAGCACCTGAATGATCAGTGCAGTCATATCATCACTTCGTTCAACTTGACCACAAAACTGATTGATAGTCGCCAGGAGTTGTTCCATTGCTCGCTGCGGATCGTTCGGATCGACCTGATCAAGAAGGTTCATCAGACGGTCAAAACCGAAGATTTCATGGTGAACATTTTGTACTTCAAAAAAGCCATCGGTTAAGAGAAATATCTGATCACCTGCTTGCAATTGCAACGTTGTCTCACGGTAATCAACACTCAGTCGTGTGCCCAGGGGCAGGCTACCATAACCGATCTCCTGGATTTGACCGTTCCGACGGAGAAATGGAAAAGGGTGACCGGCAGTCGCAAACTGGAGCGTATTGTTTTGCGGATCGAGAATACCCAGAAAAACAGTGACATACTGGTTATCGATCCCATCGGCACAAAGAGCACTATTGGCAGCGCGCAGAATTGCTTCCGGTCGCTGGTGGTTGATGATAGCGGCGCGGAGAATCGAGCGTGCCATGACCATCACCATTGCGGCAGCAATACTCTTACCGGTCACATCGGCCACAACGATGGCCCAACGTTGATCGGGCATCCGCACAAAATCGTAGAAATCTCCGCTCGTCTCACGGGCCGGCTCCGAATATGCCACGATCTGGATATGGTCTATCGGTGGTGGTGCCGATGGGTAGAGGCGTTGCTGAAGCATATGAGCGATTTCCAGATCGTGGCGAAGTATTTGGTCTTGCAAGAGTTTTGTCCGCGCCTGATTCAATTTATGACGTGAAGCGGTTAGATAATATTGGTAAAATGAAATTGCCGCCCAAACAAGAACGGAATAGATTAAAACTGGTATAAATAGCCCAGTCGTTTCTTCAAACACACCTCGTGATGTTCCCGTTGTAGTGAAGAACCAATAGAAAACAGAAAAGACTATTATTAGATTTATTGCCATAATAATACCTGCAAATCTCCAACCTAATAATAGACTGCCCAAGATAATAAACAACGGTATAGTTTCTGCAAACAGAATTATACTAACCATTTCTCGTGCAATGGCGTTCGAAATCATAAAAATAATAATACCAAAATTTGTCCAAATTACAAAAATATATGAACCAACGTTCGTGCGCTCTCTCTGGATTAACCATTCAATCAGAATATTAACCGCAATTGAAAGGAAAACAATAATATAAGAATCTATAGTTGAGAGCGGTGGAACAAGCATAATAAGAAGTGCTAACAGGGTAAGGGTTAGTACGATCCGGTTAAGTATTTGTAAGGTTGAACGCAAGCGTATTTGATCGCTTTCCGTATCGAGCTGTTTCAACAGTTCATTAAGTGATTGGATGTCATGCAAATTCATATTCCTTACAGATGCTCGTCGAATGCGCCTCAATCAGGGAATGTCCTCAAGTGTTCAGAGATACTGTCTGTGTCTGCACGTGCTATTAGGCTAAGATAGACAGTATCATTGTCTTTGAATCCGCAATAAAGCGTTTGTTTCTAGGCTGTTCTTCTTGCGATTGTACCTGTTTATGTCCTCCTTCCTCATAAGAGGGGGAAGGAGAACAAGAAAAGATACAACCATGGACTAAATGGTCAGAATTTTCAGACATGCCCTAATACCAACGCGGCGCAGCAATCTGCCGATCAATATCTTCAAGCTGTTTCCGCTGTGCCGGATCGGTTAGAGCTTTGCGCAGGCGCTCCATCTCATCTGGAGCGGGTTGCAGACCGGCTTCCTTCGCCGCTGCATCAGGATCGTCAAGCAGCCGCTTGCGAAAGTCAGGATCGAGGACTGCCCGACCAATCAGTCGTTCAAAATCAGGACTCATACTTGGTCTCCCTTCTTTAAGTGCTCATCTCCAGGGTTGTACCGGTTCTCGGTTGCTCCCGTGTGGCGCTAGTAAGATTGTGGTGAAACAAGCCTTTCTGCCCAATTTTCCTGCTAGAGCTAACCATGGAAAAGCTCACGTCTAATATACCACTTTTTTACTTCATCGATGCAACAGCCTGATCTACCGTTTTGGATACTGCTGGATGCAGGAATGGTCGCAATATGACATTCCTTTCATTGACAAGTCACGTTGCTTTTGATATTATTAAAATCAATAACGTTACATGATTTTGGAATGATAAGGAGATGCCATGCGAAAACTATTCTGGAGGGGGATCCTGTTCGCTCTGATCGTGATGTGGCTGCTGCCATCGGTTGCCTCATCGCGACCACTCCCACCGCCAACACTTAGTATTGTTGGCGGTGAACCGGTGCAACCGGGTGATTATCCGTGGCTGGTGGCGTTGCTCGATGCGTCGATTACCGATGAGGCGTTTGCATTTTGCGGTGGTGCACTGATTGACGATGGCGGTGATTTCACAACGACGCAGTGGGTGCTCACGGCGGCGCATTGTTTGGTTTCAGAGGAAGGCACGGTTGCACCAGATGCGGTGGAGGTGTTAGTTGGTCAGCAAGACCTGTCGCAGGCGACCTCAGCTCAGCGAAAGAGCGTGGCAACGATCATTGCCCATCCGCTCTACATTGAAGGGTCAACTCTCGCCAACGATGTCGCTTTGTTACAATTGGCCGATCCGGTGATCGACATCACACCAATCAAGATTGCTACTCCGGCGGACGCAGCTCGTTTTGCAGTAGGTACAACCGCCCAAATTGCCGGTTGGGGTAATCGCTTACCACAGACAGGGCTTGATTTTCCTGACGTGGCCCATAAGGCCAGCGTCCCGATTGTTGACCTAGCGACGTGTAATGAGCGCTACAGTGGTGGATTGAATGAATCGTTACACCTCTGCGCCGGTCAGTATCCATCGGGCGGGATTGATACCTGCCAGCGTGACAGCGGTGGGCCACTGATGGTTCCCGATGGCTCTGGTGGCTTGCTTCATGCCGGTATCGTTAGTTTTGGAATCGGTTGTGCCTGGCCGAACTTCCCCGGTGTGTACGCTAAAACTGCCTCGTTCGCCGATTGGATTACTGCGCAGATCAACAACCAGCCTCATGTTGATGTTTGGAAGTTACAGATGTTTGATCCTGACCTATGGTATCTCTCAGCGGCAGCACCGGATGAACCGTTTGAGTACGTGATCTTTGTTGCTAATAGTGGGCCAACGACGCTGAGTGATGTCGAGGTGTTCGCGACTGTTCCAGCGGGTGCTACCCTGGTAACGGGCAGCATCAGTGATGGCGGTATTTACAACAGCGGTACTGGTGAGGTTACCTGGTCGGTTGGTAGTCTCGCTCCAGGAGATGTTATCGCTCTTACCTACCAGGTTCAGGCTTCTGCGAATGTTGTTGCCGATACGTATCGGGTCAAAGCCAATGGTGGATCGCTTATCCGCAACAATACCCGTGGTGCTACTGTAACGCGGATCGATCAGCCGTTGCCATTTGTACGCTCTGAAGCGCCACAATTTATTGAAGTCGGTGAGACGTTTCCAGTTGTGTTTACTGTTTCTAACTTTGGTCAGGGTGCAGGCGCCGATTTGACTAATCTTGAGTTAGTCGTGGATCTGCCTGATAGTGTTGAGGTAGTGGCAATCAGCGATGGTGGCACACAAAGCGGCGGACAGGTAAGCTGGAATATTGTCGATCTTCCTGCTAGCAATGAGGTGCAGGTAGCGATTCTGCTACGTGCTGGTGCAGTGGGTAATGTTGCACGGATCACGAATGTAGAGCTGCTTGAGAATAGCACGAGATTAGTCTACGGTGGAGCGACGCAAACCGTCTCTGTGCCAGCAGTACGTTATCTTCCGATCATTCAGAAGTAGCTCGCGGAGTGTGTCTGATGTGTCTGAAATGCGCTTCCTTTCCCTGGGTGCGCGGGCCTCTGGCCCGCGTCTTGATGGAAGCGAGTAGAAACATCGAAACACGTCAGCACGCCATTGGGGGTAGGTTCCAAATCCGTCCCTCTCGTTCCCATTCCCTGGGTGCGCGGGCCTCTGGCCCGCGTGCTGACAATGATCAGGTATGTTGCGCGTATTTCATTTTTGAGTCCACTGCAAAAACTCACCACGGAGTACACAGAGCACGCAGAGCATCTAAGATTTGTGAATAATTTTTGGCTATTGGGTGCATGTAAGAAAAAATTTCACAACCCTATGTTCAATGAAAGATAAAATTATCTTTAGTCTCTGCGATCTCCGCGGTCTCTGTGGTGAGAAGATCACCTTTTTGCAGTGAAGTCATTCTTTTTTCAGCACGATTGTCGGGTATAGCATAACTGATACCCCTGGTATAATGGGCTTTCCCGAATTGTGCAACTTCTGTATCTTTGATAATTTGTCGCTTCACTCAAACCCAGCGTATGTTTGGTCACTAGGTGCTGAGATAACGACTCTCACCTACGGCAACTGCCGAATCATCGCTACTTCATCGCAACGATCTTGCTTAAAGCACGTGGCGCAATCTTGCCAGATTTTGTGCGGTAGCCGTAATTTGGGGATCTCGCGGAATCCCAGCGCGCTGAAAAAACCAACCTGTAAGGTAAGTGTAAAGAGTGTGGGAATGCCTAGTTCCATCGCTTCGGTGAAGAGTGGTTCGACCAATTTTCGACCGATCCCGCGCCCCTGGAACGACGGATGGACTGCAACGCTGACCACCTCGGCCAGATCGGCCCAAGTAATATGCAAGGCGGCACAACCGATCACTTCACCATCGGCCTCGGCCACATTAAAATTGCGTACCCGATTGTAGAGCTGATCGAGCGTCTTGGGAAGCATATCGCCACGTGCTGCGTAGTAGTTGATAATTTCGTATAGCCGTGGGACATCGCTGACTCGCGCCCGGCGAATGGTAACCGCAGCGTCGGGTCGGATGTGAAGGACCGGTAAACTTACCGGAGGTGCGTACAATGGGCTAGTCATGGCTGTTTTTGTAATCCTCCATCTGTTATCGGGGTACGACTCAGTCGTTCTGCATTAACAATTCGCGCCAGCGTGCGCATTGCTCACGTACTCGCTGGGGCGCGGTGCCGCCGTAACTCGATTTTTGGGCTACACTACGCGCCATGTCGAATACTGCGTAGATACTCGCATCGAGGGTAGGTTCGATGGCCTGATATTCAGAGAGTGGCAAGTGGCGCAAGCTTACGCCGAGCGCCAATGCCCGCTGCACCAATCGTCCTACCTTGCTATGCGCCAGACGAAAGGGAATGCCCCGGCGTACCAGTTCATCGGCCAGATCGGTAGCGAGCATCGCATCATCGAGGGCTGCTGCCATTCGTTCGGGCTTCACCTTCATTGTCGTAATGGCCGCTGCCGCTATTTGTAGCCCCAGATCGAGGGTGTCAAAGCTATCAAAGAGTGGTTCCTTATCTTCTTGCATGTCTTTATTGTAGGTCAGCGGCAATCCCTTCAATACCGTAAGCAATGCTACGAGGTTTCCCAGCAGGCGACCACTCTTACCGCGCAACAACTCCATACTATCAGGATTTTTCTTTTGTGGCATCAGACTTGAGCCTGTACTGTAGGCGTCGGCCAGTTCGAGAAACCCAAATTCAGCGCTGGTGTAGAGGATGATGTCTTCGGCCAACCGGCTGAGATGGACACCAATCAGGGCACAGTCGAAGAGAACTTCAGCGACGAAATCGCGATCACTGACCGCATCGAGCGAGTTCGCCGCTAATTCATCAAATTCATCGAGCAATTCGGTAAGCCGCTCACGTTCGATCACAAGCGAATTGCCGGCCAGCGCACCTGCGCCGAGTGGGAGCACACGCATGCGACGAATCGCGTCCTCAAGACGGCTCCGATCACGGGCAAACATCTCAACATAAGCTAAGCACCAATGCCCAAACGTAATCGGTTGGGCGCGCTGCAAATGGGTATAGCCTGGCATAACCGTCGCAGTATGTTGTTCGGCTTGCGACAAGAGCGCTAGTTGCAGATCACGCAAACGGAGGTTAAGCTGACGGGTAATCCCGATGGTGTAGAGACGCATATCGGTAGCGACCTGATCGTTACGCGAACGTCCGGTATGAAGCTTGAGCGCCGCATCGCCGATCAGTTCACGCAGCCGACGTTCGACAGCGGTGTGAATGTCTTCATCGCTTTCTACGGCCACGAACGTACCGTTTGCGAATTCAGCTCGCACTTGTTCCAAACCACGGATAAGATCGGCATGTTCGGTCTCGTTGATCAGGCCAGCTTGTGCCAGCGCACCGGCCCAGGCAATACTACCGGCAATATCAACCTCGGCCAGACGCACATCAAAATGGAATGAGTCGTTGAAGCGGCGCATCTCTGCCGCCGTAGGTTCACTAAACCGTCCTCCCCAGAGCCGGTGTTCCATCGACAATCCTCCTCTTTCGTATCACAATGGTGCACTGGCGGTCGTTTGGTAGTTTTCGATCTGTAGGCTACAACGTACCAGGAGTTGCCAGTAATTCCCGATCAGCGTGCCGGCCAGCCGTCCGATCTCATCAAGCTCTTGCGCTGCGATCAGTGCAGGAGCCAGTTGCGGCCAATCACGCGGTTGTAACGGGAAAGAAAAACTCTCGTTCAGACCAGCATATCGCTGTTGTGTGGTCCAACAACGGTTGATCAAACAGAGTGCGCTGATCATTTCCATCAATAATTCAGACACCAGCAATCTTGCCACCGAAGCCTGACGCCGCACGGTAGCTGCCCGTAATTCACTGTAACGCTGGAATACCAATTGCGGCAGATACGGAATGATGCTCTGGTAAAAGACACGTTCTGGTAACGCCCTGGCTCGTGATAACCAGTCCTGTACCTGTTCAGCCGTACCGATCACAGGTTGTACCTGCGCCAGCCAGCTCAACCATTGCGGCCAGCGTAGATCGGGTGCCTGCAAGACCGCTTCCAGATCAGGGACGGCGATAGGATGGATCGTTACCGGCACACCTCGCATCATGAAACTGTGCAGTGGACGTTGCCGTGCTTGCTCCGTGATGAGCAACAACTCAATCGGATCAAAATCGGTAAGCGGTGCTGCGGGCGTTATCATCCCTGCCACCACAATGGCAACGTCCGCTGCTGTGGCAAGGCGCTGACACAGTTCACGCGCAATCGATTGGCAGTCGGCGAGATCCATGATCTTTTCCCGGCATCAAGTACGGTATGCGGCGTTGATCCGCACGTAGTCGTAGCTCAAATCACACGTCCACACTGTTGCCTTGCCCTCGCCAAGGCCGAGATCGGCATCAATCGTGATCTCGGCGACATCGAGCAACTGATGGGCAGCCTGCTCGTCGAATGGTAACGGTAAACCGTTTTCCAACACCCGCATACCACCAAACGAGAGCACGACTCGATCAGGATCAACTGTGGCTCCCGAATAACCAATTGCGCACAACACTCGCCCCCAATTGGGATCGGCGCCAAACAACGCCGTTTTCACCAATGGTGAACGGGCAATGGTCATTGCTGCCAGTTTAGCTTCGGTATCGTTGACTGCCCCACGCACTGTAATCGTAACAAAACGGGTTGCTCCTTCACCGTCACGGACAATGGCATGGGCAAGATGTTGACAAACCGCTGTCAGACCGGCACAAAAAGCAGCACCGTCAGGAGTGTCAAGATCGGTAATGGGCGGCGCAGCACTGGCCCCGTTAGCCATAACGAGCAACGTATCGTTTGTACTGGTATCGCCGTCAATACTGATGCTGTTGAAACTCACCTCTAGCGCCTGCCGCATCGCCTGATCGAGGACTGGCCCTGGTACGGTCGCATCAGTGGTGACAACGGCCAGCATGGTTGCCATATTGGGATGGATCATCCCGGCACCTTTAGCCATGCCACCGATCGTAATAACCTGACCACCAGAGAGCGTTACAGTTACAGCGCAATGTTTGGGGCGGGTATCGGTGGTCATGATGGCACGTGCCGCAGCCGGTCCGTACTCAGGACTCAGTCGCCGGGCCGCCACTGCAATCCCGCGCACAATCTTCTCTATCGGCATAGGAACACCGATTGTTCCAGTTGACATAACAAATGTACTGCGCGGCGGCAAGTCTAACGCCTGCTCGACAGCCTGCGCCATCGCAACAGCCGCGGCATCACCGTCGGCGCCGGTACAGGCATTGGCGTTACCGGCGTTAATCACAACTGCCCGCAGATCAGTCCCTTGTGCCATAAGTGCCATATCGTAGCGTACCGGTGCGGCTTTCACTGCGTTAGTGGTAAACACCGCGGCTGCTGTTGCCGGATAATTACTAACCAGCAGAGCCAGGTCATCGCGATCGGCATATTTAATCCCGCATGCCGCTACTGCGGCGCGCCAGCCTCGTGGGCTGGTAGCGTGTCCGTCAGCAAGAAATGTTATCATGCGTTCCTACTCCTCGGTTGGTATTGGTGCAGCGGGATGGGTGTCTTCCCAGCGAACCGACTCAACTGCACCAATTCCTTGTAGATGAGCAATATCGTTGTACGTGTTGAGCCGCCAGAGTTGTTGATGACGCCGATTTACCCGTTCCCACCAGGTAATACTGGTGTTACGGGTATGAAAATCAATCGGTGGTACCACCAGGCTCGGCATCCGGAAAAAGTGGATGAACGAACAATCAATGACACCGCCGTGACAGACGACGACAATTGTCTTTCCTTCGTATTCTGTGGTAATGCGGGTAAGTGCACGACTGACGCGCAGCGTAAAGTCGCCCCAACTTTCGCCACCGGGAGCAAGTGGTCGGAGCGGGTAACGGTCAAAATCGGGAACACCAAACCTGGCCCAGGCTTCCTGATTTGTCATGCCATCGGCTTCACCGACTTTCAATTCCTGCACTTCATCGTCGAAGATGATCGGAATTCCCAGGGCCGGTTGAATGATCTCGGCAGTTTGGCGGGCACGGGGTAATGTTGATGAAATCAGTACGTCAGCTTTGATCTCTCCACTGGTGGCCAGACGATCACGCAGACGTTTAGCCTGCTCGATACCGCGCTCGGTAAGACCGACGTCACCTTTCATTCCGGCTACGATTGGTTTCACATTGGCGACCGACTCGCCATGGCGGATCAAATACAAGTGGGTCATATGTTCCTTCGCTACTTACAGGTCACTACATAAAAGAGGCCAGCCTGCGCTGGCAAGCTGGCCTGAGAACAATCCTTACAAGAATGCAGGCGCCGCTAGCCAGATCGTGTGACTGGCTGACTACGACGACGGCGACGATGACTATGACGAGGAGCTAAATCGCTGTACATATTGCAGAGTTGGATAATCACAGACATCGTAACACCGCCTTCTCGCCTGACGAAAATTGACGAAAGTAGTATACCACAGGTCACAATAGTGTGTGCTGTGCAGTGTCAGATAGAAGGGCTTTTCAATGTTCTCAACCCTGGACTCATGCATGTGCGGACGGGGATCCCCGATCTACCCGGTTTCTCGCAAGGCGCTGGCCGCCGTCCCATGCTGTGTGGTCTATGGTGGGAACTCATCGGTTGGCGCGTTAGCCGACCATCATGCTCTCAGAGCCTGATCAAAACCCAGATTACTCGTTGAGCACGTCCCGTACTCGTGCGACCATTGTGTGAGGGGAGCCAACATACTTTCACGCCAGCCACACTCTGCCCCTCCTTACTCGTTCCGTGTGGAAGAGGGACCAGGGGGGATGGTGAGGGCGCCAGTTGCCCGCCAATGTTCCCCGAACCATCTTGGAAATGCCATAGATCGCGCCTCATCAACAGCCCAAATTGTTGATGAGGCGCGTCGTTTCTCGCCACTTTAGCCGACGCCCCTGCTGAGTGCCTGATCAGAACCACGAGTTTCTGCTCTTCCCTCAGACCCTCACTCGCGGGAGGGTGAAACCCACTCATCCCGCTACCTCTGTTCTCTTTGCTACACCACTGCCGGAAACGTAGAAAAGCCTTGATATACAACGCTATTACGATTTGCGCCGACCAAACCAACTCCGACGCGCAGATTTTGTGACCTTCTGGCGCAGCTCATCGAGATCGTCAGCGGGTGTTTTTGCCGGTGATGTCTCTGCCGGTGATAAGGTCATCTCCGACGGTGTTGGCCCTTGTTTCCGGCGTCCAAACCAGCTTCGTCGTTGCCTGGCGACAACTGGTGCAGGTGCTATCACTGATTCCGGTATCGGCATCTCCGGTAACGTGGTTACAGGTTCAGGGTACGGACTATCGCTGTGCTCAGCACCGACTGCCCGCAACCATGACCAGAGAAGCCGTCGGCGTTCCGTACCATCTTCTGGTAAGGCAAGCGGTCGTCCTCGTGCATCGACGACCAGGCCGAGCAGGCTGCCGTGCACTTCAGCCGGATCGCTCTCGACCGCCTCGCCAGGGGCACCCTTACCGACACGCACACCGGCTCGTGGTCGCACCTTTACCTGTGCATAACGACCAATCGGTAACGGCAGGCGGAGCAGATCGCCATTGCGGACCTGGATTTGTTCACTACCACCACCAACAGTGATCAGTTCAATCTCAGCGATCGGATCGCCGAACCGATTGCCACCCTGTAACACAATGCAGGTTGCTAATGGCGTATTCGTCAGCAAATCGTGATCAAAAACCGATACAGCCGCGTCGGCGCTGTGCGCTGCTATGCCACCACATACCGCCAGCAGCCCCAGACTGTCGAGATGGATCGGTAACAGGAGGCCTGGTAGTTCATACGCTGGCTGCAAACCATCGAGGATCGCCAGCAGGGTCATGCCAGGATGAGGGGCGTGAACCAGCGCACCTCCACTAACAACAAGATAGCTGTAGGTCAGAGCTGGCTGTCCATCGCGCAACGTAGCCATTCCCAAAGCTAATGCTTCGCGCACAATCGCCAGATCAAGATAACAATCCTCGCGGGTTACGGGCATTGTTTGTGGGCGTAACGTTCGCTGCAATACTCGTTCGATCAGTTCTTGCTCTTCAATCGCAAATGGTAGCCAACGGGCAATTGCGGCAGGGCCAACTTCGCATAACAAATTGCTGACCCCGAATGCGGTGCCACAAACCCCGTGGATTGCAGCACTTACGTGATCTGGTGCGGCGGCGATCAGCGTGGTGGTTGTCGCACCAACATCTGTAAACAAGACCGGCTGTTGTCGTCGCTCGGCCAGGAAGCGCGTCATCACATATTGCGCTTCAATAATCGTGTGTAGCGTTCTCTTTTCAGAATCTGCCAACTGCTGTACGCCAGGCAAATCGGTAAGCTGTCGTGCATAGCGAGCCAGTAATGCCTGTCGTAATGGGGTGACGTTCTCTTGATCGAGCGTTGGTCGTACATTTGCTACGCTGATCAACTCACAACTGTGTCGGCTCAGGATCGTGTGAACGGTTGATGCTGCGGCTGTATTACCGGCATAAATAACTGTGGGCAACGGTTGTTTGATGGCTTCGGTGAAAGAGAGCTTGAGATTAACCAGATGCGCCAGCCGCTTCATCGACTCAATGGCGCTACCCTCAATACCACCGGTCAAGATGATCACGTCTGGTAAGAGTGGAAGTAGTTTTTCAAGTTGACGCTCAATCCATGACTGGACACTACTGGTTGGGTGATGTGAGACATCATCCAGAGTGATCACCTCTAACACGACATTCGGCACCCCACGAATAGCGTGCAACGCACTTCGTGCCGAGACATCAGTTGCAATTGCTGCTACAACCACGCGCAACGGTTCGAGTGCTGAGGTAACCACTACCACTTTATCAATACCGTCACCAGTAATGGTTCGTGGCATCAGCAAGTTCCCTTCGTGCAGTAACTGCCGACCGGTAAGTTCGGCGAGTTGTGCAGTTGCTTCCTGCACCGCAAAGAACACATTCTGATACGGTAATTCACGGCTGGTCAGAGTCTCGGTTTGACCGATCAGCCGACTTTCGCCATCGACCTGGTCAATGAGTGAAACTCTGGTCGTCAGACTACCGATTTCGATTGCCAGTATGGCCCGCACATTGTCTGCCATGCTATGCACCTTGTCCTCTGCGGTTGATTTGCAACAAGAGGTTGTGTAAGTATGCTTTGCCATCCCTGCACTGGACTGTTTTCGACAGACGTTTGCTCACCTTATGGCGAGAATGGTGCGTAGGGAATGTTCAACTGCTTCCTGAAACAGCGCGTACCCAGTCAATGATGAAGAGCAGTCGTTCATTGAGCGCAGTCAGATAGGAACTCACACTACCGGCCAGGAAGAAGCCAAACGCCAGCAGCAGCACCCAACGCCCTAGGCGAGTTACCAGATCGATCTGGCGTTGTCGCTGTGGATCAGATGGGCGTGTCAGTGAAAACGAGAGCAATGTGACAATTGAGCCAGTGACCAGCACAATACTGCCGAGAATGGTTACTGGCGACGAGAAATCTGCGCGAGTAAAATCAAGTACTTGTGGTAGTATCGTACCGGCTATCGCACCACCGACAGCCAGTGCTGCGCCAACACCAAAGACCAGCGCTAACGGAATGTTTGCCAGCCAGGAACTGGTCTGTTGGCCGCTGACACGAGTAAGCAACAGAGCTGCCAACACAAATGGTATCAACTGCCAGGTAACCAGCGCTGGTTGACCACTGGCCGCAACCAGATCAACAACAGCCGGTCGCAGCACCTGGTGATAAACAACAACGAAAGCGTAACCGAGCGCAACGCCAACAAACAGATATTGCACCAGCCGAAAAGCCGGTGTATCACCGATCACACGGCTAAACACCAGCAGCGTCAGAACAACTGGAATGAAGGTTATTGCAATATCCATCGGTCTTTACCTCTTACCAGATGGAACAAACGACCAATCCCAACGATCAGCATTCCCAGCACCAGCACACCAATAAACACCAGTGTTGCCCATGTCTGATAGGAATAGGCATACGTTGCTTTTTCGTCAGCATTTCCTGCGGCCAGTAAATCGATAGCACCGCGCTGACCGGCTACCGCGTAGACATAAGGTAAACGCAGGTACGGTAGGACCTGTGGATAGACCTCTTGAGGGAGCAAGAATGCAATCGGCACGGTTGGGGCTGCACTGTGAATTTGTTCCATCCAGGCCTGTACATCCTGTACCTGATCGGCGAGAACCACGATCATTGCCAGATCGTTTAACGTCTCAATTCGAGGTGTGCCATCAGGTCGGGTCGCCAGTAAGCCTGCGGTTGCATCCTGACCAGTGTAATCACGGCGCAATTCAGCGCGTAGATCGAGGGCCAGGCTGCGCAAAGCCAGTTCACCACCTGGCCGATAACCGAGCAGCACATAATCACGTCCGCCGAAAGTCACACCGTTCTCGTTGTTGTAACCGGCGGCCCGCAATGGCCCAATCAGATCAAACGAGAGCAGAGTTCCTTGCAGGTCGGTACTAACGATAATGAGCTTCGTTCGCTCGTCAGTCAATTCGGCAAGCAATGCGGATTCGAGTGGTCGCAATTCGGCAACACGTTGTGCACTCCACTCGTATGCGATCAAGACCACATCTTCGCTCCCCAGGCTGGCGAGCTGATCATGGAGCGCAACTGCTGCTGGAGATGGTTGCACCTGATTCGTCAGTGTTCCGGTCAGACCTGGCAACAACAGACCAATGAGGATGGCAAGCAATAAAACCAGGGCAAGCCATTGTTCAAGAACCGGTAAACGACGACGGGCGACAGCCGGTTGCTCGGTGGGCATCGTTACCGGTAATGGTGATTGAAGCAGGTGTTCGAGTAATGTAACTGCCGCTATCTGATCAGAAGTACGCCGAGCAGGGGCTGGCAATGGCGGTTTCACAACAGTCACTTCAGCCCCGGCCAAAACCGCTTCACCCTCATCGGCCTCACGACTTCCTAAACGTTGTAACCAGCTTAATGAAGGTGTAACTGCCGGCTCAGCCACTCGTTCAGATGAAGCTCGCAACCAGGGTGGTAAGTCAGCTCCACTCAAGAATTCATCACTGGTTGAGCTTGTCGTTGGTGGTGGCTCGGTAACGGAACCAGACTGAGCTGACGCTGCTTCCAACCACGGTACCGCTTCTGTCGCTGCATCGGTTACTAACCAGTCAGGTGTATCAACCGTACTTGATGACGGTTCCTGCAACCAGGCAGGCACATCACTGGTCGGCGGTTCAGCCTCTTGCAGCCAGTCAGGCACATCACTGGTTTGCGGTTCAGCCGCTCGCAACCAAGCAGGCACGTCAGTGGCAGGGGCTTCAGCCTGTTGCAACCAGTCAGGCACGTCAGTAGCAGAGGCTTCAGCCTGTTGCTCTTGCAGCCAGGCGGGCACATCAGTAGCAGGGGCTTCAGCCTGTTGCTCTTGCAACCAGGCAGGCACATCAGTAGCAGGGGCTTCAGCCTGTTGCTCTTGCAACCAGGCAGGTACGTCAGTGGCAGGGGCTTCAGCCTGTTGCTCTTGCAACCAGGCGGGCACGTCAGTAGCAGGGGCTTCAGCCGCTTGCAACCAGGCGGGCACGTCAGTAGCAGGGGCTTCAGCCGCTTGCAACCAAGCAGGCACGTCAGTAGCAGGGGCTTCAGCCTGTTGCTCTTGCAACCAGGCAGGCACGTCAGTAGCAGAGGCTTCAGCCTGTTGCTCTTGCAACCAAGCAGGCACATCAGTAGCAGGGGCTTCAGCCTCTTGCAACCAGTCAGGCACATTAGTAGCAGGGGCTTCAGCCTGTTGCTCTTGCAACCAGTCAGGCACGTCAGTAGCAGGGGCTTCAGCCTCTTGCAACCAGGCAGGCACGTCAGTAGCAGGGGCTTCAGCCTGTTGCTCTTGCAACCAGGCAGGCACGTCAGTAGCAGGGGCTTCAGCCTCTTGCAACCAGTCAGGCACATTAGTAGCAGGGGCTTCAGCCTGTTGCAACCAGGCAGGCACGTCAGTAGCAGGGGCTTCAGCCTGTTGCAACCAGGCAGGCACGTCAGTAGCAGGGGCTTCAGCCTGTTGCAACCAGTCAGGCACGTCAGTGACAGGGGCTTCAGCCTGTTGCAGCCAGTCAGGCACATCAGTAGCAGGGGCTTCAGCCTGTTGCTCTTGCAACCAGTCAGGTACGTCAGTGGCAGGGGCTTCAGCCTGTTGCTCTTGCAACCAGGCAGGTACATCAGTAGCAGGGGCTTCAGCCTGTTGCAACCAGTCAGGCACGTCAGTAGCAGGGGCTTCAGCCTGTTGCAACCAGTCAGGCACATCAGTAGCAGGGGCTTCAGCCTGTTGCTCTTGCAACCAAGCAGGCACATCAGTAGCAGGGGCTTCAGCCTCTTTCAACCAGGCAGGCACGTCAGTAGCAGGGGCTTCAGCCTGTTGCAACCAGGCAGGCACATCACTGGTTTGCGGTTCAGCCGCTCGCAACCAGGCAGGCACATCAGTAGCAGGGGCTTCAGTCTCTTGCAACCAGGCGGGCACGTCAGTGGCAGGGGCTTCAGCCTGTTGCTCTTGCAACCAAGCAGGCACGTCAGTAGCAGGGGCTTCAGCCTGTTGCTCTTGCAACCAGGCAGGCACGTCAGTAGCAGGGGCTTCAGCCTGTTGCTCTTGCAACCAGGCA
>Ga0209017_10000837_pt1 | contig 27445 bp, 24 predicted proteins | sample YNPBryunderm2012_FD_185812 | JGI IMG/M metagenome (GOLD analysis project Ga0209017, IMG submission 185812) | Anoxygenic and chlorotrophic microbial mat microbial communities from Yellowstone National Park, USA - YNP Bryant MS undermat 2012... ...
AGCACCCAACTGGGAAACCCAAATTCGCAATCACCATGCCTACGCCTTCGTCTTCAAATGCTCACGTTTAGCCACTCCATCTGTCCGCCCTTGAACCCATGGGGCGAAGGGAAATGGAATCAGAAGAAGCTCTCACACACTGCATTCTAGCGAAATCTTATTAAGAAATTGTGAAGTGGGGATGTAGGAAAGATGAATGTATAATAGAAAAGATGTCGGTAATCGAAGAAATCAAAGCGCGATTGGATATTGTCGATCTCATCTCCGAGAGCGTGAGCTTACGGCGCACGGGGAAGAACTACATTGGTTTTTGTCCTTTCCATAGCAACACGCGTACCCCGGCTTTTGTGGTTTTCCCCGAGAGCGGCACCTGGCGTTGCTTCGGACAGTGCAACGAAGGCGGTGACATCTTTACCTTCGTCATGAAGAAAGAAGGGGTGGATTTTTCGCAAGCCCTGCAAATTCTCGCCCAAAAAGCCGGCGTAACCCTCAAGCCCCTGGCGCCTCAGGAGGCTGCTGCGCGCGAAGAGTACGAGAACCTGCGGGCCATCCTGGAGGATGCCGTGACCTTTTACCGCCATCAGTTGCTCAACACTGAGCCCGGCAAGCAAGCCCTGGCGTACCTGCGCGGGCGAGGGTTGAACGACAACACCCTGGAGGCTTTCGGCATTGGCTATGCCCCGAACCGTTGGGATGCCATACTGCAACATTTCACTGCCAAAGGGGTTGACCCGCAAGATTTGTTGCAAGTTGGTTTGCTGAGCGAGGGGCAGGAGGGCCGCGTGCACGATCGCTTTCGCCATCGCCTGATGATCCCGATTCGAGATGAGCAGGGGCGCATGGCCGGTTTTGGGGCGCGCATCCTCGATCCAAACGATGTGCCAAAATTTCTCAATTCTCCTCAAACGCCGCTGTTTGACAAGGGTCGCCTGCTGTATGGCTTGGATCGCGCCCGCCGCGCAATTCGGGAAGCCGATCAGGCGGTTCTGGTGGAGGGCTATTTGGATGTGCTTGCCCTGCATCAGGCGGGTTTTTCCAACGTCATCTCCCCCATGGGCACCGCCCTCACCGAACAACAGCTTTATCTGCTGAAACGCTTTACCAAACGATTGGTGCTGGCGTTGGATGCTGATGCGGCTGGCGAGAAAGCCACCTTGCGCGGTCTGGAAGTCGCCCGTCAGGCGATGGATCACAGCCAGGAGCTGTTTTTCGATAGTCATGGTCTGCTGCGTTTTGAAGCACGCTTGCAAGCTGATATCCGTGTGGCGACTCTACCGCCCGGCCTGGACCCAGACGAAGTGGTGCAGAAAGACCCCCAACAGTGGCAGCAATTGATCGCCGCCGCCCAACCGATTGTTGTCCATGTCATGGAAACCCTGGCCGCCCAACGAGATTTAAACGACCCCAAACAAAAGAATGAAATTGCCAGCCGGGTATTACCCTTGATTCGCGAAATACCCAATCCCCTGGAGCGGGATACCTATCTCCAACGCCTTGCCCGTCTGTTGCGGGTGGATGAACGCGCCTTGATGTCGAGCCTTGCAGCAACGCAAAAGACAACCCGGCGACCAAAGAAAAGCGAGACTGCAACACCCCAAGCGGCGCCGGCTGTTGCCACACCCGCCCAAAGTCTGCTCAGCCTGGAGCAACATATTCTCGGCCTCTTGCTGCGCTTTCCCGACTTGCTTTACCGCCTCGACCGCGCCTTGCAGGAAGAAGGTTTAGAGCGCTTATCGTCTGGCGATTTCTCCTCCGCCGAACATCAAACCCTCTTGCGCCTTTTACAAGAATCCCTCGAACAGGATCTCCTCGAACCGCTCCAGTATGTTCTTCAACAGCTCTCCTTGCCGTTGCTGGAGATCACCGATACAATTCTGGAGAAGACCAAAGGCCTGGAAAGCAACCTCTCCCGATTATCGGATGACTTATTGCGCGCCGTGCTGCAACGCCGCCAACGCAGCCTGAACCAGCAGATCGATTACCTGCGCTTTGCTTTACAAGAGGTGTCCGAAAATGACCCGGCTGCGAACCCATCTTTTCAGCAAAAGATGTTGCTCCTGACCCAGACGCGCTTTAAACTCGATAAAGCGTTGAAGAAGGTCACCAGTCATTGAACTGCCGGCCCAAAACGGGTTTTTCTCATAAAAGAGGTAAGCATGAACGCATCTCAAGCGCGAAAAAAGAAAAAATCCATTTCAGAGTTAGAAGACGCAGCCAAGAGCGACTCGCTGGAGGATTTTTTCCTGCCCGAAAAAGTTGATGATCTCCTGGTCGAGTTAGAGCCAACCGATATCGAGGAGCCCGACCAGGAAATCCTTCCTTTGGAAGACAAGGAACTCGAGCAGATCATTGTCGAGGAACCGCTAAAACTCTTAGAGGACCCACGTCTGCTTGCCGAACTGGGAGAAGACCCGGTGCGCTTATACCTCAAGGAGATTGGCGACATTGAGCTCCTCGATGCCGACCAGGAGTTCTGGCTGGCAACCCGCTTGGACGCCTTACGGCGTTTGGAAGCCCTCTTGCCCGGTGAGACCAAAGCCGTCCAGAAAACCTCCCAGGCCTATTATGAAGCGCTTTTAGACGAGATGCGCACCGCCTGGAAGCGGGTTAAAGAGGACACCCAACGCCTGAGATACGAACGCCCTGACCTGGAAAGAATCTTACAGGAAGCGCGTTCCCTGCGCCAAAGCTGGAAGCTGATCGATCCATCTTATGTGCGCTCTTACCTGGATAACGGACAGTGGGGGGAAGACCGGCGCTGGGATACCCTGGCGCGTTATGTTTTCTCCGTTTACGTGCATCTCTATCTCTTTCCGCACACCTGCCTGGCTGAGTTGAGCGAGATTGTGGCAGCCAAAAAGGACATCCCAACCCTCAATCGTTTGAAGAGCTACCCGCCCGATGAGGAGGTCTTTCGACAGGAGATCGAAGAGATTCGTCAGGCGGCCGCCGAAGCGCAGTATGCCTTGATTCGCGCCAACCTGCGCCTGGTGGTTTCCGTTGCCAAGCGCTATATTGGCCGCGGCAGCGCTTTTCTGGACTTGATCCAGGAGGGCAATATCGGCTTGCTGCGAGCTGTGGCAAAGTTCGACCCGGCGCGCGGCTACAAGTTCAGTACCTATGCCACCTGGTGGATCCGCCAGTCGATCAGTCGTTCGATCGCCGATCAGGCGCGCACCATCCGTATCCCAGTGCACGTCTTCGAGTCGATCAATCGCCTGTTGCGCATCCAACGGCGCTTGCTGCAGCAGTACGGCCGCGAACCCGGCTACGACGAGATGGCCCTGGAAGGCGGTTTTCTCGACCCCAAAGACGATCAAATCATCCGCCGCGCTCGGGCAGAAGGCACTCCTCTCCCTCCCGACGTGCGCCGGCGCTGGCAGCGGGCTGCCCATAAAGTCGAGCGCATACTCCAGGCCGCCGAAGAACCGATGTCCTTAGAAAGCCCGGTCGGCAGCGAAGAGAACAGCCAGTTGGGCGATTTCATCGAAGATCAGGACGCCATCGAACCGATGGATGCCGCCGCCCGCGAAATGCTGCGCGAGTCGATTCAGAATGCCCTAGCGGTGCTCTCCGAACGCGAGCGGCAGGTGCTGGAATTGCGCTTTGGTCTGCTGGATGGCAAAGACCACACCCTAGAGGAAGTAGGACAATACTTCAACGTCACCCGCGAACGGATTCGTCAGATCGAATCCAAAGCCTTGCGCAAACTTCGCCATCCCACCCGCAGCCGTCATTTGCGCGATTACCTGAGCGAATAAGCCAACCGCCAAGGCTGGCTTATGTCTCTTCCAATCCCGCCACGCGGATGCTGGCGGTTTTGGTTTTGTAATGCTTGTTCAGGCTAATCAGCAAAGCCGTCAAGCCTTCGACCACCAGGGCATTATCCAGACCGCCGGCATAATAAGCCTTCATCCCACCATCCCGGGCAAGCTGGATGATGGCTTCCGCCGCTTCCAGATCATCGGCGCAGACCAGCACGTCACTGTGCAGGGGCTGATCCAGTTTCCGCAGGGCAGCCGCAGGGACGTTTTGGAAAGCCGCCACCACGCGCACGCCTTCTCCTAACAGTTCCTGCGCCTGCCGGGCAGCCGCCGGCGGTGTTGGGGGCTTGGGGTCACGGAAGTCCACCCGCGCCGTAGCATCGACCAGGATTTTCCCTTGCAGGGCTTCTTTCAGCCCGTTCAGCGCTTCGTGATGGGCAGATTGCACCACGGTCAGCACGCAAATCTGCGCTTGCCGGGCTGCGGTAGCGTTTTCAAATCCCTGGACAGTCTGGATGCCCAGGGTTTGATTGATCTCTTGCGCCGTAGCCTGGGCTTTTTCCGCCTGACGCGAGCCAATGAGAATGGTGTAACCGGCCTTTGCCCAGCGCAGTGCCAGGCCAGGCCCTTCTTTGCCGGTGCCACCCAGAATTGCTACAATAGGCTTTGCTTGATTCATGTCTTACTCCTGGAAAAGGGGGTTATTCCTCGCCGCCGAGGACGTTGGCCTGATAGCGTTGCCAGGCGCGCGGGGCAAAGTCACGGGCGCGGGTCGCAACGGCAGCTTCATCGATCGTTAGTAAACGACGGTCCTTCATCAGGATTTTCCCGTTAACGATGGTGGTCGTGATCATGCTTTCATGGAAGCCAAAGACGATATGCCAGGGCAGGTTATCGGCCGTCAGCGGAGTGTGCGGGTGATAATCGACAAAGATCAGGTCGGCAAACGCGCCTTCTTTAAGGACGCCCAGAGGAGCTTCGTCGAAAAACCTTCCCGCCAAAGCGGCGTTGTTGTGAATTGCCATCTCGGCGATCAGATTAGCCGGCATGCGGCGCGGGTCGCGGTGCCAGACTTTCTGCACCAAATAGGCAAACTTCCATTCTTCCCACATGGTGGAGGAAAAACCATCGGTGCCCAAACAGACCGGCACGCCCATGCGCAACAGGGATTCAACCGGGGCAACGCCCACGGCATTATTCATGTTCGAACGTGGCTGATGGGTGACCCAGGAGCCACTTTCGGCAAGGATTTGCATCTCGCGGGCGTCCACATGCACGCAGTGGGCTAAGATGGTGTTTTTCCCCAGGATGCCATGGCGCTGTAGGCGGTCAACCACGCGCAAACCCGATTTGGCAAGGCTATCGTACTCATCGGCATCCGACTCAGCGGCGTGAATGTGAAAGCCAACCCCCGCGGGCGCTAGCGATCGACACCGCTCTAGAGTCTCATCAGAGAGGGTCAGGCTGGCATGTAAACCAAAAGTCGCCCGCACCAGTGGCCATTTGCCGCCTGCGCAGGCTTTCAAAAAGCGCAGGTTTTCGTCTATCCCCGCCTGAGTTTTCTCTGCCCCATCCCGATCGGTGACCTCGTAGCACAGCACAGCCCGCAGGCCGGCTTTTTCCACCTCCTCGGCGATGACATCCAGGGAGCCTTCAATGGCATTCGGCGAGGCATGGTGGTCGATCAGGGTGGTGGTGCCATGCCGGATTGCATCGGCTAACATGACCTGGGTGGAAAGGCGCACGTCTTCGAGGGTCAGAGAACGATCCAGCGGCCACCATAACTTTTGCAAAATTTCGGGAAAGTCTTTCGGCGCTGCGCCGGGGATCGCCATGCCCCGCGCAAAGGCACCGTAGAAATGCGTGTGGGCGCAGATATTGCCGGGCATGACATACTGTCCGCCGGCATCCAGCGTCTCCTCCTGGGGATAGCGGGCAATCAATTCCGCCTGGGGGGCAATTTCGGCGATGCGCCCATCGACAAGGCGGATTGCCATCTGCTCCAACAGCAGGTTCTCTGCCTGCCAGGTGATCAATTTACCGTTCAGAATAATCATCACAACCTCACTTTCTACCGATATCCTTTGGGTCAGCTTCTGCCAGGCGATGCGGTTTTGAAGATTTTATCATTAAGGGCCGCTGGCCTTGCTCGACACAAGGCGAATACGGCCGCGAGAGCAATCGCTCAGGGCTGTTGTAACGCCGCCTCGATTTCTTCGATACGGAAATTCACAATTACCTTGCCTTTGATGAGGAAGGTGGGTGTGGTTTCGGTGCCATTTGCCCACTGGCGCACCTGGGCTGCCGCAGCGCGGTCGCGCGAGATGTCGATCTCCACAAAGGGGATTTTCTTCTCGTTGAAGTAGGCGCGCGCTCGTCGGCAAGCCGGACACCACGGCGTACAGTACATGACGACTTCCGCGGCGGGAGCTTGCGCTTCGGCTACGGCTGCGGCCTCGGCTTGTTGCTGGCGTTGCAGAAACTGACGATCTTTTGCGGCCAGTTCTGGCTCGAGCTTATACAGCTCGGCAAACAGCACTTCGTTGTCCGGCTGGTCGTCAATCTCATGCACATCGACATAGCGGATCACGCCTTGCTTGTCGATGACAAAGATCGCCCGCTCGCTATACCCTTCCGGGCGCAGCACCCCATACAGTTGGGCGACCCGGCCATGAGGGAAGAAATCGCTCAGCAAGGGGAAGGTAATCCCACCGAGGCTCTCTGCCCAGGCATACAAACAATCTGTGCTGTCCACGCTAATACCCAGAACCTGGGTATCCATCCGTTCAAAGCGGTCCAGCGCCGCTTGATAGGATGGAATCTGGCTACTTCATATCGGCGTCCAGGCAAGCGGAAAGAAAGCCAGGACAACATTCTTGCGCCCACGAAAGTCGCTCAGGGCGACCGGACGTTTGCGATGGTCGAAGAGAGTAAAATCTGGGGCAAGTTGTCCAACGGATAATGCCATAGCAATTCCCTTTCTGAAGATGGTTACGCAGTTCGTTAAACGCCTATAGTATAAATCTTGTCGGATTTTCTGACAACAGGAAACTAAGGCTGTGAAGGGTGCAAGTCATTCGATGGAGTGCGCAAACCTTGGGGGCGTTTGTGTACAGACATATCCAGCCTGAACTATACTTTGATTTCCAGATCAGGGAGGCATATGGCGTACCCTATGCCCAGGCATCCGTAGCCAAAGCCTTGTTTGATGATCTCTATTTGCGGACTCTGCCGGTTGAAGTGGAACCGCAGCGCTATAACCTGGCCGAGGAGCTTCGCTTGAACTTGGATGGGTTCGGACAGGCAGAGCGGGAAGAATTTGCTAGCTATGTGCTCAAGAGCGAAGCAATTCGAAAAGGCGTCCGAAAAATGCGGTGGATTTGGACCAATTAGAGGTTCACCTATGGCAACCTTGATCCAAACGCGGCAGAATGTCCTGACTGGCAAAGACCCGTTACTCGCTCCACAGGTAGCAATCGTCCAGCATCCGTCGCTGCTCATCTATGGGTGCAGCCTGGTCGCGGCGCATTTTTCGCTTGAAACCATGATGGCTGGAAAAATACTTGCTTGCCTGGAACGCAATTTCGAACGCGGGCGCGGCGGTGCCCAAATTAAGGGGCGCGATTTCTATGATTTGCTCTGGTTCACGCAGCAACGCGTGCAGCCACTCGAAGAAAAACTGGCAAAAGATGGCAAGCAACCCTACAGTGTTGAGTCAGCGATGCTTGCCCTGCAGAAAAAAGTACTCCGAATAAAACCTCGCGATCTGGCGCTTGATTTGCTACCTATGTTCGAGTCTCGGTCTTACATCGAAGCCTGGTTAGAGGCTTTTGAAGAGAATTTCCAGGCAATGGTGAAAGTCTAGCTAGGGGGAAAATAAAGTATTGCTGTCTTTTGAAGCTCACCAGCTTCACAGAAAAGCGGATATTGTCAATCGGGAATTTCCCTGTGCTTTGCTCAAATGGTTTTGTTGAAATAGATGCTACTCTTTCGCAGCCAGGTCAAATTGAGGGCGTTGTTTCGGTGTCCTTATAACGGGTGGTAGGAAGGGTAACTTTTTAATCTTTCAAACAATGATAAAATTTCTCTGCGGCTGGTTGAGTCCTTTGGGAGGGCTGGCAAGCCAGCCAGGTCTGGCTTAAGAAGAATCGATGGCGCAAGATTTTTATACCCGTCTGGTCTATGCCCGCACCTCGCCCATTTTTGGCAGTTTTGCCTATTATCTGCTCAAGCTTTTGGGCGTGGAGATTCCGCGCGGTGTGCCGATCGGCGAAGGGTTTGAGCTGGCGCACGGCGGGTTTGGGGTGGTGATTCACTCCAAAACGGTGATCGGCAAGCGAGTCAAAATATACCCAGGCGTCGGCACCGGCCGGGCAGATATTTACCGCCCAATTCACGAATCGCGCTTTGAAGGGATTATCATCGAGGATGATGTCATTCTCTCCCCTGGAGCAAAGGTGCTGGGCAAAGAAGGGATTTTGCGAGTGGGGCGCGGCACGGTGGTAGGCGCCAACGCTGTGTTGCTCGAGTCGACCGGCGAGAACGAGCTTTGGGCTGGAGTTCCAGCCCGCAAAGTGGGTAGGCGTCCATGAAAGTGTGTCTGGTGCCCCGCGTGCGCGGCGTGGGGGGGATGGTCTCTTTCCGCGATCGTCTGATGGCGGTCTTTGAACGCTGGGGTGTAGAAGTTACCCAGGATTTAAGGGATGAGCACTATCAGGCTGTGCTGGTTATTGGCGGCACGCGTCAATTGAGCAAGTTATGGCGGGTACGACAGCGTGGTATCCCGATTGTACAGCGGTTGGACGGCTTGAACTGGCTGCACCGCCTGCCGCCTGGCGTTCGCCCGACTTCCCTTTCCCTTCGCCACCGCCTGCGCGCCGAGCTTGCCAATCTCACCCTGGCGATGATCCGCCGCCATCTGGCGACTGCAGTGGTCTATCAAAGCCGCTTTGCCAAAGGCTGGTGGGAACGAATGTACGGCGAAACCCGCCTGCCCAATCGGGTGATTTATAACGGCGTTGATTTAGATCGCTTTACTCCGCAAGGCGAGCATCAGCGCCCGACCGACCGCTTGCGTGTCTTGATGGTGGAGGGCAGCCTGGGCGGCGGCTATGAGTGGGGGTTGGGTGTGGCAGTGCAGTTCCTGCAGGAATTAAGCGCTTTGCAAGGAGAGTGGGGCAAGCGCTATCCCCAGGGGCTGGAGTTCATGGTGGTTGGGCAGGTTGCCGAGGCGGTGATTCGGGCCTGGGATCGAAGCTGTGGGGTGCAGATCCATTGGCGGGGGCGCGTTGCGCCGGCTGAAATCCCCTTTCTCGATCGTTCGGCGCATTTCCTGTATTCATCCGATGTCCATCCGGCCTGTCCCAATGCGGTGATTGAGGCGCTTGCCTGTGGGTTGCCGGTGCTGGCTTTTGAGACGGGCGCCTTGCCGGAGCTGGTCAGCGAGAGCTGTGGGCGCGTGGTCCCTTATGGAGGCGATGCGTGGCGGTTGCAACCGCCTGATATCCCTGCCCTGGCGCGCGCGGGGGTGGAGATTGCCTTGCAACAGGAGCAGATGCGCCCGGCCGCCCGCGCCCGCGCCGAAGCTTGTTTTGACGTGCAGGAGATGGCAAAGGCGTATGCGGAGGTGTTGGAGATAGCCCTGCCATCCCGTAACCCTCACTCCCTACTGCCTCTCACCCCGTCTCCCTCTTCCAGAGGGAGAGGGGAGAGTTCCTCACCCCCGATCTCTCTCCCAAAAGAGGAGAGGGGAGAGTCCCTCACCCCCGACCCCTCTCCCACAGGGAGAGGGGGGAGTCCCTCACCCCCGACCCCTCTCCCACCGGGGGAGAGGGGAGAGTCCCTCACTCCCGACCTCTCTCCCACCAGGGGAGAGGGGAGAAGCCCCTCATTCCCGGCCCCTCTCCTACAGGGAGAGGGGAGAAGCCCCTCACCCCCGACCTCTCTCCCAAAAGGGGAGAGGGGAGAGCCCCTCACCCCCGACCCCTCTCCCACCGGGGGAGAGGGGAGAAGCCCCTCATTCCCGGCCCCTCTCCCAAAAGAGGAGAGGGGAGTTTGGCTCCCTTCTCCCTTAGGGAGAAGGGGTGGGGATGAGGGAGAGAGCGGCAGTACCTCAACCCCGGCGGGAGAAAGCCCTCACCCCCGGCCCCTCTCCCGAAAGAGGAGACGGGAGAGTCCCTCATCCCCGGCCTCTCTCCCAAAAGAGGAGAGGGGAGAGTCCCTCACCCCCGACCCCTCTCCCACAGGGAGAGGGGGGAGTCCCTCACCCCCGACATCTCTCCCACCAGGGGAGAGGGGAGAGTCCCTCACCCCCGACCCCTCTCCCACCGGGGGAGAGGGGAGAAGCCCCTCATCCCCGGCCTCTCTCCCAAAAGAGGAGAGGGGAGAAGCCCCTCACCCCCGACCCCTCTCCCACCAGAGGAAAGGGGGGAATGGGCCTTCTCCCCCGGTTTCGCTCTGGCTGGTGGGATTGGGGACGCTCTCGCGCCTGACTCCTCTGGCGGTCAAACGCTGGGTGTATCGCCTGCCCTGGCTTGCCAATTGGCTCCGCCGGCGGGTCAATCGCTCGGTAGGCAACCGTTTTCGGTGGGTGGAGATCACCGCCGGGGGTCTCAGCGGGCTGTCTCTCTATCTTGACCTTTCTCAGGAAAAGGATTACTGGCTTGGCACCTATGAGCCCGACCTGCAGCGGGCGATCCAGGAGCTTGTCCAGTCCGGTCAAACCGCCTACGATGTTGGCGCAAATGTGGGCTATGTCACTCTCTTGCTGGCGCGGCAGGTGGGCAGGCAGGGCGCCGTGATCGCTTTTGAACCCTTTCCTGCCAACGTGGAACGTCTGAAACAGAATCTTTCCGCACACGCCGACCTTGCCCGCATGGAGGTAGTGGCCGCGGCTGTGGTAGAAGCCGCCCAAACGGTGAGCTTTCTGGTCGGCGCCTCGGATGACACCGGGCGGGTTGTCGCCAGCGCCGCAGAGGCGCCTTCCCCGGGCAACCTGCTTGCCGTCCGGGGGGTTGCCCTGGATGAACTGGTCTTTGAGCAAGGGTATCCGCCGCCGCAGGTTGTCAAGATCGACATTGAAGGCGGCGAAGTGGCTGCCCTGCGCGGGATGAGGCGCTTGCTTCACCAGGTACGACCGCTGGTGCTACTGGAAACCCATACCCAGGCCTGCACCGAAGCCGCCTGGCAACTCCTGACCCAAGCCGGGTATCGCCTGTGCTGGATGAGGAAAGGCTACCCCGCCTTGAACCGTCAGGCCGCCTTGCCGCGGCGAGCCTATCTGGTTGCCTTTCCAACGCTTCAGGAAGGAGACCATGCCTCAGGTGCTCACCTTAGCCAGAGAGAATAGCATGCGAGTTGGGATACAGCAACGTGTCCTGCCCGATTACCGGGTGGCGTTTTTCGAGTGCCTGGCGGAGCATTTCCCTGAGCGGTTGAGCGTTTTTGCCGCTCAGCCATTGGCGCAAGAGATGATCCATCCTGTCCAAACCATTCCGAACGTTCGTTTCGAGCAGGGGTTCAACCTGCATCTCTTCCACCCCACTCATCCGCTTTACCTGTGCTGGCAGTTGGGATTGCTGCGCTGGCTGGGTGCCTGGCGACCGCAGGTGTTGATCGTCGAAGCCAACCCCCGCTATCTTGCTACCCGCCTGGCAGTGCAATGGATGCGGCGGCAAGGCGGCAAGGTGATCGGCTGGGGGTTGGGAGCACCGCCCCTGGCGGGGTTCAGCGGCCGTCTGCGCCAAATCGAACGCGCCAGGTTTTTCCAAAGCCTGGATGGGATCATCGCTTACAGCCATCGCGGCGCCGAGGAGTACCGCCTGGCCGGCTTTCCACCTGAGCGAGTCTTCACTGCCCTCAATGCCGTGGCTCGCCGTCCAACCAGCGCACCGCCGCCCAAACCACCAGCCTTTGCAGAGCGGCCTAGGGTGCTCTTTGTCGGGCGTTTGCAAGCTCGCAAGCGGATCGATTTTCTCTTACGGGCCTGCGCCTCCCTGCCCGCCAATCTTCAACCTCACCTGGCGATCGTCGGTGAAGGACCTGAACGCCGCTTCCTGGAAGATCTGGCCGCTCAAATCTATCCTTCGGCGCGTTTTTTAGGTGAGCGGCGCGGCGCTGCCCTGAGAGAAGCCTTTGACTGGGCAGATTTGTTCGTCTTGCCAGGCACGGGAGGGTTAGCCGCCCAGCAAGCCATGGCGCACGGCTTACCGCTCATTGTCGCCGAAGGGGATGGGACGCAAGAAGACCTGGTGCGACCAGCAAACGGTTGGTTAGTGCCGCCCAATGATCTGAGCGCGCTTAAGCAGGCTCTGGCAGAGGCACTCAGCGATGCTGCCCGCTTGCGCCGCATGGGAGCAGAGTCCTTTCGCCTGGCAGTTGAAGAGGTCAATGTGGAAGCCATGGCGGAGGTGTTTGCCCGAGCCGTTCATCAGACTCTGGCATCGGGGTCTTGAAATTCAGTTCAAACGCAACTCCGTTCCCCTCCGCTTAACCTGGCGGCTGGCGAGTTTAGCGCTCAACTACCAGGAAAGGGTTGGAAAAGCCAACCGCCAGGATTGTGCAGACAAAGCATTCCGAATCCTCTTTTCTTGCCTTACAGCTCGTGGTATCATAACGGCTAACGGACATCTGTAGAACTCAAGCGAGAACGCTTGGGCGGCAGGTTCACTTCGCCATCGTGTGACTCTCTGCTGTGGCAGAGCAAGCGATGTTATTCGTTTATCGTTATCCATCAGGAGGCTTTGCATGACTCGCATCACCCGTTTTTCTGTTCCCCCTCTGTATCAAGTCACCCGTGAGCTGGCCGATGTGGCGGCTGGTCGCGCTGCGCCAGACCTGGTCATCACCAACGCCCGCATCCTCTCTACCTATACCGAGCGGATTTTAGAGGACAAGGAAATCTGGATCAAACACGGGCGGATTGCCGCTGTCCAGAAAGCCGGCACGGCAAAACGGGATAGCGGCGCTCAGTTCTACGACGCCCAGGGCGGCATCTTGGCGCCTGGTCTGGTTGACCCTCATATCCACGTTGAGAGCAGTATGATGACCGTTTGCGCTTATGCCGAAGGAGCGCTGCTCAACGGCAACACCACCATCTTCTGCGACAGCCATGAGATCGGGAATGTTGCCGACCGGGCGGGCATCGAATGGATGCTGGAAGATGCTCGCCATGCTCCGTTGAATGTCTTTCTTACCGTTCCCAGCACGGTGCCATCCACCTCGCCCGATCTGGAAACTGCCGGGGGCGACCTGATGGCGGAGAAAATCGGCGCCATCTTCGATGCCTGGCCAGAAGCGGTGGCGCTGGGAGAGAAGATGGATTACGTGCCGGTCTATTTCAGCGAAACCCGCAGTCACGCGATAATCGCCGAGGCCTTAAGGCGCGGCCTGCCGATCTGCGGTCACTGTTACGGACGTGAATTCGTGGCTGCTTATGCAGCAGCCGGCGTCACCGATACCCACGAAGCCATCGACCGCGACATCACCGAGGACTTTCTCGAAGCCGGCTTGTGGATCTTCATGCGCGCCGGCAACCCCTCCACGCCATGGCACTCCCTGCCGGAGATCATCAAAGTGGTCACCGAGTTGGGCGTCTCGACCAAGCGTATCTGCCTGTGCACCGATGATCGCGATGCCGATGATCTGTTTCTCTTTGGTCTGGATTGGTGTGTGCGCGAGGCTGCCCGTCTGGGCATCCCCAGGCTGACCGCCTGGAGCATGGGTTCGCTTCACCCGGCGACACGCTATGGGATGGATAACGAAATTGGTGGCCTAGGGCATTCGCGCCGCGCCGACATCGTCCTGTTGAACGATGACCTGGAAGTGCAAAACACCTGGTACGGCGGTCAGTTGATGGTGGAAAACCGTAAGATCACGCCCCTCCTAGAAGAACAACTTGAAAACCGCTGGCGCTACCCGCAGGCAGCCTATCAAACCGTGCGGCTGGCGCCGCAATATCGCCTCGTACCTGACCTGCCCAAAGAGAGCGTGGTTGCCAATGTCATCCAGGTGGCTTTGCCCGGCATTGTGACCTTCCACAAGAAGATCACCCTCGAAGGTGGCAAGAGCTGGCAAGAGCATTTCGCCGAACATGATCTGTGCTTCTTGAGCGTGGTCGAACGTCATCAGGGTTCAGGGCGTGTTGGGCATGGCTTGCTGCAGGGCTTCAACCTGCGTAGCGGCGCCGTTGCCAGCAGTGTTGGACACGATGCGCACAATATTATTGTGGCTGGCGTTAATGAAGCCGATATGCGCCTGGCAGTAGAGACCATCAAAGAACACAGCGGTGGCCTGGTGATTGTCGATCAGGGTAAAGTGGAAGCGCTGGTTGCCCTGCCGATTGCCGGCTTGATCTCTGACAAGCGGGCAACCGAGGTGCGAACCGAGTCGGAGCATTTTAACCACGTGTGGAAAGAGAAGGGCATTGCCATTCCCTATATGGGATTCAACTTATTGCCGCTCTCGGTGATCCCCGAACTGCGCCTGACCGATCGCGGCCTGGTTGCCGTGCCGGCCATGACCATTTTGCCGTTGTTTGAAGCTGGAGGGTAGCCCCTCACCCCCGGCCCCTCTCCCACAAGGGGAGAGGGGAGAAGGCCCTCACCCCCGGCCCCTCTCCCACAAGGGGAGAGGGGAGAAGGCCCTCACCCCCGCCCCCTCTCCCACAAGGGGAGAGGGGAGAAGGCCCTCACCCCCGGCCCCTCTCCCACAAGGGGAGAGGGGAGAAGGCCCTCACCCCCGCCCCCCTCTCCCAAGGGGAGAGGGGAGACGGACTCCCTTCTCCCTTAGGGAGAAGGGCCGGGGATGAGGGAGTGAGTGAGATTTCCTCAACCCTACCGGAGCGCCCAGAGGGGGAGCCCTCACCCCGAGAGGAATTCCCTCTCCCAAAAGGAGAGGGTTAGGGTGAGGGATAACAACAAAGGCGCTTCAGCGCCTTGGCGGGCGAGGAGAGAAACCCTCACCTCCGGCGCCTCTCCTAATGCGGGCGAAGAGAGAAGGCTCTCATGCCCACCTTCGCTTCTGGGGGAGAGGGGGACTGGCTTAGCGGCACACGGGAAGTCCAGATGGCAACGGAGCAGCAGCAGAACTCTGGCAGGGTATAATTAATTCAACGCTACTGTGCAGATTCAGAAAGGAGCCAGGATGGGCAAATTTTTTAACTTTTTCCTTGGGGCACTGCTTGGCGGTTTTCTCGGGGCAACTCTGGCGCTTTTGCTTGCTCCATCTTCAGGGGAAGAGATCCGTCTTGAGATGCGCGAACGGGTTCAGCGGTTGCAAGAAGAATTACGCCAGGCAGCCGCTCAGCGCCGGGCCGAACTGGAAGAGCAGTTAGCTGCCCTGCGCTCTCCAAGAACCTAGCGCCTAAGGCAAGAAGTAGAAACGATAAGCGGTCGGCTGGCGGGTAAAACGGGTTGTGCCGCTGACCACCAAAACCACTTCCGACAAATGGTTACCGAATTCAAGCGGGAGTTGCAGGGTGTTGTCGGGGTTCAGGGTTAGCCCTTCGACCGTGTGGGGTTTGCCGATGCGGATGAGGGAAAGGCGATAGGTTTGAGGGAGCACGTTTTGCACCCGCACGAAACCGGCCGCTTCCCAACCACTTTCATCACTCTCGAAGTCGGTAAAGTAACCGATTTCAGGGATGGCAATATCATCTACCAGCAATCCCTCGCCGTTTACCGCTGCGTCGGTCACGTATTCAAAGCGGAGATGCACTTTTTGCCCGGCAAACCTGGATAGATCAACGCTCTCCTGAATCCAGATCGCTTCTTTTCCGCCTCCGCTCGCGCCGTTGTAACCAAAGCCAAAATTGTTGCCGGTCAGGTCGTTATCGGTGCCGGAGGGTGGGCGGAGCATCTCCCAATCTTCGCCATTGGTCGAAGCCAACACATAGGCAAAATCATAATCTTTCTCCAGATCGTACCACGTCCAGTATTGTAACGTGAGCGGACCCTGCACCTGAGTGAAATCGAAGGTGCGGGTTAGGGTCATATCGGACTCATCCCCTTTGTTCGACCAGAAAGCCCACGCGCCGGAGTAGGGATCGACCGGCAAGAGCCCGACCACCGTTGAGCCTTCAAAGACCAGGGTGGTCGGGGCAGAGCAGCGAATGCGGATGTAATCAGCTCCATACTGGCGGACTTCACGGGTTTGGGCAGTGGAGTCACACGAGCGAATGATCTCGGTATCCGAGACTTTTGGTACCCGATTGTAGTTTGAGTAGAAGTACCGCCCATCGTCCACGTTGGGATCGTTCAGGTAATTGGCAATCGTCCAGTCGACGAATACATCGTCGGCAGTGATGATTTGCCCGCTGCGCGAGTCGCGAATACCGAGGCTTTGCAGCAAAAGGTCGATACTGGTCAGGCCGTTTTCGGGCATCTGAACCAGTTGCTTGGTGGCGTTCTCGCCAAAACGGTCTAAGAAGTAGGTCATAAAGAGGAAAGAAGCGCCGTAATGCGGCCCGGTGATGTTCTGATCGGTCGGCCAGTCGTTCAGTTGTAGGTCGGGTTGGCGGGCAAAGAGCCGGTCGTGTCCGCCGGTGTCGTAACCGTTTAGAAACATAGCTAATTCGGAGAAGGCTTCGTTGATCCAGATTTCCTCATTGCGGTCGTTTGCCCAGTGAATCATGTGTTGAAATTCATGCGCAAGCACGCCGTAGGTAAATTCCTCGTTGAGGTCAACGGTATCGGCGTTGAAGACAAAGGTTTCGTGCCAGTTTGAATACTCATGCGCTTCTGGTGGATAAGAATCGACCGAAGAAAAATAGCCGGCGATGTTATCTCCGACATTGCGCACAAAGAGGATGTAAATGCGCGGATCGCCATCCGAGCCTGGCTTCCACTCACTGCCGAAGAACTCCCGATTGGTGGGATAAATTTTCTTCTCAAAGGTCTCTGCCAGATCTTGCAACTCACGTTCGCGGTACGATACGCCATTTTCTACCCAAAAATAGGCGTGGTCGGTGACATAGCGCAAGGTGGTTTGAACTTGAAAGCTCTCGTTGGTATCGGCATTGGTAATCCAGAAGGATTTGGTATCGCCAACCTGATAGAGTGGGGGCGGGTTCGGGCGAGTGCGGGAGATGTTCTTTTTGCCTTGCAGGCGTTGTGCCAGATCGACCAGATCGTTGACCGGCACAACGGTGTTGTTAAGCAGCTCCAGAACCTGTTCGGGGGAGCCCTCCGCCAGCGTTGGGTTAGCTGATGGCACCGCAGAGGGTTGGCGGGCGGGCGTAGGCAGAAGAGCGGTTGGGTCGGAAGGGGCAATGGTGGTCAGTGTGCTTGTCGGGCGCCGAACGATCGGGGTCGGCGTATCCTCTGCCAGGCTGACCTCAAGCGTGCTCTGGGCAGCGACCTGATTCCACAGCCAGTAAGAGGCTCCACCGGCTACACCACAGACACATACCAGGCAAAGCGATAACAAAACGATACCACCAATAATCCAACGCCCCAAATTTTTCTCGTTCATGCAACATCCCTTTCAACGAAAATGGTCTTGTTCGGTCGGATTATATCATTTCCGATTGGCGATTTTACCTCTTGTTTTTTAATCGATTCTGGGGCATAATGCGGTGCAGGCTTGCATGTCTGATCAGCGAGACCGATCCACCTTTGATTCAACCCGCCAAGCGGGCTCTACCTTACTCATAAAGGAGGGCACCATGTCTGCTCAAATAATCCCCACGCCTCCGTCAACGACGGAGCGCAAAAAAATCACCCTCACCGACCTGCGGCGTAAGAAAGAACTGGGTCAGGCGATTACGATGTTGACCGCCGCCGATTATCCCACCGCCAGAGCCCTGGATGAGGCCGGCATTGATGTCATCCTGGTGGGTGACTCTTTGGGCATGGTGGTTTTAGGATATCCAAACACCTTGCAGGTGACTATGGAGGAGATGTTGCATCACTGTCGCGCCGTGGCGCGCGGCGCTCAAAAAGCCTTTCTGATTGGGGATATGCCATTCCTGTCCTATCAGGTTTCGGTGCAGGAAGCGGTGCGCAATGCCGGTCGCTTTTTGCAGGAAGGGGGTATGGAAGCGGTAAAACTGGAGGGTGGCCGGGAACGGCTGGAGACGATTCGGGCGATTGTTGCCGCCGGCATTCCGGTTATGGGTCATCTTGGTTTGACTCCTCAGAGCATCCATCAATTGGGCGGTTTCCGCCCGCAGGGCCGTCAGGCCGCACAGGCGCAGCGTTTGCTGGAAGATGCGCTCCTTTTACAGGAAGCGGGCTGTTTCAGTCTGGTACTGGAATCGGTGCCCAGCCAACTGGCCGCCACCATTACCCAACATCTGGAAATCCCTACAATCGGGATTGGCGCCGGGCCTGCTTGTGATGGTCAGGTGTTGGTCACCCACGATGTATTGGGCTTGTTTGACCGTTTTACACCGCGTTTTGCCAAAAACTATGCGCAACTATATTCTCTGATGCGTTCTGCCTTTGCTCAATATATTGCCGAAGTGCAAAGCGGCGCCTTCCCAACTGCAGACCATAGCCTGGAGATGAGCGAGGCAGAATGGCAGGCCTTTTTGCAACAACTGCAAAGCCTGTCTCCTGAACGATGGGCAGAAGCGGCTATCTCATGAACGATGAACGGGTGCTGATCGTTGGAACCGGTGCGCTGGCTTGTTTGTTCGCCGCCCGCCTGGCGGCAGCCGACATCCCGGTGGCAATGCTGGGCAGTTGGCAAGCCGCTTTGCAGGCTCTCTCCCAGCGAGGCATCCGCTTTACCGCGCTGGATGGACAGCAAAGCGTGGTGCGTGTCTTCGCCACAGCCGATCCGGACGAGGTACAGGGTGTGCGCCAGGCAATCGTCCTGGTCAAATCGTGGCAGAGTGAGCGGGCGGCAAAGCAGTTGCGTCGTTGCCTCGCCGTTGATGGCGTGGCGCTGACCTTACAAAATGGCTGGGGAAACCGCGAAATCCTCAGCGAAATCCTCGGCGCCGAACGGGTGGCACTGGGGGTCACAACGTTAGGGGCAACCCTGCTTGCCCCGGCCGAAGTTCGGCAGGCTGGCGACGGAATCATCTCCCTGGGCGCTCAGCCGCGTCTGGCGCCCCTGGTTGGAAGGCTTCGCCGGGCAGGTTTTGAACTCGAGATTAACCAGAACCTTGAGGCGCTGTTGTGGGGGAAATTGGTGATTAACGCTGCCATCAATCCCCTTACCGCCCTGTTAGGGGTGGCGAACGGTGAGTTGCTGCAACGACCAACGGCACGGCAGTTGATGCACTCTGCCGCAGAAGAAGCGGCAAGGGTGGCAAAAGCCCAGGGGATTGAGCTGCCCTATCCAGACCCGATTGAGATGGTCGAGGCCGTTGCTCAGCGGACGGCAGACAACCTCTCTTCGATGCTGCAGGATATCCGTCGTGGTGCTCCAACGGAGGTTGATGCGATCTGTGGAGCGGTTGTGCGCGCCGCCCGAGTTGTGGGGCTGCCAACGCCCACCCTGGAGCTGTTGTGGCTTTTAGTGCGGGCGCGGGTAGAAAACCCCACTGCAATTTCTGAGGCAGGAGGCGAAGGGCGGCCCTCACCCCCGGCCCCTCTCCCAGGGCGGGAGAGGGGAGCAACCCTCACCCCCGGCCCCTCTCCCAGGGCGGGAGAGGGGAGCAGCCCTCACCCCCGGCCCCTCTCCCAGGGCGGGAGAGGGGAGCAGCCCTCACCCCCGGCTCCGCTCCCAAGGGGAGAGGGGAGATTGACTCCCTTCTCCCTTAGGGAGAAGGGTTGGGGATGAGGGACATGGGTGGGCGAGGGGAGTGACCCTCACCCCCGGCCCCTCTCCCAGGGCGGGAGAGGGGAGATTGACTCCTCTCTTCCACTTGGGGAGAGGGGAATACGAATACGGTAACAGGAGGTGGAGCCTATGCAGACAATTACCTCCCTCGAGGAACTTCGCCAGGCTCGTCAGAGCCTGCCAGTTCCGCTGGGATTGGTGCCGACCATGGGGTATTTACACGCAGGGCATCTATCGCTGGTACGAGCTGCCAGACGGGAGTGTGCTTCGGTGGTGGTAAGTATCTTTGTCAACCCCACCCAATTTGGGCCACAGGAAGATCTGGACCGTTATCCGCGGGACTTGCCCCGCGATCTATCCTTGTTAGCAGCCGAGGGAGTGGACCTGGTGTGGGTGCCCACCCCTCAAATCATGTATCCGCCGGGCTATCAAACCTGGGTAACGGTTGAGCAAATCGCTGCACCACTCGAAGGCGCCATGCGCCCAGGCCATTTTCGGGGAGTTGCCACTGTGGTTGCCAAACTGTTTAATGCCGTACAGCCGCAGCGAGCCTATTTCGGTCAAAAAGACGCCCAGCAGGCCCTGGTCATTCGTCGCCTGGTTGCTGATCTCAATTTTCCCATACAGGTGGTGGTCTGTCCAACGGTGCGCGAGGCGGATGGACTTGCCATGTCCAGTCGCAACGTTTATCTCAACCCTGAGGAGCGAAAGGCTGCTACCGTTCTCTATCGTGCCCTGACCGCTGCTCAAGCGGCTTATCAAGCTGGGCAACGAAACGCTGATCACCTTCGCCAGGTGATGGAAGCCATCCTGAAAGCTGAGCCGCTGGCGCGACCGCAATATGTCTCTTGTGCCAGACTGGATGACTTACAGGAATGGCAGGGTGAGGTGAGTGGCGCAGCCCTGCTTTCGCTGGCGGTTTTCATTGGCCAGACCCGCTTGATCGACAATCTGGTCGTCGGCGGTGAGCTTTGACGCTCAGCCATGCGGAGATTAGAAAGAGCAAGCCAGTTGTTGGGCCAGGTGGCGGGTTGTCCTTACAGGATCATCTAACGGAGGTAACATGCTATTAGCCATTGACATCGGCAATACCAATATCACCTTTGGCGTTTATCAGGAGGATCGTCTGGGTCCGCGTTGGCGCTTAGCTACCGACCACGAACGGATGCCGGATGAATACGGGTTGCAATTTGTCTCTTTTTTACAGCATGGCGGCGTGGCGCTTGAAGCCATCTCGGGCGTTTGTCTGGCTTCGGTGGTGCCCCCCGTGACCGGGCGAATTGTCGAGGCTTGTCGTCGCTATCTTCACCAGGAACCGCTGGTCGTGGATGCGGGGGTTAAAACAGGAGTACGCATCCGATACGAAGACCCGCGCGCAGTCGGTGCCGATCGCATCGTGGATGCGGCCGCCGTGCAAAAGCTCTATGGCGGCCCGGCTTGCGTGGTTGATTTCGGCACAGCGACCACCTTTGATGCTATTTCTGCAGAAGGCGACTATTTGGGCGGCGCCATTGCCCCCGGAATAGGCATTGCCGCCGAAGCCCTTTTTCTTCGCACGGCAAAACTGCCCCGCGTTGACCTGCAGCGCCCGCCCAATGTGATCGGCAAAAATACCGTTCATGCCATGCAATCGGGCCTGATCTTCGGTTATGTGGCGTTGGTGGAAGGGATGGTAGCGCGTTTCCGTGCCGAATTGGGAGAGAAGATGAAAGTAATTGCCACCGGTGGGTTAGCCGAGGTGATCGCTGCGGAGACCAGCGTCTTGCAGATCATTGCCCCATGGCTGACCCTGGATGGGTTGAACATCATCTGGAAGCTCAACCGAACTTAAAAGCGGCAGTGGATTCAGCTAGGCAACAGAGTGGGTTCGTCATTCTGTACAAAAAGACCGCCATAAATTTCGGTATTTTTTGTTTTGCAAAACATTCGGGAGAGGATTATATTATTCATATGATGTTACCGTTCGCTAAGCCTGCAGCTCGTCGTCCGTTCTCACCTTCCCGAGGAAGGATGGGCGGCTTTGCGTTGGCGACTGCACGGTAACCAGACGCAGCGGTTAACAAAAAGAACCCTCCTTCCTCAAGGAGGGTTCTTTTTATCTCAAAATCTTTTTGGAGGTGCATCATGACATCGACTTGTCCAGAATGTGAAGCGAGCGTTTCCCTCGCAAACGACACCATGCTGAGCGAAATCGTCGTTTGCCCCGATTGCGGCGTGGATTTGGAAGTAGTTTCTCTCGATCCTCCCGCTTTAGCGCTCGCACCCATGGAAGCAGAGGATTGGGGCGAGTAAATCGCTCCAATCCCTATCTCTCTATAAGGTAAATCTGCGACCATGAGTTCCTCCCTGCATGTGGCTGTGCTCTGCTCGCGGGTGCGAGTAGAGGAGAAGTATATTTTCCAGGCGCTAGAGAAACGCGGCGTTGCTTACGATCACGTGGATGATCGGCTGGCAATCTTCGATGTAGAAAAAGCCGCCGATTGGCAAAAGTATGACGCCGTGCTGGAGCGCAGCATCAGTTTCACCAGCGGTCTGTATGCCCTGCGCATGTTGAACGCCATGGGCGTGCCAACGGTCAACACGGCCGAAGTGGCGGCTACCTGCGGCGATAAGTTGCTCACCAGCCTGGCGCTGGCAAAAGCCGCTGTGCCCCAACCGCGCTTCACCACTGCCCTATCGGGCGAGTCAGCCTTGCAAGCCATTGAGCAGATGGGGTATCCAGTGGTGTTGAAACCCGTGATTGGCTCCTGGGGGCGTATGGTAACCAAGATCAACGACCGAGATGCTGCCGAGGCAATTATTGAGCACCGCGAGACCCTGGGCGGGCCTTTGCACAATGTCTTTTACATCCAGGAATACGTCCAGAAGCCAGGTCGCGATATCCGCGCCTTTGTGGTTGGTGACCAAACCATCACGGCCATCTATCGCAAGTCGCCGCACTGGATCACCAACACTGCTCGGGGCGGGAAAGGCGAAGTGTGTCCGGTTACGCCAGAACTGCACGAAATTTGTATCCGCGCTGCCCAGGCTGTGGGAGGCGGTGTCCTGGCGATTGACCTGTTCGAAGACCCCGAGCGGGGTTTTCTGGTGAACGAGGTCAACCACACCATGGAATTTCATACCACTTATCCGCTGACCGGTGTGGATATCCCAGGCTATATTGTGGAATACCTGCTGGCTGTGGCGCGAGGGGAGAAGGTGCTGAGATGAACATCGCAGTCCAACCTCTTTCCCAAGGCAGGCAACGATGATTCGAGCTTCGATTGTCGGCGGTTCTGGCTACACGGGCGGTGAGTTGTTGCGCCTGTTGCTCGATCATCCCCAGGTGGAGGTTGCCCAGGTGACCTCGCGCAGTCGCCTTGGGGAATATGTTTATCAAACCCATCCCAACCTGCGCAAGCGTACCCAATTGCAGTTTTGTGACCCGCAAACCCTGCAACCCTGCGATGTGCTTTTCTTGGCTCTGCCGCATGGACAGGCTCAGGGCGAGATTGACCGCTATGCTGCCCTGGCGGAACGTCTCATTGACCTTTCGGCTGATTTCCGTTTGCGCAACGCCGAAGCCTATCAACGATGGTACGGGCATCCACATGCTGCACCTGCCTGGCTGGAACGCTTTGTCTATGGCTTACCCGAATTCCACCGCGCCGAACTGCGCACGGCGCGCTATGTCAGCGGGGTGGGCTGTAACGCAACGGCCGCCAACTTGGCGCTTGCTCCGCTGGTCAAAGCTGGCTTGATTGAGGCGGATGCGCCGGTCATCGTCGAGATCAAAGTTGGCTCGTCGGAAGGCGGCGCCGAGGGTAACCCTGGTTCCCATCACCCGGAGCGCAGTCATGTGGTGCGCACCTTTGCGCCTTTTGGTCATCGGCATACCGCTGAAGTGATTCAAGAATGCGGCCTGACCAATGTGAAACTCACTATGACCTCGGTGGAGCTGGTGCGGGGTGCACTGGCGACAGCCCATGTGCAGACCAAAAGCGGCGTGGCAAACAAAGACCTGTGGCGGGCTTATCGCGCCTTTGCCAACGAAAATCCTTTTATCCGCCTGGTCAAGGAACAGCGCGGCATCTATCGCGTTCCTGAGCCAAAGATTTTAGCCGGCTCAAATTATGCCGACATAGGCTTTGAGCTGGATGAAAGCACCGGCCAAGTGGTTTCGATTTGCGCCATCGATAACCTAATGAAAGGCGCAGCCGGTTCGGCCGTGCAGTGCATGAATCTGATGTTCGGGCTGGAGGAGACGCTGGGACTGGAGTTCCCGGGCTTACATCCGGTTTGAGAGCTCTCCACTCCGACAAGTGCTTTGAACCTGAGAGGCAGTAAACACATGAATATCGGCATAAAGTTTTTTACCAAAGAGTTTTTTACCACAGAGTGCACACAGAGAGCACGGAGAGTTTTTTCTTACAAACTCGGTGTTCTCCGTAGTGAGTTATATCGTTAGGATAGCAGTATGGATGAAAACGGCAATGGTTTAATGGTCATCAAACTTGGCGGTACAGAAGGGGTGGATTTTAACGCCATTTGCCAGGATGTGGTTGCTTTGCTCAGCGAAGGACGGAAGCTGGTGCTGGTGCATGGCGGATCTGCTGAGGCAACCGCTCTCGGAGAAGCCCTGGGCTACCCGCCGCGCTTCATCACCTCCCCTTCCGGGCATACCTCGCGCTATACCGACCGGCGCACGTTGGAAATCTTTGCTATGGCGGTTAACGGCAAAGTCAATACCTTTCTGGTCGAACAATTGCAAGCCTTGGGGGTCAATGCAGTGGGGTTGAGCGGCGTGGATGGACGGCTGCTGGTGGCTGAGCGCAAGGAAAGCGTGATTAGTGTGGAAAACGGTCGTCGGCGCATCCTTCGCGATGACTATAGCGGCAAGATCGAAAAGGTGAACGGCGACTTACTGCGCGCCCTGCTTGCGGCGGGTTATACGCCAGTAGTTGCACCGCTGGCATTGAGCCATCAGGGAGAGGCACTCAATGTGGATGCCGACCGCGCCGCAGCCATGATTGCTGCTGCGTTAGGGGCAGCCACCTTAATCCTGCTCACGGCGGCGCCGGGGTTGTTGCGCCATTTCCCAGATGTCAACACCCTGATTCCCGAACTCAGGCTTTCCCAAATCGATCAAGCCATCGAAGCGGCCCAGGGGCGAATGAAGAAGAAAGTCCTGGGCGCACAAGAGGCTCTCCAGGGCGGAGTTCAACGAGTGCTGATCGCTGATGGACGGGTAGAGGCGCCCATTCGCCGTGCCTTACAGGGGGAAGGGACGGCTATTCTGGCTTAGAGGTAGTGTGATGGATGTTCAATATATCGAGTCAAAATATACTAGTGGCGTTTACGCCAAGCGCAATCTGACCATTGTGGCTGGCAAAGGCGCTTGGCTCTACGACGATCAAGGCCGGGAATATATTGATTGTGTCGGTGGTCAGGGGGTAGCGAATTTGGGTCATGCCCATCCGGCAATCGCCGCTGCCATTGCCACCCAGGCGCAACGCTTGACCATCTGCCCGGAGATGTTTTACAACGATCAACGGGCAAAGCTGGTCGAGCGCTTATGCACCCTCACCCGCATGAGCCGCGTCTTTTTGTGCAACTCGGGCACCGAAGCGGTGGAAGCGGCGCTGAAATTTGCCCGCGCCACCACCCGACGGCCCAAGATTGTCGCTGCCATGCGCGCGTTTCATGGGCGCACCATGGGTGCCCTCTCGGCGACTTTCAATAAAAAATACAAAGAAGTCTTTGAGCCGTTGGTGCCCGGTTTCAGCCATGTGCCTTACAATAACCTCGAAAAACTGAGCCAGGCGGTGGACGATCAAACTGCCGCGGTGATTCTGGAGGTGGTGCAGGGTGAAGGCGGCGTGTATCCGGGCAGTGCGGCGTTCCTGCAGGGTGCTCAGGAAGTATGCCGTCAGCGTGGCGCCCTGTTGATTATCGATGAAGTGCAGACCGGTTGGGGCAGGACAGGCAAGCTGTTTGCCTATCAGCATTATGACTTAGACCCCGATCTGGCGTGCGTGGCGAAGTCGATGGCTGGTGGCTTGCCGATGGGGGCTACCCTGATCGGAAAGCGAGTCGGGCCATTGGAAGTCGGTTGGCACGGCTCGACCTTTGGCGGCAATCCTCTGGCTTGCGCGGCTTCCCTGGCGGCTCTGGAGGTGATCGAGAAAGAGGATTTGCCAGGCCGCGCTGCCCGCCTGGGAGCGTGGATGCAAGACCGCTTGCGCCAGATCGATTCGCCCCTGATTCGCGAAGTGCGGGGTTTGGGGTTGATCATTGGCATTGAATTGAAGCAAAAGGTGGCCCCCTACATTCAAGCCATGAGCGAGCAAGGGGTGTTGGTGTTGAACGCCGGCATGAACGTCATCCGCTTGCTGCCACCCCTGGTGATTGAACAGGAACAATTGGAACGGGTGGCACAGGCTCTCGAATTCGTCCTTGCGCAAGAGCCGCTGGCGGAGGAAGCCTCACCGGCGGATTGAAATGGACAACAGGCTCATCTGCGAATGTATCGAAGCGTCGTTGCTTCTATCCCTTATCCCCACCCCAAACTCCCCTCTCCCCTTGTGGGAGAGGGGGCGGGGGTGAGGGTGCCCCCTCGCCCACCAAAGCACTCAAGCGCTTTTGTTCTCATCCCTCATCCCCGGCCCTTCTCCCTAAGGGAGAAGGGAGTCCAACTCCCCTCTCCCCGTGGGAGAGGGGTTGGGGGTGAGGGTCTGCTCCCCTCTCCCCATGTGGGAGAGGGGTTGGGGGTGAGGGTCTGCTCCCCTCTCCCCTTGTGGGAGAGGGGGCGGGGGTGAGGGGAAAAACTACTTACAGGAAACTCGTTATGATGGAACCTTTACCTGAAACCTCTTCCCTATCCGCGCTAAGCGGTGTGCCTCCCACCCTGTTGGGACTGGTCGCACAGTATAGCCCCTCCGGGCAAGAGGGCGAGGCTGTTGCCTGGCTGGTGCAACGGATGCAAAACCTAGGCTTCACCCAATCCTTTTGCGATGCGGCTGGCAATGCTGTGGGGGTGATGGGCACGGGTGAACAAACCATCGTATTGTTGGGTCATATCGATACCGTGCGCGGTGAAATTCCTTTGCGCGTCGAGGAAGATCGCTTTTACGGTCGTGGGACGGTGGATGCCAAAGGTCCCTTAGCGGCCTTTGTCGATGCTACCGCAGCAGTAGGTGCGGTGCCCGGCTGGCAGATCGTGGTCATCGGGGCGGTGGGTGAAGAAGCCGACTCGGACGGGGCTCGTTATGTGGTCAAGCGCTACCGACCTCGCTTTGCCATCATCGGTGAACCCAGCCAGTGGAGCCGGGTAACCCTAGGATACAAAGGTACGGCCTGGTTCGAAGCCACCTTTCGCGCTCCTTTGAGTCACACGGCCTCTCAGCAACCCTCGGTGTGCGAAGCTGCTTTCATCTTCTGGGACAGCTTGTTGCAATGGACGCAAGCCTACAATCAGGAGAAAGAGCGCCAGTTCGATCAGATTACGCCGCGCCTGCGTGGCTTTTCTTCGGGCGAAGATGGCTTTACCGAGACGGCCACCCTGCGCGTGGGTGTACGGTTACCTCTTGAAGTTTCTCCTGCGGATTGGTATCAGCAGGTGCAAAACCTGTTTGCATGTCTGGAAGGGGTGAACTGTACCTTACAGCCAGTTGGCTATCCGATCCCTGCCTATCGGGCAGAGAAGAACACTGCCCTGGTGCGAGCGTTCCTACAGGGCATCCGCGCCGTTGCCGGCGAAGAAGGGGAAACACTGTCCCCCTCCTTTGCGCTGAAGACTGGCACAGCCGACCTCAACATCGTCGCCCCCGTCTGGCAATGTCCGGCAGTGGCTTATGGCCCCGGCGACTCAAATCTCGACCATACCCCGGATGAGCACCTTTCGCTAAGCGAATATCGCCGCGCCGTTAAGGTGCTGGAGCGGGTGTTGCGCGGGTTAACGGCTGGGTAAC
>Ga0209017_10000838_pt1 | contig 27378 bp, 22 predicted proteins | sample YNPBryunderm2012_FD_185812 | JGI IMG/M metagenome (GOLD analysis project Ga0209017, IMG submission 185812) | Anoxygenic and chlorotrophic microbial mat microbial communities from Yellowstone National Park, USA - YNP Bryant MS undermat 2012... ...
CCGAGAGGGACCGACACCCAAGAGGGATGGACACCCAAGAGGGACGGACACCCAAGAGGGACGGACACCCAAGAGGGACGGATCCATTCGATTTCAGAAGTCCGGGTTGAAGACCTCCCCGCCACTGCGGGTTCCCAAGGCCCTCCAGACCGACAAAGCTATTTCATTGCGGACCGAACGGACCGAACCATCCATCAGAGCCACGTTGACCAGGTTGGGATGATAACTGCGGGCGGTGATAGCAGCATAAGTGGGGATGGTAGTACTCCTCCCTTCTTGCTGGGAATTGAAATCTGCCTCCGGGCGAACACAGGGTGCCCCACAAGGAACAGGCGTGTTGGGCGTGAGAACGGTGGTGAAGCCGCTATGGTGGACACGGCCATCGGGCCATTCGGTGTGACCGGTGTTGCTGTTGAGGTCCGGTCCCATCTTTTTGTCCGGTGCCGCAGCCACATACGCGGCCACCTCGGCAACACTAGCCGGTGGTGTAGGAAGGGGAGCGGTGGTCATATTGCGGCTGTACGGTGTGAACGCTTTGACCTCGGCGATCATCAGGGTGTTGCTCAAACCATCGGTGATGCTTGTGGGTCGAAGCCGAGCATTGGGGAAAAATACACCGTCGCCCCCCTGGCCTGTCGCCGGATTCCATACCAGCCAGGTGCCGAAATTGAAGCCATAGTTGAGTGGATAGACATAAGGGGTACCGTTACGCAGGCGAACCTGATCATTCACCTCGCTGGGACACATGAACACCGGGATGCGGGTCTGCGGCACACCTGTCGCCAGCTGGGCATCCCAGGCCAGCTCGAGGTTCACCAGCACACCGGCATTCCCTTGCTCGATGTAGCTCAAGATCCGCCCATGCACCGACCAGGAACCGTTGTTGGTCGTAAATGTGCCACCCACCGGTGCCAACATGCTCGGTGGATACTGCCCCTGAGCCGATTCGTAGTTATGCACAGCTAGAGCCAACTGCTTCAAGTTATTCTGACACTTGATCCGGGCCGCGGCCTCCCGCACCTTTTGCACGGCAGGCAAGAGCAGACCGATCAGGATCGCAATGATCGCGATCACTACCAGCAATTCGATCAGTGTAAAGCCTCTCCCTCGGGACACCGATTCGCCTTGCAATGCCGATGGACAATGATGCAGCATCATGATGACTCCTCCTCAATCGATGGTCGGTCTGCTTCTGAATCGATGGTCGGACAGGGCCAACAAATCTTCTCGTCCCATACGATCCCTGTCCGGATGCACGATCCCCTATGCAACCGTCGTTCCATGGAAACTCCGATGATGGGAAATGCTGAGGATTATCACGAGTTTTTACAGCACTGCTCAGGTGGAGAGGATATTCGGGGAAGGCAAAAGTCGGTCCCGTGGTACTTGTCCGTGGTCAAGGTGTTGCCTCCAGAGGCTAAGATTTGGTCAGAAGGAAGTGCTCCGGAGTAGCCCCCCAATCGGACTTCGTGGTTCAGACACCGGAACATAATGGAGCTAAGTTCCAGAGCAATCCCTACCCTGAGCTGAGAAGGAGTGACCCAGGACGCAGAAGCGAACCGGTTCAGAGTGACCCAGGAGGAAAAGTGATGAGCAACGAGGATATCATTGTCAGTCCCGATGTGTTGCGGGAGCAACGTTTGCCACCAGGTCAGGTCCAGACGCGCAAGTGGCCGGTGCTCCATGCTGGTACCGTTCCGAAATTCGATCCCGATCGCTGGGACTTCACCATCTTTCCGGTCCCCCTGGTGGATCGGGTAGTGCGGTGGACTTGGGAGCAATTCCAGGCGTTGCCACGGGTGAAGGTTCGCGCCGACATGCATTGTGTCACCCGCTGGAGCTTGCTGGATAACTTATGGGAAGGGGTAGCGACTCGCGAACTGCTACGCCACGTGCAGATATCTCCCCAAGCGCGTTTTGTCATGATCCACTGCGAACACGGCTTCACCACCAACCTGCCCATCGAGGATTTTTTCGCCGAGGACGCGTTATTTGCTCTCAAGCACAACGGTGCGGATCTGACTCCGGAACACGGTTATCCCGTGCGACTGGTCGTCCCACGGCTGTATGCCTGGAAAAGCGCCAAATGGGTGCGGGGGGTCGAGTTCCTGACCGAGGATCGTCCTGGTTTCTGGGAGAGTTGGGAGCACGGCGGCTACCACATGCGCGGTGATCCGTGGCAGGAACAACGTTTCCGCTCGGACACGGAGTATGACAGCCGAGGGGGATTGTGACGCCTCACCTCGGCGGACCACACACGCTGCCACACGCTCACTTCTTCCCCCTGATTTTCAGCGATTTCTCATGAATGGAATCGCCCAGCCTCTCGAGCGCGAAACTCATCGTTCACTCAGCGGTTTCTAACCTCAGAGCACTTATAACTGGGTTTGAAGCGGCGTGATCACAGCCGTTTCTGACCTGCCCGCCGGAAATCTGCAGGTTCTACCATCCTTCGCCCACCGAAATAGATGAGGTTTTCTTATGTCCGACCGCCATATCTCAGAGCTGTTTATCAGCATCAGTGCTGGTTTGGGTTTGTTTCTGCTGGGCACAGGGTATCTGGTGACTCAGAAGCGTCACTGGGTCGCTCAGTTCTTAGGGACAATCCTGGCAGTGTCCTCGAGTGTGGCAGTGCTTGGGCTGATCAATCGATGGGATTGCTTGCCGACGGTTGCCGGCATTTTGGGGTTCGCTCTCCTGATTCATTACCTTTGCGGCAGCTCAGTCTGGACGCAACATGCGGTCCACCTGATTCATCTGATGCGTCATTCCTGGTTACGAGCGGGTCTTCTCATGGTGGTCGGACCGTGTCTCGCGTTAGCGGGCCTGCTTCATTACGAACGGATCGAGGAGCAGATTGCCGATGCCGTGCTCGATGAGATGATGCTGATCCACGGTGTGGTCGGCAATGTACAGGTACGGGATCACGTGGCTCTTACAGATCGGGGACGCTCTATTCCCCTCGGCGAACCGATTGAAGTGCGTAGTCCGGAGACAGTACAGTCCGCGGAACAACACTACCTGGAATCGACTCGCTACATCGATAACCTCATCCGTCGGGACTATGGTGATGACCGCAGCAATTGCCATGGCTGGGTCTTCACTGCAGGCCGTTACCTCCTCAGTGGACAGGATGTGCCGAAAATCCTGGAAGACAACGGGTATCAAGAGGTTTCCGATCCGCAACCGAACGATCTGGCTATTTACTTCAATCAGGATTACGGGGTCACTCACACCGCTATTGTGCGCTATGTCAGTCCCGGTCAACCGGTCCTTGTAGAGGGAAAATGGGGCAATTTGGGGGTGTACCTGCACCCTGTCGAGGCCTGCCCTTATGGCCCGCACTACAAATTTTATCGCACCCGCCGATCGAATCATCTCCTGACTATTGTGGACCACCCCCCGCCTGCATCCACAACTCACCTCCCAACAGCAGTCGCCTCCCATCCTAGCGGAGATCATCCGCCTGATGATAACGTTGAGGATATGCCCAACGAGTGAGCGACGCTGATCGGCGTGACATAGTTCATACCAAGGGAACACCGCTGTTCCACCCGGTGGTCCTGATCTCTCCCGAGACTTTGAGGTAAGCCGATACCGTCCCACCGACGGGCTAGCAAAGTGCTTTTCAAACCGCACAAGCGCCGGATCAATCCGAAAAGGAACACACTTGGGCTAGTCCGGCGAAGCCCATTTCAAACCGATCAGGCATACGATCAATCCGGAAAGGAATACGATCCGCCAGAAGGTAAGGGGATCACCAAACCAAAGGATGCCAATGAGGGCGGTGCCGAAAGCGCCTATGCCGGTCCAGACGGCATAGGCCGTGCCCAGAGGGATGGATTGGGCCGCCAGGGTGAGCAAGGCAAAACTGATGATCGAGAGCACCAGAAAAGCGACGCTCCAGAAGGGTCGGGTGAGTCCTTCGGAGAGTTTCAGGCATGTGGTGAAGGCACACTCGAACAAGCCAGCGAGAATCAACAGCAGCCAGGGCATCGGCGGGTTCCTCCCACCAACAATCGTCCAGAGTGCGCGAACTTTCTGGTGGAACACGCCGGACTTTCTCCTAAGCTGAATCCTAAGCGGGAATCGCCACGGGCAAAGCTGGGGCAGGACAAGGCAGGATGTTCGCCTCCGCTTCTGGCAAAGGTATAGCTCGTTTCAATGCCGAAAATGCCTCCACCAGCCCGTCGATAGACTCCTCGGTGTGGTTAGCGTTGATCTGCACCCGCAACACCCCTGCCCCATGGGGCACTGCCGGGAAGACCACCGATTGCACATAGTAGCCGCATTCAAAGAGGAATCGTCCGGCTTGCAGTGTGGTATCTTCCGGACCCACTAAAACGGAGACGATCGGCACGCATCCCCCCAAGAGGACCAGACCCAAGCGTCGTGCCCCCTCTATGAAGCGGCGGACATTGGCCTCCAAGGCCGCTCGTAGCTGGCCGTATTCCGGTGACATCAAAATGTCCAGGACGGCCAGGAGAGCTGTCAGATAGGGTGGCGGAACAGGTCCCCCAAAAATGAGAGGGCGTGACCGCAACTGCAGCACCTCGATGACCTTCCGGCTCGCGGCCGCGAAACCGCCGAGGCAAGACAAGGCCTTAGACAGGGAACCGATTACGACCACATTCTCGTAGTGTCCCAAGGTTTCCCAGACCGTGCCACGGCCTTGCTCCCCGATGACACCGGTACCGTGGGCATCATCGACATACAAGAAGCCGTCATGCTCCGAAGCGATCTGGAAGAACTGCCGCAACGGAGGAAGCTGCCCACTCATGCTATAGACGCCGTCCAAGGCAACCACGGCACGCCGGTAGGGACGCAGGGCACGCAACGTACGCTCCAGTTCCAGGGGATCGTTGTGGGCAAACCGGGCACAACGCACTCCACGGCTCTGGGCCAGCCGCATCCCCTCCTCGATCGAGTTATGGGCATACTGGTCCGCTACGATCACGTCATGTCGCGTCACCAGGGCTGGCAAGGCACCGATGTTGGCTAAGGTCACAGACGGGTAGATCACCGTCGCTTCCGTCCCTAACCATGCGGCCAGGCGTCGTTCCACTTCGACGTTCGCTGAAACACTGGAGAAAGCCCGGGAGGTGCCGTTGTGGGTGCCCCATTGCTGGACACCCCGCACCAAAGCCTGTTGAACTTGCGGATGCTGATCCAGACCCAGAAAGCTATCCGAACCAAAGTTGCGGACCCACCGACCTCCCATACGAATCCAACGCCCGGGTCGGACAGCGTCCACGGTCATATTCTTCATGAGCACGTCCGGCTTTTCCGTCATCATGCGCCGGAACAATCGGGTCATGCCCCTTTCACTCAGGGTCTCTGCTTGTTGTTCCAAGGGTGTCTTCATCGGTTCCTCGCATCAGGTGTGGTCCCCGCCGCTGTCCCTTCCGGGTTCATCCCTTTGGATTTATTTCATCGGCTCGGTTCGTACTCCAGCTCCACTACAGGGCGTGCGGTGTACCCCTCATACTGAAACTTCTTGACACAGCTTACCTAAACTACAGCACCATTCCTTTCTGATGCAATGGCAATCCACCTACTCTACTCGTCATGTAAAGCATGCTCAGCCAAAATCCTTGCGCCCATCCCCGCTAGATTCCTTCATTCTCTCCAATTTAGCTTACGCATTTTCCCCTGATTTCCAAATCATGCCAAATCTACTATTCATCCCAATCTAATCAACCAGATATATTTTGGATTAGCTGAGGGCCAATCGATACCCCAGGAACATTCGATGCGATCATCCGGCTTACCCCCGTCGAGTCCAGCTTGACCTGACCCAGGAAACCTGTCTATTCTATCAATAGATCTAGACTAGATGGACTAGTCCATTCGGTCTAATATGAAACTCTAAGAGAATACGCCCCCGCTCAGCATTCCAAGGAAAACAACCTCCTCAGCATAGCGGGGAAAGGAAAGAGGGGATGGAATAAGCTCGGGCAATGAGTTCTGAGTGAGAGGGGAAATAAGGAAAGATCGCGGTCCGGGAGCCACCGGATGAACGATAGCAAGGAAATCAGGTCCGAAACGAATCTCCCAACATCCTCCTCGGGCACGGGGACAACGGGAGCGTCGCTGCTGCCTGCTACCGTGTGCCGGTGGTTGGAGATGTGGACCAACACGGAGGGTCCCCAGTCGGAGACAGCCCGGAAGCGACGTGAGCAGATCATGGACGCAGCCGAAGCGATCATCACTCATCACGGGATCGCTCGGCTTTCCTTGCAGCGGATCGAGAAGCTCGCCGGAATGAGCCGTGGCCAACTGATGTATTACTTTCCCAACAAAGAAGCCATTCTGCTTGCGGTCTATGAGCGGATGATCCGGCGGATGATTCAGGAGCGTCTGGCCGCGGAGGATTTTCCTCAACCGATGCGGGGACAAGCCTGGCACTGCCTGCACCGAGCGTTGGAAGACCACCTGGGACTGGGACGCGAACCGACAGAAAGCAAACGAGAACTTTACAGCTTGTTGTACACCTTCCTGGCCCAGATAGCCCATCGTGAAGACTATCGGCAGCGTTTGTCGGCGATGTATCGAAGCTGGCGTGAGCAGATCGCTACTGACCTGGTTACCAGCGTTCCCTTTCCCCTGCCGGTAGATCCCCAGGTAGTGGCCAGCATCGTCCAGGCCTTGATTCATGGTTTGACAGTACAATTGCTGATCGATCCCCAGGCTTTTGATCGCCGGGCTATGCTCGAGGCTTGTCTGCAGATGTTGTCCCGGTGGTACAGGCCCCATGTCGGGGAAAACGTGCCTTCTGATCACGCTGCTTCTGGTGTCGGCAGCCGGGATCCGTTGTCCCCCAGCAAGGCGAGGGAAAAGGATGAGCGAGACTACGAACACGGCGATGGTTGAACCCCGCGCGAGTGTGGCTCCGCCGGTCAACGGGACCTTAGCCGATCGGGTCCAGCAGTTGCGTCTGGATAATCAACTGGAGCGTGGCAACGGCGGAGGACGCTCGCGGGCGGCATGGCTTCCCTGGGTTCTGGTGGTACTCATGGCCATAGCCTGGGCCGGCGTAGGATTACGGGCCTATCGTAACGGCGGAGGCTTCTCCCCCAACGGGGCGGCACCGCCAACAGCTTCAGGCTCGATGCGTGGTGCCAATAGCGGCACAAGCACAGCTACGACTGCCAGCGGCGGAGGAACTTCCCCGGCAGGTCGCACCCCTTCACCCTCAGCACCGGGCGAACTGCTCCTGCAAATCAAAGGGAATGTCATCCCCTTTTTACAAATCAACCTCAGTCCGGATGATGTTTCTGGGGTTGTCGAGGAAATCTTTTTCAAAGAAGGGGATCGGGTCAAACAAGGGCAACTGCTGGCACGGATCCGCAACAACCGTTATTTACATGACTATCTCGCGGCTCAGGCAGCGGTAGCTGCCGCGAAAGCTCGCCTGGCCGACCTGATGGGTGAGGCGGTCCGGCCGGAAGAACGGCGCCAGGCCGAAGCCGAATTGGAAGAAGCCCGAGCTGCCTGGATTCGGGCCGACCAGGAAGTCAAACGGCTCAGTGCCCAGCGAAGCACAGGAACCGTCTCGGCCCAGGAGATGGAGCGAGCTGATGCTGATCTGAAAGCAGCGGCCGCCCGCGTAGCCCGGCTGGAAGCCAGCCTGGCGTTGCTCAATATGGGTGCCCGTCGGGAACGGATCGCCGCCGCCCAGGCGGAATTGCACCAGGCCGAGGCTCGTCTGCGTGAAACCGAACGCTTGCTCCGCAACTGCGACGTACGTGCCCCTATCGATGGTACCATCCTAACCAAAGTCGCGGATCGCGGAGCCTTGGTCAGCCCCATGTCCTTCAACGTCGCCGCGGGCATCTGCTCCATGGCCGACCTGGCGAAATTGGAAGTCGAAATCGATGTTCCCGAACGACAAATCACAAAAATCCGCTACGGCCTGGACTGCCTCATCCAGGCGGACGCCGACCCCAACCGAGGTTACCGCGGCATGGTTGACCGCATCATGCCGATCGCCGACGATACGAAAAACGTCATCAAGGTCCGCATCCGTACCTATCTGCCCGTGGGGGAAGAACCCGGTTCGTTCCTCAAACCCAAAATGAGTGTGGTCGCCACTGTCTATAACCGCCCCTTTGCTTTCAACCCAACCACGGACCAACCCTGGGGAGACGAAAAAAGTCGGCCTGCACCGGATTGATCCCGAACCGGCAACAGCAAACCCAATCCCCACGGCTGACTCACTATGCTTCGGCCCAACGACTGACTCCCTACGTTTCGGAGAAGATACCCATGCCCTCACCCTCTGAACAACCGCTCGTTCAAGTCCGCAACTTGTACAAGTCGTTCACCCGCGGCAGCGAAACGATCGATGTGCTTCAGGATTTGAACCTGGATGTGGGTTATGCGGAGTTTCTGGCGCTGATGGGACCATCCGGTTCCGGCAAGACCACCTTGCTCAATCTGATTGCCGGATTGGATCAGCCAACCTCCGGCACGATTCTGGTAGGGGACCAGGTGATTTCAGAGATGTCGGAAAGCGAGCTGGCCCGCTGGCGGACCCGTCATGTCGGCTTCGTCTTTCAATTTTACTACTTGCTGCCCGTACTGACGGCGTATGAGAATGTCGAGTTGCCCCTGCTGCTGCTACCCCTGACCCGTCAGCAACGGCGCAAACAGGTGGAGACCGCCCTGGACCTGGTGGGTCTGAGCAACCGGATGAATCATCGACCCGGCCAGCTCTCGGGGGGTCAGCAACAGCGGGTAGGCATCGCCCGGGCTATAGTCACGGACCCGGAACTGATCGTCGCCGACGAGCCCACCGGGGATCTGGACACCAAAAGTGCCCAGGAAATTCTGAACTTGCTGGAAACCCTCCGGACTCAGCTCGGCAAAACGATCATCATGGTTACGCACGACCCTAAGGCAGCCGCCCATGCCCAACGTGTGCTGCACTTGGAGAAAGGCCAACTGGTTCACGATACCGCAGCCTCACCGTTGTTGACGACCCATGCCTGACGCTCTCGCCTGCCGTCGGCATGAACAACGTAGTCCGATAGGAGTGCCTGATGGCATCCTCATTGCCTCACGAACGACGCGTTCGCGGAGTATCGGATGGGTATGCCTTCCGGATGCCGTGTTTCCTTAGCTGTGGCCTGAGCAGGTTATTGCCTGAGCACGCGAGTTCCTGAACGCGGAGATATTCGTATGATGTACGGCTTCCCTGCTGAGTTTACTTTTACCGGTTACGACCCGTCACTATTCATGCTGACGGCCTATCTGCTGGGATTGCTGGCCGCCTTGATCCTGGGGGCGATTGTCCTGGGGCTGTTGACTCTGCCGGCCTTTTTCCTGGTCCTGTTCGGCGTCGAGCAACTGGCCAGCGTAGTCGCCCATGTAAGCGGAGCCTTCCCCGCCAAGCTGCTGGTGATTATGTTTCGAGGGCTGCGACGGGCGCCCCTGCGGACATCGCTGACCTACGTGGCCTTGTTCGTCCTGACCTTTGTCCTGTGTTTGATTTATGCCGTGCTCTTCCTGATTAATTACGTGACCACGGAAAAAGAGGCCAATTTCAAGGCCATTGTCACGCACAAAACCCTCATTCCCAGCCAGATGCCCCCGGGGTATTACGAGGAGTTCAAGCGCATTTGCCTGGAGGAGTTGCCTCCGGAAATGCGACCGCCTCGGGGGGAATTGGATATGATCAGCTGGTCGTTCGTGCTGACGACCACAGACAAAACCAACCCCCGCCGCGACACGTTGATCTTCCTCTTTGCCTTGGAACCCAACAAAGTCCTCACCATGATGGACGGCCTGGAAGAGTTGACCGGGGAAGAGCGTCGACTGCTGGAGGCCGCCGCGGAAGAAATGATGCGCAATCCCCAGGCCATCGTCATGAGTAAGCAGCAGTTGAAAAAGCTCAATTTGCAAGTCGGCCAGCGGGTCAAGTCCTTTGGTATGAACTATCCCAAGCTGACGTTCGACTTTTTGATCATCGGTGAATTGCCCGAAGGGCGATATGAAGGTGTGGCGTTCATGAACCGGGAATATCTGCTGCAACTGTTGGACGCCTACCGCAACGATCGCACGGTCAATACCACCGGTGAACCCCACCCGATGGCCGAAAAGTGTGTCAACCTGATGTGGGTGCGTCTGCCCAACAAAGCAGCCTTTGAACGGCTTAGTGCCATGGTCAACGATCCCAAATATTTCGGCAAGGTACCGATCAAATTGGAGACCGCTTCCAGCGGTATCGGCACCTGGCTGGCTGCTTACAAGGACATCTTCTGGGGCATGAAGTACATCCTCACCCCCGCCATGATTGCCATTATGAGCCTGGTGGTCGCCAACGCCATCAGCATTTCGGTTCGGGAGCGGCGGACGGAGATGGCCGTGCTGAAGGTGCTGGGCTTCCAGCCGCGACATATCCTGGCTTTGGTGCTGGGCGAGGCGTTGCTGGTCGGTTTCCTGGCCGGCTTGATGAGCAGCAGTTTGGCGTGGGGAATGCTCGGGAGCTTCAAATTCCAGATCGCCTTCTTCGGCTCGTTTTTCGTACCGGAACAGGCGCTGATTTATGCGCCGGCCTTGGGGATGGCAGTGGCAGTGGCCGGAAGCCTGGGACCAGCTTGGAACGCCAAGAGTGTCAAAGTGGCGGAGGTGTTCGCTCGTGTCAGTTAGAGGAACCGTCGGTGGGAACGCCGCTGGTTCATAGGGAGGCACAAGCGTCATGGCAACAGTCGCGACGACCGCACGGGTGACCCTGCCCGACAGAACGACAGGCCTGGAATATTGGCAGCGAGCCGCGAGAGTGATGCTCACGGGCTGGCGTTCCTTCCGCCGACTGGTGGGAACGTTGTTCGCCATCGGTTTTTCCTTGCTACCGCTGTCGGTACTGCTGCTGGCATTGCCGGCGGTGTCGCCGAACGAAGCCGTGTTGACCGAGACGGTGCCACCAGCCCGGTCGCGTTGGCAGCGGTTGGGACGACGGTTGTTCGCTTTGGTGACCGCCTCGGCTATGTTCATCGTGCTATTGGCCTTTGCCTTGGAGGTGGTGTCTCATTTGCCGACCCCACCAGGGAACCAGTTGGGAATTGTCGCCAAGAAAATCCTCAGTTATTCGGTGGCTGACTTTGTGCCGGACGATGCTCCTCCCCCCGATTTGCCGCCCGGCAAGGTTTGGTTGACCGCCGGGGAGTTACTGGAGCGCCAGGCGATTTTACGCGAGACCGCCTCCCGCCAGAATCTCGGCCCTATCGAAAAACGGGAAGCGGAGGAGCGACTGGCTGAAGTCGAAGCGGAAATCGAAAGTCGCCTGCCTCGATCCGCTCGTCTGCGTGTGATGCTGGATCCGCAACTGGCACCCATCCTGGCTGTCCCTCTGTGGCGTCTGCTCCCGCGAACCTTGGTCGAACAGTGGCCGTTTGTGCTGCTGACGATGTATGCCACCGACTTTCTGCTGCTGTTGTTGATCGGCCGAGTACCGCTGGCCTATAACTTCCGCTATTTATGGGTTCGGAAACGGGACACCTTGCTGACCAGTTTTGCCTTTACCGTCGTGGTAGCCTTGGTAATCATCCTCCTGGCCTTTGTGAATGGGATGTACAAGTTGAATGAGAGCACCGGGGTGCCGGGAAATGTGCTGGTACTGTCCGAGGGTTCGACCGACGAACTGTTCAGCAACATGGCCCGAGGAGACGCGGACAACGTCGAACGAGTGGTGATTACAGCAGACCCGTTTGGCAGGCCGATCGGACCGGTCGGGGTGGCTCGTGCGATTATTCTCCCCGATGGTTCGCTGCAGCGTTTGCCCCCGGATGCCCCTGCCGACTTGCCTGGTGCAGTCTATCTGGCCAGTCGCGAAGCCTATCTGGTGTTGAATCAAGCCATCCCGACCCGACCGGGCGAAATGCCGCGCCGTCGCTTCTTGCAGATGCGGGGCTTTCAGGATGTGCGGATCGGGGCGATGGTCCACAACATCGAGTTGGAACCGGGGGGACAGTGGTTCACCTCCAATGCGATCGACCCCGGTCCACCCGCCCCAGACGGCCGACAATACCTGCAGTGCACCCTGGGCCAGGGAGCAGCGGCAATTCTGGGTGAAGATGTCGGCAAAAAGCGCCTGGAAGTAGGGGACACCTTCGAAGTCGGGGATCGCTACTGGAAAGTCGTCGGCATCATGAAAACGGGGGGAACCGCCTACGGCTCCGAAATCTGGACCGGCAGCGACAATCCCGTGGTTCGTTCTAGTGGCAAAGGGGACAAATTCACCACCTTGGTCCTACGCATGGCTGATGACTCACCCGAGAGTGCCAAAGCCATGGCCTGGTATCTCAACGAAGTGTACGAACAGGCCAAGCTCAAAGCTTTTGCCGAGCCGGATTACTACCGCGAACTCACGCGGACTAACGAACAGTTTTTGTCAGCGATCATCCTGGTGGCCATCATCATGGCGGTCGGTGGTGTCTTTGGCGTGATGAACACCATGTTCGCCTCGATTGCCGCCCGGATCAAAGAGGTCGGCGTGTTACGGATTCTGGGCTTCAAGCGGTGGCAAATTCTGATCTCGTTCATGATCGAATCCTTGACGATTGCCGTCGTGGGCGGGTCGCTGGGCTGTTGCCTGGGATTGTTGGCGGACGGCTGGGAGGCGACCAGCACACTTTCGGGCGGCCAAGGCGGCGGCAAAAGCGTGACCCTAACTATGATCGTGGACAGCGGTATCGTAGCAGCAGGATTTCTCTTCACGTTGATCATGGGTCGGTTAGGCGGGTTGGTTCCGGCCTTGTCAGCGATGCGGCTCAACATCTTGGAATCGCTCCGCTAACTACCGCTGCAAGGCCCACCAAATCCCAATTGGACCGGCCACCGCCTTTCCAACCCGGCCACGGCCATCCCTAATCGCCAATACCACTGTACCTCTACCAAGCTCAACGGACATGCACTCGCCACTTGGCAAGCTTCCGCACTTTTCCTATCGTTACTGTTGCCCGCATACGGGAGTGCAGGATCCTTCCGCCAACCGGTTGAAGAATCTCCGATTGTGGGCAAAGATGAATCCGCCCCTGATGGCAAGGATAAATGGATGGCAAGGATAAATCTCCCCACTGCCGGCGGGCAGAGGATCACCCACCACCGGTGGAGAAAGGAAAGCCCCGATGGTTCCCGACCTGTCGAAGCGGTTGCCCGAGGCCAGAGACTATCCCTGGTATGTGCAGGCAGCGTTGGTGCTCTTCACGATCCTGAGCGTGCCGGTGCTCATTGCCCTGCCCTTCTGGTGGGGCGGTTTTCTGATCCATCCGTAGAAAACTGGATAACGCACCGACAAGGACGCAGAAATCATCAACCTGCCCCACGGGACTTGACAACCGTGCCGAGAAACAGAGCCTGACAACAGTGCCGAGAAAGTATAAGAGAACTTGACGAGGCACGACGCGAGGAAGCGTTATGAAAATGCGAAGTTTTCGCGGACAACCGGTCTCCGAAATTGGGTTGGGCTGCTGGCAATTGGGAGGGGACCAATGGGGTGACATTTCCGAGTCCGAGGCTCTAGCGGTGTTACATGCCGCCGCCGATGCCGGTGTCACCTTTCTGGATACGGCGGATGTGTACGGAGTGGGTCGCAGTGAAACACTCATCGGCCGTTTCCTGCGTGAGCGTGGCCGGAGTGGCTTCTTCATTGCTTCCAAGTTCGGACGTTTTCCTACGCCGGGCTGGCCGGATAATTTCCAACCGCCGGTCATTCGTCAGCATATCGAAGCCTCACTGCAACGCCTGGGCATCGAACGCCTGGACCTGGTGCAATTGCACTGTTTGCCCCGGGAGCAATTGCAGCGTGAAGAATTATGGAACACGCTGCGCCAACTCCAGAAAGAAGGGAAAATTGCCCATTTTGGTGCCAGCGTGGAATCGGTGCAGGAGGGAGACATATGTCTCCAGCAACCCGACTGTTCCTCCCTGCAAATCATTTTCAACATCTTCCGCCAAACACCGGCACTGAGCGGCTTGCTGGAACGCTGTCAGCAGCGTGGTGTGGCGATTATCGTCCGACTGCCGTTGGCTTCCGGCCTGCTCAGCGGACGCTACACAGCGCAGACCACATTCCCCCCGAATGACCACCGCAACTTCAACCGCAACGGAGAACGCTTCAACGTCGGAGAAACCTTCGCAGGGCTGGTTTTTGAAAAAGGCTTGGAGCTAGTAGAACAGCTCCGAACCCTGGTGCCTGCCGAGCCGCCCTTGCCGCAATTGGCACTCCGCTGGTGTCTGGATCATGCGGCGGTTACGACCGTAATCCCTGGGGCACGCCGGCCCGAACAAGCCCGGAGCAATGCCGCCGCCAGCGACCTGCCGCCGTTGCCCCCTGAGTTGCACCAGCAGTTGCGTGACTTCTTCGCCCAAAAAGTCAAGGCCCACATTCGGGGACCAGACTGATCCACCACCGCAAGCCCCCCACGGCTGTTTTCCACCAGGTTTCCTAGACTGCGGAGTAGGTCCCTAGACTGCGAAGCAGGCGCTGCACTTTCCTAGGATACCTCTGGGTTGCTATCCACCCGGCATTCGTGGGGCTAAACCGAATCCACCTGGATTACAAAGCCTTCTGCCTCCAGGTCGCCTACTCCGGGGAATGACGCCCCAGCGGGGCCGAAACTTCGACAGCCAATAACCAGCCTAAGACTCTTGCTGCCGGACAAAAGGAGAATAGATTACTTTGTGAAAAGTTTCACAAGCATAATTCCCCGTAGCAAAACAGGGACGATTCCTCGTGGTAACAAGGCAAAGTCCGGAAAGAAGAAACGTCTGAAGTGCAGGTGTGTCCGATTTCCGGAGAAGCGGGGGGAAATTCCGTGCCGGTGATATTTCGTCGATCACGGGACACGCAGCTTCGCCAGGGAGTAGTGGGCATCTTCCTCGGTTTGGGACTAGGGGTGTTTGCTTGGTATTATTATGCTTTACCCAGCTACACACGGGTGGGATATACACCGGTGCAACCAGTGGCATTTTCCCATCAGTTGCATGTGGGTCAGCTAGGGATGGACTGCACATACTGTCACCAGCATGTCTTTCATTCTCCGCATGCCACCGTGCCCAGTGCTCAGGTCTGCATGAACTGTCACAATCCGCGTAAGGCGAACGTGAAAGGGAATAGTCCGCTGCTGGCCCTGATCCGGGAAAGTTATGAGACGGGCAAACCCGTGGCTTGGAAGCGGGTACACAAATTGCCGGAGTATGCCTACTTCAATCATGCGGTGCATGTGAACAAAGGGGTTTCCTGTGTCTCCTGCCATGGCCTGGTCAATGAGATGCCGATCGTGCGTCATGATCAACCGCTGTCTATGGGGTGGTGTTTGCAATGTCATCATGCACCGGAGGAGCATTTGCGTCCGGTCGAGCAGGTGACGAATCTGTCCTGGAAACCGGAGGGAGGCAAACCGCGTTTGGACATCGGGTGGGAGATCAAGCAACAATTGCAGGTGCAAGCACCGTTGCATTGCCAGGGTTGTCACCGCTGATCCTGATGTGCGGAGCGATCGGACCAGAACATACCCCGAACGGCGAGGAGAAGGATGCAACGATGAATCCGGCGAACTATCTTCGGCGAGAAGTGCGGACCGAGGCAGCACAGCAGGAGTTCCCCGGTTTTGTCAATATTTACAGTGGTTCCGGTCTGGCAGAACCGCACGATGAAGATGTTTCCACAGCCCATTGGCATCGCCGGCAATTCCTGGTCTATTCGTTGGCGGGTGCCGCCGCAGCGTCTCTAGCCAGCTGCCGCCGACCGGATCAGCCGATTCTCCCCTACTCCGCAGTCCCGGAAGACCGTCTGGGGCATGTGGTCCATGGATTGCCGACGTTTTATGCCACAACCCAGCCGCGCCCCTTCGGTTCATTGCCCTTACTCGTTGAAAGTCATGACGGACGACCCACAAAGATCGAAGGGCACCCGCGACATCCTGCGACTCGAGGAAGCACCGATGCTTATGCGCAAGCGGCGATTCTGGACCTGTATAGTCCCGATCGGGTGATGTCCCCCCACAGTTGCAGCGTTGTGGAACGCGGCATGCTCCGCCGCTGGGAGGACTTCGACCGCTTCGCCCGCAGTTTGGCCGAACGCTTCCGCTCGATCCAGGGCCAGGGTTTTGCCGTGCTCACGGAACAAGTGCCTTCCCCATCCCTCCGCCGCATCCGTGATCATCTCCGGCAGCAGTGGCCCCAGGCACAGTGGTACACCTACGAGCCCATCGACTACGCCGAGGTGCTCCGCGGCACGGAGCTGGCCTTCGGACAACCCCTGTTACCCACGCCGGACCTGGAAAAGATCGATTGCCTGCTCGTGTTGGACAGCGATTGCCTCGGGATCGATTTGGATGGTCTGGTTCAGGCCCGTCGCTGGGCCCGCCGTCGGCAAGGGCCGCCCCAACTTTTCAACCGCCTCTACGTCGTGGAGTCCACTTGGACCCTCACAGGCTTCATGGCGGATCACCGCCTCCGTTTGCCGGCGAGTCTGATCGGGGGGTTCCTGCTGGCCTTGATCCAGGAGTTATCCACTTCACTGCCTCAGAAGCTGCCCGAGATTCCCGCTTCGTTATCCGCATCGTGGAAACAGGCGTTGCCAGAATCGGCCCGCCGGTGGCTAGGACCTCTGGCCCGCGACCTGCTGAGGCACCGAGGACGTTGTTCCGTCCTGGTTGGTTATCGTCAGCCGGCGGTTGTGCATGCCTTGGCTCATACCCTCAATGTCGCACTGGATGCGGTCTCACACTGGGAGTTCCGTCCTCCTCCGCCGGAAATGCTCGAGGCGGGTCTGTCGGCCTTGGCGGAGGCTCTCCAAGCCGGCCGCATCGACACCCTGGTCATCCTCGGCGGCAACCCGGTGCTCAACGCTCCCGCTGATCTGCAATTCCCCGCGGCTTTGCGTCAGGCGAAGACCACCATCCGCATCGGTCTGTATTACGATCAGACTTCCGAGGTCTGTCACTGGCACCTGCCGCTGGCTCACTTTCTGGAAGGTTGGGGAGATACGGAAAGCAGCGATGGCACTCTCTGTTGCATCCAACCGTTGATTGAGCCGCTCCAAGGCTTTCCCACCTCACCTGCCGATCAGGAAGCTCCTCCCCGCGGCGGTCGCTCGGCTCTGGAAATCCTGGCTTTACTGACCCAATTCCCACATCCCCGCGATGGCAAACCGGTGACTTCCTATCACTCTGCTCGAACCGCTGCCTACGAACTCATTCGCATGGTCTTCGCTTCTCGTGCAGGATTGGCTTCGGATGACCCCCAACTGCCGCTGGCCTTCCAACGCTACAAGCAACTCGGCTTCCTCCCACCGGAACAGGATCAGCAGCGTCGGATGGCGGTGCGTCCCACCTTGCGACCGCTGTCAGATATCCAGCGAGCTTTGCCGTCTTCCCTTCCTTCTCCTCCTCAGCGGAACGCCCTGGAAGTCACTTTCCATCCGGACTATTCCCTCTACGATGGCCGTTATCTTTACAACGCCTGGCTTCAGGAACTGCCCGATCCGGTTACCAAACTGGTGTGGGACAACGCCGCTCTGATCAGTCCGCAGACAGCCCAGGACTTCGGCTTGACTACAGGGGATGTCGTTCGTCTCCAGCATGATCTCTACCAATTGGAAATCCCGGTCTTCATACTGCCGGGACAAGCAGACCACTCGATCGCCCTGCACTTGGGCCAGTGTGGGGAAATCCGTATAGCCCACGTTGCGGGCGGTGGCGGCACCAACGTCTTCCCGTTCCGCACGTCGCAGGCCCGGTACATCCTCACTCAAGTCCGACTCGAAAAAACTGCTCGCCGGGCCACACTCGTGACAACCCAGGAACATGGGGTGATTCCCCAGGGACGAGATATAGTCCGGGAAGTGGACCTGAGCAAACTCCGGCCATCGGCGTCCTCCGCAGGTCACGCCGCAGAGCGGGGAGACAAAACTTCGCCAGATCGCAATTCCTCTTTCTCCGCCCACCATAACTCCCTCCTGGGTCTGCCTCCGGACGGTCACCTCAGCGAAGAGGATTTGCGTCGCGGCTATCAAGCGGGGTACGGCCAGGTGCCTCCTCCTCCCTTGCCCGCCCGGGACAAGCAGCGTCGCTTCCCCCTCGACCTGGCACGACCGGAACGGCTCGATAGTCCCTTCCAATGGGGCATGGTCATCGATCTGTCGGTTTGCACGGGTTGTTCGGCGTGCATCCTCGCTTGTCAGGTGGAAAATAACATCCCCGTGGTCGGCAAATACGAAGTGCAGCGCAATCGCGAGATGCATTGGTTGCGCATCGACCGTTACTTTTCTTCCGCAGACGGACAGGTAGCCGACACGGAGCCACGCGTGATCACCCAACCGCTGGCCTGTGTCCACTGTGAACAGGCCCCGTGCGAGCAGGTTTGCCCCGTCAATGCCTCGGTGCACAGTCCGGAAGGTCTGAACTTGCAGGTGTACAACCGCTGCATTGGGACCCGGTACTGTGCCAACGCCTGTCCGTACAAGGCCCGCCGCTTCAACTGGTTCGATTACAACAAGCGTCCTCTGGACTCCTTGCGGACCCCCACTCCGCTGACTCCCGAAGGTGCTGCCTTGAGCCGCCCTTTACTTCCCGAATCGTTACGGATGCTGAAGAATCCGGATGTGACCGTCCGCATGCGTGGTGTCATGGAGAAATGCACCTACTGTGTGCAGCGTCTGGAACGTGCCAAATATGGGGCTAAAATCGCAGCCACAGAAGTCGCTCAGGGACGGCGGACTATTCCGATTGACGCTCACTATCGCCCCGACGGTCCACCGTCGGCTTACCGCAAACCTCAGGACCCCCGATCCGCCGGCTACGACCTGGATCGCTGGGGGCGAGTCATCGTACCGGATGGTCTGGTGCGCACGGCCTGTCAGGCCGTCTGTCCCACACAAGCAATTACCTTTGGCAACTTGCTGGACCCCCAGAGTGCCGTGACCGCGGCCAAACTGCGGGCCGGAGAATATGCCCTGCTGGGCGAACTCAATACGAAACCTCGGACCAGCTACTTGCCCCGCCTGCGTAACCCCAATCCAGAACTGACCTGATCAGACCTACACCGACGTGACGTGGTGAACGCAACCATGACTGCAAACGTCATTACCCAGAACAACGCTACTGCGACGGACTCACACGGCCAGGCCTCCCCGTTCCCCGACCCTCTGCCCCGCATACCCCTGGTCTGGGGTCCGGATACTTACGAGACACTCACCCATCAGATCTGTTCCATCACGGAGCAGTCCCCTCCACGCTGGTGGTGGCCCGCCTTTCTCATCTCTTCGGGACTGCTCACCGGCGGCCTTCTCGCAGCCACCTATCTGATCTCCACCGGTGTAGGGGTCTGGGGTTCCAACAATCCTGTCAACTGGGCATTTGATATCACCAATTTCGTCTTCTGGATTGGTATCGGCCATGCAGGCACTCTCATCTCAGCCATTCTCTTTCTGTTCCGACAAAAGTGGCGTACCAGCATCAATCGTTTTTCCGAAGCGATGACCATATTCGCCGTCATCTGCGCCGCCGTGTATCCCGGCATCCACGTGGGGCGATTCTGGTATGCCTGGTTCATGTTTCCGCTACCCAATGCCAACCATATTTTTCAAAACTTTCGCTCGGCCTTGCTTTGGGATTTATTTGCTGTGAGTACCTATTTCACGATTTCTCTGATTTTCTGGTACGTCGGACTGATCCCCGACCTGGCCACGTTGCGGGACCGGGCCAAAAGCCGCTTCCGTCAGGTGCTTTTCGGTCTGCTCTCGCTGGGTTGGCGTGGCAGCACGCGGCACTGGCGGCATTATGAGGTCGCCTATCTTATGCTTGCGGGTCTATCCACTCCTTTGGTCCTCTCCGTGCATTCCGTGGTCAGTTTCGACTTTGCCACCTCGATCCTCCCGGGCTGGCACACCACGATCTTTCCCCCGTATTTCGTAGCCGGTGCCATCTTCGGCGGCTTTGCGATGGTCCTGCAATGTCTCATTCCTGCACGCGCGGCTTACAAACTCCACAACCTCATCACCATCAAACATATCGACGTCATGTGCAAATTCCTGCTAGCTACTGGTTCGCTGGTGGGATATGCCTACGTCATGGAGTTATTCATAGCCTGGTACTCGGGAAATCCCTATGAATGGCAAACATTTGTCAATCGAGCCTGGAATGGAGATTACACTTGGGCTTACTGGGTGATGATAACTTGCAATTTGTTCCTTCCTCAGCTCTTTTGGATCCGTTGGTGCCGGCAAACACCGGGGTTTGTACTGCTGGTGGTGACCTGCATCAACGTCGGTATGTGGTATGAACGTTTCGTCATTATTGTTCAATCCCTGCACCATGACTTTCTGCCGGCCAGTTGGGGACGTTATTATCCCACCTGGGTCGATTGGCTGCAGATGCTAGGAGACTTCGGTCTGTTTTTCACCCTGACGTTGCTCTTCGTCCGCTTTCTACCGATGATCGCGCTGGCCGAAGTGAAAAGTATCCTGCCGATGTCCCAGCCTCATTATCGCTTCGCTTCCGCTGAGCGATATCTGCGGGACGAGTCGGGACGTTATCCCACCGCCGAGCACGCTCTGGCTGCCCACTATGGTCCACCGGCTCCGCCGCGGAGCACTATCCCTCCCGCGAATGAACCTGTTCCCGCCTTTCTGCCCACGCCGGAGGGGAGCGGTCAACCCTGGGGAGTCGTCGCGGAATTTGCCAACGCCCAGGAATTGCTCCACGCTGCTCAGGCGGCCCGGCAGAAGGGCTACACCCATCTGGACGCCTGGACTCCCTTTTACGTCCACGGCATGAAAGAAGCCATCGGACGGCAACGCAGCCGGCTCCCTTTGTTCACACTCGCCGGAGCCTTGACCGGCTTAGCCACGGCCGTCTCCCTTCAGTTTTACCTGATGACCTACTACTACCCTACGATTGTGGGCGGTAAAGAATATCGCTCCTGGGAAGCCTTCGTGCCGGTCTTTTTCGAGTTGACCGTGCTCTTTGCGGGATTCTTCACCCTCTTCGCCCTGATCGGCTTGTGTGGCCTGCCACGCTTGTTCCATCCCCTGGATGCTCACCCCACATTCCACCGCGTCACGCAAGACGGTTTCTTCCTGACGATCGAAGCAACCGACCCGATATTTGATGCCGACCAAAGCCGGGAATTCCTCCAGTCCCTAGGCGGGCACCACGTGGCCGTTGTGGAACGGTGAAGGTGATGAAGTACACCCTACACCTGCTGCTACCACTAAGAGGATCGGACATGTGCAGGACGGGACATACCTATGACACTCAAGTTCCGTCCTCTCCATCCAGAGTAGCAATGACGACGCAAACCCGAATCCTCCAGCTGCCCAAACACGCCGGATGAAAATGCGATGGAGAAACGGATCATGTACAGTATCGACGCCAACCTCCTGATGAACACCCTCCTGGCAGCCCTCCTGCTCACCGGCGCTTTCCTGTTTATTCTCACGTTGGTGTCGGCAGCTATTTCCTGGAGGCGTGGATCCACACTGCTGAGCTGGCTGTATGTTCTGACCTCGGTTTTTGGAGTATTTGCCGTACTCGTGGGCATTCTCGGCCTGCGTGGACGCACCAGCGACGCTCCCCCATGGCACTTCTTCCTCGACATGAAGTACCAGCCCAAATACACAGCTCAGGGCGGCAGTTCCTTCTTCCCGGATGGCCGCGCCAGCCGCCTCCCACCGCCAGATACAGTCCCTTATGATGGCACAGACTATTTCGCGGATGCCGGTTACCATCAAGACCCACAACCGGATTTTCTTCAGGCCGATCGCCGTTACTACACAGGCATCGCCAATCCCACAGCCATGCGGGACGAAGGAGGAAACCGCATCCCCGAAGGGCCACGTTGGCAAAACGGCCAACTGGTCGGGGAAGGATACTATGTCAACCACATTCCCCCCTTTGCGGTGCAACGTGCCGGAGGATGGGCACCGCTGATCCGCCGCGGACGTCAACAGTTTGACATTCATTGTGCTGTCTGTCACGGGGCTAGCGGTCGCGGTGGGGTGGCTGATGCCGCCTACGGTATTGTCGGGGCCTATGGTTTGTCCGTACCTCCCTCCAACCTGGTCACGCCGGAGATTCAAGCCCAGCCGGACGGCCAGCTCTTCCACACCATCACCTACGGTGTGCGTAATATGCCGGCCTATGCCCATCAGGTCTCGGTGCATGACCGTTGGGCTATTATCGCCTACCTGCGTGTGTTGCAATTTGCCGCCGGTAATCCCCTGCTGAAACAACCCTGAAATACACTGCTCGACGGATCCTGACTATGAACATCACCCCTCGGTTCGACTCGGAAACAGACCCACCGCCGGCAGAGTTGTCCTGGCCACCTGGATTGCCGGAGCCGGTCGCCCCATTGGGAAGCCAGGCCGATGGTATCGTCCGCACACTGGTTATCATCACCTCAGCTGCCGGCTTCGTCCTGCTCCTGGGAGCCTTTGTCAACGGCCGGCAGTTCTTCCACTCTTACCTCTTTGGCTATGTCTTCGCGCTGGACATTGCCCTGGGGGCATTATTCTGGAACCTGATCCATCATGTCAGCGATGCCGGCTGGTCTGTCGGCTTGCGACGCATTTACGAAAATATTCATCGTGCGCTTATACCGTTGAGCATACTTTCCCTACCCTTGCTTATCGGTATCTTTTTGGGGCAACTTCATCAGTGGTATCCCTTCATTCAGGGAGCACCACCAGATGATGAACATTTACAACGGATTTGGCATGTTAAGAGCATCTACTTTGACACAACCTTCTTCCTGACAAGATTTCTCCTCTATTTCAGCATATGGATTCTATATTCATTCTTGATGCGTCATTGGTCCTGTCAACAGGACCGGCTCGGCGGAGTAGAATGGACGCTGTGTCTGCAACGATGGGCACCCTTGGGTCTGGTTCTGCTCGGCCTGAGCAGTACCTTTTTCGCCTTCGATTGGCTCATGAGTCTGCAATACACCTGGTTCAGCACCATCTATGGTGTGTATTTTTGGGTCGGTGGTTTTCGGGGCAGCCTGTCCTTGGCCGTTCTCATTGTTCTGGCTTTGCATGCCAGTGGTCATTTGCGAAGAACCATCACCATCGAGCATCTACATGACGCTGCCAAAATCATGTTCGGTCTCACCATTTTCTGGGCTTATATTGCCTTTTCACAATATTTCTTGATTTGGTATGGAAATATGCCCGAAGAAACACAATTTTATCTACTCCGTCGCAACGGTGCATGGTACGATATGTCAATACTCTTGCCTGTGCTGTATTTTGTCATACCATTTTTCATGCTTCTCCCCCGTGCCCATAAACGCAATCCCCGCTGGTTGGCCGCCAGCGCTACTTTGATCCTGCTGATGCACGCGTACGACCTATATTGGCAGATTCTGCCGGTTCTTCACCAGGACACCATACACTTGCACTGGATGGACGCGGCTGCCTGGATCTGTTTCACCGGCGTCCTCCTTCTGGCGTGCCTCTGGGGCTTACAGCGAATGCCCTTGATCCCCATCCGCGACCCTCGCTTGTCCGAAACCATCGGTTATATCAATGATACGCCCTGAAACTTCCAAGGACGTTGATTCAATAATACAATAACACAAGAGGTTGAATAAATTATGAGTGACGGACTGATGGAGAAACAAGACACAAACGGGGCCAAACCAGCAGGGTTTCCGTTTCTGACCGTGTTGCTCACCCTGTTGATCCTCTTTCTCTTCGCCACCCTGATGCTCCTGGCCTACAATTATTCCTTCTACGCTCCGCTGTCCTCAAGTGCAGAGGACCAGGAAACAGCGAACCCCGCGCGCAAACTGGTCGAAATCCAGGCCAAAAATCAAGCCATCCTGGAAGGCCGTCCGGAGACAGGCACAGCAATGTCCCTCGAGAAGGCGATGGATCAACTGCTCAGCCAACTGCGTAGTGAAAAAGACACCATGCCATTCCCCAAGCCTTTACCTGCACCGCCTGCTGAAACCAAAGATAAGTCAAGGGATAAGAAATGATCTGTGTTACTCTAAATCAGTATATTATTTGTGGTGGGAAATTAACATGGAATCTGCAGATATTGCCGTATTGTTGACTGTCGTTGGCTCTATTATATGCTTCGGAGGAGCTACCGTACTGGCTTTGGGCTGGGCCTTCCGCAATGGTCAATTCGACAACTTTCAGCGGGGCGCGTTGTCGATTTTCGACGCCGATGAACCGGTCGGAGAGCCCACAGACTTCTTCCCGGATTACCGCGGGCACACGCCAGATCCAGATCCGCCACACCATTGGACAAGGGAGACATGACCTATGGCTGTCTCTGTGCTGACACGTGATCAGCTACGTTGGCAAGCAGCCCAGGAACGCGTGACGATCGACCGCTCCTGTCGCGGGCCAGTCCTGGCGTTCTGCGCCACCGCCCTTTTCTGGCTTCTGGTCGGCTCGCTCCTGGCCCTCGTGGCATCCATCAAGCTGCATAGCCCCTATTTCCTCACCGGAAGCCCGACCTGGACCTTCGGACGCGTACGGATGGCTCATCTCCAAGCCGTCGCCCTGGGTTGGTCCTCCCTCGCGGCTATGGCGGCCTGCCTCTGGCTCATGTGCCGACTCGCCCGCGTCGAACTGGTTTACCCGCGCATGCTCTACCTCGCCTGTGCCCTCTGGAACATCGCCACCACCCTCGCTGTCATCGGCATCCTCCTCGGAGACGGAACGTCTGTCGAATGGCTCGATGCACCCACCTACTCTCATCCCTTCTTCGTCGCGGGCGTTGGGTTGGTTACCGCTTGGGTCGTTGCTACTTTCCGCCGACGCCGGGAACAGCACGTCTATGTCACCCAGTGGTATATCCTCGCTGCCGTCTTCTGGTTTCCCTGGCTCTATACTGTCGCCACATTGATGATCTTTTGGGCTCCTGCTACAGGTGTTATACAGCCTATTGTGAATTGGTGGTTCAATCATAATTTCCTGGGCTTGTGGGTAACACCTATCGGAGTTGGCATAGCATATTATATCATACCTAAAATACTAGGCCGACCCATTCATAGCTATTATCTCAGTATCACAGGATTCTGGACGTTGGCCCTCTTCTACTCTTGGGCTGGTATGCATCACCTCATTGGTGGCCCGATTCCTGCTTGGTTAGCAACTGCTAGCACCGTGGGGAGCATGATGATGTTCATTCCCGTTATCGCTGTAGCTATCAACCACCATATGACGATGATCGGACACTTCCACCGCCTCAAATATAGTCCAGCCTTGCGATTTACTGTATTCGGGGCCATAGCGTACACCGCAGTCAGCTTCCAGGGTTCTATTGAATCGCTTAAGGATTTTAGTGAAGTTGCACATTTCACCCATTATACTGTGGGCCACGCCCATCTGGGGGTTTATGGATTCCTGGCTATGATACTGTTTGGATTATATTACTATATGATCCCAAGATTAACAGGTAGAGAATGGTATAGTAGCCAACTCATTCGGCTACATTTCTGGTGCAGTGCTATTGGGATTACATTATATTTCACAGCATTATCTATCGGGGGCTGGTGGCAAGGACGGATGCTCAATAATCCCAATGTGCCGTTTGCAAATATCGTGATGTATGTACAGCCGTATCTGGCCTTGCGAACTGTTGCTGGCACCATAATGACCATAGGTCATATCGCCTTCACAACACTGTTTGTCATTAACATCGCCGGCTGGGGACGACACCGCAGCAGTGGCCCCACACTCTTCTCCCAACCTCCACTGCCAGTCTCTTCCCCATGGCCAAGTACCACCAACATCATAGGTACACCTTCTACACACCTTTGAGCAATAACTGACAGAGGATAGTCACTATGGACCGTGGTATGATTCTTTTTGTCGGTGTGCTTCTGACATTCACCTCCAGTTGGTTGGGATTGGTTCTTTTTCCGTTCTGGCAATTACAAAATCAGCCAACATTCCAGGCCGAACCTGAAGACGAACCTTATCCCCGTCCCTTGCAGGGGGCTGCCTGGACCGGCATGAAGGTTTACCAGAAGAATGGCTGCATGTATTGCCACAGTCAACAAGTCCGCAGTGAACGCTTTGGCAACTGGTGGGAAGACCCTACCGGTATCATGAGGACGGGAGGCGACATCCGACGAGGCTGGGGATATCGCCGCAATGTCTCCCGCGATTACATCCATGATAATCCAACGATGCTAGGAACTATGAGAACTGGACCTGACTTAGCGAATATTGGCAACCGCTATTCCGCTGCATGGCAGCACATTCATACTTATAATCCTCGTGCAATCAACAGCTGGAGCATTATGCCTTCGTTTGCTTTTCTGTACCGCAAAGAACGTATTGTGGGGGCTCGCTCGGAAAAAGCCCTTCCTCTCGGTAGAGAATGGACGGTCCGACCCGGCTACCGCTGGCGACCTAGTCCCCAGGAATGGCAAACCATCCTGCAGCGCTACGGAGACCAGATCAAGGAACGCTTCCTGCTCGAAGTCGGACCGCCGACTTTTGACTGGAATCAACCCGATGGGCAGAATCTCCTGCTGGATTACTGGCTGACAACCCCCGAAGAAGGTTGGCAGATCCTGCCAACCGATGAAGCTGAGGCTTTGGTCGCCTACCTGCTTTCCCTTCGCAAAGCAGAATACCCTCTCCCGGAGGCCAAGGAATGAATAATCATCGTGATGACCAAGAGCATACTGTCAATACAAGTCAAGATGCCAATCGTGATTTATCATTGGATATCAATTCTTTTGAAGCCGCAGATGATGAGCGCGATACCATCCAGCGTATGTTGGATGTGCTTGCTCGTGAACACGCCGAACCCCGCGACGGTTTCGAGCCTGTACCGTTCGGAGTTGCCGCGATCTTCGGGGCCTTGCTGGCATGGGGCGGTTACTACTTAGGCACCCATTCCGCCGACTTCCGGCCTGACGTTTATGACCGCAGCGATCTACGGCAAATCTCAGGAGCACAAAATACCCTCGGACTTCCTGATCCCGATCCCCAAACCGTTGCAGAACTCATCAAAATCGGGGAGCAAAAGTATGCGGCCATCTGCGCCTCATGCCACCAGCCAAACGGACAGGGAAATCCCGCACAAGGCATTCCACCCTTGGATGGCTCGGAATGGGTGGTCGGCGACCAAGCCTCACCTGCTCGATTGGCACGGATACTTCTTTACGGATTGACAGGAAATATCACGGTCAAAGGTCGTGTATACAATGGCCAGATGCCAGCTCAAGGAAATGTGCTCAAAGATTATGAAATAGCATCTGTAATTACTTATATACGCAATAGCTGGAGCAATAGTGCAGATAAAAATAGGTCACCAGCAATTACTGCGACAACAATCAAGGCAGCAAGAGCCGCAAATGGCAGTAGAAAAACCAACGGCACCCATCCATATA
>Ga0209017_10000840_pt1 | contig 27358 bp, 24 predicted proteins | sample YNPBryunderm2012_FD_185812 | JGI IMG/M metagenome (GOLD analysis project Ga0209017, IMG submission 185812) | Anoxygenic and chlorotrophic microbial mat microbial communities from Yellowstone National Park, USA - YNP Bryant MS undermat 2012... ...
GAATGACTCATTCGGAGGCGAAACCTGACAGACTCTCTTCGTCCCACCTCTCCCCCTCGAGGATTTCCACGGACGGCGCGCTCCAGCGTGCTCGTGTTTGCCCGATCGGCAGAGTTCGTCCCGCCCCGTCCACGGCGCCTGCGAGCACGATGCGGCGCGGCGCGACCAGCCCCGCGATCTCGGGCAGATCGGCTTCCAGCAACATGCCGGGAACGAAATTCGCCAGGCTGTGATTGTAATTTTCCGTCTCCACCAGCTCGCGCAACCCCACGAGGCAGCCGGCGAGGTACAGTTTCTCGATTCCCGGTTCCAGAGCGGCCGCACAGAGCGCCGGCAGTGTGAGGCCTCGGCGGGCCGCCAGCCGGATGGGTTTGTTGCGCGCGGCCGGGTACCCGGCCAGTGCAGCGACCACCGCCAGGATGTCGCTGACCCGCTGCCCCAGAAGCGGCTTGCCCAGAATCAACGACGCCCAGCTCCAGTGCTCCTCGTCAGCATGCGAGCGCGCATAGTGCGCCGGGCCGCGCGCCAACTCGGGCGCCAGATCGCCGATGCCGCGCAAGTCCGCAGCGCACACCATGCATCCCTTCGCGGCCAGCGTCTGGTACAAGTCGCCCTCCCGCCAGCGGGCGTTGCGCCCCGCCGGATCGAGGATCAGGAGTACGTGCCGGGCTGTCACCGGTCGCTGCGGAAGGAAGATCCATGCCGGGACCCAGACGTGGGGCGCCGAAGCTACCTCCACTGCCTCTACGTCCAGGCCCCGAAGCCTGGCCTTGCCCAGCGTTCGGAAAGCAGGAGGCTGGGGCGGGCGGTCGAGCGAAAGGAGGCGGGCAAGGCCCTCGCGTGTCGGCCGCGGCGGGGGGAGCTTGCGTGCCATTTCGCGTGTGATCTCGAAGGGCGTCTTGCTGCCGGAATCCCGGACCACGCTGCCCGATGCCGTGGCCCAGAGCTGACGGTCGGGCTCCGGCTCGGTCGGCGGTTCTTCCTCGACAGGACGGTCTTCGCCTTTGAGCCAGCGCGCAAACCAGTTGTAGATTTTCAGGCGCGTGTCGTAAGCGAGGGCATGCGGCAGCGGCGTTGAAGTCCAGGCCAGGCGCTCGCTCGCGCCGAAAATTTCGTAAATGCGCTTGAGTTTTGCGAACTCCTCGCGCCCGCTGCTGAGATAGTTAGTCGAGTAAGTTCCGAAGAAATCCTTCTCGCTCACGCTCACCAGCAGCGGCTTGGGGGCCAGTGGGTAAAGCAAGTCCCAGCGATCCAGCCCCAGAGGAGCGGACCCGAGCAAGTTTTGCTCGGCGTCGTCGGTGGAACCGGGCGGGTTGAAGTCCTTGCAAGCGAAGTTCTCGGTATTGCCGCTGGCCACCGCGGCCGCGGCAAGGCGGTCATCCACGCAGGCCAGCATCATGGTTAGCGTGCCGCCGCCTGATTGTCCGGTTGAGCCCAGCCGGCGGGGGTCCACGAGCGGATGGGAGGCGAGCAAGTCCAGACTGCGAACCGCGTCCCAAACCTGCCAGCGCGTAGCCGTGTCGCCCACGAGCAGCATCTGTCGGCCCGGGATGGTATGTTCGTCGTCGGCAGAGGGCAATCGCGTCCGGAAGCCGGAAGCATCGGGGTAATGGACGCGCTCGCCCTGGCCCATGGGGTCGAAGGCCAGCACGACGTAGCCAAGCTGTGCAAGAGCTTGACAGCAGCGCTGGTAAGGCCCGGACGCCTTGCCGTTCAAGGCATGACCCATCTGAAACAAGACGCCGGGCAGCGAAGGTCCGGCGTCCCGAGGGATGTAAAGGTTGGCGGAGACGTAGACTCCCGGCCGGCTCTCGTAGATCAGATTTTCCACGTGGTAACCGCGCCGCTGGAAGCCGCCCACGACACGGAGGTTCAGGGGAGTGCGTTCCGGCATCCCGCCAATCAACTTCCAGAAGGTCTTACGGATCCAACTCTGGCGGCGGCGCACGTCCTGAACCGTTTGGCTGGCGGCCAACTCGCGGTTCCGTCGTTGCCAGGCATCGAGCGCGAGCGAGCGCAGGTATTCCGGCCAGCAACGACAATAATCCCGGTAGGGCTCCGTTGAGGGCGGCAGATGCGCGGGCGGCGACTGCCCGCGGACGGCGCCTGCGGCGGTAGCAGAAAGGAAGTTTCTTCGAGTCACACTTGCAGTTTAGCTGTTGTCTATGCCGCGGCTGCGTGAGCAACGATCAGCCGAGTTCGATGATCAGCGCGGGCGGTTACCGGCAGCCGGATACGTCACGGGCGCGCGCAGGCGCGGCAGCCGCTGAAGCTTGCGCAGGTGTTCGGGAGCACTGGCGGGCGAGGTCCGCTCATGCAGTTTGGGGGGCGGCGCGGGCTCTCGCAGAAGCAGAGCGGGGTCCGGTTTCGGTGGCGCGGCCACCGGTACGGGAGGCTTCCGGGAGGTGACTTTTTGAGGCTTGCTTCCACCGCCGACGATGCGGGGACTGCGAGCCTGCGCTCCCAACTCGAGTTCGTCTTCACCGAGCCATTCCAACAGGGGGTTTTTCTTGTGCTTCTCCGGCGTTGCCATGCGTGAGCCTCCGAGCCTAAGTAAACTTATCGACCGCCCGCTGCGGCGGGTGAGTGCGCTCCCGCCGTATCCTGGCGATCACCCAGGCTTCTGGTTTGATTCTAGGTCGGGAACGGGCCGGAAGCAAGCAAAACCGAACTGGCGGCCGGCAATCGGCCAGGTTGCCAGGCGGCGGACGTCGTCGTCACTGGGAACTGTTGTTGAGGCGGGTGCTCAACTCTCGCCAGGCTTGTTCGTCAAAATTGAGCTTGACACGCTCGCGGCCCACTCGTTGCAAATCGGCTGCCCGCGCCGCCTGGCCTTGCCGGCAGCGTTTGAGCAAGTCAGCCGCCTCGTTATCCTCCGGGTCCAGCTCCAGCACACGCCGGAAGTACTCGGCTGCCTGGGCCAGTTGGCCTCTTTTCCATAGGGTGTAGGCGACGTTGAAATTGTAATCGGGATCGTCCGGATCGCCCTCCAGGGCTTTCAGGAACGTATCGAGAACGTCGGGCCGGTTCAGCCGGGTGCGGACCACCGCCAGGTTATTGAGGACCTCGTTGAGAGGCAGGTGTTCCGCCAACCGGGCAAAGACGTTTTCGGCCGTGGTGAATTCCGCGGTGTGGTGGCGGCAGAGCCCCAGCAAGAACTGGGCGCGCCAGTACCTGCTCGAGCCAGGCTGCACCTTTTCCAGCCAGCCCGCGGCCGGCCGATACTGCCGGGCATCGAAGTGCATGCGCCCCAACTCGAACGCGGGCAGGGAGAACTCGGGCGCCAGTCGCGCGGACTGCGCCAGGTGGCGGTGCCTTTGTTCCGGGTTGTCGGCCAGCAGCCCGCGGACGTAGTGCTCCAGGGCGTCCAGCCGCACAGGGGGGTTGGCGCGCAAGAACTCGTCCAGCGCGGGTGCGGAATCACGGGACAACTTGCGCAACACCTGCCAGGCAAGCCTGGTTTGTAGCTCGGAAAAGCTGGTCAGAGGCCCTTGTTCGGCTCCGCAGTTCTCCATTTGCAGACGCCGCAAGTCCAGACAAAAGGCTTCGAGTCGGATGGTGGCGGCCACCCCCGGGCGATTCAAACCCTGACCGGGCAGGAGATCGTATTCACCCGAAACGGCAATCGCCGCGTCCAGCTCTTCGGCGACTTTGATCAAGGATCCGCGGCTCAAACGGGCCGCGACCGGCAGGGAGAGCCGCTCGTGCGCCTTCAGGCGCGCGTCACGGTCCGCGACCATAAAGCCGTGACAGGCCAGGGTTTCGCTCAATCTCTCGGCCAGGCCCTCGCCCACCCAGTCCAGCTCGACTTGGGAGCGGTTGACGAAAGGCAGAACAACGATCGTGGCGACCGGCCCGTCGGTCTCTCCGAGCGCCTGGGATGGCGCCCCGATTGGCGAGGCCGCGAGACACCAAACCAACAGAGCAAGGATCCCTTGCATCTATTGTGCTTGAGTTTAACAGACCGGGTCCTTCGGCTGCGCGCGTCATTGCCGAAGTCCGGATGAGAGCCGGCCGGTACGCTGTGCGGGCGCCCACGGCCCGCGCGGGCGCCCAAACCCACGTCAGGGCGGATCAGTCGAAAACCAGCTTGAGGTTGGTGCCGCCGAGACGAATCTCCTGGACGCGAGCCTTTCCTTCGCCGCCGGCGTAGCGCACGGAGGTTGAGGTGAACTTGGCTTCGGCGTTCTCGATCTTTACCGGGGCCTCGATCCTCTGTTTGCCAGCACGGATGATGACCTTTCCATCCTGAAGTTCGAGCCTGTATTCGCCGGGCTTCAGTTCGGTACCGCCGACGACAGAAGGCTGGAACAGGGTGATCGAATAGGTCTTGGCGCTGGCAATGCCGACGGCCAGCAAAATAAAGAGGGCAATCAGTTTCTTCATTGTCATCTCCTCGACCGGTTGGTGCGTCATCCAAGTCTCGTGGGAGAGCCGGTTGGCTCCCCTTTATGGAAGACGACCCGCGGACAAAAAGGTTCCCTTGGTGCGCAACCAGGCGAGGGTCTGGTCTCAGGAGTGTGTGAGGAATTGTCGCACCAGGTGGCAGGCTGCGGTCTGAACCTCAGGTTGCTCGCCGAAGCCGTCAAGCCACACCACGCCAGGCTCGTGTCGGAACCATGTCCACTGGCGCTTGGCATACCGGCGGGTATTCCGTTGCGCGTAGTAAATGGCCTTGCGCAGATCGAGCTCTCCGCGGAGGAACTGAAGTGCCTGGCGATAGCCGTGGGCCTGGAGCGGCTTGATCGTTTCCGGGTATCCCATCGCGAGTATGCGCTTGACTTCTTCGACCAGTCCGACGCGGAACATCTGGACGCAGCGCTCGTCGAGCCGGCGGTACAGTTCCGGGCGCGGCGGATTGAGGGCAAGCTTGAGCACGCGGAAACCTTCCAGCCGTTGCCGGCCTTGGGAAAACCAGGAGCTGAGCGGGCGTCCGGTGAGCATGCAGACCTCCACGGCGCGCACCAGTTTGTGGCGGTCGGAGGGGTGGATCCGGGCGGCCGCTGTGGGATCGTATCGGCGGAGCAGGCGATGCAACAGGCCGGGACGGCATATCTCGCGTTCCGTGAGGCGGTGACGGAGGTGCTCGTTGCGCGCAGGTCCGGGAAACAAGCCGTCCACCAAGGCGCGGAGGTACAATCCGGTTCCGCCGACGACAAGGGCAAGTCGCCCGCGGGCTGCGATGTCGGCGATCACGGCGCGGGCGCGCCGAGCGTACTCGCCTGCGGTGAACGGTTCGTCGGGGTCCACGATGTCGATGAGGTGGTGGGGGATGCCGCGCTGCTGCTCGGCCGTCAGTTTGGCGGTGCCGAGATCGAAGTGGCGGTAGACCTGAAGGGAGTCGCAGTTGACGACCTCGGCGTCGAATCGCTGGGCGAGGTAGAGGGCGAGCTCGCTCTTGCCCGATCCGGTCGGCCCGGCTACCGCGATCAGGGGTGCAGCGCTGCGGTTCTGCATGGTTTCTGTACCCAGTCTAGACGCGCGGGAATGTGCGGGCAGCGCGGCCAGGGCGGGGTGTGAGCCATCGAGGGGCGCGGTATACTAATGAGTGAGCAGCCGGGCCCGTGGGGTCAGAAGCACGATTCACGGCGCGGGATTCGAGCATCACGATGTTGCTACAAAAGATAGCAGTTTTGTTTTTGGCCGCCTCGTGGGCGTGGCCGCAGCAGGGCCGTCCCGCCGACACCAGGGAAGCTGACAACCGGGCGGCGGCATACTACCACTTCGCGATGGGGCACTTGTACGCCGAGCTGGCCGGGATGTACGGCAATCGCAGCGAGTACGTGGACAAGGCCATCGAACATTACAGAGCGGCGTTGAAAGCCGATCCCGGCGCGTCGTTTCTCGCCCAGGAATTGACGGACCTGTACATCCAGGCGGGTCGCCTCCGCGATGCGGTGACGGAAGCCGAACAGATGCTGGTGCGCGACCCGGGCAACGTCGAGGCGCACCGGATTCTCGGCCGAATCTATAGCCGGATGATCGGCGATCCCGCGCAAGGGCGTCTCGACGAGGGGATGCTGCGGCGCGCCACCGAGCAGTTCCAGATGGTCACCGAGAAAGACCCCTCCGATGTGGATGCCTGGGTGACCCTGGGACGGCTGCACCGGATGGCGCAGAACTCGGTGGACGGGGAGAAAGCGTTTCGCAGGGCGCTCGAGCTGGACCCCGACAACGAGTACGCCTTGCAGGGACTGGCTCTTCTGTACTCGGATTTGGGCGATACCAGGAGCGCCACCGAAATGTGGCAGAGGCTGGCGCAGCGCAATCCGCATCCGCGGATTTTCCGGGCGCTGGCTGCGGCCCTGTCTCAGGCCCGGGATTATTCGGGTGCGGTGGACGCACTTCGGCGCGCGCTGGAGCTGGCGCCCAGAGATCCCGAGGTCAAGCGCGAGCTGGCCGAGAACCTGCTCCTCAAGGAGGACTACGATCAGGCCCTCGCCCTGTACGAGGAGCTGTCGGGAGCCAATCCCCGCGACCCCCAGTATCCGTTGCGCATGTCTCAGATCTATCGGCAACGGCGAGAGTTGCAGAAAGCTCGCCAGGCTCATGAGCGGGCTCGCGCGCTGGATCCCGGCAACCTGGAGGTTCAGTACAACGAGGTCAACCTGCTGGAGGCCGAGGGCCAGTTTACGCAGGCCATCGCGCGGTTAAAGCAGATCCTGCAGGGCACAGCTCGGGCTGCCTACAGCCCGCCGGAACGCGCCAATCGCGTGATTCTTCTGGAGCGTTTGGGACTGCTGCACCGGGCCAACGAGCAGCCGGCCGAGGCGGTCGAGGCGTTCAGGCAGATGGCCCAGTTGGATGCCGATCTGGGGGCGCGTGCTGCGGCCCACATCATCGAGACGTACCGCACGGCCAAGCAATTCGCGGACGCCGAGCGGGAGGCCGAGCTGGCTTTGAAGCAGTATCCCAACGATCGGATGCTGCGGCTGGTGCGTGCTTCGTTGCTCGCCGACCTGGGTCGTGGCACGGAGGCCGTGACCGAAGTCAAACGGCTGCTGGACGGCGCCCGGGATCGGGAAACCTATCTGGCGCTGGCGCAGATTTGCGAAAAGACCAAGGACTTTGCGGGTATGGCGGCTGCCTTGAAGGAGGCCGAGCGGCTTTCCGAGTCCGACGAAGACAGGGAGGTGGTGTTCTTCCTGCGAGGCGCCATGTATGAGCGCATGAAGAAGTATGACGAGGCAGAGGCCGAGTTCCGCAAGGTCATCCACATGAACCCGCGCAACGCCTCCGCCCTGAATTACCTGGGCTACATGTTCGCGGACCGTGACGTCAATCTGGAGGAGGCGTTGGAGCTCATTCAGCGGGCGGTGGAACTGGATCCGCACAATGGCGCCTATCTGGACAGTCTGGGCTGGGTGTACTACCGGCTGGGTCGCCTGGAGGAGGCTGAGCGGTACTTGCGGCTGGCTCTGGAGCGCGTACCGCGGGACCCGACGATCAACGATCATCTGGGGGACGTGCTGTACAGGCAGGGGAGGATCAAGGAGGCCATCACGCAGTGGCAGATTTCTTTGAGAGAGTGGGAGGCTGCTTCCAAGGCCGAACTGGACACTGCGGAGGTGGCGAAGATCCAAAAGAAGCTCGAAGGGGCAAAGAGCCGTCTGGCCAAGGAAGGGACGAAAGCGAGTTCTCCCCGCTAACGGCTCGGCGAACTGGGAGGGTGTGGTTTTGCGGCGAGGATGACCCGACGGACGGAGTCCGCGGCAAATCTGCAATCGGCTTCGGATACATCGTAGTGGGTGACGAGCCGCATGCGGAACCGGCCTATTGGGTTGATGAGCACACCGTGATCTTTGAGTCTGGCGCTCAGCTCGGTCCCCGTGATGCCGGTTGCGGAGATGTCAAAAATGACGATGTTGGTTTCGACGCGATGCGGAATGGTTACGCCAGGGATGTCTGCGAGGATGCTGGCCGCGAGCTGGGCGTTGCGGTGATCCTCATCCAGCCTGGCAGGCATTTGCTCGAGCGCCACGAGCCCGGCGGCGGCAAGGACCCCGGCCTGGCGCATCCCTCCCCCAAGGCGCTTGCGACAGAGCCGAGCCTCTGCGATTGCCTCGTGGGAACCTGCGAGGATCGAGCCGACGGGAGCCCCGAGACCTTTGGAGAGGCAAAACATCACGGTGTCTGCTCCATGGGCCAGTTCGTGGGCGGGCCGCTGGAGGAACGTGGCTGCGTTGAACAGACGGGCGCCATCGAGGTGGACTTTGAGGCCGAGGGCGTGCGCGCGATCGCAAATTTCGCGGAAGGTGGCCAGGGGATAGACGGTGCCTCCGGCCATGTTGTGGGTGTTCTCGAGGACGATGAGGCCCGTGGGAGCCCAGTGGGGTGAAGGCGGACGGATTTGGGGCTGGATAAGGCGCCAGTTAAGAATTCCGTCCTCGGTAGCAATGGGGCGGGGGATGCAGCCTGAAAACCACGCCATCATCGCAAGTTCGTAGTTGAACACGTGCGAGCGGTCATCGCAGATGACCTCCTGGCCGTGGCGAGTGTGGAGTTTGACCGCAATGGTGTTGCCCATGGTGCCGCTGGGAACGAAAAGGGCAGCCTCTTTGCCGACAATTTCTGCCGCGCGTTGCTCGAGGCGATTGACCGTGGGATCTTCCCCGTAAACGTCATCGCCGACCTCGGCCTCCGCCATGGCACGGCGCATGGCGGGGGTCGGTCTGGTGACGGTGTCGCTGCGAAGATCGATCAGTCGTTGGGGCATAGGCTCAAGGTATTCAGCGTACTGCATGGGAGGCGCGCCAGTTCGAGGCAGCGCGGAGGGGAGAAGCTTCGAAGCGTGAAGCACATCTGCTACGCTTGAAAGCCGCGATGCTCGGCGAGTGCATCCCGTATTGGCAGATTCCCGGGGCGAGCCGTCTGGTGACGGATTTCCTGTACTCATTTGACAGGGTCGCCCGGTTCTACGGTTACGATCCTTGGGACAAGGAAGCCCTGTTTCGACGGCTGGAAAGGCTGCAATACCCGAGTGACAGGCGTGCGCGGCTTGTCGAGGTTTTGCGCGTGCAGAATCCCGGTTGCGAGGCTGTGGAGCGGCTCGCGGAACCGTCGGCGGTCGCGGTCGTGACAGGGCAACAAGTGGGATTGCTCACAGGTCCGGCGTATACGTTCTACAAGGCTCTGACGGCTGTCCGGGTGGCCGAGGAGCTGAGCGCGATGGGGGCGCCGGCGGTTCCCATATTTTGGATGGCCACGGAGGATCATGATTACAAGGAGGTTGCCGAGTGCTGGGTCTTTGACGGGGAAGGCAGGCCTGTGCGGATTGAAGCCGGTTGGAGTGAGGGGGCGGGATGGCGGCCGGTCGGGGAGGTGATTCTCCCGGAGTGGCCTGTGGGTGTGCTGGAGGAAGCTTGGAGCGGCGCTCCGCACGGTCGGCAGGCGCTGGAAATGGTGAGAAGGGCGTATCGCCCCGGGAGGCGGTGGGCTGCTGCTTTCGCTGAATTGCTTGGCAATGTGGTCGGTCCTGGGCGGCTGCTGTTTTTTGATCCTCTGGGGAGAGAAGCGAGGGAGTTCCTGGCGCCTGCGCTGGCGAGGGCGGCGGAGCAGGCGCCGGCGTTGGTAGCCGCTGTGCGAGAGCGGACGGCGGAGTTGGAGCGGTGCGGATATGAGGCGCAGGTGCGAGTGGGGGCCGAGACGAGTTTGTTTTTCATCATCGCGGATGGCAGGAGGGTTCGAGCGGGGCTGAGCGGCGGGGCGCTGGAGTGGGACGGCGTGCGCCTGGAAGGCTCGGTGCTCGCGGAGAATGCGAGAAATCTTTCGGCCGGGGCATTGTTGCGGCCTGTGGTACAAGACTGGGCATTTCCATCGGCGGTCAATGTAGTGGGGCCGGCTGAGATTGCATATTTGGGACAGGCAGGGGCGCTCTACGAGGTGCTGGACGTCGAGGTGCCGGTTCGGAGGCCGCGGGCGAGTTGCACGCTGATCGAGAAAGGTGCGGCCGAGATGCTGGAGCGGTATGGCTTGGTACTTGGTGACCTTTTTGGAAGCGAGCAGGCGTTGCAGGAGGCGGTGGGGGCGCGGCTCAGGCCGGCAGCGGTGGTGGAGGCGCTGGGGATATCGGCGGCGGGCGTGACGGCCGGGCTGGATCGAATCGGTCGGGCGCTGGAGCAGTGGCGGGGGCCGGTGAGGCGGGCTTTCGAGAAGAGTCGGGGGAAGATCCTGTATCAGATGGGCAAGATCGAGCGTGCGGTGGCGCGAGAGGCGCTCCGGCGCGACCCTCGGGCGATGCGGGACTTGCGATGGTTGAGTGACCAGCTTTATCCGCGGCGAAGGTTGCAGGAGCGGGTCTACTCGATCATGGCTTTTTTAGCCCGGCACGGCGGCGGGTTGACGGCCGCGCTCCGGGATCGAATTGCTTGGGATTGCCCAGGACATCAGACGGTGGTGATTTGAGATTCGGGCGGGTATACTAGGAGACGGGGCGATGCTGGAGTGGCGGAACTGGCAGACGCACGGGACTCAAAATCCCGCGGAGCTTCGGCTCCATGAGGGTTCGACCCCCTCCTCCAGCACCATCGGGATCGGTGACAAGCAGGCATTCCACAGAGCGGGGAAGGGTTCGAGGTCCTTAAAACATTTGAGCGACGAAACGTTTCAGTCGCTCAAGTGTTTTCGCCGCCGCGGACGAGAATTGAGTAGAGACGTTGAAGGTCTTCGTGGGAGTAGAATTCGATCTCGATTCGTCCGCGGCTGTCGGAGCGTCGCACAATACGGACGCGGGTTCCGAAGAGGCGTTCGAGCTCGGCCACTGCCGCAGCCACGTTGGGGTCTTCGGTAGCCTCGTCGGCCGAGACTGGTTCGCGCGACTTGGTCATGCGCTGAACGAGTCTTTCCACTTGCCGGACGGACAGGCCTTGGGATGCGGCGCGTTCAGCGACCTGCCGCTGAAGATCTTCTGTGGGGAGTCCGAGGACAGCCTTGGCGTGCCCGGGTGAGAGCTTTCGTTCGGCGATGAGGTCTTGGATGTCGCTGGGGAGGCGGAGCAGGCGCAGGGCATTGGTTATGGTCGTGCGGTCCTTGCCGGTCCTTTCGGCGACCTGCTCGTGGGTGAGGCCCAGTTCACGCACCAATCGGTCGAGGGCCTTTGCGAGCTCGATAGGGTTGAGGTCCTCTCGTTGGATATTCTCGACGAGGGTGATTTCGAGGAGGCGCTCGTCAGGGACGTCATGGATGACGACCGGAACTTTTTCGAGTCCCGCGAGCTTGGCGGCGCGCCAGCGCCGCTCGCCGGCGACAAGTTGGTACCGATCGCCGGCTGGCCTGACGACCAACGGCTGCAGAACTCCGTGGACGCGAATGGAGGCCGCGAGCTCATCCAAGCGCTCTGGGGAGAATGCGGAGCGAGGCTGGACGGGGTTGGGATCTATGAGAGCGATGGATAGCTCGACTGGCTTGCCGGGCGGTGGCGTCGTGCGGTGGGAAGGGGGAGCTTGTTCGGTCTTCGGTGGCAACAAAGACTTGAGGCCCCTACCCAGTGCGCGGCGCGGACTCCCTGTGAGTTTGGTCATGCTCGAGTATCTCCTTGGCGAGGCGGATGTAAGATTCTGCGCCTCGTGATCGAACGTCGTAGACAAGGATCGGTTGGCCAAAGCTGGGAGCCTCGGCGAGGCGAATGCTCCGTGGGATGACGGTGCGGAAGACCTCGTCGCCGAAGAACTCCCGGAGATCCTGAGCTACCTGGCGCGTGAGATTGGTACGGTCGTCGTACATGGTGAGGAGAATGCCTTCGATACGGAGGGGACGTTCAAATGCCTCCCGGACGCGGTCGATGGTGTCCATGAGCTCGGAAATGCCCTCCAAGGCAAAAAATTCGCATTGAATCGGGATAAGCACGGAATCGGCGGCAACCAAGGCATTGAGGGTGAGGAGGTCCAAGGCCGGGGGGCAGTCTATGAGGATGTAGTGATAGCTGGGGCGGACGGGACCGAGGCGGTCTGCCAGGCGGAACTCACGTCGTTCGGCGGCGACCAGCTCGATGTTGGCCCCGACCAGGTTTTTGTCGGCTGGAGCCAGATCGAGACCAGGGAAGGTAGTCTCCACGATGATGGAGCCCAAAGTCGCGTCACCGAGGAGTGCGTCGTAGAGGGTGGGCATTTCAGGTCGCTTGACGACCCCAAGTCCGGTAGTGGAGTTGCCTTGTGGGTCAGCGTCGATGACAAGGACGCGGAGATCGTTCGCAGCGAGTGATGCCCCCAGGTTGATGGCGGTGGTTGTTTTGCCAACTCCGCCCTTCTGATTAGCGATGGCGATGACCTTGGCCACGCGGAAACCTCGGTGTAGCGTTCGGCTGGAAGCCGGATTCGGTCCAAAGACTCCAATCTTAGCACGGGGGAGGTTAAGGTTGGAGCGTGCAACGGATAGTTCCACGTGGAACGGTCTTGGCGCCCCATTGGTTCGTTCTACGTGGAACGAGTCGGGCCAAGCTATTACCTTTCGCGCGAACAACAACGTGCTTGGACACGGACTTGCGTCCAAGAGGATCTGCACGGCCGCCACTGAACCTCCAGTTTACCGGGGCGCGAAGCGCGCCGGGAGGGTGATTGAGGTGGCACTTGGGAAACAGCCCACTAGGGCCGTGACCCCAAGTCCGACCGACGCGAGGCCCGGACGCCGGTCGGGCCACCCTCGGACAGCAGTTTGAAGCCTTGAGCCGCACGTTTGCTTCGAGCTGTCGGAACTACCCGGTCCCCAAAGGCAACCCCCCCCTTGGTGGGCCAACAGCCGACGGTCAAAACGGGCGGGACCATTTCGTCGGTGAGCAGGGGCAAAGGATGAAACCCCCATGGCCGGGCCCGCGATGGAGGACCCACTGCGAGCAAAACGATCCGGTGCCGGCAGGACGATTAGCCTCTTCTCCGGTGCAGGTCAAAAAACGAGCGGCTCTCCTTCGGTCTTTAATACCTGACTCTACGGGCGGGCCGGGGTGGTGCACGCGTAGGCGTTGCCCCGCGCGAGGTTCAATCCGGAGCCGGGGTGCCACACTGGGCCGCGCCTGCCCTCACAGTGCGGCCCGACAGCCTGCGCTCCGATGAGTAGCGTCTGGTTGAAATCCGCGCCACCGTAGCCGCATCGCTCTTTTTGGGGCGCATGCCACCGCAACGCGCGGGCTGGGCTGCACGCGCGCCAAGTGCGCACCCCAGTGGGGCGCCTGCCGTGGATGACGCTGGAACACCGGTTGCCGGCCCCACAGCGGCAGCCGCGGCCTGCCAAGGCAATGCGGCGCGTGGGCACGGTCATCCCCGATACCGCTCATCCAAGTGTTTGGCGTCGAGTACCACCCCCCGCGTCACGCCCAAGGTGGTCAAGTTGCCATTTTTGCCACGGTGGATCAGTGCAGCGCGGAGTGTCTGACCCTTCCCCGTGGCCAAGCGAGGCGACCGGCTCCCGGCTTTGGACAGAACCAGCCAAGCCGTGCACGAGCGCTTCGGCGGCCTCGCAAAAGCCATCCCTTGCGCGGTGAGGCTGCTCCAGGATCACGGCTCCCGGTTCAAGGGCGCCGACCTTACAAAGTTAAATCCGGTTCCCGGACATCAAGCCCTCCCCCGCCGTTGTCCGTCAACCGCCAGTCATTGGCTGCGTCGAACGTTTCTTTGACACCCTCAAAGCCCAGCTGCAGTGGGTGCGAGACTTCTTCACTTGGGAGGAGCTGACCGAGCGCTTGCCCCAACTTCGGGACCTGCGCAAAGGACACTGGGTGGCCGGAAGGCACATCCTCCGGTTCGCGCGGCGGGCTGGTCGAAGGCTGCTCGCCTCGGAGGCTCTAGCATCACACTTATCGTGGGAAACCGTCCAAAGAATCGGGCTCAACCTAAGGCAGGCTGGTGCAGCGTTAACGGATTAACGCCCCCGAGCGGGTCGGCAGCACCAAATCCCACGCCCGATCTCGGGTAGGGCCTGAAAGACTTGCCGCGGCTCGTCGGCCAGTCTAGCTTTGCGCCAGCTTGCGACAAGAGCCTTCCAGAGTACGTTGGATAACAACCGGAACAGGACGTGTGCCTTTGACCGATGTTCCTTCCGAAGGCGCAGCGGGCGGATCGCCAAGTCGGACTTGTGAATGCGAAACGCTGGCGCGGCTTCCGTCAAGTGGATGGAGCCCCGCCGCTCGACTCTCCGCCGCAGAAGAAAGACCGTCTGGCGGCCCGCCGGCAGCGTATTCCGTTCTGCCAGCCCGTCGTGCACTGAGCGCCAGTCTTTAGCCAGCAGCTCCCGCTCGAACTTCCCTGGCGAGTTGTTCGCCCTTGCGGCGATGGAGCGCCGTCCGCCTTCCCTGAGAAACTTGCCGTTGTCATCGCCAGCCATGCCGCGATCCACCACCCAATTCAGGCTGCCTCGGCATAAGGCCCCTAAATTAGCACGATCATCTGTTCCAGCGTGGTCGCGTCATTGCGATTACCGGCGAAGATCTCCTGGCCCGGCGGCACCCCGCGGCTGCTCACCACCAAGGCGATATTGGACCGTTTGCCGTCCGCCGAATGGTCGGGCGCGTAGCGCCGCCACGCTCGTAGCTTCGTCTCGTGCTGAATCTCAAGGGACGTGACGGTCACGTCATACTGGAGCAGACCGTAGTCCGGTCCTTCCAGTTGTGCCCGGAACGGACCGGCCTTACGTCGTCTTTCCCAAGCGCGGCTCGACGCCCCGAAACAGGTGGTCCGGATGCACGGTCAGACCGAGAGCGGAGCTTTTCACTTCCGGTCGGCCCTGTTCATCCATCAACCCACGCTTGGCCACCACCCGCTGCCGCGGCGCGTGCCGTGCGGCGGCTCTCTGCCAGGTCGCCACAACCGCGGCCCTCGCCTTCCTGGTTCGGCGGCCGCAGCACAGGAACAAAAGCCCGTACTGCGGATCAGCGCCTCATATTTCGGAGGCCTTCGGTGGTCACTATATCACCGCTGCGCAAACTTGCCGACGGGCCGGCGGGAAGCCGTGATCGACATAAAGGGGCGCTGACTTCTTCTTCTCGGAGACTGACCGCCTTCCAACCCACGCAAGAAACTTGGGCAGCCGCCGCGGACAGTCGGGCTACCAACCGGTCGCCAATGCCTGTCCGAATAGCAAGACCCGACGCTGGCCCCACGGCAACACAACTGGAGCCTGCCACCTGAAATCGGGGCGGTTGGCTACCCTTTCGGCGCCGTCCGAGCTTGTCAGAAGGCCGACCCACCCAGCTTTCCTCGCAGCCAGCTCTACGACTGCCTCTGGCCTCACGGCTCTCGAGACAACCCAGTCAAATTCCTGAGAGAGCTCTTCAGCGTCACCTGCGAAGACGTGGACGTTGGGCCAACCGCGAGTCGCTTCCTTCAGGAACGCTGCCTTGCGCCGGCGACGCTCCGCCAGTACCACCCGGCAGTCAGGCCGAGCGGCGGCGATGGGAATGCCAGGAAAGCCGGCCCCTGAACCAACGTCAAGGATATCGAGCGATCCGGCGGGCAGCCTCGCGGCCAGGAACAAGGACTCGCAATAGTGCGTCCGCACAGCCTCCCTTAGATGGGTGACCGACGTGAGGTTTACGACGCGATTCCAGCTCAGGAGCAGTCGGAAGTGCGCATAGAGGTTGGAGGCGAGCTCGCTGTTGATTTCGAGGATTCCCGCTATTGCGCCGTCAAGCTCCTCGCGGAAAGCCTCAAAGCTTGGCTGTGTGCAGTCGGCTTCAAGCAAGGGCTCCTGCCTGGCTCTGCGATTCAACCGCCTCTAGAGGTTGCTCTCGTTCGCTTGAAGATGATGCTTGCCGTACTGCACGGCCCACGCCACGTCTCGGGCGGTCACCGGGCAGTGAGCAGCGCGCGCAAATGGCGGGCGCGTTCGGGTGATCTCAACTGGCGAAGCGCCTTCGCTTCGATTTGCCGAATCCGCTCGCGGGTCACGTCGAACTCCTGGCCGATCTCCTCGAGCGTGTGCTCCCGTTCGCAGCCGATCCCGAACCGCAGCCGGATGACCTTCTCTTCCTTCGGCGACAGCGTCTTCAGGATATTGGCAGTCTCCTCGCGGACGTTTGCCTCGACTACTGCCTCGATCGGCGAACCCACCCAGCGATCCTCGATCAAATCGCCCAAAGCTGACTCACCGTCGCGCCCGACGGGCGTCTCCAACGATACGGGGTCCCTGGAGATGGTCTTGAGTTTCTGCACCTTTTCGACCGAGATATCCATCCGGCGCCCGATCTCTTCATTGGTCGGCGCACGACCAAGCTCCTTCTCGAGCTCCCGGTTGGCCCTCAGGAACTTGTTCATGCTCTCGTTCATGTGGACGGGGATCCTGATGGTGCGGGACTGGTCGGCAATCGCGCGGGTGATCGCCTGGCGGATCCACCATGTGGCGTACGTCGAGAACTTGTAACCACGCCGGTACTCGAACTTGTCAGCCGCGCGCATTAGACCGATGTTGCCCTCTTGAATCAAATCCAAGAGATGGAGCCCGCGGTTGACGTACTTCTTGGCCACGGAGACGACCAACCGCAGGTTGGCTTCAACCAGATCTTTCTTGGCGCGCTCAGCCTCGGCTTCCCCTTGCCTGATGATCTGAAGGGTATGCCGAAGCTGGGGCAGCGAGACGCCGGCGAGGTCCTCGCGCTTGCGGATCTCCCTCTTGATCTCCCGGACCTTGGCCTCGGCGCCCGGAGCTCCCTCAAGCCTTTGCAGCTGCGATTCCAACTGCGTCAACTCGTCAACCGCTCGCTCGATGTCTTTCGCAAATTCCGACCACTTCGCAGGCTGGAACGGGACCTGGCGGATGGCACGAGAAGTTCGGATCAGAGCGCGAGCGTAGCGATACTGTGCACGGCGGTAGAGACGCTTCTTGTTTGCAGACAGGCCCTGGAGCCGAGCCAACTCCACGCACTGCTTCTTGTAAGCGGCGGTGATTTGGGCGAACAGTTCCTTGACCTGAGCCTGGCGCCTCTGGTCAGCCCCGACTTCTTCGCCGCCGTCAGAGAGCTCAACCCACTCAGCGAAATCTGCCTGCCCTTTCTTGATCTTCTCCGCCAGATCGGCAATTGTCCGCTGAACGAGCGGAGATCGACTGATCGCCTTCTGCATCCGCAACTTGCCCCGCTCCATGCGGCGAGCAAGGTCTACCTCGCCCTCGCGGGTCAGCAACGGGACAGCACCCATCTCGCGCAGGTAGACCCGGACGGGATCGTCCGTGTAAATGGATTCATCCTGTTGGGCGGCATGGTAGTCTTCCAGTTCCTCGCCCTCGTAGAACCGGGCGTCCTCGTCAAAGGCAAGTCCCAAGACGTCGGGATTGTCGTGAAGATAATTATCTTCGAAGTGCTCCACCAAGCTCACCTCGCTGTGCATCCGGCAGGCGGCGGGACTGTAGCCCTGTACCCGCACGACCCGATTGTCTTTTGTTGTGATGCCCGGTTGTCACCGGTCTTGATGGCGGTTTACTCCGGCGCTGGCGCCATCTCTCATATTACCATATGCACACGCCGAAGTTAAGCCCCTACAAAGGGGGATGTGTCAGAAGCGCGAAGGTTACACCAAATAGACTAGAATCGGGGCAGGACACCAAGCCTCAGAGATCCGAGCTCCAATGACTACAAGAGTAGTCAGAAAATTATGACCTCCTCTGCCGCATCAGGTTTTTGAGTTCACGAAAGAAAGCCTCTTCGTCCTGAAAGTTGCGATAAACTGAGGCGAAACGGACGTACGCGATCTTGTCCAAGACTCTCAGCCGTTCCATGAGAAGTTCTCCTATCTCAGTAGTAGTAATCTCTCGGTCCGGCTTGTCCATCAGCTTCGCCTCGACCTCGTTGACAATTTCGGCGAGCCGGGCCATGCTTACCGGCCTCTTTTCGCACGCCTTGAGCAGGCCGGCGAGGACCTTCTGACGATCGAACTTCTCCCGCCGCCCGTCCTTCTTTACCACCATGAAAGGAATCTCATCTATCCGCTCATACGTAGTGAACCTGCGTTCACACGACAGGCATTGACGCCGCCTGCGGATGACATCACCCTCCTTGCTCTCTCGGGAATCCACCACGCGGTCTTGCCGGTTCCCGCAGTACGGACAGATCACGCCGCCACCTGACAAGAAGCCTTTCTCATTGTGAGCCAATTCACACCCTCGCGCAAGCCAAGGGTGACGCCAAACGGAACTATGAGGGCAAACCCAACGACCCAGAGCGCCATAGCCAAACTCAAGGAGGCCTCCACCGGCAAGCCATAGATCTCGGTCAGCGCCACTGTTGCTGCGATCTGCACTCCCCCGCCCAGACCGGGCAACTGGACAATGCCACCCATGGAAACCCAACCCACAAACGCGAAAGTGTCCGCCCACCCAAGCGATGAACTCCATGAGGAGCTTCGAAACAAGCACCAGCAAGCGGCCGTCACCAACAACCACTCGGCCACCGTATATGCGACCAAGCCCAAATGAACCCTTCGGCTGCGAACGGCCGCCAAGCCCGCCAGGAATCCGCGGATGCCTCCTCCGCCAAATCGGCGGAACGTGGCGGGCATCGCCTCCAAGACCGCCGCGAGCCTGCTCTCCGCCCACCGACCGTAGGCGGATAAGACAACCAACAACGCTATGCATAAACCAGCGGCCACCATCGCAAAGTAGCCGGCGCCGCTGCTATAGGCCCTCGCCCCGTCGGGCAGCCGGGTCAGCGCGTATCCGAACAAGGCTAGCGTGGCGAGCAGATCGTACAACCTTTCGATAGTCCACAAGCCGAGCTGGGAGGCCATCGTGACCCCCTCTTTGCGAGCAACCACGTACGGCCTTACCACCTCTCCGGCCCGCCCAAACAAAACTACGGCGGTAAACCCGATCACGGTGGCCGCCACCAGGCTGCCGATGCGGGCACGCGGCCTGAGGGATGCCATCATGAGCCGCCAGCGCAGCGCCCTCAACAAGTACGTCCCCAAAGCGAGCACGCCGGCCCCGGCGAGCCACCGGCCGTCGAGGCTAGCGACCGTGGTGGCGATCTGCCCGAGGTGGATCCCCCCCTGTTTCCAACGCGAGTACGCCCATGCCAACAGCAGCACAGCGACCACGCTCACGCCCGCCCCAACCAACGCCCGCAGCCCAGGTCTCGAAGGAGGCGGGCAAAAACCCGGCTCCCGGCGTGATGCGCCGACCGCCGTACACTCGCCTTCCCCGCCGTCCAACCCGCTTGCCCTGATGGAGCCGGCTAGAATAGGTCCTGACATGTTCTCCTCAGCGTCCGTCCCTGCTCCCGTGTATCCGCGCCGGGTGCGAATGGCGACCCGTTTCCTCGAACTTCCCATCATAAATCCTCGTTTATTCGAGTGGCAGCGCTTTTCCGACCTCCCCGCATCACAACCGGGGCTTGCGGAAAAGCCGCTACGAGGCCGCCAATGGCAGGTACCCTCATCATCGCCCCGACAGCCTTCGTGGCGCGGCCCACTCGCATGTCGCCTGCGTCGGCTGCCGGCTCGGGGCTGCTGACGGAAACGAGTTTGGATCCCGACCTCGCAATCGTTCAACGCTGCCTCACGGGCGACGAGGCCGCCTGGGAACAGCTCGTCAAAGCTCACGTTCGCCGCATTTACGCGGTTTGCTATCGTTTCACAGGCGACGAGGCCGAGGCCCAGGACCTTACCCAAGAGGTATTCCTCCGCGTCTTCCGCACGCTCAGAAGCTTTCGGGCCGGCGAGGGGTCCTTCCAGGTCTGGTTGCATCGGCTCACGCGGAACCTCCTGATCGATCACTACCGGCGCCACCGTGCCCACCGTGCCACCGAGCCTTTGGATCAGCAGTTACCGCTGCTCGAAGAGCGTTCCGGCGCCACCTCCCGCACGGACAGCCTCCTCGCCGGACGGGAGGCAGCCGAGCAACTGGCAAGCGCACTACAGCAACTGTCTCCCGAATTACGCGAAGCCGTTATTCTGAGGGACTTGGAGGGAATGGAATACCGCGAGATCGCGGCCGTGCTGCGCATCCCCGAAGGCACGGTGAAGTCCAGAATCAACCGCGGCAGAGGCGAACTGGCCCGCATCCTGCGCCGCAGGAGGGTACTGGCATGACCTGCGCCGAGCTGGAAGCCCTGTTGTGTGACTATGTTGAGGGCGCGCTCGCGCTTCCCCAGCGCTCACTCGTCGAGTCGCACCTGCGCCAGTGCCCATCATGCAGCGCACTGGCTGCCGACGCCCGGGCCGCCTTCGAGTTCCTCCGTCGTGCCCCGGCCGTGGAGCCGCCGCCGGAGCTGCTCACGCGCATTCTGTTTCAGATACCGGAAAGAGTTCAGTCGCCTTCGGGTTTGCGGCACGGTCTCAGGGCGTGGCTGCGACCGCTGCTGCAACCTCGCTTCGCCATGGGCATGGCTATGACGATCCTGTCATTCTCGATGCTGGGTCGTTTTGCAGGTCTGGGTCCCCGCCAGCTCAGTCCAGCCGAGCTGCATCCGGCGAGGGTATGGCAAGCCTTGGACGACACGGCACACCGTGCCTGGGAGCGCGCCCGCAAGTTTTATCTCAGCCTGAGGGTCGTCTACGAGATTCAAAGCCAACTGCGCGAGTGGTCCCAGCAAATTCAGGAGGCTGCTCTGAGCGGCACAGGGACGAGTCCGGAACCGTCCTTGCCGGCGGAACCAGAATCCGGGAAGCGTCCGAACCCAGGAGAAACCGAACCATGAACTGCACCAACCATCCCGATACCCCCGCCATCGCGTACTGCCGAGTCTGCGGCGAGCCGCTGTGCGAGGCCTGCCGCCGCCCGTCGGCCGGCACCATCTACTGCCCGAAACATGTCCCCGAGCAGCCGGCCTCGGTTCCCCCACCCCCTCTCTCTCCTGCCGGCGCCTCACCCGGACTGGCTTTCGTCCTTGGCCTCATTCCCGGCGTGGGCGCCATTTATAACGGCCAGTACGCCAAGGGCCTCGTTCATGTGATCATCTTCGGGCTGCTCATCAGCCTGGTGAGCTCCGGAGCGGCGTCGGGCTTCGAGCCTTTGTTCGGCTTGCTGATCGCGATCTTTTACATCTACATGCCGTTCGAGGCCTACCACACGGCGCGGCGACGCCAGCTTGGCCAGTTCGTGGACGAGTTCTCCAGCATCCTGCCGCTTCGGACTTCGGCCGGCGGCTTCCCTGCCGGTCCGGTCCTGCTGATCGCTTTGGGCGTCCTGTTTCTGCTGCACAACCTGGACCTGCTTCGCATCGAGCGTTTGCTCCGCTACTGGCCCGTCCTTCTCATCGGTCTGGGAGCGTATATGCTCTACTGCCGGCTGGCAGGGTATTCCAATCCGTCACCTCAAACCCGGGAGCGAGAAGATGGCAACCGCTAAAGCCGCCCTGCTCCGCGCGATTCGTGGGCCCCTGATGCTGATGACGCTCGGTGCCCTGTTCCTTTGGGACCACCTCGGCACTCAGCCCTTCTCGCGCACGTTCCCGATCCTGCTCATCGTGTACGGCGTGTTGAAGTTGCTGGAACGCACCGCCGGGGGCGACCAGCCCCACGGATATGGAGGACAACCGTGAGACCCCGTTCCCTGGTCGGTCCACTACTCCTCATCGCCCTGGGCATCCTTCTGCTTCTGCAAACCTTGAGGCCACAGTTTCCGCTGTGGGAGATTGCCGCGCAGTATTGGCCGCTTTTGTTGATCGCCTGGGGAGCTTTGCGCCTGTTGGAGATTTTTGCCTGGTGGCTTCGCGGACTTCCTTTGCCTGCTTCCGGCCTCTCTGGTGGCGAGTGGACGCTGGTTGTGTTCGTCTGTCTGCTCGGATCGGGACTCCATGCAGCCCACCGGTATCGTCCTTGGGACCGCCTGGCCGCGGTTGCGGGCAAGCGCGTGGAACTGTTCGGCCGAACTTACGAACTCCCCATAGCGGAGCGGGCCGTACCCGCGAGCCGCGCCCCGAGGGTTCTCATCGAGAACCTTCGCGGCGCCACACGCATCAAGGGCGTCGAATCACTGGAGGTTCGCGTCCGAGGACACAAAACGGTTCGGGCCCTGCAAGATTCGGATGCCGCCGAGACGGACCGACGCACGCCGCTCGAACTCAGCAGCCAGGAGGATCGAATCGTCATTCGTACGAACCTCGACAGAGCTCCCGCCGATCATCGTTGCTCGGCTGACATCGAGGTCGCACTGCCCAAGGGGGCCGAGGTCGAAGTGCGCGCTCGCGAGGGGGATCTCGAAGCCGATTTCCTGAACTCGCTGAGCTTGACTGCCGAGAGCGGTTCGGTTCGCGCGAGCAACGTTCAGGGCGCCGTACGGCTCCACTTGGGACGTGCCGCCTCGGTCAAACTCATGGAAATTGGCGGCGCCGCCGAAATCGTCACCCGGCGAGGCCGTTACCTGGAACTGGATGGAATTCGAGGCCCCGTGTCAGTCGAGGGATTTTACTCCGGGGATTTGCGCTTCGCCAACCTCGCCGGCCCGCTCCGGCTCCAGAATCCCCAGTTGACGCTGCGTGTCCAAAAGCTCCCGGGTCACATCCAGATGGACCTTGGCGATCTCGCCGGAGTCCGCCTCGAAGGTCCTGTCCATTTCACCAGCACACGCACCCTCGACGTCGAACTGGACGAATTTACCAAGGGGGGTGAAATCTCGCTGGACGGTGGCGACATCCGCCTGAGGCCCGCGCCGGACGGCCTCGGCGGGCTCCGGGCACGCACACGCAGCGGCGACATCGAGCTGGCGGTGCCCGAATCAGCCTCGTTTCAACTGCGTGCGCGCACCGAGCGGGGCAGCGTTTTCAACCAATTCGGCCCCGCACTGCGAGAGGTTGCCGAACCGAGGCGCGGCGGCCTGCTGACAGGCGGCGCGGCGGGCCCTCTGATCGAGCTGGAAACGCTCCGAGGCTCGATCACCGTCCGCAAAGACACCGGCCCCCTGCCTCGTCTCCGCAAGGAATCAGCCCGGGAAACCATCGAAATCGAGACCGGCGACAGAAGGCTCCGAATCCAGCGCCACTGACCCGGCTGTGACCAGGTCGGTGGGGTTATACTGCCTCACATGAAGCGCCGCAGGTTTCTGGGACTCAGTGCCGCCGCGGCCCTCGGCGAGCGACGTGCCGAAGCCGCAATGGCTCTGGCCGGGCGGGACGCCGCGCCGCCTCAGCGGGCCACCTTGCAGGGACGCATGAAAGCCGGCACGCAGCACGGCGACAGCGATGACATTCTGCGCACGCTGGCCGCCCTCGGCGTCAACCATATTTGCAGTTCGCTGCCCTCGCGCAAGCTGGACGAAGCCTGGTCGGTCGAGGGTCTGTCTCGGCTCCGTGAGCGCGTGGAATCCTTCGGCATTCGCCTGGAGATGGCGCCGCTGCCGCTCAGCTCGGTTTATATCACCAAAGCCGAGTACCCGCACATCATGCTGGGCAAGAGCCCCGAGCGGGATCGCGAGATTGACGAAATCTGCCAGATGATCCGCAACGCTGCGCGAGCGGGAATTCCGGCCCTCAAGTACAATCTCACTATCCTTGGCGTGGTCCGCACGGCCCCGACCCGCGGCCGAGGAGGCGCGCTGTACAGCACCTTCGTCTACGAGCAGGCGCGCCAGGATCCGCCGCTGACCGAAGCCGGCCCCGTGAGCGCCGACGAGATGTGGGAGCGGATCACGTACTTCCTCAAACGCGTGATTCCGGTGGCTGAGGAATACAAGGTTCGCATGGCCTGTCACCCGCACGATCCACCCATGCCCGCCGATAAGGGTTTTCGCGGCGTTCACCGCGTGCTCGGCAGCGTGGAGGGATTGAAGCGCTTCATCGAAATCGTTCCCAGCCCCTATCACGGCCTGAACTTCTGCCAGGGTACCGTGGCCGAGATGCTCAAGGATCCGGGCCGCGAAGTCTATGACGTCATCCGTTACTTCGGAGAGCGCAAGAAGATTTTCAACGTGCACTTCCGGAACATCCGCGGCGGCTTCCTCAACTTCCAGGAAACCTTCCCGGACGATGGCGACGTGGACATGATTCGCGCCATTCGCGTGTATAAAGAGGTCGGCTACGACGGCATGATCATGCCGGACCACGTGCCGCGCATTCCCGGGGACGAGGGTTCCCGCCAGGCGTTTGCCTTTGCCTTCGGCTACATCCAGGCGCTCCTCCAGATGGTCTATTCGGAAGGTTGAGGCGGCGAGGGTGTAGTAGGATGGTGGTGCCATGGGCTCCGCGCCGGAGCGTTTCCCCATGCGCTGGCCCGCGCGCTGGCGCGATCCCTCCTTGCTAAAACTGCTTGCCGACACGCCCATCAATCTTCTGCTGACGCCCGCCGATCCCGGGCTCGACGCTGTGCGCAGGGAGGCGCGAAGGATGGGCTTGACCTGCGGGGAGCTTGTCACCGCCCAACCATCGCGCCCGGATCAGATTCGCATCCGGCCGCGTTCGGAGCTCGAGTGGAAGGCGCCCGGGGCCGTGGTTGCCGCCAGCGAATGCGTCTGGCCTTCGATCGCTTCGGAAAGCGCTGGTTCTGCGGGACCCACCGGCGTCCCCTGGGTGGACTCCAACGGATGGTTCGCGCAACTGGCGCGCACGCTCATGCCGGAAAGCGAGATCTGGCTTGTTTTCGATCCGCCCGGCGGAACGGTGCTCAGGCCCGAGTCCTACGCGCTGGCCGTGGCGGACTCCGAGGCCTTCGGAGCGCGCTGGGTGGTGTCGCTGGATGAACAGGCCCAGGCTGAGACGCGCCTTGCCGCCCGCATTATCCAGGTTGTTGGCGACGCGCTTCGTTTCTTCGGCCGGCACCGAGCCTGGTCGGGCTACGTTACCTGCGCGGTGCTGGGCGTCCTCTCGGACTATTCCGGCGAAGATCGCCACATGGCGGAGGAAATCCTGAACCTGCTTGCGCGCCGCCATCTGCCTTTCCGCGTGCTTCGCAAAACCGACGGCAAGTCGCAGTTCGAAGGTCTCAAGGCCATCATCCATCCCGATGCGCGGCCTGCGGCCCGGGAAATCGAGCAACGGCTGCTTGACTTTGTGCGCCAGGGCGGACTGTTGATCGCCGGACCGGGCTGGCGCGTCCGTGAGGGGCACCGCGGGCCTGAAGACGTTCACCGGCGCTTCGATGTCTTCCTGCTCGGAAAGGGGCGGCTCGCCATCGCACGCGAGCCTTTCAGCGACCCGTACCTCGTGGCTCTCGACGCCCACCTTTTGCTCGGGCGACGTCACGATCTGATCCGCCTGTGGAACGGCGGATCCCTGAACGTGCACTACACCGCCGAGCGGGACGGCAAGCGCGCCGTCGTCCAGCTCGTCAATTACTCGACGCGGCGCCCCGCCCACCAAGTCACCCTTGGCCTCACGACGCGCTACCGGCGCGCCTGGTACTGGGAATTGGGTGCGAACAAGCCCCGGGCTCTCGAAGTTCGCCCTGCGTCCCAGGGCGTTGAATTGCCCTTGCCGGAGTTCGCTGTTTACGCTGCCGTCGAACTGGAGGCGTGAAGCATGACCAGTCGAATGACTCGCCGCGAAATGCTGGGTGCTCTGGTCGGATCGGCTGTAAGCCCCCGGCGCACGGCGCCGACAGCACCCGTATCCGTGGTTCGCTGCCGCAGCTACGATTCCGAGTTACGACCCGCGCTCGAGCGTCTGTTCGATCAGCTCGGCGGGCTTGGACGACTCGTGAAGGGCAGGACCGTCGCCATCAAGCTCAATCTTACCGGCAGCCCGACGTACCGACTGGGCCATCGCCCGCTCGGTATGGCCCAGTGGGTTCACGAAAACGTCGTAGGCGTGGTTGTTCATCTCTTGGGGAGGGCCGGCGCGAGGCGGATCCGGCTGCTCGAGAGCCCCTGGTCTACGGCTGAGCCGCTCGAAGAGTACATGCTCGCCGCCAACTGGGATCCGCAAGCGCTGGCCAACGCCGCGCCCGTCGTCGAGTTCGAGAATACGAATTATCTGGGACGACGCAAAGCGTACGTCCGCTTCCCGGTGCCCGGCGGCGGCTCCATTTACCCCGCTTACGACCTGAATCCCGCCTACCAGGAGTGCGACGTCTTCGTGTCGCTGGCCAAACTGAAGGAACATGCCACCACGGGCGTCACGCTTTCCATGAAGAACTGCTTCGGCATCACCCCCTGCACGATCTACGGGGATGGGGCGCCTGAAGATGAACCGGGCCCGTTCCCTCGCGGCGGTCGGACGATGTTCCATCACGGCCACCGCCGGCCGCCCAAGAGTTGCCCGCAGGAAATTGACCCGAGCTCGCCGCGCGAGGGAGGCTACCGTGTGCCGCGGATTGTCGCGGACCTGGTCGCTGCGCGGCCCATTGATCTCGCGATTATAGACGCCGTGGAATCCATGGCCGGCGGCGAGGGACCCTGGATCCGCCGTTCGCGTCCGATATCGCCGGGCCTGTTGATCGCCGGAACCAATCCCGTCTGCACCGACGCCGTCGCCACCGCTCTCATGGGCTTCGATCCGATGGCCGATCGGGGAACGCCGCCTTTCGAAACGTGCGACAACACGATGCGGCTGGGCGAAGATCTCGGCATCGGCGCCCGCGACCTCAGCCGCATCGAAGTGCGCGGAACGCCCATTCAAGAAGCGGTTTGCCGCTTCCGCGCCTGAGCGCTACCAGCCGACTTCCACCTCGTACCGATCCGAGCCGCTCCGGCTATCCTCGATCTCGAAGACAAGTCGGTAGCCGTTGCCTGCGGACGGGTATTCGACAATCTCCACCCGGCCACGCCCCCGGATCTTGCGCACCGTCGCTTCAGGCAGAGTGCGCCCGGGCAACGGTCGCAGAAAATGCGCCTGTTCCTCTTCGACGGGGGCGCCGCTGATGACCTCCGTCGTGGCTTCAGCGCCCTGGATGGTCACGCGCACGACGCCGTCTACCCGGCCCGACCAGACCATGCCGCGCCGGGCAATCGGCAGCTCCGCGCGCGACGGCGGGGTCCAGTTCAGAACGAACGAGTACTCCCCGCCGCCTCCCTGCGGATCCCGGATCAGCACCCGGGCCGTGTACTGGTTCTCTTCCCGCGGTTGTTCGAGCAGGCGCACCTCGCCCCTTCCCCGGGTCTCTTCCAGGCTCACGATCACGCGCTGGTTTGGCAACGGACGCGTGAAGCGAAAACGGTCGCGCATCACCGGCCGCCCGCGGAGCGTCCGGGCCTCGCACGTCTCCCCGCGGCATTCGATCACGGCTTCTTCGTCCACCACCCCGCTCCACCATAGCTGCTCAGCCCGGCCACCTCGCACCCACGCAGGCTCGGTTCCCGGCGTGCGGCCGCGCCCCATCCAGTAAAGCGCCAGCGAGTACCATGCGCTGCCGCCCTGGTAGTCGTTGATCTCGACGCTGAGGGTGTAGTTGTTCTCCGGGCGCGGCTGCTCCAGTATCCTCACGCGCCCGCGGCCTTCCAGCACCTCGAGCCGCACATACTGGCGAGCTTCCGGCAGCCGCTCGAAGAACTGTACTCTTTGCCGCTGCACCGGCAG
>Ga0209017_10000849_pt1 | contig 27201 bp, 21 predicted proteins | sample YNPBryunderm2012_FD_185812 | JGI IMG/M metagenome (GOLD analysis project Ga0209017, IMG submission 185812) | Anoxygenic and chlorotrophic microbial mat microbial communities from Yellowstone National Park, USA - YNP Bryant MS undermat 2012... ...
CCACCGTTTCCGGCGCGCAGCGGCCCTCCTGCAGCTCGCGCCCCGACGCCGCTGCGTCAACCCCTGGTGATAGCATCCCATGGGAAGCCTGGCTTTCAGTCCAGCCCGATGGCAACGACTCGATGCATGGCCCGGTTCCAACCCGGCCACCCCACACAGCAGCGGCAAACCGCCGCAGTCCATGCGCTGCCGCGACCCTAGGCGGCGCATTCGAGGTCGCGAAACGTTTGGAGTGCGCCTACTTGCTGACGCTGTCAGAAGACCGCACTGCTCCCGGCGACCAACCGCCCGACCCGTATCTTGTACGCCTGTTCCACCCCCGACCCTACCCCTTGCGCGCACCCACAGGCACTGACCTCAGATGACCGGTTCCCACCCCGCTCCGGAATGGGTGTCGCCGAAGAGGCGGCCTCAGCCTGAAGACGGCAAAGCTCCGCCTGCAGGGCTACTTCGCCCTGCAGCCGCCGAGGTGGCCGGTGGCTGGCAGAAAACCCAAACTCCCCGAGTCGGTAGGTTCCCTTCCACAGGGTCCAATCCATCTTTTGAACAACCCTCCACATTGGCGCGATTTGTGCCGGTCAGAGCCGCACGAACGTTGAGAGATCACGTGTTTTTGCGGGGCTTCCTGTCGTGGGCGCTCAAAAAGCGAAATGCGTCCCGCCGGCCCGGGTGGATCTTGCCAGCCCCACCTTGGCGCAAATTGGCGGGCTGCGACCTCGCGGTTTGGCGATTCACGACCCCCTGACGAAAACCGCTGCCCATCGACGGCCCCTCGCCGGCCGAGCCGGTTGCCTCACCTGCGCCACCAGCGCGCGGTGCCCGCGCCGTAGTAGCCCGGGAACGTGCGCCCCGCCGGACCCGCCTCCGGAGGGCCGGACCCGCAGACTCGAACCCACCCGGCCAAGGCAAGCGCCCTCTCCCTGGCTTCTTGCAAATGCACGTACCTCCTTCATATTCGCGGCATTCGCTTATGGACGAGGCACTAGTGAGTTGTTGTCCCGTGGGCGCCGGCTTTCAACCGGTAGCCCCGTGCACGATTGTCATTTTCGGGGCCAGCGGAGATCTGACACGGCGCAAGCTCATGCCGGCGCTCTATCACCTCCACCAGGCCGGTCAACTGCCGGAGCCCTTCCAGATCATCGGAGTGGCGCGCCGTCCGTACAGCGACGGAGAATGGCGCCAAGAATTGCTGACGGCGCTTCGCCAACACGGTCGCCCACCGCTGCCTTCCGAGGAATCTTGGAACCAGTTCGCCCAACGCGTCTTCTACTGCCAAGGTGACCTGAGCGACCCGGCCACCTACGCGCGCCTGGCCTCTCAAATTCACTCGGCTCAAGCACCGGAGTTGCGCCACCACCTGCTCTACTACCTGGCCACCCGGCCCAGTCAGTTCGGTGAAGTCGTCCAACTGTTGCACGCGCAGAACCTCCTCGAGCCCACTCCTGCGCAGGGATGGCAACGGGTGATCATCGAAAAGCCGTTTGGTCACGATCTGGCCTCGGCTCGCGCCCTGAACCAGGTTCTGGCTCGCCACGTGTCGGAGGATCAGGTCTTTCGCATCGATCACTACCTCGGCAAGGAAACCGTCCAGAACATCCTCATGTTCCGTTTTTCCAACGCCGTGTTCGAACGCTTGTGGAACCGCGACGCCATCGACCACGTCCAAATCACGGTTAGCGAAACCGCTGGCGTGGGGGACCGCGCCGGGTATTACGAAGAGGCCGGGGCCCTGCGGGACATGCTCCAGAACCATCTGCTGCAGGTCCTGGCCCTTGTGACCATGGAGCCTCCGGTCTCCCTCGAAGCCGAGGCCATCCGCGACGAAAAGGTCAAACTGCTCCGCTGCGTCCGCCGTTACCCTCCGGAGGAGGTTCAGCGGCACGTGGTGCGGGGCCAGTACACCGCCGGTACGGTGGATGGTCGGCCCGTAGCCGGTTACCGCCAGGAACTCCGAATCCAGCCCGATTCCTCCGTGGAAACCTACGTGGCCGCCCGTCTCTACCTGGACAACTGGCGCTGGAGTGGAGTGCCATTCTACCTGCGCACCGGCAAGCGCCTCCCCCGCACCGTCAGCGAAGTGCGCATTCAGTTCCGACCCACCCCACACGTCCTCTTTGCCGCCCTGTGCTCTCCCACCCCGGCTCCCAACGCCGTGACGTTACGACTCCAGCCGCGCGAAGGCATCTCTCTGCGCTTCAATGGCAAGGTGCCCGGTCTGGACCTCCGTTCCCGCCCGGTGCGCATGCACTTCGATTACAACGCCGAGTTCGGTGCTTACACGCCGGAGGCTTACGAACGTCTCCTGCGTGATGCGCTCGTCGGTGATGCCACCCTTTTCCTGCGTCGCGACGAGAGCGAAATCGCTTGGGCTATCGCCGATGGCCTGCGAGCCGCCTGGAGAGGTCAACCCCTCCGGCCGGACGAGTTCTACCCGGCCGGTTCCTGGGGTCCCCCTGCAGCCGAATCCCTCATCTCCGCTACTGGCCACGCTTGGCACGAGCCCCTTCTGCTCCCATGAGCGGTTCGCTTCCCACGGCCCGGTTCGCCGACCTAACCGCCCTGGCCGCCGCAGCCGCGGGCGACATGTTTCTGCTTCTTGAGCAGACGGTCAGCCGACAACCTACGGTCACCGTGGCCCTGTCCGGCGGACGGATTGCCCCACCCCTGTTCAAGCATCTGATGCGGCACCTTGCCTCCCACCCACCTTGCACGCAGCGCATCCACTGGTTCTGGGCAGATGAACGGCTCGTGCCCCCGGACCATCCGGATAGCAACTATGCTCTGGCCCACCGACTCTTCCTGGAACCCCTCGGGATCCCCCCAACTCACCGACACCGCGTCCCTACGGAGCTCCCTCCTTTGGAAGCCGCCCGGTACACCGATGGCTTGCTCCGCCACTGCGCTCCTGTAACCCCGCAGGAAATCCCCGCTCTCGATCTCGTCTGGCTGGGCATGGGCGAGGACGGCCACATCGCCTCGCTTTTTCCCGACCGTGAAGTGCAAGTCCCCTTCCCCACGGCTGCCTACGGCGTGGTTTCCGACGCTCCCAAACCACCGCCCTTGCGCGTGACCCTGACGTGGCCGGCACTGACCGCCGCAAAATACATCCTCGTCCTCGTGGCCGGACCGGGCAAAACCAGCGCCCTCAACCGCGCCTGCCAGGGCGACCCTCAAGTACCCCTGGGCCGGCTGCTGCTCGCACGACCCGACACCCGGCTCTACGTGCAGGACCCAGCCGATAACCCCTGAACGGGTCGGGCGCACCAACTGCCCGGCCGCGCATCCGCATCTGCCCCAGATGGACCTCGGCCCCGGCTTCAGGAACCCTTCACTCCGAATGTCTCCTCCCGTTGCACCACCGCAGTCCGAACATTGGCCTCGGGCAGTTCACCACTCGACGATGGCAGCCGCCCAGGTCAGCCCCGCCCCAAACGCCACCAACAACACCAGGTCGCCCCGTTGAATGCGGCCCGACCGCACCGCTTCGTCCAACGCGATGACGACCGAGGCGGCCGAGGTGTTGCCGTAACGGTCCAGGTTCACAAACACCTGATCCGGCCGCGCCCCCAACCGTTCGGCCACCGCGTCAATGATCCGTCGATTGGCCTGGTGCGGAATGATGCAGCGAATGTCCTCAATGCGCAGCCCGCATCGGTCCAGCGCCGCACAAGCCGCCTGGTGCATGGAGGTCACCGCATTTTTGAACGTCTCGCGACCATCCATCCGCAAATAGTGAAGCCGTGCTGCCACTGACTGGACTGTAGCGGGACACCGACTCCCTCCCCCCGGCATGCAAAGCGCGTCTGCCTTGGTTCCGTCGGCCCCCATCACCGTGGTCAGCAAACCGTGCGAATGGGGCCGATGTTGCAGCACCACCGCTCCCGCACCATCCCCAAATAACACGCAAGTGTTCCGATCCTTCCAGTCGATGATGGAGGAAAGCTTCTCAGCTCCGATGACCAGAACCGTCTCGCAGGTGCGCGACACGACAAACTGCTGACCCACCTCCAAGCCGTACAAGAATCCTGAACAGGCCGCCTCCAGGTCGAAGGCCGCCGCTCGTGTCGCCCCGAGCCGTGCCTGCACCAAACACGCCGTGGGCGGAAATAACATGTCCGGCGTGATGGTACAAACGATGATCAAATCCACCGACTCCGGCCCCACACCCGCATTTTGCAACGCCCGACGTGCCGCCTCGGTAGCCAGATCCGAGGTGAACTCGTGCTCGGCCGCCAGACGCCGTTCCCGGATGCCCGTGCGGGTGGTGATCCATTCATCCGTGGTGTCCACCATCCTCTCCAGGTCCGAGTTCCGCAGCACCCGGTCCGGCAGATAACTGCCCACACCGGTGATCGAGCAGGTCCGGGCCAGAAACTGATGTTGCGAGCGCGGATGTCGAATCCGCCGGCTGACCGGGGGTGTCATGAGGTGACCGGAGCTTCCGACGCAGAGACCTCTGCCAGCAGGGCATTGACGGTGGCCACCCGCTCGCCAATTTGATCCCGCACATGATGACGGACGGTCTCGGCCGTGATCATCAACGCGCTGCAAAGAGCCCGCTCCCGCGCCGAACCATGGGCCTTCATCACCGTGCCCCGAAACCCCAGCAGGGGCGCACCCCCGTAGGCTTCCGGATCCAGGCGCCGCCGCAGGGACCGAAACGCGTTGCTGGCCAGAAACGCCCCCAGACGACGTTTAAAATTCCGGCTCAACTCCCGCGTCAACATGCCGAACATCGCCAGGGCCAAACTCTCGCAAGTTTTCAGCACCACGTTGCCCACAAACCCGTCACAAACCACCACATCCACCCGGTCGACAAACAGATCGTGCCCTTCGATATTGCCCACGAAATTGAGGTCCGTCCGCTTCAACAGACGAAACGCCTCCTGGGTCAGCTCGTTTCCCTTGCCGTCCTCCCGTCCGATGTTCATTAGACCCACGCGGGGTCGACTCACCTGCAACACCTCTTGGGCATACACGCTTCCCATCACGGCGTATTGCACCAGGTGCACCGGCTTACATTCGATGTTGGCTCCGGCGTCCAGCAGCACGAACGCCCGCTCCGGCGTGGGAATCACCGTGGCAATCGCACCCCGGTCCACCCCCGGCAATCGGCCCAGCTTGAGAGTGGCAGCCGCAAAGATCCCACCCGTGTTGCCCCGTGAAACCACTGCGTCTGCCTCGCCCCGGGCCACCAGCTCCATCGCCCGTGCAATGGAGCAGTCCGGCTTGCGGCGCAGGGCCTGCACCGGCTTGTCCTCCATGGTGAGTACGTCATTGGCATGGACGATCTCAAAGCAATCGGCCCGCAGCCCGCAATCCCGCAGCGCCGCCTCGATGGCCTGGCGTTGCCCGACCAGGTAGACCACCTCCGGTCGCAGGCCCTGCCGCAGCGCCAGCTGCAGGCCGCCCACCACCACCTCGGGGCCGTGGTCGCCCCCCATCACGTCCACCGCAATGCGCATAAAGCGACGGCGGCGGTCTTGCCCCCGTCCCGCCGCCCTCAGCCCACCCGCCGGTGTCAGCCTTCGACCGTGGTCGTGAAGATCTGCCGGCCCTTGTAGTAACCGCAGGCCGGACACACGCGGTGCGGCCGGGTCGGTTCCCCGCATTGCGGGCAGGGACTCAATTGCGGCAACCGCAATACACTGTTGTAGGCCCGGCGCATCCGCTGCCGGCTTCGCGACGGTTTCCTCTTAGGTACGCCCATAAATCGTCCTTTACTCCAGTTTCAGTTCATCCAGCTTCGACCAGACAGACGGCGGCGCCAACCCTTCCAAGGAATGAGAGGAGCTGGCCCTGCCAGGTTCCGAATGCAGCAGACCGGGGCACCCCGGCTCGCACAACGGATGGAGCGGAAACGCCAGCACGATATCTTCTCGCACATAAGGCGTCAAGTCCACCAGGTCGCCCTCAGGAATCACCCGCTCCGGTCCGGTCAGAGGAATGGCGCATCGCCAGTCCCTGAGCCGGATCCAGTGGACCGTCGGCCGCAAACAACGCACACAGGTACACTGCAACTCCATCTCCAGCGAACCCTGCACCAGCAGCTCGTCCGACACGCGGCTGACCTCCAGCACATAGCGCAGCGGCCCTCCCAGCCGGATCATCTCGTCCCGCGTGTCGATGTCCAGTTCCTCCACCGCCAGCACCCCTTCCAGCCGGATCTCCCGACGGACCAGATGCTCCAGATTGACCTGCAACGCCTTCATGATTCGGCCTTTCCCTGCGTCGCCTTCAGCTTGCGGGCCAGGGCCCGTCGCACCACCGGAGGCACAAACGCCCGGACATCCCCCCCCAGCGCCGCGATTTCCTTGACCATGCGCGAGCTCAGGAACGTGTAGCTCTCGTTGGGCATCATGAAAATCGTTTCGAACGATTCGTTCAGCTTCCGATTCATCAGCGCCAGCTGAAACTCGAACTCAAAATCCGACACTGCCCGCAAGCCGCGCACCACCGCGTGCGCCCCCCGCCGACGCACATAATCCGCCAACAACCCGCTGAACGTGTCCGCCTCCGCATTCGGAATGTGCGCGATGGCCTGCCGCACCAGCTCCACCCGCTCCTCGATGGTAAACAGCGGATTCTTGCCGTCATTCCGGGCCACGGCCACGACGACCCGGTCAAACAGCCGCGCGGCTCGTGCCGCCACATCCACGTGCCCATACGTGATCGGGTCGAAACTGCCCGCGTAGATCACCAGTCGCATGCGCCCCAATCTAGCACGTCACCCGCCCGGGCCCAAAGCCAAAGCACCCGCAACCCTTCCCTGCAGTCAACTCCACGGCCTGCCCGGCACCGGCCGAAGCCACGCCTCTGCCCTGAGCCGCGGCCGGCACGCCCTGCGCGCCGCTGGCACCGGCCACCGGCCCGTCCTTCAGACAGAGGGGATTTCCTCCTTCAGCAGCGTCAGAAAATGTTTCATCGCGGGCGACAACACCTTGTTTTTCTTCAACAGCGCCGCCACCGGACGCTCGATCTTGCCCTCCTCCAACTGCACCGAGGCCAGGGTCCGGTTCGCCACCTCCTGCGTGATCGTGGACTGCGGCACAATGGAAATGCCGGCCCCGATCTCCACGGCACGCTTGACCGTCTCGATGTTGTCGAATTCCATCACGTACTGCACCGACACCCCGTGCTCCCGCATCACCCGATCCAACGCCTTTCGCGTCGGAATGTCCGGTCGGAACCCCACAAACTTTTCCCCGTGCAGCGCCTTCAGCTTCACGTTCCGCTGCTTGGCCAGGGGATGGTCCGGTGGACAAATCACCACCATTGGCGTCTTGCGCAAGGGAATGATCTCCAGCTTGTTGTCCCGACTCGGATAGGCCACCAACCCCAGGTCCACCACGTTGCCCAGCACATCTTCGTACACCTGATCCGCATGCCGATATTCCACCTGCACCGTCACCGTGGGATAGTTCTTCATGAACTGCTTGATGTACGGCGGCAGATCGTGCAGCCCGATGCTGTAAATGGTCGAGACCCGCACCGTCCCGGAAATGATGTCCTTCAGTTCCTGCAACCGGTGGTGCAACGCCTCGTAGGTGGCAATGATCTGCTTGCTATACTGGTAGAGCACCTCCCCCTCGCGCGTCAGACGAAACTTCTTCTTGCTCCGCTCAATCAGCAGCGATTTGAACTGACGCTCCAGCGAACTGATCTGCTGACTGACTGCCGACTGCGTCACGCCGTTGATCTGGGCCGCTTTGGTGAAGCTTTCGGTTTCCGCCAGATCACAAAAGACTTTCAAACTTTCGATTTGCATAAGCGCAGTAAAAGCTAATCCTGGAAATGAGTCAATTCCTCGCGAGCTTCTCGCTCCTCCCTGGGAAGCTGGGGCCGCCGAGCCGCAAGCGCTCGGGCCGTCACCCCCGCCAAAGCTTCGGAAACCGCGGCCCACCTTTACTGGTCCTCCCCCGTCAGCGGGCGAGGGATTGTCACCCGGCATGGGCCGCTGCCTGCAGCGCTTCCTGGTAGGCCCGGCGAAGGGCCGTCAAACCGGGCCAACTCTGTAGCGGCCGGTCATCCCAGTGGGTCACTTCCACAATCCCCCATGTACTCAGTGTCAAAAACACCCCCTCAGCTTCCCATACCTCTTCCACAGGTGCTGAAGCTTCGACGACCGGCCAGTTCCAAGCTCGGGCCCAGGCCATGACCCAGGCCCGGGTAATTCCAGGCAGTGCCCCCTGTTCTGGTCCCGGGCTATAGAGCGTCCCTGACCTGACCCAGAATACGTTGCTGCTGCTACCCTCGATCACGTGCCCGTCGCAAGCCACCAACATTGCCTCGTTCCCACCGGTCGCCTCGGCTTCCGCCCGAGCCAGTATCTGGAGTAGCCGGTTGCACGTCTTGAATCGGCACAGCGGATCCGGCCCCGGTATCCGAAGTTTGCTGGTACGCACCCTCCATTGGACCGTTGGCCCGGTCTGCCCTGGCAGCGGGTCAAGTGTCATGACCAGCGTAGGTGGGCCAGCCCCCCGCGGAGAGTACCCCCGCGGTCCGGGCCCGCGGGACAGTGTCAAACGCAAAACCCCATCCTGAATCCCATTGGCGCGCACCAACTGGCCCACTGCGGTCGTCAGAGCTTCCTCCGTCATCGGCGGCTCAATGCCCAAAAACTCCGCACCCGCTCGCCAGCGCCGCATATGTTGGGTCCACAAAAAGGGTCGCCCCCCGACCACGCGCACCGTCTCGAACACACCGTCTCCGTAAAGAAACCCCCGGTCCAGCACGGAGACCCGCACCTGATCCAGCGGCACCAATCGCCCATTCCAAAACACCGTGCTCATTTGGCCGTTCCTGGGCGGGTGAGCGCCGGCTTCCATGACTCGTGGCCATGCAACCCCAGCGCAGCAAAAAACCCGCCGGCTTTCGCCAACGTCTCGCGATACTCCGCCTCCGGATCCGAGTCGGCCACAATCCCCGCCCCCACCGGGAAATACACCCAACCGCCTGCACAGGCCGCCGTCCGAATGATCATGCTCAGGCGGCTTTCGCGGTTGAAACCCAGATAGCCCATCGCACCCGTAAAAAAGCTCCGCGCCACCGGCTCCAACTCTTCGATGATCTGCATGGCACGCACCTTCGGCGCCCCGGTCACGCTCCCGCCGGGGAACATTGAGGTCAGCGCCTCCAAATGCGAAACGCCAGGGCGCAATCGCCCCTCCACCGTGGACACCAGATGATGCACCTGCGGATACGATTCCAAGCGCGCCAGCTCCGGCACCTGCACGGAACCATACTCGCAAATCCGCCCCAGATCGTTGCGCAACAGGTCCGTAATCATCACTAGCTCGGCATTTTCCTTGGGACTGGTCTGCAGCTCCTGCGCCAACCGCGCGTCCTGATCCACCGTCTGGCCCCGGGGCCGTGTCCCCTTGATGGGACGTGTCACAATCTGGGAGGCGCTCATCTGCAGGAACAGTTCCGGCGAGGAAGAGACTAGTTCCAGCCCCCCGGTGTTCAGGTAGGCTGCGTAGGGTGCTGGTGAGACGACATTCAAGCGCTGGAACAGTTCCCACCCCGACACCTCCGAAGCCACACTCAGGCGCTGAGAGAGGTTCACCTGATAGATGTGCCCCTGCCGGATGTAAGCCCGTGCCTGCTCGACCCTCCGCAAAAAGGCCTCCCGGCTGAGACTCGAACAGACCGGCCCCACCGTCCCGGGGGCATCCCGCAGCGGTCCGGTCGCTTCCACCCGCTCGCGCCGTCGCTCCCAGGCGTCTGCCTGCGCAACGGCCCGCGCCCTCGAACGCGATCCATCCGGCAGCAGCCCCGTCGAAATCACCCACCCCTTGTTCAACAGATGGTCCCACACCAGGACGCTGTCGTAGAAACCCACCCAGCCGTCCGGCAATTCTAGATCCCGCACCGCTCGCGGCGCTACCGTCGGTTCCACAAAACGGTTCAAATCATAGCCCCAAAACCCGAACAACCCGCCCAACGGAAAGGGAACGTCCAGCTCGTCCGGCAATTCGAACCGGCCCCAAACGGCCTGCAAAACACGCCATGGATTGCCGTAATCGACCCAGCCCCGAGGCCGGTCCGAATCGGCGGCATCCCCGCTCCATTCCAAGCGGGACCCTCGAATCGTCAGCGCCATGAAAGGCCTGGCCGCCAAAAACGAATATCGGGACCGCAGCGCATCCGGCCAGCCGCCCCACAGCAGCATCACACCGGGCTCGGCCGCCAAAAGTGCTGCTAATTCCCCTAGCCCCGGGCCGTCCCGCCATTCCCGCAACACCACCTGCATAAAGGCAACTTGGCCCTCGGAGCGCCCTCAGGCAAACGCCTTGGGCACGATCTCGGGCGGGCCCACCCGCCGTTCGTAGTCCAGAATCGCCTCCATTGCCTCGTCCACCTTGTCGGTCAAGAGATACAATTCCAGGTCCTCTGGACTGATGAAATCCCGCTCCAACATCTGATGCCGCATCCAGTCCAGCAACCCGCGCCAAAAGCTTTTGCCGAACAAAATCAGCGGAAACCTCGGGATCCTTTGCGTCTGCACCAGGGTCGATACTTCGGCAAACTCGTCGAGCGTGCCAAACCCGCCGGGCATGAACACAAAACCGCAACTGTACTTTACGAAACAGACCTTCCGCGCAAAGAAGTAGTGAAAGTGCAGGGGGATGTTCGTGTAACGGTTGCCCTTCTGTTCCATGGGCAGCTCGATGTTGAGCCCCACCGATTTGCCGCCGGCCAGTGCCGCGCCCTTATTGGCCGCTTCCATGATGCCGGGGCCGCCCCCCGTAATCACCGCAAACCCATGCCGCGCCAGCTCGCGTCCCAAAGCCACCGCCGCATGATAGTAAGGATCCGTGCGCTTCATCCGCGCCGATCCAAACACGGTCACGGCCGGCCCCACCCGAGACATCACCTCGAACGAATCCACAAACTCGGCCATGATCCGAAAAATCCGCCACGGATCCTCCTTGATGAAGTGTTGTGCCTGATTGTTCATGGCCGGCAGCATAAAGACCCCTCGCCCGGATTCAATCATGCAACGATCCGCCCCAGACCTGTTCGAACCCAGGGGCCCAGAGCCGCGCATGCCACCTTTGCGTCCCGGCCCGGGAACCAGCGATTCCACCCCGGCCCGCCGATTGCAGAAGCGCCGCCTTTGACGCAAACTCAGACTCATGACAAGGGCAGCCGCCAATCCCTGGAGTCGGTGCCCGGAACTTGGCCAACCGGCACCGTGGCCGATGGTGCTTGAGCTGCGGCCTTCGGGTGCGAGCCTCTGTTGGCCGCACTAAGTTCCGCCATGGCCAGTCATCCCGGTTTTGGTGCTCACACCGACCCCAGTTTTCGGTCCGCGCCGCGGCCGGCCGGGGAAGTCATTCGGCGAGTTTCGGTGTATCTGCGGCCCTACCGGTGGATGGCCGTGGGCACCATTCTGTGCGCGGTTTCGTCGCTGGCCGCCGGACTTGCCTACCCCAAGTTGACGCGCCTGCTCATTGACGAGGTCATTTCCGCCGGACGCAGGGAATGGCTGGCCCCTGCCGCACTCGGCCTGCTGGGGGCCTTCTTCCTCCGGGAGGCCTTCAACAGCCTGCGCATCCGGATCAACAACCGGCTCGAACAAAATGTCATCTTCGACATGCGCTGCCAGCTCTACGCTCGGCTGCAGCGTCTCCCCGTCTCCTGGTTCGATCAAAGGGCCACTGGCGATATCATGACCCGGATCATCGAGGATGTGAACCAGGTCGAACGCCTTCTGATTGACGGAATCGAACAGGGAACCGTAGCCCTCCTGAGCATCCTCGGCGCCCTGATCTTCATGTGGATGTACAGCCCTACCCTCACCCTGGTGGCGCTGACACCGGCACCGTTCCTGGTAGCCGGCGCCCTGTGGTACACGCTGACCGCCCATCGCCGCTACCGGCGCCAACGCGAAGCCGCCAGCGCCATGAATGCCCTGCTCATGGACAACCTCCAGGGCATCCGCGAGGTCAAGGCCTTCGGTCGCGAAAGCCACGAAGATCAACGCTTCGCCGCTCGCGCCGATGCACTTCGCCAAGGCACCCTTACCGTAATGTGTGCCTGGGCGTGGTACGGCCCCGGCATGCAGTTCCTCGGGGCCTTCGGGATCGGCCTGATCCTCTGGATGGGCGGAAGTCTCGTCCTCAAGGGCCAAATGGAGGTGGGCCAGCTTGTGGCCTTCATGCTCTATGCCGGTATGTTCTTTTACGAACCCATTGGCCGCCTGCACGGCCTCAACCAGATGCTGCAGGCCGCCCGTGCCGCCGCCGCCCGCGTGTTCGACATCCTGGATACCGAGCCCGAGCGTCCCAACCGCCGGGCCATCCTCCGCCACCCTGTCCGAGGTCAGGTTGTCTACGAGGATGTCTGTTTTCAGTACCCGGCTTTTGATCCCAACGGCCAGCCCACGCAGGGCCGGCCGGTGCTCCACCACATCCACCTGCGGGCCGAGCCGGGGCAGATGATCGCGCTGGTCGGCCCCACCGGGGCCGGTAAATCCACCCTGGTCCACCTTCTGCCCGCCTTCTACGAACCCACGAGCGGCCGCATCCTCATCGATGGCCAGGACATTCGCGACGTCCGGCTCGAATCTCTGCGCGCCCACATCAGCATCGTCAGTCAGGAACCGTTTCTATTCAACGGCACCGTGCGCGAAAACATCCTCTACGGCCGGTTGGACGCATCCGAAGCCGAACTGTTGGCCGCCGCCCGCGCCGCCAACTGCCACGACTTCATCCTGCGGCTGCCCGAGGGCTACGACTCCCGGGTGGGCGAACGCGGCGTCAAACTCAGCGTGGGCGAAAAACAACGGATCAGCATCGCCCGCGCCCTCCTCAAAAACGCCCCCATCCTCATCCTCGATGAAGCCACCGCCAGCGTCGACACGGCCACCGAAAGACTCATCCAAGAAGCGCTGGACAGGCTCCTAGCCGGACGCACCAGCTTCGTCATCGCCCACCGCCTGAGTACCGTCCGACGCGCTCACCAGATCCTGGTTCTCCGTCAGGGCGAGATCGTCGAACGCGGCACACACGAGGAATTATTGGCCGCCAACGGCCTCTACGCGCGACTGGCTCGCATCCAGGACACCCGCTCCATCGAGGAAAGCTTCGTCCGACTCGGCCTCGGCTGAACCGGCTCGGCAGCTCCACCGGCTGCCGCAAACACGCAGACGGTTCCCCACCCCGGCTTCAGAGATGCAACCGCCGCCAAGCCCGCGTATCCTCGGCTCCGTGCAGGCACTGGTGGAAGATTTCCTGATCCACTTGCGACACGAACGCGGCCAGAGTGAAGCCACCCAGAAAACCTACGCTCACGCCCTGAACCGATTCGTTGAATGGGCCACCCGTAACGAACTGCAGGACTGGCGCCAGATCACCCTGCCCCATCTGCTCCGGTTTCTGCAGCAGGAACAACAGCGACCGGCCCAACGCCCCGGAAAATCGCCAGGCCATCGCCCGCTCAGCAGTGAAACGCTTTACCTCACCATCGCGGCCCTGCGGGCCTTCTACCGTTACGCCGTCCAGGAAGGCCACCTGCCTTGCAACCTGGCCGAACATCTCGCCCTGCCCCGGCGCTGGCTGCGATTGCCCAGGGCCCTCTCCCTCGAGGAAATCCAACGCCTCCTCCAGCCACCGCCCCAGCCCGAAACGCCTGCTACTCTCTGCGACCAGGCCATCCTCGAGCTGGCCTACGCCTCGGGCCTGCGCCTCAGCGAACTTTGTTCCCTGCGCCTGGAACAACTCCGCTTGGAAAGCGGCTTCCTGACCGTGGTAGGCAAGGGCAACAAGGAACGGGTCGTCCCCGTGGGGCGTAAAGCGGTCGCCGCCCTCCAACGCTACCTCCAGCAGGGACGCCCCCGGTTGGTCGGCCCACGCTCGCCCGGCACGGTCTTTCTCACCTGCCGCGGCACCGCCTTCCACCCGACCACACTCTGGCGCCGCATCAAAAAGCGCGCACGCCAGGCCGGCCTTCAGCGGTCGCTGACGCCCCACATGCTTCGACACAGCTTCGCCACCCACCTGCTCGAACACGGCGCCGACCTGCGCGTCATTCAGGAACTCCTGGGCCACGCCAGCATCCAAACCACCGAAATCTACACCCACGTCGGCGCTTCTCGACTCCGCGAGGTCCATCGCCGCTACCACCCCCGGGCAGAAAAACCGCCCGGATCCCCCACCCTGCCCTCCCCGCCGCCAGGTCCCTAACCCAGCCGCGCAACGACCGACTCCAGCAGCTCGAGCCCCTCCCGCGCCTCCGCCTCGCTCAAATTCAACGGCGGCAGCAGCCGAATCACATGCGTCCCGGCCGGAATCACCAATAGCCCTGCCTCCAACAGCAAACCCGTCAGCCGGGCGGCCGGACTTTTTGCCGAATCTCCACAGAGCCCGGGCGCGTCCATCTGCAATTGCAAACCCAGCATCAACCCGAGCCCCCGGGCTTCGGCCAACACCCGCGGATAGCGACCCACCAAATCCCGCAACCGGGCCAACAGCATCTCCCCCATTTGCCGGGCCCGCTCTGCCAATCCCTCCTGCTCCACCACCTGCAACACCGCCAGCGCCACAGCACAGGCCAACGGCGTGCCGCCGAAGGTCGTACCGTGACTGCCTGGCCCCAACAAATCGGCATGGCATTCCCGCACCCAAAAAGCGCCCACCGGAAAGCCGCCCCCCAACGCCTTGGCCATGGCCACCCCGTCCGGCAAAAAACCCTCCCCACCGGCCACCCCTTCCAAAATCCGTTGCCAACTCTGAAACCGGCCCGTGCGATAATAGCCGCACTGCACCTCGTCCATCAGCAACAACAGCCCACGCTCGTCGCACAACCGCCGCAGTCCCAACAGGTACTCCGGGCTGGCCACATGGACCCCGCCCTCACCTTGGACCCCTTCCACCAACACCGCCGCCGTCGCCGGCGAAAGCGCCCTCTCCACGGCTACAAGGTCATTGAACGGAACATGCCGGAACCCGGGCACCATCGGTCCAAACCCCTGCTTGACCTTGTCCTGACCGGTGGCGGAGATCCCCGCCAGGGTCCGCCCGTGGAACGATTGATATGTCGTCAGAATCTCAAACCGCCCTTCAGCATGACCGAACCGCCGTGCCAGCTTGAACAATCCCTCGTTCGCCTCGGCCCCGCTGTTGCAAAAAAAGACCTTGCCCGGGCCTGTACGCACCACCAGTTCCCGAGCCAGCCGGCCCTGAGGCTCGGTGAAGTAGTAGTTGGAGCAATGAATCAAGCGCCGGGCCTGCTGCGCCAACGCCTCCGCCATCGCCGGATGCGCATGCCCCAGCACGTTCACCGCAATGCCGCCGCCCAGATCCAAATACCGGCGCCCTTGTTCGTCGTAAATGTAGCTACCCCGGCCATGCGTGAACACTACGGGCAGCCGGGCATACGTCGGCGCTACATACCGTTCGTACAAGCCCATCACGCCACCGTCAGGGCCGTCCGTACCCGCCGCCACCACGCTACCTTGGTCTCCAAAAAGCTTGGTCTCCGCCATTGGCCCGCAATCATGCGATGCCCTGTCCACCGCGCAAGGCCAAACCCACAGTCCAGCCCGAGGTCCTGCCCACTCCGACCTCTCGTTGACCAGAACCAAGCAACGAAACCACACCCAAGCCCACCTGTCCCACCCAACAAGCCCCTCAGACCAAGCCACCCCCCCGCACTTGCCCCTCCCCAATGCCCGCCCCCGCGATGTTTGGCCGACCCGACTCTGCTCGCGCAGCCGGTCGGTCATTGGAACCGCATCTGGGAAAATCGCCACCCAGATTCCCCGGGCGCGATCCCGCGCCTTCCAACGCTAAGAGGACCTTTTCACCCGCCCGCTGCACGCTCTCCGGTGGACTTGATCGCACTGTACGAACGTCCGGAGAAGACGTTGGGCGGATGGATGCCGCCCGCTGCCTGCCTTCGCAGTCTATCCCACCGGCCCTGCCGGCCAATCACGGCAAACGCCAGGAACACGCCCACTTTGCGCCATCAAACGGTGCAACTCTCACGAAACACCAACACCAGCCAAAACCCAGGCCCCGATCCCTAAGCGAGTGTTAAAATCTTCAGAACCGGTGTCGGCCAGTTTTACATAGCCGCGCGATGTGGCCCTAACTGTAATATCTCCTTGGTTACCAAACACTTACTGTGCTTGCCGCCTCAGGCAACCCTCCTTGAAACCACGGATCCCCCTCGGTTTTCGTCGGCAGAGTTTACACTCCGTAGCGCTGCGGAGTCTGTCGTATGCAAACCCGACAACCAACCCGTGGTATCCAATCCAGCTCTGAGATACAATGTGTTGATTATCAATAGGTTGCTGATGTATGAGTCGACGATGTGAAGGTTATTCTCTCCTCTTATTTTACATGGCACGAAAACGTGCTTTCGGAAATCAAAACCAAAAAAGCGGTACTTTATGAAAACTAGCTGCCTCCGTTCGATCCTCGGCTCCACACTTGTTGCCGTCATGGGTGTCTCCGCGGCACCCATTGTGCCTACCTACACCACCTTTGGTTCCCTGCCGGGAGCTACCTTCGGCGGGACTGGGATTCCCAATCACGCAGTGGCGATCACCACGATCGGCGGCGTGACTTTGGGCCTGACGGCTCACCACCGGTACGCGAACCCACCCGTGCTCAACAACGGTGCCGGGATATTCTACGCCGTTGCTGGCGCTGACATTTACAGCACTCCGCCCCAGCCAACCTACGCCCGCTGGAACTTCGGGTGGTACTTTGACAACCCGTCGCCGACTCTGACTCTTTATGTGCTTGAGTTGCTCTATGACTTTGACCCGGCCACCGGTACTGACGAATCTCAGTTGGGCAAGTTCAGCGCCCTCCTGCCGCCGGGGAAGTACCAAGACTCGTGGAACCTCGGCATGCTGTTTCTTTCGATCCCGGCTACCATTCCGGGCGTAGGATTTGTAAGTCCTCCGAGCTATTCTCCGTTTAACCCTGCCGTGCCGGGAGAGTACAGCTTCGCCCTGATCCTGAAGGATCTCGGTGGCAACGAATTGGGGCGCTCGGCCATTTTGGTGCGGGTGGTGCCGGATACGGGGGCCGGCGCCGTGCTTCTGGCGGTTTCAATGGCCGGTCTGGCCTGGCTGCGTCGTCGCGTCTGAGGCGGCTGCCGTAATCGTCGGTTCACACCTGGGCCGCGCACGGGCCAGCCTCACGGGTGGCCCGTGCTTTTTTGCCCCAATGAATTGCAGTCGGTCGAAACTGGCCGCGGGCACCACGGAGAACCTCGCGGCTGCGGCACGACCGGGCCTGCGCCTTTCCAGTTCCAGGATACTGCCGTTTCCATGCTTTCGCCGTAGTCCCGATCCTTTTCCACCAGGTTTTGTCACTTCCCGTTCGGTTTTCCGCCTGGTTGGTGTTGTCCCTGCGCAGGCCCGGCCAAACGGCCGCAGATTCCGCGGAAAACCATCCGTGGGTTCGGGGTTGCGATCTCTGATGCTCGGACCCGGCCCGAAGGCCTCCGAAAACAGGCCTCCTTAAGCTTTTCGCTCATCTCTTACCGGGCAAACGCGCGCACTACTTCCAGCAGAATGCTGGTGGAAGGCTGGCACGCCTTGCCGGATTGTGCTGAAAGCGCGAGGTCACCATGAAGAGCGGCAGATCGGTCAAAGAACTTTCGTCCCCTTGTCTGAAGGTGTTCCTGTTATACGACGATTTCGAGCTAGCGCGGCGTGCCAAGCTCCGGCTCGACGCAGCGGCTGCCCGATGCGGTGAGGTCCAGTACCAAGTGACTCCGTGGCGGTCTGACCTGTTGGAGCAGCCGGCTTGGGCAGACGCTGCCCTTGCCGAGGCCCTGGATGCGGACCTGATGTTGCTGGCGCTGGGGCATACCGTATTCCTTCCCCCGGCCCTCCAGCGGTGGCTTGAGGTTTGGGCGACCTGCCGTACCGTGCCGGATGCTGCCGCTGGACTCCTGGTCCCGGCCAAGACCTCCCACGCCACCCTGCTTCTCGGCAGTGAATTGGAATCGTTCGCCCGCCGGCACGGACTTACCTGGCTGGCCGAGCTCCAGTCCTCTCAGAGACCAGATCCCAGCACAGCCTCTGCTGCCATGCTGGAGGATCTGCGGCTGCGGGAACACGGAATGACGCCGCTGTTGCGGGATGTCCTGAGCGGGCCGGCCCCGTATCGATTTTTTGGCCTGAACGAGTAGGGGCACGATCGCTGGCGGCGTGGTGGGCACCCGAGCGCGTCGGTCGGAAGGCAGAGGCGCTGTGGACGTGCGCGGATCTTATCCGACCGGGTGTCCCAGAGCGCGCGTGCGGCTGACAGGAAACCCTTCTGAGTAGGAAACAAGATGGTGCCCCGGCCAGGACTCGAACCTGGGACCTACTGATTAAGAGTCAGCTGCTCTACCAACTGAGCTACCGAGGCACTCTGACAGCGGTAAAGATGCCTGGCGCGGCAGCCGGTTGTCAAGGCGCAGGCCGGGATTGTCGAGAGAGTTGGAGCCGCGGGGAGACGCCCGTGCTGATTGTTCGGCCGCACAGGCTACTCGCCGAATTGACCCTACCCTGGCAGGCCTGTCGCCTTTTCCACGCGGTGGCGCAAAAATCGCGGTGTCGCGGACCTTAACGCGCTCCGGCCAGGTGGCGAGTCCCGCCCCACAAACCCGAGTGTCATTCGTCAACCCGATGTATCAGAACTCGGCATGTCCCGGTGTGCGCGGGAAGGGGATCACGTCCCGGATATTCCCCATGCCGGTCAGGAACATCAAGAGTCGCTCGAATCCTACCCCGAAACCTGCGTGAGGCACGGTCCCGTAGCGACGGAGGTCCAGGTACCACTGATACGCCTCCTCGGATAGGCCGTGGAACCGAAGGTTGTCTCGGAGTTGCTCGAGTCGCTCCTCCCTCTGCGCGCCGCCAATGACCTCGCCGATGCCCGGGACCAGCACATCCATAGCCCGGACAGTACGCCCATCCTCGTTCAGGCGCATGTAAAACGGTTTGATGGCACGCGGGTAGTTGTAGACGGTGGTCGGGGCCTTGAAATGTTCCTCGGTCAGATACCGTTCGTGCTCGGACTGGAGGTTTTGACCAAATTCCGGTGAGAACTCGAAGGAACGTCCCGACTGTTGGAGGATGCGGATGGCTTCCTCGTAGGGGATGCGCACAAATGGGCGTTCCACTACGAATTCCAGGCGAGCCCGCAATTCCTTCTCCACGAACCGTTCGAACAGGGCCAAATCATCGCCGCCCTGCTCCAGCATGTGGCGCGCCATGGCCTTGAGGAATGCCTCCGCCAGGTCCATGTCGCCTTCCAGATCGCAGAAGGCCATCTCGGGCTCGATCATCCAGAACTCCGCGGCATGCCGGGCGGTGTTGGAATTCTCGGCGCGGAAGGTGGGGCCGAAGGTGTAGACCCGGCCCAGGGCACAGGCCAGGGCCTCGGCCTCCAACTGGCCGCTCACTGTCAAGTAAGTGGGACGCCCGAAAAAATCGTCTTCTGGTCTCTCTCCGGGTAGGCCTTTCAAGGTGGTAACCCGAAACAACTCTCCCGCTCCCTCGCAATCGCTGGCCGTAATGATGGGCGTATGCACCCAGATAAACTCGCGGCTCTGGAAAAACTCGTGCACGGCCCGGGCCAGCCGACTCCGCGTCCGGAACACCGCGCCAAACAGATTCGAGCGGGCCCGCAGGTGAGCGATCGTCCGCAAAAACTCCAGCGAATGCCCCTTCTTCTGCAGCGGGTAGGTGGCATCGGCGGGACCGATCAATTCCAAGCGGTTGGCTCGCAACTCCCACGGCTGGCCCGGGGCTGGAGATGGCACCAGATCTCCCCACACAGAAACGGAGGCCCCGGTGCTACAGCGAGGCAACTGCTCGGCCCCCTGCGCCTGAGCATCCACCACCACCTGCAGATTGCGCAGGCAAGATCCGTCATTGATCTCCAGAAAGGAAAAGCCCTTGGCGTCCCGACGCGTCCGTACCCACCCCTGCACACGAACGCCGGAACGTGGTCCCTCCGACGAAAGCAAATGTTTGATCAGCGTTTCCATGGCTTGGCTCGGCCCGACAAATGGTCCGAGTCGGCAAACTGCCTGCGCCTTCCTGCGCGGGCAAGGGGAAAGCCACCGGTTTTCCTGCCTCCTCCTTTGTCGGTCTTTTGTCGGGGTTTGTGTACCAAGTCTGCCGCGGGGCGAGCCCGGGGCTTTATGGCCATCGGGCGTCCTGGCTTTCGGCGCGATCCACTCGGCAAGGTTGGTACCGAGCCGAATGCAGGTTCCACGAGATCGGCCAGCACTTGCCATGGCACCGCCCATGAAGCCTCGACTTTCCGGGCCACCTTCCGGCGCAAGGGCTGTTGCATCTCATTCTTTGCCCGCGGCCGTCCTCCCTTTGGCCAAACCGGGGGTCTTGACTCTCGCGCTTCTCTGGCTGCGTTTGGCTCACAGTCCGGCATTGCCATAAGCCCTGTCCTCGGCCACAGGATGAGCCGGTGCACGACCATATCCTGATCTGTCCTGACAAGTTCAAGGGAACCCTGACGGCTCACCAGGCGGCCACGGCCATGGCGCGTGGATGGGCACGGATTCGTCCGGGGGACAAACTGGACCTGCTACCGATCAGCGACGGAGGCGACGGTTTTGGCGAGGTTTGTGGCCGGCTGCTGCAAGCGCAGAGGCGGCAGGTGAGCACGGTCGATGCGGCCGGTCGCCCCCGAAGAGCCCGCTGGTGGTGGGTCGCATCCCGCAAACTGGCGCTCCTGGAATCTGCCGAGGCCATTGGCTTGGCTCACTTGCCGCCAGGTCGGTTCCATCCGTTCCAGCTTGATACCACGGGTCTGGGCCGACTCCTGCAAGCTGCTGCTCGAGCCGGAGCGGCACAGGTCCTGATTGGGCTGGGAGGCAGTGCCACCAACGACGGCGGGTTCGGTCTGGCACGGGCACTGGGTTGGCGGTTTTTTGATCGAGCCGGCGGTGAGCTGGTTCGTTGGACCGACCTTTCCAGACTGGCACGGGTCCAGCCGCCCCGTCGACTCCGTCTGTTCCGTTCGTTGATGGTGGCTGTGGACGTGACCAATCCCCTGCTGGGCCCCCGAGGGGCCAGCCGCATTTACGGTCCCCAGAAGGGTCTTCGCCCGGAGGACATTCCCCTGGCCGAACGTTGCTTGCGGCGGTTGGCCCGGGCCATGGAGGATTTCTGGCAACGTCCGCTGGCCACATTACCGGGCGCTGGCGCTGCCGGGGGACTGGGTTTCGGACTGGTGGCCTTCGCCAAGGGACGTTTGATCCCCGGCTTCGCATGGATGGCACGACAGGCGCGGCTTTTTTCACGACTTCGTGCCGCAGATCTGGTGATCACTGGAGAAGGAGCGCTGGACCGGTCGACCCTCATGGGCAAGGGCGTGGGCCAGGTGGTGCAGGCCTGCCGTTGCCAGGGCGTGCCCTGCATTGCTTTGGTGGGCAAACTGGCGCCCTGGCCCTCCATGCACCGGTGGTTTCATCGCGTGTATGCCCTGACGCCCCACATGGAGGAAGCGCAGGCCCGAGCCCGAGCGGCCGAGGCGTTAACCGAGTTGGCCGCGCACGCAGCAGGCGAGTGGGCCTCACTCGACAGCGGAAGCTGCATGTCCCGAAAGAACCGAGCCGGCGCCTGAATCATTCAATCCTCGGCCCAAAGAAGTTGGGGTCGACCCCGCAACGGGACTTTCGATTTCGACTGGACTTCGAAAAGTTTGTTGGACTTGGTCACACCAGACACGACCTGGAGCAACGGCCCACTTTGCGGCCCAGGCCGCTTGGACCGGGGGATCGCCAGGCTTCTCAACTTCGTGTGACTTGCAGACCCGTAGCTGAAATTGTGAAGTCCACGAACCGGGCCCGCGCATTGGGCGGATGCCGTGTGAGCTTCTCGCGAATTCGTCGGGCCGCATCAGGATCGCGGGCCATCATAAACAGATAGCCTCCTCCGCCAGCGCCAGCCAACTTGGCCGCTGCCAGGTCCGGTGCCACCGCGTCCAAGATGGTCTGCACATCGGGCGGGTTGGTCCCCGGATCCAGAGCCTGGTTCAGCCGCCAGCTTTCCCGAATGGCCTCGGCCAGGCCGGCCTCGTCACATCGCTGGATGGCAAGGGCCGTCCGTTCGGCATTCCAACCGATCTCCTCCAACACGGCCAGATGGCGCGGCGAATTGAGAAACATGCCTCACACCACCTCGCCCAAGATGTTTCGCGCCAGGCGCGTCAGGCCGGTGTAATAAAGCAGCAGGCATTGCGACACCGCGGCTTGCTCGAACCAGTGCTGGGGCAGCCAGTGTACCTGGGGACTCTGACGCAAACCGGGGCGGGTCTCAATGCATTTGATCCCGTGCACCATGGCCCCCATCTGGTCCTGCCAGCCGCCTCCCGTGCCCAGAAGCTGTTCCAGCACGAGCCTCCGCTGACATAACATCTCCCTGTCCCAACCCAGCCCGCACAAATCCGCCAGTGCGGCCAGCAGGGTCATCCCTAAAATGCTGCTCGTGCCCAAGCCGCTGCCTTTGGGTACAGCGGCCACCAGGGAAAGCTCGATGCCCCCGCCAAACTCCCGCAACTGCTCTTCCAGACTGGCAAACCCGCCATGAACATGGAACCGCGGCAGAAAACCGGCCAGGGAAACGCAGCCCGTGCCAGTCCGAACGGACTGCCCGGATCGCCAAACGCTTCCAGTTCCGCGTAGGTACGTACCCGGGTCTCCGCGCTCAAATCGATGGAGCGAATCACCAGCTCCGGCTCCGCCGTGCACTTGGCAAACACCTGGATGGGCGGCTGCCCGTTCAGATCGATGGCCAAGTTTACCACCCGCCCTCCGTGTTCGAGACAGTAGGGCGGCGTGTCCGTCCATCCTCCGGCCAGGTCCAGCCGCACCGGGCTACGGGCCCAGACGATTTGATCCTCCAATACGGCCCGGTTCGGGTCTGCCGGTGTCAATTGCGCCTCTCGCACCAGCATCTCTTGCAAGTGCTGAAAGGCCTCTCGTTCCCGCCCTTCCCAACCCGTGTTTCCCCGTGCCCGGATCACCGCAGCTTGGAACATCGCTTCCCGAACCGCGAGCATGGGCGGGTCCTCCGGGCCGAACACCATCGGTTCCAAGGCTTCCGGTTCCGCCGCCCACAACTGTGCCGTGGCTTCCAGATCCAATCGATGAAACACGCTCCATCGGCTGTGCCGGCGCAGCGACTTCAGCGCCTGCAGGCGCAGCCAATGACGTTGAGCCTGAGCCCGATCTGGATCGAACCGAACAGCCAGCTCGGCCGCGGACAATCGAATCGCTCGTTGCCACAGTCGAGCCCAGCGACCAGATTTGGCCTTCTCCGGATTCACCAACCACTGCACGAAGTCGGGATCCAGATCGTCCGCCGACACTACGGGAAACAGCGGGCAAAACTGAAGGTCCAGTCCGGCTTTCAACCCCACCGCCTCCGCCTCCAAACCTCGTCGAGCGAACCATTCGCCAACCGGCCGACCCAACCAAGGGGTCGCCGGATCGTCCCAGGCACCGCGGAAACCGTCGCGGAACCCGTAAACGCGCAAGCCCCAGCCCGCCTCGTCCACCGGGACCAGGTCCAGGCACACCCCGGGCGGCAGGTCCAAGGTCCATTGGTTATCCGGTACGCCCGTGATGACCTGCTCATGCGCCAACTGCCATCCGCTCGCCACCACACTGTTCTCGATCCACAGGGTGTGGTGTTTCTCTCGATCCAACGGCAGATCGACTCTGCAATTCTGCAGCACCTGATCCGGGTGCTTCCGGTCCTCCCACTGGTCCGTCCCGCAATTCTGCAAGGTCACCACAGAAGCAACCATCTGCGCCGTGGCACCGAAGTGATAAAACTCCCCCTCGGGCAATTCCACCACCGCGCACGACAGCTCTCGAATTTCTGCATCCTCCACGGTCGGTTGCGTCCCCAGCGCCAGGGCAAACGCTCCGTAAAACTCGTACGGCCGGGGACGTCCATCCCGAAACCTGCCCGCTTGCGGGTCCCAGCCGCAGCGTGCCATCAGCACCCGCACCGCCCGGGCGCTCAACAGCCAAATCCCGGTGTCCACGCTGAAGCCATATTCCAGGGCCGCCCGCCGAATCTCGGAAGCCGACGGCTTCTGACGCAGGAACGCCAAACGCCCCGGGTGCCGCCGGTGATAGAAAAATACGCCGAACTCCTGCGCCGTCTCCGGTGCCACTCGAACGCCCACGCCCAGCACGTCCACCGCGGGGAACTTGGGAAGTTGCCGACCCAACCGCACCAGCACGTCGCCGCTAGCAATCATCACGCAAGCCGGCTCGGGCGCATGCCGCCATAGACGTTCATACACCGGCAGTTGCAGGTCCAACAGGGTCTGATCCAGTCGTTGGCCTCGACTCCAACGCAACACTGGGAACGGCAAAAGAACCTTTCCAACCGGCGCGTAGGCCGGCAAACGTCGGCCTCGCCCGCCCGCATGCACGACCAGCTTGCGTCCAGCCTGCAGCCAGTTCTCGAAGGACCCGTCCCCGCCTGTCTGGCACCAAGCAGTAGCCAGCAAATGGGCCGTGGCTCCCCCGGAACCCGTTCCCGGCCCGGGTGGATCCGCCGCCGCCACCCACTCCGGCGGGTGACGGCCTGTCAATCGGCCAAAGGCCGCAGCCATTGCCGGAGGCAGCGAAATCAAGCACTGAAACGCCAGACCCGGATCCCCCATACGCTGCGGCAAATTGATCGCACGCTTGAAACCTGTCGAGCCCATTTGCCCTTTGGTCCCTCCGCGATCCGGTCGGAGACGCTCCACGGGGCCCACGATGGGCTTGGCCGTGTTTGCGGAACCCGTAAGCCCGAACAGCCAGTCGTCCTGGATGGCCTGCAAAAACGTCTGCCACCCTCCACACCCGGGACGCCAATCGGGGCAGCTCCACCGTGGGCAAGACTCCGGCTGTTCCCCCTTTGGGAGCCTCAACATCTCCCCGTCACACGAACCGGACCTTCGGATCGCCCCTTCTCTCGGGAGGGAACAGGGGCGAGCTCACCCAGCCCCACCGGGCCAAACGATAGGTCAGCGCTGTGACCAAGCATCCCCACCCATACCGCACGCTGCGCCAAAAATTGATCGACGAAGCCTCCGGAAAGTACTTCGTAGGACAGCTCACTTCGCCAATGGTAAAGCCGTGCCACAAAATTTGCGCCAGAATCTGATTGTCAAAGACAAAATCGTCCGAATTCACCGTAAAATCGATCCGACGCAGCACCTCTGCCGCGAAGGCCCGATATCCCGTGTGATACTCCGACAACTTGGCGCCCAACAACACGTTCTCGATCAAAGTTAGCAGGCGGTTGGCCACATACTTCCACCAAGGCATCCCACTCTCCAGGGCGTATCCCCCCAAGATTCGGCTGCCCAGCACACACGGATACACCTCGTTGGCGATCATCGAGGCCATGGCGGGAATGAGCGCCGGCGTGTACTGGTAGTCCGGATGGATCATGATCACGATGTCCGCCCCTGCCTCCAGGGCCAGTCGATAGCAGGTCTTTTGGTTGCCTCCGTACCCACGGTTTTCAGGGTGAACATGAACCCGAACCCCCTCCAGAGACCGGGCAATGGCCACCGTCTCGTCCCGGCTGTGATCGTCCACCAAAATGATCTCGTCCACGATCCCCTGGGCACGCACCTCCGCCCACGTCTGGCGCAGGGTCCGTGCCGCATTGTAGGCGGGCATCACCACGACGATTTTTCGTCCCCGATACATCGTTCGGCCCCACTCACCAAAGGCCGCGCCAGCCTGCAGAATCCCCAGGCAATTTGAGAAGTCGAAAACTGGGCCTTTCCAGGCCACACAAGCATTCCGACCTCACTGGCTCCCACACAAGCTTGCCGCCGGCGGGCCCGCTCGACGGACCGCCCCTTCCATGAACCACAACCGGAAGGAAGGTTGAACGGGCCGGCGACGGCCGGCAGGCCACCGCCACAAGTCGCCTGGGCCGAGCAGCGAACCTGCACACGCCAAAGACAATGCTCCACCCTCGGCCCCCTCACGCCGCCGGCCGCCGGATCCCGCAGCCATCCCCGGAGCTGCGCCCCCGGCCGCCCGTCCTTCCACCAAAACACTTGTCGTCCGGCCTCCCCTGATTTCAAATGCCGCCATGCAAGGGCCCTGTCTGGGAGCAAGAGAGTTGTCCCCGCATCTGAGACTTCGAAGACCGCTCGCCAGTGCCCGTGTGCTCCACCCCCAGGGAATCTGCAGGGGTCTGGAAACATTAGCCGCTCTCCCAGCCCCTGAGCGCAAGATTCCTGACGGTTTCGGTTCGATCCGTTCCTCAGCGCCATGACCGGACGCGAACGCATCCTTCAGCACCTGGAGGGCCAGACGGTGGATCATTTGCCCGTCATGCCCATTACCATGATGTTTGCCTGCGCACAGATCGGCGCCCGGTACCGCGATTACTGCACCAACTACCGCGTGCTGGCCCAAGCACAGATCCGAACGGCAGAACGCTTCGGCTTTGATTACGTCAACACTATGTCGGACCCCGCACGAGAAGCCGCCGATTGCGGGGCGCGAGTCGAATTTTTCGATCACCAACCGGCCGCCCTTGTGGAGGATGAAGCCCTGCTGGCCGACAAGACCCGCCTGGCCCGTCTCCAAGTGCCCGATCCCTGCGGCGGCGGACGCATGGAAAACGGCGTTCGGGCCGTGGCGCTGCTCAAACAACGCGTTGGCCGAGACCTGTTGGTGGAAGGCTGGGTGGAAGGCCCGTGCGCGCTGGGGGCGGACCTGCGCGGGCTGAACACGCTGATGCTCGACTTCATCGACGACCCGCCGTTCGTCGAAGCCCTGTTCGACTACTGCGTGCGCCTGGAAACGGAATTCGCCCGCGCGCAGATCGAGGCGGGCGCCTCGATCATGGGCATCGGGGACGCCGCCGCCTCGCTCATCGGGCCGCGGCTTTACGAGCAATTCGTCCTGCCATATGAGAAGAAACTCGTGGCCTCCATCCGCGCCATGGGCGTGCCCGTGAGGCTCCATATTTGCGGAAATACGCGGAAAATCGCCAAAGGAATGGGCCAAACCGGGGCCGATATTGTGGACCTGGATTTTCTCACCCCGATGCACGAGGCGCGGGCCGCCATGCCCGAGCCCCAGGTTCTGCTCGGCAACATCGACCCGGTGCGCGTGCTCCGCGACGCGGCGCCGGAGGGCGTGGAGGCGGCGCTCGAGGAGTGCTGGCGCGCCGCC